>MPMA02142364.1_pt1 | contig 13472 bp, 6 predicted proteins | sample 1617361 | NCBI WGS metagenome assembly MPMA02 (sample SAMN05944807, study PRJNA350692) | marine metagenome | biome: marine; feature: ODZ; material: water; isolation source: 180 m water sample filtered on 0.2 um supor filter | place: Pacific Ocean | collected 2012-04-08 | depth 180m m | reverse complement strand
GACAGAGGTGATCACGACATGTCGCAGTCCGGCGCCAGAGAGCATCGTGGCGACTCGGCGTGGCTCGTCGAGATCGGTCACGGGGGGTCGCCCGGTCTTGACATTGCAGAATCCGCAAGAGCGTGTGCAAGTGTCGCCCAACACCATAATTGTGGCCGTGCCACGGCTCCAGCACTCACCGATATTGGGGCACGACGCTTCTTGGCAGACGGTATGGAGCCCCAGTCCCTCGATGCGGCTGCGGAGGCTCAAATAGGCATCACCCCCCGGCACTTGAGCTCGAATCCAAGCGGGCTTTCGGCGAGTGTCCAACGTGCTGGATTGCCGGTTGTCCAAGACGCGATTGCTCAGATCGATGAGGGACTCCCCCAGTACGCCGCGGGCGGTGTCCCCACCGAGCGGCCTTGGATGTCGTGGCCCCTCTGTTCGATTCTGCAGATGCGCTGCCGCCATCCGCCTAGTGTATCCGGACACCCACTCGTCCCCCGTTAGCATGGCTTCATGGGCCAGAAATGGGGATTGATGTTGCACCAGATTCCCCTGCGGGGTCGATGATGGGAAGCAATGAATCTGAACCCAGCACCCTGTTGTCGCGTACAGTTCCCACACGCGCGACCGCGGCGGGGTCTTTGGAGACACTTGACGTGAGTGAGAGTTTGGTTGACGCCGCTGCCCGCCCCCGGCTGCTGCGCGGACTGTGGCTGCTTGGGTTTCTCCTGCTTGCCATCGGGTCCGGCGGCTGCGAAGTCAACAGTTTCTTTGATCCCTCCAAGACGGGCTACTTCGGCTCTACTCCGGTCACCATGCCCATTCTAGACCGGATCTCGGCCATCGAGCCCAGCACCGACCTGTGGGGCGAGACATCTGCAGTTACGGGCGCGGATCTGGCCCCGAGCAATCTGACCTACCGCCTGCACCCGGGCGATGTACTGGATATCAGAATCTACGAGTTGTACACGCCTGGTCAGTTTTTCCCACTCTCGGCGCGCGTTGATCAGGCGGGGCATATCCACATGCCCGAACTCGGAGTCGTGCCGGCCGCCGGCATGACAGTGCCTCAACTCCATCAGGAACTGGTGAGGCGACTCACTACGGACGCGATGAGGCACCCCACGGTGAGCGTCAGTGTGGTGGAGGGTGGCGCGCTCACCTATGTGGTGTATGGACACATCAATCAGCCGGGTCGCTTCACACTAGAGGATCCAACGCTGCGATTGATCGATGCGCTCGCGATGGTGGGTGGTGTGCCGCTGTCCACCCGCCGCATCTACGTGGTTCGGCAGGTGGCGGTCGATCCCGAACTGCATCCGTCATGGCATCACACTCGCTCCGACACCGGTGCCAAGACACCAAAGGGTTCAAAGCCGCCGGTTGATATCGAATCACTCATCAACCAGTTGCAGGATGATGGCAAGAAACCTGCGGGGGCAGCCAAACCAAGCCCCGGCGTCTGGGCCAAGGTCGGTGATCCACCGATCGATGTCGAGGATGTCTCGCCTGCGAGCGTGAAGTTGCCCACGGTCGAAGGCGCCGGCAAGACGCCAAGCAGTGAATCGAGCCCCTTCCTGTATCTTCCTGATACGAAGCAGTGGGTTCGCAGTCGACCTGCAGCCGAGTCAAACCCCGGTGATACGCCTGACGATGAGTCGGGAGCTCAGGATCTCGTTGTCGAACGAGTGATCGAGGTGCCCTATCAAAGGTTGGCCCATGGCGACACGAGCCTCAACCTCATCATCCGCCCCGGCGATCAGGTGTATGTGGACGGGCCCCCGACAGGGTATATCTACATCAGCGGCGAGATCAATGCCCCCAATGCCTATCCACTGCCTTCGGCAGATCCTCTGACGCTGAGCCGGTTCATTGCCATGGCCGGCGGTCTCGGCGCTTTGGCCATACCGGACCGCGTGGATCTGGTCAGGCAGGTCGATGAGGGTCGTGAGGCCACGATTCGCCTCAATCTCGGTGCAATTCGCCGCCGAACCGAACCCGACGTCATGATGAAGCCCAATGATCATGTGTTGGTCGGTACCAACTGGTTCGCCTACCCATTGGCAGTGATTCGCAACGGTTTCCGTGCGAATTATGGATTTGGCTTTCTTCTTGACCGAAATTTCGGCAACGACGTGTTTGGGCCGCCGCCAATCAATCACCGATTCTGACGTGACGGACAGCAGATCAATCAAGGCGGCAATGCCAGCGCGATGGCCATGACCACATCGATGACCATTCCCAACACGGATCGCGTGTACACACCGTCCAATCAGGCGATGCTGCTTTCAGCAGCCACCGTGCTGGCCATTTTCATATGGCTGTTCTGGTCATTCCTTGAACGGCAAGTCAGGTTTGCGATTGAATTTCAGGCCGACTGGGGGCATACATTGGTCATTCCGTTCATTGCCGGATGGTTTGTCTGGCTCAATCGCGAGCGGATTCTTTCGGCGCCCCTGAAGCCGAGCATCACGGGCTTGGCGGTGACCTTCATCGGAATCCTGTGGTTTGCCGCAGCTTCCATCGGTCCAATTCTACTCCGTCATCACAACATCGCGGGCATGGGGGTTGGGCTGACCATTTTCGGGATCGTTCTCGCCTTCTGTGGCTGGCGTGCCATGCGGTGGATGTGGTTCCCGGTGCTGTACCTGATCGTATTCAGCCAGACTGTCTCAGATCGTTTGCTGGAGTTGATTACGTTTGAACTTCAGGGTATTGCGACTGTAGGTGGAGAGATCGGGTTGTCGCTGATTGGCTACGATATCGCGAGGGAAGGGCATACGCTCAATATCTACTACAACGAGCAGATCGTGCCGATCAACATCGCCGAAGCATGCTCGGGCATGCGAATGCTCGTGGCGTTCTTGGCCTTGGGTGTTGCGATGGCCTACCGGGGTTTGGATACGTGGTGGCAGCGAACAATTCTCGTCATCATGGCCGTGCCCACAGCCATCTTCGTCAACATCCTTCGCGTCATCACGCTTGGAATATTGGCCACCATGGACTCCGGCTTTGCAGCAGGCGATTTTCATTCGATGGTTGGTATGTTGTGGCTGCTGCCTGCGTTTTTCATCTACCTCGGAATCATGTGGATACTTCGGCAATCGATACTCGATGAGGAATCACCGTCCGATGCAGCGGTTCCTGAAGCCCCGCTCTCTGTCAGGTTTGACCGTCGAGTTGTCAGCGTGTTCGTTGGGTGTGTCCTGATTCTCGGAATAGGCACGGTTGCGATATCGGCGGGCGCCAACGCGCTTGAGGTGTATCTCAAGTCCGAACCCGTTCCGCTGCGAAGATCTCTCTCGGTGGTCCCGTCTTCGCTCGGATCGTGGCGATCGGTCCGAGACACACAACTCGATGCAGCGATGATCGAGCAACTCGGGACGAGCAGTTATCTGACGCGCATGTATGTGAATTCAGAGAATCAGAGCCGTCCTCCACTACAGATTCATGTGGCGTATTACACCGACCAGATTGACGCCATCCCTCACGTACCCGATCGGTGCTTGGTGGCAGCGGGCTTGACGCAGCGAACACCAGATCCGGTCAATGTGCCGATCGACGGAATTTTGGAGACCTGGATTGATGACCCAATCTACGAACTCGATGGCACGCCGTATCCCATTGCGACCATCGAGGATTCTCTGCTTGGCGAGCAGGTGGAAGTTCGCATGCCGGTCGGTCGGCCACTCGTCCGGCACATGGAATTTTTCGATCCGAGGCGTCCCGACCGCCGCTTGCACGCAGGCTATTTCTTCATCGCTAATGGCCGGTGGAAGCCCACGCCGTCGGGCGTTAAGTTGGCTGCCTTCACAGGCGGTGATCGGCATGCGTATTATTGCAAGGTGCAGATCATCGCCGATGGCGACGTTGGATACAATCAGGATGCTTTTTTGGGGGACATTGAACCATTCCTCTCGGGCATGCTTCCGGAGATCATGCGTTCCATCGCCGATTGGGCCGAAGTGACTTCAGTACCTGACCCCGGGCAATCAGAATGAGGCTGACATGAGTACCAAGAAGAAGTCGAAGAAGCGAGGCCGCAAGAAGCGCAAGCTCAACACGCGGCTGCTCACCATCGTGGCGCTGATCGGGATCATGCTTGCCGGCGTTGTCGGAGGTCTGATCTACCTGAAGATCAAGGGTGGTGTCTCCAGAAACATGGCAGCGGCGCGGGCATTTCTTGAGGAGGATCAGCACATCAAGGCGCTCAGAAGTGTCGGCAAGGTGCTCTATCAGGAATCCGGGAATCAGGACGCGCACACACTGCGCATCGCGATCTATGAGGACATGGTTCCGGAGACGCCCGAGCGTGCATCCCAGTTGTACCGCGAGTACCTCGCCGCGGTCAGTCAACATGCACAGTTCACACCCGAGAGTGAGTCGCTCGCGATTCGCGCTCTCGATGAGTGGTGGAGGGCTGCGATGGCCCGCGAGAGCGGTGTGATCTGGTCAGGATTGGAGGGAACGGCGAATCGAGTGAGAGCTCAATTCAAGCCAGGCTCGCCGGCCTACAACCGCGCGACCTTCCTGCTCGGAATGGCTCGAATGTGGCTCGGGCAGAGTAACTTCCTTGGCGATGTTGATCAGACTGGCCATGTGCGGTTTCCCGGTGAGGCCGAGTTGATTGAGTTCATTGAGTTGGAACCAGAGAACGATGAAGGACTGGCGTCGCTTGCCTTTGGACGGATGGCAGTGGCTCGGCAGCTCGGCATCAAGGGTCGTGATCAGCAGGAGTCCAAGAACCTGGAGATGGCGCAGGAGTTCTATGATCACGCCATCGAGATCAATCCTGATGGACCTGCCACGCTTCTGGCGGTCGTGCGACATTTGTTCATTCATGAGTTGGTGACGGAACTCCGCTCTGCGACAGGGGACGACCAACTCCAGTCGAAGTTGGATGAACTCAACAAGCATCTCGCCGATGCCGAGCGAGTCATCTTGGCGATGGACGGTGTGCAGCGATACCAAGTGTTGGAGATGGCGAGATTCTTGGCTCTCGTCGATCTGGAGCAGGGACATGAGCGGGCCGGTGCTGTGCTGAGAGCATGGATCGAAGCTCACCCAACAAATCTCGGGGCGAAAAATCTGCTTGCTCAGGAACTTCAGACCACCGGTGATCTGATCGAAGCCGAAACGCTCGCGAAGGAGGTGATCGAGACTCCCATGCTGCCCGTCTCTCTAGAGTCTGAACGGCAGCAGGTCGATAAGATCACCGCAGTGATGGTACTGTTTGGCATCATCGCCGACCGCCGGGAAGCGGATGACAACGAGTTACTGAAGCGTGAAGCCCATGAAGCGCGAGACCTGATTGTATCGCTGCTCGGCGGAGACACCGAGAACGCGACCGTCCTTCAGGTGGATGGGCATCTTGCCTATGCCGATGGCCAATACGCCACAGCAGTCGCCGCCTATGAGCGGGCGTTGCGGCTGAGTGACACCCTTCCTGCCGAGGTGCTTCGGAAGGATGCCGATGCACTCGAGCGGATTGGGCAGCAGGGAACCGCAGTGAGCCGTCTGGAGGCAGCGAGTGAGGCTGAACCTCGCAGCATCGGCAACCGCTTGTTGCTCGCGGCGCTTCACGGGCGGATGCGGAACCCACAGGCGGCGATCTTGGTGATAGAGACCATTCCAGAGGCAGTCCGCGCAGAGAACCCCGAGATTGCTCGTCTGGAGCAATCACTTCGGCTCACCATGGTGGACGATCGCGGCCGTGTAGAGCAGGCCGAGGCAGGCACCGATGTGGTACTTCAGGCGATCGCACGCGCTGACAAACTTGACCGAGGGGGACATTTGACCGAGGCATATGCGGAGCTGCAGCCGCTCCTTGAAGGTGAACACAGCGAGGATGTTCGCATCTTGATTGCGGCGGGACAGATTGAGTCGAAACTCGGGAATCGGGAGGCGGCGCTTGCCTTCGTGCAGAAGGCTGCGGATCTTCAGCCTGGCAATCGGCAGATTGAGCAGATGGCGATGGGGTTGTCCTCGGACGATCCTGTTGAGATCCTGCGGGTGGTCGTAGACCAACAGTTCGCAGAGGGGGAGGAGCGAGATGTTGCGTGGTTCGTGAGCTTGCAGACACTTGCTGCCGCCCAAGATCAGCGGGCCGATACGATTGAATCAACGGACGCCGAAGCGGCCGCGACCGCTCGAGCGACAGCTCAGCGGGCTCGCGAGGAGGCCGCGCCGTTTGCAGAACTCATTGAGTCGGCTTTCAGCCGCAATACGCAGGCCTTTGCGTATCATTTTGATCAACTGCTCACTGCGGAACGATTTGAAGAGGCCGAAGCATTGTTGCCGGCGGCGAGGGAAGGAAACTGGGACAGCGCTGAGGGGAACCTTGCAGAGGCCGGGTTCCTGATGGCCAGCGGGCGTGTGGCCCGTGAAGCAGGCAAGGATTCGACCGATGACTTTCATCGGGCGGTCGCAGCGGCGCGCCGCGCGACCGAAGTGGCATCATGGCATGGCGTGGCATGGGAAACGCTCGCTATTGCCGCGATTGAGGCCGGCAACCTTGAAGAGGCGCGTTCCGCGCTCCAAGAGGTGATTCAACGCGATCCGAACGACATCAAAGCGATTCGTCAGTTGGCCGCTTTGCACCTTCAAGAAGGTGGCGACAAGACGCGGGCGGTTTCGTTGTTGGCCGATGCATCCAGGCGGTTTCCCTCGAATCGACCTCTTCGGGAAACGTGGCTTCAAATCGAAGCGGCGCACGGTGACCCCGCATTGGCGCTGAGCGAGCGATATCGTTCATGGAAGCAGGACCCCAACGATCGCCAAGCGGCACTCTGGTATGCGGGCTTGATGGCGGTGCTGCCAGTTGATCGTGCCTATGTGCTGGATAATGAGGGGCGTCCATCGCTCTCTGGTCGCGCGTGGTTGGCCATGAATGGCACTCAGCAGACTCACGCACTGGAGCAGCTCAAGGAAGAGTGGCTCAAACGCATTGATAACATCGCGGATGACTTGGCGAATTCACCCAACCGCACCCTTCGGGAGGCGATGCAACATGCCACCGTGCTGCGCGAGGCTGGACGTCGCGAAGAAATGCTCTCTGTACTGTCCGACTATCTCGAAGCGCAGCGAACAGCGAATGATCTGACCCGTCAAGCCATTCAGGTGGCGAGTTTCATGAGTTCATCCGACCGGTTCTGGGAGGCCAAGATGCTTTTGGAGTCGTATCGAGATGCTCAGGATCCAGAGGGATTGGAGATCGATTCGGCACTCGGCGAGATGCTGCACTCGACTGGTTCCTGCGAGGAAGCGCTTCCTTATCTCACCTCGGTGGGTGATGCCACCGGACGATTGGGGATCAGACTTCGTGCCGCGGATTGCCTGATTCGTTTGAATCGACTGAAAGAAGCTTCTAGGTTGATTGCCGCACTTGCAGCCAAAGAGCCGGACAACTATCAGATCGCCATGCTGACCGCCGGGCTTCATCGTGGCCACGGCATGGTGGCCGAAGGGGCAGGTGACATCGATCAGGCCACGTCGGAGCGGGCCGCCTTCCGCGCAGCACTCGAGCGTGCAAGCGAGATCGACCCGAGCCGCACGGCTCCGTTTGTCGAACTCGTCGAGAGCTTGGTCATTGAGTATCGAAGGACGCTCGATCGGCGGCACTTGGAGGAGGCCATGCGATACCTCAAAGCTGCTTCGAACCTCGGTGAATCCGCTGAGTTGGTGTTGCAGCGGGCCGATGTGCAGGATGCCATGGGCGATCCACGTCAGGCAGTGCTTGATCTCGAGGCCTATCTCCGGAATCAGCCACGTGACAAGAGGGTGCGTAGCCGGCTGACGGATGCATATGTGACTGCAGGCATGCCTGGCCGCGCGATCGACTCGATCGAGCAGGCTATCGGGGCGGAACCGCGGGACCCGTACTGGCATGGATTACTGGGCGATCACCTCCGTCAGTCCGGGGAGGACTTTAAGCGAGCCACGCGCAGTTATATCAATGCATGGCGGTTGGAGCCGACACGTCGTCGAATGACCGCGTTGACAGATGTGACTCGAACCAATCAGTCATGGGACTATGAGGCTGCCGTCGAGGCCATCGAAGAGAATGCTGAGCACATTGCAAACGATCCTCGGATCATTGGACTTCGAGCGCGCGCCGAGAATGGACTCGGCCTGACGGCACGAGCACGGGAGTCGTTGCGGGAGGCGCGGGCCGTATATGCGGCGGCGGTCGAATCGGGCACCATTCCAGAGTTATTTCTTGAGAACTGGTATGAGGATCTCTACGTCCTCTACCCGGATGGCGATGTGGCGGAGCCACTGCAATTGCGGGCGGAACTCATTGGGGATGCGGCAACCCGATGGGACCACCGAGGGCTTGCTCGCTTTCATGCACTGCGTGGTGGTGACGACCTGGCCAAGGCAGTGGAGTTGCAGATCGCGGTTGTGGCCGAGGCGGATTCGGAGTTGTTGATGGGAGACCTTCGTCGGCTTGGAGCCTATCAACTGGCTGCAGGTCAGGATCAGGAAGCGGCGGCGACCTTCAAACGAATCCTCGAGAGCACGCCGGATGATGCAGTGGCGCTCAACAATTATGCCTATCTCCTTGCGACCCTGCTCAACGATCCCCAAACGGCTGAGCCGCTCGCCCGCCGCGCCGTGGCACTGCGGCCCCGAGAGCCGAGTTTCATCGACACGATGGCGTTGATTCAGACACAACTGGGGAATCACGAGGCTGCCTTATCCAGCCTGCTCACGAAACTTTCATTGCGGCCAAATGACGGGCCATTGCTACAGTCGATCGCGACCACGCTCAGCGAGCGGCTCGATCGTCCAGAAGCGGCCGTCCCGTATGCCCAGCAGGCATTGGCACTCGATCCCCGTGGCGTCGAGGCCCTTGACCTGGCGGGCTGGATCGCGTGGCAGGCCGGCCAGCAGGCGAAGGGCCGCGACTGGGTCGGCCAATCCATCCGCCGTCAGCCAACAGCGAGTGCCCACCTGCACATGGCACGCATCCTTGCTGCAGCCAATGAAATGGGGCAGGCCCGTGACCACTTGCAGCAGGCGGAACACCTCGCGGGGGATGGCCCCATGCGTGAGCAGATCAAAGCGGCTCGAAGTGATCTTGACGGGGAGGGCTAAGGCATGGGACAGTCTTGGGCGATGAGACGATCAACATGACTACGCCACAACCATTCATGTCGCCCAAACCTCGACCTGCGTCGCAGCCGCAGCGGCGGCCAAGCATCGATCCGATCCGGGTGGTGCGTCAGCACATCATCGGTCTGTTGGCGGCGATCATCATCGGCGCGGTGGTTGGCCTTGCGGCTCACTTTGCTTTTAATTATTTCTATCCACTCTATACCTCGGAGGTGCTCTTCGAGGTGCGACCCGGTCTCACCGAGTCCACCGAGATCGGTACGGCTGAGGCACTCAAAGACGATGAAGTCGAGCGGATTGCACGCACGCAGACGAATCTGCTCATGCAGCGGGATGTGCTGACGAGTGGCGTCGAGAATCCTCAGGTGCGGGATACCAACTGGATGGAGACTTGGTTCGTCGATCCACAAACAGGGCAGCCGCTCTACGCCCAAGCTGTGGATGATCTCGAGGACTATCTTCGGACACCGGTGTTGCGGGGGACCAACCTGTTCGCTATTCGCTGGTCATGGCATGTGGCTTCCGATGTGCCGAAGGTACTCAACTCCATTGCCACGGCCTACACTAGGAAACTCAAATCGCTGGATGATCAGCAGTTCAGCGACAACGAGGCCCTGTTCGACAATCAACTCAGTCACATTCAAATGAGTTTGCAGGGACTTGGCGATGACATCCACGCCTTCATTGTCGCCAAGGGAATCACGACGCTTGATGACCCCCGATTCTCGCAGGCCTCGATCGAGATCGAGACCTTGTCCACAAGTCTTACGGAACTCCAGCAGCAGTTGACTTCGATTCAGACGCAGTATCAACAGACGGCGTTGAAACTTGAAGGCTCCATCGAGCCATCGCACGAGGACATCGTCCGGGCTGAAGAAGATCCGACCATCATGCAGCAGACCAATCGCTTGGAGATTCTCCGGTCGGAAGAGCGAGCAATGCGTGAACAGTACAACGAGGAGATGCCGCAGGTTCGTCAAATCGAGCGGCAGGTGCGGGCGGTTACGGAGCAGCTCCGGATCAAGAAGAAGGAAATTCTCAATCGGAACATCAACGCGATGCTCAAGACGATGACCAGTGAGCGCGATCGTGTGAAGCAAGTGATGGAGCAGATTGAGGAGGAGTTGGAATCCAAAGACAGCCTGCTTCGCGATCTGGCAGCGGATACCTCTCGCTATCAGGCGATGAAGACCCAGCAGGAAAATCTCGAGCAGCAACGAGACGACGCGACGCAGTTGCTTAGTGCGATTCGTCTGATGAAACTCCGCTCCGATGCGAGCCGGGTCCGCCAAGTCGGCTTGGCCGAGTTGCCCCGTGAGCCGAGTTTTCCAGTGATTGAGTACATGCTTGTGGCGGGCATCTTTCTTTGCTTCGGTGGTTTTATTGCTTGGATTTTCCTGCGTGAGTTGATGGAGAACCGAGTCCGCTCGTTGGCCGACCTTGCGGTCGTACCGGGCATGACGGTGTTGGGCGCAATCGCAGATATTGAAGATGACCCAATGGAGCCGGAAGAGCCGGAGATGATTTTTCGCGAATACCCGACCAGCGTTGTGGCTGAGTCGTGTCGCCGGGTCGCAGCGAACATTCTGCGGGAGATGGCCAAGCAGGGGCATACGAGCCTCATGCTGGCTGGTGGCATGCCGGGGACGGGCGTAACCACAGTTGTTGGCAATCTTGCGTGCGCTATGCAGTCGGTTGGACATTCGATGTGCGTGATCGACGCGAACTTCAGGCGTCCGCGACTGGCGGGAACATTCGGTCTTGATGACGAACAGGCCGGGCTTGGGGATGTGTTGGCTGGCGCATGCGGCATCGATGCCGCAATTTACGAGACGGAATCTGGTGTCGCTGTCATGCCGGCGGGGTCGGTTTCTGCGCGGCTCGTGGAGCGGCTCAGTGACGAACGCTTTGGTGAAGTGATGGCTGCATTGCGGACGAAGTACAACTATGTACTGGTCGATGTGGCACCCGCAGTTGCCGCAAGCGACGCGACGCAGGTGGCAGGCCGCTGCGATGCCTCGGCTTTGGTTGTTCGCGCAGAGCAGGAGCAGCGGGGTCTCGTAGCCAGAATCTCCCGTGAGTTTACGGAGTCTTCCGCCGATTTCATCGGTGGTATTCTCAACAGGCCACGTCAGTCGATTGGCGGGTACTTCCGCCGCAACTACGAGTTGATGGTCACCTATGGCCACGACGAGGACGCCGAAGACGAATCCTGATTTCCTTCGGAAGGAGCAGGGGCACATGCCCGAGGTGAACAAAGTACTGGTCACCGGAGGGGCGGGATTCATTGGTGGACATCTCGTGCGTCTGCTTCTGGCACGCGGTGACGACGTCATCGTCATCGATGATCTTTCGACCGGGCGGAGGGAGAATCTCGCGGGGCTGCCGTCCGATCGCCTGAAATTCCTCGAAGGAACCGTTCGAGATCGTCTGGTGGGCGATGTTGCGCAGACCCCATTTGCCGAGATCTACCACCTTGCCGCTGCCGTCGGCGTGAAGTTGATTGTCGAATCCCCCATTCGATGTATCGAGACCAATGTGCACGAGACGTCTGTTGTGCTGCAGGCGGCGGCGAATCATGGATGCCCGGTGCTGCTTGCCTCGACTTCAGAGGTGTATGGCAAGTCTGTCCACATTCCATTCGCCGAGGATGACGATGTCGTATACGGACCGACCACCGAACCGCGTTGGTCCTACGCTTGCTCCAAGGCGATCGACGAGCATCTTGGACTGGCTTGGCACAGAGAAACTGGGCTGCCGGTTGTCATCGCTCGGTTCTTCAATACGGTCGGCCCCGGGCAGCGAGGTCGGTGGGGGATGGTGCTTCCGAGATTCGTCGCGCATGCGCTGGCAGGAACGCCGCTTCGAGTGCATGGAGACGGGCTTCAGGAGCGGTGCTTTATCGATGTGCGGGATGTGGTGTCCATGTTGCCGGACTTGTTGGGCAATGCGCGGGCATATGGATCGGTGCTAAATGTTGGGCACGATTCTCCGATCTCGATTCTGGACTTGGCCCGTCGAGTGATCGATGTGCTGGACAGCTCATCCGAGATCGAATTTATGGACATCTCGGATGACTACGGTTGTCCGATCGAGGACCTGCGGCGGCGAGTGCCAAATCTGGATCGCTTGCGTTCAATGATCGATCACAAGCCGTCCTTCTCTCTTGATGACACCATTCTCGCCACAGCCCAAACAATCATTGCCGAGGGCGCGTCATGATTGCGACGGCAGCAGCAAGTGGCATTGGCGATCTGAGTATCCGTGGGCTGTTGACCATGTTTCTGCCGGTGCTCGTGGTGGCGTGGGCGGTCACGCTCTTGAGCACACCGCTCATTCGCGTGCTTGCCATCGAAACCGGTGTCGTTGATCGCCCTGATGAAGAGAGAAAGATCCATCGACGACCGATCGCCTATCTCGGCGGCGTGGCTGTTTTTCTTGGCCTGCTCGCAGGAATTGCCGCGAGTTATGCGATCGACATGCCCGCTTCCTTTCGGCCGATTCCGATCACGATCGTGCTGGGGATGATTGCGATCACAGCTACTGGAGTAGGCGACGATGTGTGGGGTTGGGATCCGAGATTCAAGATCATGGGGCAACTGATCGCAGCGGCAGGACTCTCGCTCTATGGGATCGGCACCCAAACAGCCGCAGGTTTCCTAGCGTATTTCTTCGGCACGAGTGAACTGGGGTTTGAGATCGCTGGAATCCCGATCAATGTGACGGAATGGGTTGGGGTGGGCATTGTGGCTGTCCTCGTTCTCGGTGGTTGCAATGCCTCTAATTTGATCGACGGCCTGGACGGGCTTCTCAGCGGCACGAGCGCGATCATCGGAGGAGGTTTATTGCTCATTTCGCTGTTGATGGCGCTGCATCTGACGAATGTGGACTTGATCTGGCTCGAAGAATCACTTCCTGAATCGGTTGTGGTGGTGGAGGGGGTGTCGCTTGCGGGCGCGAGGATTGCGTTGTGCATGGCGTTGATCGGCGCCACACTGGGATTCTTGGCCCACAACTTTAACCCAGCCACGATTTTTCTCGGCGACGCGGGGAGCCTGCTGATCGGTTACTTCTGCGTCACGATCATTCTCATGCTTGGCGAATTGGGGCAGACGCACTTTGTGCTTGCTGGTCTCATCGTCTTTGGTTTGCCGATTGCAGACACAATTCTGGCCATCTCCCGGCGGAAGGTCCAGGGGCTCAAGGCGTCGGATCCCGATGCCAATCATCTGCACCACATTCTGAAGCGACAGTTCGGGACGGTGAAGCAGGCAGTGCTTGGTCTGTGGCCACTCGAGACCCTCTTCGCTGTGATCGGTGTGTCAATTCTCGCCATTTCAATCCCGGGTGAGGCTCGAGTCATGGTG
>MPMA02015930.1_pt1 | contig 13488 bp, 10 predicted proteins | sample 1617361 | NCBI WGS metagenome assembly MPMA02 (sample SAMN05944807, study PRJNA350692) | marine metagenome | biome: marine; feature: ODZ; material: water; isolation source: 180 m water sample filtered on 0.2 um supor filter | place: Pacific Ocean | collected 2012-04-08 | depth 180m m | reverse complement strand
GTGCTGGTCAGTTGTTGGCCGGGGTTAAGACTGGCTCGGGGGCTGGTTCCGCTTCGGAAAGAGGTTCAACCTCCGGCTCGGGAGCTGGCACTGGTTCCGGTTCGGAAAGAGGCTCAATCTCCGGCTCGGGAGCTGGCTTGGAAACCGAAGCAGGGTTCTCGATCCCTTCGATGGCGCGTTCAATGAGACGTTTCATGTCCGGGTTTTTTCCGGTAGTCTCCAGGGCCTTGCGAAGCACGGGAAGACTGGCTTCGGTCCCCACTCGCCGCAGGATCAGGAGGGCAGACCGTTGCGTAGCCGGATCCTCATCATTAATGTGGGGCAGGATCACGGTCTCCATCTGACTTCCCATGGAAATCACCTCGCTCTCCCAGTCAAGCGGATCCTTCTTCCACAGGATCTTGAGCAACGGGATGCCCCCGGGTGTCCGGCGTCCAATAAGAAACTCGATCATGCTCTTGGGAACCTCCTCACTCTTGCCAATGAGATCCTCCACCAGGCGGATCACTGCCGGTTCGGCTCCGTCCTCAGGCACGGACCAGACCATGATGGCCTTGCAGATGGCCGAGCGAAACTCGGTGCCGGCATCTTCATCCAGCAATCCAACCAGGCGCCTGGCAATCTCGGACCGGAACCGGGAAGGCTCAACGGTGGAGAGTCGCTGGGCGGCATCCTTCACCCGGTCGATGTCGATGTGTTCGAGTTCCTTTTTGTTCAGAACAATGAAGGACGAGTGCGTCCTGTTGTTGAGTTTGCTCTCCAGTTCGGAGCTGGGTTCCACCAGGTTTTCTCCCTTCACCCCGATATGCAGGACGCGCAGGTCCTCATAGACATTCTCCACATCGGCAAAGTGCTCCACCAGTTCGACCAGTTCAGGCATCTTGATGCTGATGCCCTCGACAATGAGCAACCCTCCCTCACCCCGAGGATAAAATGCCGGTCGGGTGGCCGCTCCGGTCTTCCGTTGCAGGTAGCGCGCGATCTGGTAGCGAAAGTGCTGCCTCATCTCTGGTGCCCAGAGCGCCCACACCGATTCCTGTCCGAGGGAGTCGATGGCACGCTGGACGGGGTCGTAGGTCATGGCCTTCCGCACCTCGTCCCCGGACATCTTGACAGGGGGCACCTCAGCTCTTTCCGACGGTGACTGTGTCGGGTTTCCAGTATCCTGAGACACCTCAGGATTGCCCTTCGGTCCAAGAATCACGGTGAACACCATCACCATGACCGCAAGTACCACCCCGGTCACGGACACCTGCTTGTGCCGATGGAATTTCGCACAGAAGATCAGGGACAATCCCACCAGGGCAACAAATCCACTCAGCAGGATCCTTTTTTCAATCTCCATGTCGCTAAAAACACCGTTCCCCATCGAACCAAAGACGAGAATAACGAGATAACTGACGAGGATGAGAGTCCCGGTCACCCCTGCCACCGTGCGCCCGGGCGTAGGCGGGATGACATCGGCCGCCGTCGCATTTTCACTGTAGGTTGCGGTGGTAAACTGCACCTCCGGGATCGGGTCCGCCGGCGATCTCCCAGCCCCGTAATGCTCAAGGCCCGGCTTCTTGATGTCGCCTGGGAAATAGCGGTCTCGCTCGGGAACAATGGCATCCTCATCGACCACAAACTGCTTCTCACAGGATCCACACTCAACAGTCCGGCTCTTCAATTCCTCGTCGACCGTAAACTGTCGCTGACAGGCTGGACATTGGATGCGGAGAGTCATAGGGAGAGGTTACCGGCCGGGAACGGAGACAGGTTCCTCATAACAGAACCCGGTTTCAACACAATCCGTTCGAACTTTCCCTCCCTCAAGAGGGGGATCCCCGCCCGAGCAAGACTGACTCTTGACCCACCGATTTGATAGGCTAGGAAAGGTCAATGCCGCCCGACATCGTAGGACTTTTGACTCTGCAGGAACGTGATAAGCGCCTCCAGGAGCTCCACAAGGAGCTGGAGCGCATCCCCCGGGAGCAGGATCTGGCCCGGGAACGACTGGCCGCGAACCAGCAGGCGGTAGATGATGCCAAGACCGTCCTGCAGGAAAACGAGATTGCCATCAAGGGTGTGGAGCTCGATGTGGGCACCCGCAAGGAGTCCATTACCCGACTAAAGCAACAGCAATTTGAGACCCGCAAGAACGAGGAATACAAGGCCCTGGGAGTAAAGGTGAGCCACTATTCAGACGAGATCAACGGACTGGAGACGCGCGAATTGGAGCTCATGGAGCACGGGGATCAGCTGCGAAGCAGACTGGCGGAGGCGGAGGCAGCCTACTCCACCACCAAAGGGGGCGTGGATGAGGAGGTCGCAACCCTGCAGAAACGAGCCGACAATTTCTCCCGGGAGACGGAATCTCTGGAGGGAGAACGAAAGCAGCTTCTGGTGGGGATGGACGAGAGCATGATATCCATCTACGAGCGCCTCCTCAAGTTGCGGGGGGCACCCGTGGTGGTCCAGATCACGGGCGAACGCCAGTGCCTGGGTTGCCATGTGAAGGCCACTCCGACCACCATGGTCCGGGTGCAGACCGGCAAGGAGCTCGTGAACTGCGAGAATTGTGGGAGAATCCTCTATCCGCAGTGATCGAGGCGCCCGGGCAGGAAAAAACAATTGCATCTGCAGGGGGCATCGTGTAGCCATCCCGGCCCTCTGGAGCTCCCTCCCGATGGCGCCCTGCAACCTCAGCCGCATCACACATCAGAACCATGAACGTCATCCAGAAAATCGAACAGGAGCAACTCAAGGAGGACGTCACCGATTTCAATGTGGGAGACAGTGTGAAAGTGCACACCCTCGTTCGGGAGGGCGGCAAGGAGCGGGTCCAGATCTTCGCGGGTCTGGTCATCGCCAGACGGGGCAGCTCCGTCAACGCGGCCTTCACGGTCCGGAAAATCTCCTACGGTGAAGGGGTCGAGCGGGTTTTTCAGCTCCACTCACCCCGCATCTCCAAGATCGAGGTGACCAATCGCGGCAAGGTGCGCCGCGCCAAACTTCACTACCTGCGGGGCCGGGTGGGCAAACGCGCCCTCCAGGTGAAGAGCAGTGACAAACGATAACGGGTTCCCGCAGCCCGCAAGACAGCGGCTCACCAGAGACTTTTGCCCTTCCCCCCTCCCGGAGCTTGAAATCCGGCGGACATGAGGGATTCTGCCTCAACGTGCGAATTCCCATTCCGATAGTCGTCGGTATTTCGCTCCTGGCCGTGGCCTCATTCTGGTGGCTTCGTACCAGGGAGATGGACTTCCTGACCCCCAAGGGTGTAACCAAGCCCCTTCCCGACTTCATGACCGACCCGGCCGGCAACCCGGCGTCCTCCGAACCCGTCCTTGGCGCGGAGTTTGCCTCGTCAGACACACCCACTCCTGCCCCCGACAAGCCCGATCTCGACCTCGGGGACCTCGAGAGCTCACCGGGCCTGGCAGAGTATTCCGAGTATGCCACCAAGGGAGCCGGTTACCTGGTGAGCCTTGCTACCGAACTGGAACTCCAGGGCCACTGGGACCGCTCCCTCCTGGCCTGGGAGCGCGTCCTCGATTCCTGCCATCCCTCCCCACAGGAGCGCAAGACAGCTGAGGACGCCATCGTGCGTATCCGCCCCACTCTGACCCATTGGAATATCGACCCCGTCGGCGATATTCCCCTCCTCCTGCAACTCGGCAATCCCCGTCGTGCCTCCGACAACTTCAAGCAGTCCGCCCAGGAGGCAGCAGATTTCCTGCGAGGTGACTCTGATCATACCCTGCTGATCGAAGCGCGCATAACAACCTCCCGGTCACCCAACACCGCGACAGACACCCCCATCTCCATCTCCTTTTCCGGATCCGGGAAGGGTGAGTCCCAACCACGCTCCATGATGCCCGGCAACGACGAGGTTGAACACTATCGACTCCTCATCCTTTCCAACTCTTATCAACTGGTCCGGCAGGAACTCGCCAATCTCGATGGGATTGTCCCCCCACTGACCAGCAACCACCCGGGCAATCCCAGGATCGATTTCCAGCGACAGGTCACCCGGTTGCACTGGCTCCGCTTCGCGGAGTCCCTCAATCGCTCCGCCCCCGCCGAAAACTGACCGGAACGGGGACAAAATCGTCTCCACCCCGATCCGGAACCGGTGCCTATCCCACCATTCTGCACAGTGACTGGGCAGGGAGTGACCAATAATTAGCCTGTTTATCTTTTCCGGGCACCCGGCACCCGGTGCTCCTTTGACAGACAAGGAGATACACACCACACTACAGACATGTTCAGACTGGTTCTCTCCTCGGTGCTCCCGCTCCTCGGCTGCCTTGCCCTTGCGGGGGACGAAAAGGAGTCTGCCGGTGAGAAGTCCGGCAAGGAGCCCCCTCCGGTACGAAGCCTCGGCAATGGCAAGTTCGAGGTGGGACTGGTCACCTTCCACCAGAAAACCCGTGAAATCAACTTCCCTGCGGAGGTCAATATGAAGGAAGGCGCCCTGGAATATGCCATCGTCCATCATAACGGCAAGATTCACGAAGCAATTCTCATCACCAAAGCGCGCCCCTTCCACGTCAACATCGCCTTGAAGATCCTCGGCTACAGGGAATCCAAGGAACTCTTCCCCATCCTGGGAGAGGACTTTCGTCCTACCGGCAAGTTCCCGGATGTGGCCGAGAAGATCAGGAACGCCGCACGGATCGAGATCCATCTGGAGTGGAAGAACAAGGAGGGCAAGGTGCAGGCTGCCACCCTCAATGACTGGATCACCCACACCGTCACAAAGAAGCCCCTGCCTCCCAAGCCCTGGGTTTACGGCGGATCCTATATCCACGAAAATTCATTCCAAGCTGAAGCCACCGGAGACATCGTGGCTCTCTTCACCAATAATGCCTCCCTCTTCAACTGGCCCGGCCAGGACGGTAATCTCGATGATGTCTGGATTCCCACCACCGCCCGTGTTCCCGAGGTAGGCACCTCGATCAGGGTAACCATCAAACCCTTCCTCCGGGCCAAGGTGGATGGTGAAGAAAAAGCCACCGGACAACTCAGGAAGAACAGGCCCAGGCAATCAGGGAGACAGGAAAGACTACCTGTCAGCGCCCTTGAAACAGGGAAGTCCCCTCTCCGGGAACGAAAGGCTCTTCCTGACGAACCTGCCGGAATCCCGTCAACCGCACCCTCCCCCTCTCAGGGAACATAGTAAAAGTCGAACTTCATCACATTCTCCACCCATCATGAATGTCATTATCACCTGCACCCTCGCTGCCGCGACGCTTTGCTCCACCCTCCAGGCCCAGAAACAGAGTGAATACCTCTCGCTGCGCCTCGAAATGGAGCGCGCCATCCGGAAGGGAAACGCCTTCCTCAAGAGCCAGCAGGGAAAGGAGGGATTCTGGGGAGAAAAGGAAACACCCGCCCTCACCTCTCTTGTTCTCGCGGCCATGATGCGCGACCCCGGCCTCGATTACACCAAGACCAACCCCCAGCACATCGAACGCGGATTCAACTGGTTGCTCAAGCAACAGAAGGATGACGGGGGCATCTACGTCAAGGGTCTGGCCACCTACAACACCTCCTCCTCGATCATGGCTCTTCTGGCCCGTGGCAGAACGGAAGACGAACCGGTCATCCTGAAGGCCCGGGAATTCCTCATCAACCAGCAGACCGACTGGGGCAACAAGGGCACCGCCGACAACAAGTATGACGGCGGAGTCGGTTACGGTGGCACCTACGCCCACTCCGACATGTCCAACACCTATCTCGCCCTGGAGGCGCTCTATCACTCCCGCCAGATTGCCAAGGACAACAAGAGCGGAAAACAACCCGAACTCGACTGGAAGGCCGCCCTCAATTTCATCTCGCGCTGCCAGAACCTCGAATCAACCAACGACCAGGTCACCGCAGTGGCCAAGGAGGACGAAGGCGGGTTTGTCTATTTCCCTGGTGACAGCAAGGCGGGCGAACGCAAACTTTCCGACGGCCGGGTCGCCCTGCGTTCCTATGGTTCGATGTCCTACGCCGGTCTGCTCTCCCTCATCTATGCCGACCTCGAACCGGGTGACAAGAGGCTCAAGTCCGTTCTCAAGTGGCTGGGCAACAACTACACCCTCAAGGAGAACCCCGGCCTCGGCCAGCAGGGACTCTACTACTACTATCACGCCATGACCAAGAGCCTCGTGGCCGCTGGCATCGACCTGCTCGAACGACAGGATGGCAGCAAGGTCGACTGGCGCAAGGATCTCGGGCGCCTCCTCGTGAGCAATCAGGGCAAGGACGGTTCCTGGATCAACGAGAACTCCCGCTGGTGGGAGAATGACGACATCCTGGTCACCTCCTACGTCGTCCTCACCCTCGAACAGCTCTACTATTCGATCCCGGAATAAGGCCCGCCCGACGCCGGGAGCGGGTCAGTGGTCGGGCTGTAAGGACCGCCCCCTCCTGTTCGTCGGTATTCGCTTTCATAGGCATTTGTCCGTTTCTGTTTTCGGCCGGTTCCCCATGGAGACCCATGGCGACACGGCCCGTTTCATGGAATCCTCATGGAATCGAACGATTCTGTCGCGGACCGGGGGACTCGAATCCGCCAAGCATGGGAGGCAGGGCTGAGCGCCCCCCTGTCTTTCCGGCCAAGCCCCCCCCGAGTCGACTGGCGATTCGACGGCATTCCATTGGCTTTGTGGGAGTGGTCGAGGTTACGAGAACTGAGCCATTTTAAATGTTAATCTGGGTTCCTACAAAGGACTCAGAAGATGAAAGGCAAGCGAAACTTCCGGCCTCGTCTTGATCTCCACGACAAGTGTTCTTATGAACATTCTTTGTGCCTTCCATCTACCAGCCCCGCCGCCCCCGCGCCTCGCCCCTCTGGCAACTCGTCCAACACGGCTGGGACGATTTTCTCTCCGACTACGAAAAACACCACCGGAAGTCCCTCGGTCCGCTCCGCCCCACCGCCGTCGCCACCGTCCAGTCCTTCCTCCGCTGCGGCGACCTCTCCGCCGGATTCACCCGCCTCCAGTGCCCCGACTGCGGCCATGAGAAGCTCCTCGCTTTCTCCTGCAAGGGCCGCCACTTCTGCCCCTCCTGCCATCAACGCCGGGTCCGCCAAACCGGACACTGGATCGCCCACACCGTCTGCCATGAGATCCCCCACCGGCAATTCGTCTTCACCATGCCGCGTCCCCTGCGCGGCATCTTTCGCAAGAGACGCCACCTCCTCGACCTCCTCTTCCGCACTGCCATCGAGTGCCTGCGCGACTGGTTCCGGGCCCGTCTCGACCTCCCGGACGGCCAACTCGCAGCCATCGCCGCAGTGCAGACTTTCGGCGACTACCTCGTCTTTCATCCTCACCTCCACGTCCTCGCCGCCACCGGTCTCTACGACCGCGAGGGTCGATTTCATGAGTTCCCCGTGGAGAGCCTCGAACCTCTCGCCGAACTCTTCCGCCACCGCTTCATCGCGGCCTTGCTCGACAAGAAGATCATCAGCGAACGAAAGGCCCGCCAGCTCCTGGACTGGAAACACAGTGGCTTCAGCCTCGATGCCGGAGACAAACCCGTCCACAGCGCGGCAGGTCGCCAGCAACTCGCCGAGTATCTCCTTCGTGCTCCTTTTTCCCTTGAGAAGATCACTTGGAACAAAGAAACGCGGCGCGTCATTTACCGTTCCAGCCGAAGCTGGCGCACCAAGCGCAACTTTGAGGTCTTCACCGCCACGGAGTTCCTCGCCGCCGCCGTCGAGCACATCCCGCCCAAGAACCAGCACACCATCCGTTACTACGGGCGCTACTCCAACAAGTGCCGCGGCATGGAATTCGAGTCCTGGCAAGGCAACGTCGATGGGGATCGGCCGGACACCATTCCCGCACCGCCCGCCGAGAGCGCCCGCAACCTCCGCGCCCTCTGGCGAAATCTCATCCTGCGCATCTGGGGCGAGGACCCGCTCCTCTGCCCCTGCTGCAAGGGCCTCATGAAAGTGCACGGAACCCTCACCCGCCCCGAAGAGATCGAGTTCTTCCTGCGCCTCCACGGAATGTGGGAAGGCATCATCGACATTCCCCCACCCCCTGAGCCGCCCTACGACATCGAAACGATGGAGCCGATCCGGGTGCCCGCCCTCTTCCGCTGGGCCCAAGAGGAGGAATCCGAGACCCTCGATGCCTCCCATGTCCCCTGGCAAGCCCCGGAGCTTCCGCTCGATGACGAACGCATCCTCGTCCTCGATGGCGATCCCGGCCCACCGGACGAGTTCTTCGGCTCCTGAGTTGCCTCTCGACCCCACGCCCTCTGCCGCCTAAATGCGGCGGACAGGCGGAGCCCTGCGTCAAAACAGTCGATTTCAGACCGAATCGGTCTCTTCACCCCCAAAATCAGCCCCTTTTCTCCTCAATCAGCCCCTTTTCTCCTCGACCTCGGCTCGGAGGCTTCGCCAGAGTCATTTTCGATGGAATCGAACCCCTTCCGCCCCCTGCACCCCCACCTTCCCCGGGCCTTCAGCCTCTAGGAAACCCGGCCTGAGAAAGCAATTTACTAGCAGTCAAGAAAGGTGACTGGAACGATTACCGCATCGTCTGCAAAGGCCCGGAGATCAAGCTCTGGATCAACGGCCAGCCGACGATAAGCTACACCGAGAAGAAGGCGTCAATCCCCGCCAAGGGCGTAATCGCATTCCAACTGCACCGCGGCCCGCCGATGAAGGTCTACTTCAAGGACGTCAAGATCAAAGAACTCAAGTAGCCGAAAGCAAGCCAATGAGAATAACACAACTCCTCGCCGCGGCGCTGCTGGTATGCGCCGCGGGCGGACCGAATCTCTGCCTCGCGGCCGATGGTCAGGTCATCGCCTCGGTGCGATTCGAAAAGGCTTCCTTCCGCCACGCCGACACGCCGTACCTCTGGCTCGGCCACGGAGACATCGGGCTCACGATCGATATCAAGCCCAACGCGACTCATGTGCTTGAACTGCTCTGGGGCTGCAAGAACGACACGCGCAGCGGCGTTGCGATCGTTAACGGGCGCGAGGTCCGTCTCGGCAGCAGCGGTTACGACGGCTTTAAGTGGTTGGCCGTCCCGACAGGCAAGAGCCCCGGCGCCCTGAAGCGGTACGAAATCACGCTCAAGCAGGGTTCCGGCAAGGCGGGGTTCATCGCGGCGGTCCGGCTGAGAACAACGGGCAAGGCGCCCAAAACGCCCGTCTGCAAGATCGCCGTCAAGGCGCCGTCAGTCCAAGCCAAGCCGCAACGACGAACCCGGACCGAAGCATTTCCCCAGATGCGCCCGTTCTGGGACCGCCCCGCCCCGCCGCCGGCAAAGCTGATGAGCGATCCGGCGCAGGAAGCAGCATTCGCCGATGCCGAACTACACTCGCGACAGGCCAACGAAGCGTTTTTCCGCTGCCGGCGTTTCGTTGACGGGTGGCTCAAGCACGCCGACCCGAAGACCGGGTTGATCCCGCGGAACCTCACTCGGCACCGCGACATCTGGAACGCCAAGGACTCGGCGGCCGACAACTACCCGTTCATGGTCCTGACCGCGGCGATGACCGACCGCAAGATGTTTGACGGGCGAATGCTCGACATGCTTCGCACCGAGACCAAACTGACCAGCCGCCTGGGGCGACTGCCCGACACCTGGTCGTTTTCGAAGCAGGCCTTCGTGGCGGCCGAGCCGAATCTTCAATCGATCATTTTCGGCGGTTCGGAGTACGTCAAGGACGGCCTGCTGGCGGTTACCGAATGGTTAGGCTCTAGCCCCTGGTCGAAGCGGATGCTGGGAATCATCGATGACATCTGGGCTCGCGCGCCGGTCAAGACGCCCCGCGGAATGATCCCCTCGACCGATCCCGAAGTAAACGGCGAAATGCTGCAGGCCCTTTCGCGGGCCTACTGGATGACCGGCGACAAGAAGTATCTCGAATATGCCATACGCCTGGGCGATTACTACCTGCTGGACGGGCACGACCCGCTGCAAGGCGCCAGCGCCGTCCGCCTGATCGCACACGGCGGAGAGGTGTTCTCCGGACTGGCCGAACTGTACGTAACCGTCAGCACCGCGGCGCCGAAGAAACGAACCGCTTACCGCAAACCGATCCACGCCATGTTCGACAGGCTCCTGGAGATCGGTCGCAACGAGCACGGGATGATCTACGCATCAGTGGATCCCAAAACAGGAAAGCATCGCGGTATCTGCGACACGTGGGGCTACACCTACAACGGCGTCTACGCGGTCTACATGGTCGACAAGACGCCCGAGTACCTCGCCGCAGTTCGAAAGCCTCTGGTCAATCTCAAGCAGCACTACTCCGATCATCGTTGGGGCAGCGCCGACGAATACGCCGACACCGTCGAAGGCGCGATCAACCTGCTGAACCGCGAGCCGATCGCCTCGGCCGGAGACTGGATCGACACGACCATCGCCGGAATGTGGGCCAAGCAGAAGCCAGACGGCGTCATCGAAGGCTGGCACGGAGACGGGAACAACGCCCGGACCTCCCTGATGTACGCACTGTGGAAGACCCGCGGGTTGACGGTTCGAAACTGGCGTAAGGACATCCGTTTCGGGGCCGTTCAGGCCGGAAGCACGCTTTATGTCACCATGCGGGCCGAGGAGAAATGGACCGGGCGGCTGCTATTCGACAAACAGCGACACAAGGTCAACCTTCACCTGCCGATGGACTATCCCAGGCTGAACCAGTTCCCCGAATGGTTCACCACGAAAGCAGACCAGCGTTACACCGTCGCCAACGTCACCGTCGGAGGTGAGTCGGTTCTTACCGGCAAGCAACTACAGGCCGGCGTCGAGTTGATGTTGAAGGCGGGCGCCGAGGTGCGGCTTATCGTTAGCCCCCAGGGCGAAGCGATCGCCAAGCCGCCGCTAGAGAAACCCGCCGACCCGAAGGCGATGGTCAAGACAGTAGCCGACGCGGTCCTGCGGGACTTCCCCAAACCGCCGGCGTTCAACTGGGGCGAAGGCGTGATGCTCAGCGGAATGATGCAGGCGTATCACCTGACAAAGGATCCGCGGTACCTGAAGTTCGTCCGCGATTTCGCCGACTACTGGCACGCCAAAGGCATCGCCTCGACGCTCGCCAGACGCGGGTACTGCGGGCATTGGGGCCCGGGGCACGCGATGCTTGCACCCCCACCTTCCCCGGGCCTTCAGCCTCTAGGAAACCCGGCCTGAGAAAGCAATTTACTAGCAGTTACATCCCGATTCTACCATTATGTACCCGCGCCACGCCACCAACTCTGCAGCCATCGCACTTCCCGTTTCTTCCTTTTCCATGAAACCCGCTGACAGCTATTCTCCAGGCATTCCGAAAACACAAATCCCGGTTGTTCGGAGCGGGCGTCAAATGCAGAAAGCAAATGCGGTCCGGACTGGTTTGGCAGTGCTGACGGCAGTGGTATGTCCCTGTCTGGGAGAAACGCTGACGGTGGTCGAAGAGCCCGAACTGATCAAGGTGGTCAAGGAGGACCGCTCGATCCTTGTGTATCAGCGCACCCCGAACGAGTTCAAAACCTATATCAGCGAACTGCGGACCCCTGCGGGCCTGCAACTCCTGCTCGATTCACCCTCCGACCATATCCACCACCACGCACTCATGTTTGCAGTGAATGCGGACGGGCGGGAATTCTGGAGCGAACATCCAGGCAACGGGGGACAGCAAATCCCGAAATCAACCCGAGTTTCAACCGCCTCTGATCGGACCGGCGCAGTCATCGATCAAACGCTCGACTGGGTCGACCACGAGAAGACTCACCGGCTGGTTGAAGATCGCACTATCACCATCCAGGGTGCAACGGAAGGTGCCACGCTGCTGACCTGGCGTTCCCAGCTGCGTCCCGCTGTCGGAAGGGACTCGGTCGGGCTCACTGGAGCGCACTATTTCGGGCTAGGCATGCGGTTCATCCGCGAGTTCGACAACAAGGTGACGTTTGTTCATCCAAGAGACTCCGTGGGCAAAGTGTATCGGGGCAGCGAGCGATTGACCCCCGGACGATGGTGCGCAGCACAAGGCACGGTGGATGGCAAACCGGTGACGGCTGCCATGTTCGATCATCCGCTCAACCCCCGTTATCCCGCAACTTGGTTCACGATGAGCAAGCCGTTCGGTTACTTGTCGGCCACGCCCAACCTCGAGCAACAGCCGCGAACCATCCTGGCCGGTCAGACCTTCGACCTGCGCTATGGCGTGGCGCTGCTGGACGGTCACGTGGGCGCCGATGCCATCGAGCGGCTCTACGCAAAGTGGCTGTCGCTGGAACAACCTCTGGGGGAGCGCGTCAACATTGCGCTGGCCAAGCACGGCACGAAAGCCACAGCCTCCAGCGTCCACGGCCCGGACTACACTGCTTCCAAGGCGATTGACGGCAAGTACTCGGTACGGGAAACCGACAAATGGAACTCCGCCGCGAAGAACACCCCACATTACCTCAAATTGGATCTCGGTCGGTCACGGACAATCGATACGATTGTGGTGCGCCACGAAGGTGTCCTCCCTCTCCTGGATGCCCATAAGTTCAATAGCGCCGACTTTCGCCTTCAACATTCGAGCAAACCCAATGGTCCCTTCGCGGACCTGGTCGCCCCGATTCGCGACAACACCGACAATGTGACCCTTCATCGTTTCAAGCCCGTGCAAACGCGCTACCTCCGCCTGCTGATAGAAACTGCCGAACAGAAGGGAAACAGTCACGGACGTATCGCCGAGATGGAGGTCTGGGTTTCCTCCGCACGTTGACGCAGTCGAGCTGATCGGGCCGCCCTTGGCCACCGGGGCCTGATACTCGGATCTTACGGAGCCACGGCGGCGGCGCGGAGCATCTCGCGGGCACGGTTCTCGATCACGTCGAATCGGCCGGCGGCGATGTCCTCCGGCTCGAAGAGGCTCTTGACGAAACCTACCGCGAATGCCCCGGCTTCGAGATACTCGGCCACGTTCTCGAGCGTGACACCGCTGGTGGGCACGATCTTGAGGAAGGGGAGGGGACCGAGGATTTGCTGGACCATGGCAGGCCCAATGCCGGGAGCGGGAAAGAGCTTTTGCAGTTGGGCTCCCTGTCGGTGTGCCAGCAACATTTCGGTGGGAGTGCTGCAACCGGGCATGACGGCAACTCCCAGCGCCCCTGCTTCCTGGATGATGTCCGGATCCACTACGGGCGAGACCAGATAACACGCTCCGGCTTCGACTGCAGAGCGGGCCTGCTCAATGGTCAGGACCGTGCCCGCGCCGACCAGCAGGCCCTCCTTCCGCGAGTAGTCCCGGATGAGATCAAGCACTCCGGGGACGGTCATGGTGAATTCGATGATGCGGAAACCGGCCCGGACCGCGGCGTCCATGGCGTTTCGCGCAGCCTGGTCGTCGGAGGTCCGCAGGATGGCGGAAGCTCTTGCCTGCCGGAGTTGGGTGAGGAAATTCTCTGGATGCATATCAATGTATCGGCTCGCGAAGGGATTCTATCGACAGATGCGGGAATTTGTCGACTCCGCAAGATCCGGTGAGGTAATGTCTTATCAGATCGGAAGG
>MPMA02255326.1_pt1 | contig 13536 bp, 9 predicted proteins | sample 1617361 | NCBI WGS metagenome assembly MPMA02 (sample SAMN05944807, study PRJNA350692) | marine metagenome | biome: marine; feature: ODZ; material: water; isolation source: 180 m water sample filtered on 0.2 um supor filter | place: Pacific Ocean | collected 2012-04-08 | depth 180m m | reverse complement strand
CTCTTTCACAAATCCTGTCAGCAACATGAACATATCGCTCCTGCGGATCCCTTGACTCGGCATTTCTCTTCCTGTTGGCCCAGCCGATGTCTCCTCCAGCCAGGTCGAACATCTGGAAAGGCCCGATCGGGTATCCAAAATCCCTCACCGCCTCATCGATCCGGTAAGGACTCGTTCCATCTTCCATCATGTAACCTGCGACCTTAGCATAGGCGCCCAGGATGCGATTGCCGATGAAACCATCAGAATTTCCTGCACGAACCGGGACTTTCCCCATCCGGTTGGCCAATGCAAAGCCTGTTGCCAGTGCATCATCTGAAAGCCTGGAGGGAACCACGATTTCAAGCAGCTTCATGATGTTTGCAGGTGAGAAAAAATGCAGCCCAAGAACATCTTGCGGTCTTGATGTCGTGGATGCGATCTGATCGATATCAAGATAGGATGTATTGCTCGCGAGCACAGTTCCAGGACGGACGCATTGATCGAGTTTCCGGAAGACGTCCTTTTTGACCTCCATTTCCTCAAAAACCGCTTCTATCACCATATCTGCTGAAGAAACCTTTTCAAAATCCGTCGTAGGATGATAGCGACTCAGAATTTTCTGTTTTTCATCGGAACTCATCCTGCCTTTGCTGATGTGGCGGTCATAGACCTTCTCCACGTTGGTCCGACCTTTATCCAAGCTTGCTTCATCGCGTTCGATCATCACGACATTCAGACCTGCATCCAGGGCAGCCACGGTGATTCCTCCCCCCATCGTCCCACCTCCGAGGACGGCAAGGGTCTCCAGTTTTCTTGGTTGGACGTCACGGATTTCATGGATTTTCTTGCAACGGCGCTCCGCAAAGAAAGCATGGATCAACCCTTTTCTTTGGGGACTTTCCAGGCACCTGTTAAAACTTTCACGTTCAAATTGCAGCCCTTCTTGAAACGGAAGGCTGAGGGCATTTTTAACGCAGTCTATGATTTGAAATGGGGAGTAAAGCCCCTTGGCCTTTTTTCCCCAAACGATTCTTTGGTCCTCGATGGCGTTCCTGTTTCCACCCTCATCTTGCAACCCCTCCGTTCTTTCCCTGGTAGCAGTAAAGGATTGTTTCTCTTCAAGCACCTCCTGAATTATTCCCCTGGCCGAAACCGTCAAATCTCCTGTTTCATCCACCCAGTCGATCACTCCGTATGACAAACCCACCTGAGCGGAAACAGGATTGCCATTCAACATCATTTCCAGAGCCTTTTCTGCACCAATGATGCGTGGAAGACGCTGGGTACCTCCAGAACCAGGGAGCAACCCCAGATGAATTTCTGGCAGTCCGATTTTTGCTGATGGCACCGCAATCCGGAAATGGGCGGACAAGGCCAGTTCCAGTCCTCCTCCCAGGGCGGTTCCATTGATTAGTGCAAAGACAGGTTTCCTGCTTGATTCGATCAGGTTGCAGATTTCGGGAAGCTGAGGCCCTTGAGAGGGTTTTCCAAATTCCTGAATATCGGCACCCGCGGAAAAAAACTTTCCTGACCCGATGATCGCCAGGGTCTCGATTCCCGGATCCTCCAGAGAATCATTAATTGCTTTCATCAATCCTTTCCGGACTTCATGTGAAAGGGCATTCACAGGAGGGTTGCTGATCGTGATCAGGGAATTGGTTTCTTCTTGATTCAGGACGACTGCGTCTTTCATGGCTGGACTTCAAGCTAGGAAAAGTTTTTAATGAATTCAATTCATTGGTCATTATGACTCAAAGTTAATGAACTTGTCATATTCATGTTCTACAGGAAAGTATCAGGTGTTCACACCAACTTTAGAAGATGTTCCTTTTTTTCATGAAAGCGGGTCTGAATTCACACAAGGAGTGCCGCTGATAGAGTCATCTTCCGAGGGGTCACACAAACCCGGAGTATCCAGGACACCTCGCTTTCTGTCATTGGTGACAACGCATTGCAAAGGATGAACATCGCCCAGTGTTTTGCAGGTTCCCCGGAAACTCCGCCTCCACCAGGAAGCCGATTCCTTCTGTAGCCTTTTTTTGTGGCGAGTATGGCGTTATTGAGTTGTTGGGTCCCTTTGAGAACTCCCAAACCAACTCCGGGTGTCGTCAATGATAAAGACAGGAGGCTCACGCGTTACGTTCGGCACGGACCATCATGAACTTGAGGGATTCTTCTTTCAAAACCTTTCCACATAGCCAGGCTGTCGTCAGGATTTTGAACCAGGCCGGCTTCCACCGAAGTCCAAGCCTCAACTGTTTCGACCTCCTCCCGATGAAGGATGCAAACCCTCCGAACACCGGTTTAGTGAAATCCTGCACTTTCACTTTCTGCCAGCCTTGCTGTCTCATTTCTTGAATCAAATCCTCCTCGGTCCTGAATTCTTTGGAATCAATATCTGCCTGTTGAAATAGTTTTTTTATCCAGGGAGAAAGGGGTTTCTCAGAATTCAAACAAAAAAGATGGAAACCCAATCGCCCTCCAGGTTTCAGCATTCTGAGTGAAGCCCCAAGAAAATCCTGAATCGATGAAAAATGATAGGCGGCGTCCACACACAGAATTGCATCGTAACAGGCTTCTACGGATGGGGAGGGAGGTTGATGTTCGGCAAAAAATGCTTCTGCTTTGGACGCGATCAGATTGTCCAGGTTTCCAGGAGGATTCGCCTCAAGGTAGTCAACACATTCCTTGCGGAATTCCAGGGCATCGCACTTCTGATTTCCAAATGCTTCCTGCCAAAGCCAAAGCCCAGCACCATAACCACAAGCCAGTTCGAGTAAACAATCTCTTGCCTTGATTCCAATGAATTGTCCCAGTCGGAGGGCCAATTGCTGGCAGGCATACCTATAATCTTCTGTTTCGCTCCAGTCTCCCAGATTGATCCATGGAGCTGGAATCCACTCATCCTGGAGCAAAGTATAATCGATCCCTTCTCCAACTTCCGGCCAAGGCTTCTTTTTCAAATTTTTAGAATAACATCAATTATATAATCTGATTTTCTAAAATATAATCTTCAGAAACAAAGCGGCACAAGGCTTTTTGTGCATCAGATACGGCATCTTACTGTGAACTCGTGTCCACACCCATGGTTAAGCCCCAGACGTTTTAATATCATGGGTACGGCTATGCTTTGTTATCTGAAAAAGCCCATTAGATTGGCTACAGCGGAACCATTCATTCGCAGAAGGGAGATCACGCATCACGGTTTATCCATCTGAACACGAAAACGAGAAAGGCTCTTTGGAATTATTAAAGTCAATTTGAACCTATAGATGAAATAAAATCTTTTCCCTGAGCCTCAACGTTGAGGCTCTGACATGCCCATAAAATAATACACCTTTGATATCGAAGACTACACAATACGCTTGTTGTATGCTGTCACCGTAACAGCTTGTTTGCCACCGACTATTAGTGCCCATTCTCTGTCCCATCAACACCATTAGCAGAGCAGTTCTAAGAATACCGATGAACAGGCTTTAAACATCGATCGAGTTCATGACCGATCCTTTGATTCAGGTTTTTTATCCATTCCTTTTCGATTTTGTGGAAATTTAAATTTACATTTATCGCCATTTATCAATAGATCCCCACTTGTTGTGATCAAATAATCACCTTTAGCGGGTGGACCTGAACAAGATACAGGAATTCTTTGAGATGTTTGATACCTCTGATACCTTTGACATCCGGAAAAAACAATTGAAAATGAAAGTAAAACTAATGTTGATAAGAAAAAAAATCTCATGAGCGTTCCTTTGAAAGAGTTTGATGAGAAACCTTTTAATGACAGATTCTGGATCTAAGGTCAATGGACTGGGCGGTATAGCTTTGTGGAGTTTTTGATCAACCTAGAGGGCAAATTTCGAGTTTGTCTGTTGATTCTAAGAATGTAATCGAGCTTTTCTTCAAGGTAAATGATTTCACAACCGTTGATGCGCATCAGCATGTGTGGAAGTAGGCGCATCTGCTCATCAAGTAGTTCCTCTTACATGGACGGATACTTGGCAACAAGTGCATCAAGCAGATCCTGTGCGTTTGCATTAGGTTGAAGATCCACTTCAATTGTTTTTTATCCAACAATAGGCCTGAGTGCCCCGTATAGTTTGATATCCATATGACCGATCTTTTGATTGAGATTTATGATGAACCAATTTTCGCCAGATTCTGGATCTAAGGTCAATGGACTGGAGCAACCGTTCCCCTGGAGGGTTCACTAAAAAATTATTATTCATGAAATGCAATTTCAGAGAAGCTTACTTTTTTAATTGTGATCCTCCCAAGGTAAATAATCTTCTGTATCAAATATAATTTCAAAAACCTATTTTTTCTTCGATTCCAGCACCACCACATGGATCGTGACCCTCGGGGTGAGTTTCTTTCAGCATTTCATTAAAATCTTCACTGGTGGTATGACAAAGAAGATACAAAGATGATTCTTCAAGAAATCGCATCACTTCATGATGTATGTCTTGACCATCAGGATCTTTTGCCAACTCAAATATTCCTTGCCGTCCATAATAATTATCTCTTGGTGTGTCACCCTCAGTAAAAGTCGTTTCTTTTATTTTTCTCTTGGTCAATTCCTCTAACAAGGTATCCCATTGGATTTGAGTCAATTCGGCAATATCGTACATCAATGCATTTCTTATCGGATACATTATTGCCATCACTCTATGAAAAACTTTTTCATCATCCGTTAGATTTTCCTGTGAAGATTTCATCAATTCGTCTCCATCGGAAGTTGGCTTCCCTCGTGCTTCCAAAACATTGCCTGAAGCGTCTGAAGCTAAAGCCTCATGACTCCAAAATAAAAACTCACCATTGGCATTGATGATTTGCTCTGTACCTGGTTTTAATCCTGTTTGATGAGGACTTCCTGTAAAAATACAATAACCCTCATCATTGATTTGACAGGCATACCTATCTCTGGAATGACTCATTGGAGGCGGTCCTCCCCGCTTGGGCCTTAAATCAGAGGCATCACAAGAAGCCAGGAAAAGAAGACTTGCTAATAGAGGGAAAACCTTATTTTCCAATAGAATTTTTCTTATTAATATCGATTCATTGTTTATATTAAAATTTCTGCACTTCATTTTCATAGCAGCCTTTTTTATGAATGTTATCAATTAGAGTAACCCTGCCCCATTCAGAATGGACAAGATACTAGCCTGAAAATGTGAAGGAAATATGAAGGAAATATGTGGATCTAATGGGGATTCCAGAATCAACGAGGATCAATCGAGGACTTCAAACAAACTACGTGTTTGAACGATACGAATGGGATGAACTACCCAGCAGCATCGGCAGCCATCGTTTCAATTGAAATGTAATCATCTCCTTCTCCAGAATTTAAGGATTTAGGGAATTCAACTCTAACATTAAATCAGCTTATTTTTGACAATCCATGATTACAAGTTTCTTTTGATTTATATGTTGGCATCCTTGAACTCTTATGGAATATCGCCAAGCGCGTAAATGGATATGTTACTCCCATAACGTTCATGAATGCTGTTTTTTCAGGAACGATGTTGTTCCAAAAAAATAATGACACATACTTTGAACAAGGTGGTGTTAGATTGAAACAATCCATCACGCGTAAAGGATTTTTACCTTAGGGGAAAAAAGGGGATTTCGATTCCCAGACGAATCAAACAGGCTCAGAGATAGAATTCAGGCAACCCTCACAGGATAAGGATATCCCTCCCTAGGAGGGGATGACTCCTTGTTCAGTTTGGTTAAAGTTCGAAGTCTCTTTTTTTTTCTTCAACGCATAGTCGAACGAGGGTTTTCTGTTTTTCCGGTGCAACCCGACGCGGATCTGAAAGGTACGCCTCCCTGTGCCGGCCGGACACCGGTTGGAGGTTTCTCTGTTCAGCTTCTTTCATCAGCAGCGAGTAGGTTTCTCCGAGTTTCTCGTAGGGTCCCAGGTGAAGCAGCTGCAGCCATCGTCCACCGTTTTCAATGACCCTTTCAGGAGGAGTCAACTCGAGTCCCTTTCGTTCCTGGATGATGCGTGCCGTATCATCGATCTGCTTTTCTGTCACTTCCGGGGGAACTCGAATCTGCAGGGTCCAGCTCCAATCTTCAGCTGAAGTGGTAGCAGGATCAAAATCCCCCCATTTGCACTCGAGGGGCAGGATTTTGAAATCAAGCAGTCCTGCCCCCTTGAGCGTGAACTTGAGGGTGTAAACGAAACTGTAAAGCGTCTGGATCGCGTCGGCATATGCTTCACCACCCGGTTTACCGATACCTGAGACGCTGAGACAAACGATTTCCCCGCTTTCATAATCCAGCAATTTCTTACTGCCAGAATAAGCTTCTCTAGTCTGTTTGCGAAGATCAATCACTGCTGGTGTTTCGATACAGTTCTTCTCCTTGTTCATCCTGACACCTCTCCGGAGGTTTTTTTTGTAACCGGAATGCAGAGCAGGCTGACCAGGTCCTCCGGGGGGGTCGAATTCGGGTCATTGAGGTAGATTTCAACGCACGGAGCGTCCCGGCATTCCCATTGATTGGCCGGGATGTAATCCGCATAAAGATAGGAATAAGTTTGACTGAAATCAGCATAAGACCCTTCATGGGTGGCAACGACATAGGTTCCTCCCGCGATTTCCTGCAAACCAATGTCTTCCTCGGGTTCGATATCATCTTCAACGCGCAGACAGGCGTCATAACGGATCTTTTCCGGAGGAGTGGTTTCAGGATCATCGTAACTGATTCCGAACATTTCAGGACCTCCCGCGAGCAGTCCCTTCGGGGCAGCCCAGGTACAAATCCGGTCCCAGGCAGTACCGCACTCTTCATAGGGACCGAGGTGACGAACAAAGGCAACCTTGCGTAGTTCCCAGTTTTCAATTTTTATATCCATAACATTCCTTTCAATTGAGGGCAGATCCTGTTTGATCTCATCGTGAAAAGAAAACTTCCCCGGACCACCAAGATCGCTCCCGGGTGTTTGTTGAATGGCTTTACGGAAGGAGGAAGGTGAAAAACCGGTCAGGGTTTTGAAAGCACGGCAAAAGGCTTCCGGAGTTTCATAACCGGCGTCCAGGGCGATCCGGATCACAGGCCCGCGGGTCTTCTTCAAATGCCGTGTCGCGCGTTCCAACCTTAAACGGCGGATGTGTGCCATCACCGATTCCCCTACCACAGCCTTAAAGATGCGGTGAAAGTGAAAGGGTGAAAAATGTGCCTCACGGGAAAGCTTGTCCAAAGTCAGTTCCTCGTCAAGGTTGTTGCGGATGTATTCACTCACCCGGCGGACACGCCGGATATGGTCATTCCTGGTATCCGGATTCATGCTTCCTCCATCAGCCGTATCCATGTTAACGCATTCTAAAATCCGCATCCTGACCGTTTTTGCTAAAATTTAAGTCCGCCTGGTTGTGATGCTTCAGTCATGAAAAAATTTACTCCTTCCGCAAAGTCGTTGTCAAACAACCTTCAGCGCAGCCATCAGGTCTTCAACCAGGTCATCGGAACTTTCCAATCCGACCGACAACCGAACCATCGAGTCCGAGATGCCGCATCGGTCCAAATCCACCTCTGTCATGTCGCTGTGGGTCATGCTTCGAGGATGCTCCGCCAGTGATTCGGTTCCTCCAAGAGAAACAGCGAGGTGGAAGATCTGGAGATTGTCGAGGAAACGGAATGCACCAGTTCGGTCCGAGTTTTTGAGCAATAAGGTGATCATCGAACCCGGCCCGTGGCACTGCTTGCGGAAAACCTCATAGGCCTGGCCATCGGTATCCGAGAGCAATCCCGGGAAAAGCAATTTTTCGATTTTCGGATGATCCTTCAATGCTTCTGCGATTTTGGAAGCCTTCTGGGCCTGACGTTCCATACGCACCCAAAGGGTCTCGATCGAACGTGTCAGCAGCCAGGCGGTGTCTGAAGCAATCGTTCCACCCAGAATCGTGCGGTATTCCCGTACGGAGTCAATGTGTGCTGTTTCCCGGCTCAGGACAGCGCCGGCGATGATGTCACTGTGACCGCCTAAAAATTTGGTTGCCGAATAGAGGACGATGTCTGCTCCCAGTTCAAACGGACGCTGGAAGACCGGTCCCAGAAAAGTATTGTCCACCACCGTCAACGTTTTGCCTTTCCCATATTTTCCAGCCAGGTTTGAAATCTCAGCAATGTCGGTCTGCCCCAAGGTCGGGTTGGCGGGAGTTTCCAGGAAGATCATGTCGAAGGGGCCATGTTTCCGGAGTATCCGTTCTACCGTCTTCAGATCGCTGGTGTCCACCGGAAAGGTTTCCACTCCGAACCGCACTGGACAGAGTTGTTTCATCAGGAAATAGGTCCCGCCGTATACCGGGCTGGTGCAGAGAATCCGGCCGCCCGCCGGTACCAGAGCCAACACGGTGGTCGCAATGGCGTTCATGCCGGAAGGGAACACGGCGGCATGGTTGGCTCCTTTTTCACTGGCAACAAGTTTGTCTTCTGCGATCTCGGTATTCGGATTGTTGAGGCGTGAATAAACAAGTCCTGGTTCCTCACCATCATCTCCCGGGAGATGATAGGCCCGTTCAAAGAATTTTGCTCCATCCTCTGCGGAAGCAAACTCGAACGTGGAAGTTCGGAACAAAGGAACCTTGACCGAATACTCCGAAAGTCTAGGACGGTAACCGGCGAGTATGACTGAGGTTGCAGGATTGTAGCTACGTAGAGGGTCTTTATAATCCCGTTCAGAATTCTCATTAGACATGGGGACTCCTTGATTCGTTCAGGTTTCAAGGGTGCATGTCCCTCATACTGGAGGACCACACCCTCCTTTATTCATTATGAACCCCTTTTACGTAGGGTCCAATAATTAATAAAAGGCCCGAACAGCTTTTTTCAGGAAAGGACTCGACTTTGAAACAGTGGTTTTGTTTAGTTTATGCTAAACAAGATTTTCGATCTCATTGACTGAAGACACTTGAAGCCCAAAAAATGTTTAACTATTTTTTACTGTTTCTGGACTGGCTGGTGATTGCCGCTTCCATCTACCTGCTTTCTTTGATGTCCCATGCCCTGCTCTGGGGTTTTGCTGTGGGCATGATGGTGATCATCGGATTATTTGCATTGGGTCAGGCCTTTAGACCCTCATCAAAACTAGGATGAGTAAACTATATGCCTTCGCGGGAGGAGGCCTGGTAGGACTGGGGTTACTTTACCTGACCCGGAGTTGGTGGATGTTATGGCTGCTGTATGCCATTGTCTTCATTTCCGGGGCACAAAACGGTCCCCCGGGATGAAGCAGCTGTTATAAAAAAATCGTCCTGACAGATAAGAAAAATCTTGGATCTTTTGATTGAAAAACCGGAATTAAATTTCCGGGCTTGAAAAAATCTGAGCCCTCCGGTTTTTTCTTAAGGATTTTTCACTCCTACCCGTGCTCATCGGATCTTTGGCGCCCACACTGGTGATTGTGAATCGTCCAGAATCAAATCCATCCTTGGTTAAAGAAATCATGATTGCTTCCGCACGCCTTAGACCAAGTTGTACATTGTTCAGTTTCGATCCCTCTCCATAATTAGGTTTGAGAGGATCTGTGTGTCCGGTGATTAGGACCCTTTGGGTTGGATATTTCCTCAGACAGCGTGCCGCTTTGGAAAGATCTTTCCTGGCAGATTTGTTGAGTGTGAATTTCCCTTGACTGAAAAAAATTTCCGAATTACAGATACCTGTCTTTGGAGAGGGAAAACTCGGTTTAGAATTAAGGTGGGTCTGTTTAGCAAGGTGGATGACAAACTGCGTCCTTGAACCCACACTGCCACGGGTCAGTTTCAGAATCTTATATTCTTCACGTTCCACGTTCCATTCCAGTTCCCCCTGAACGAGATGGGTTTGTTCGATGTTTTCTCGGTAGACCCTTTCCCGATAGGCGGCGAGGTTGATGGAACGGTTCTGACTGGCTGAAAGTAAGATGTCCGAGAAGATGTCCTTTACTGGCCGTCCGCTGATTGGGATGTTTTCAGCAATTCTCGAATCCAGAATAAGGTTGTTGTTATCCGCAGATTTCCCTTTTTTCGACTTCGAATTTTTCATGCTGCTGAACATGACATCATGTTCGAGAGTGTATTTCTCGTAAGTCTTTATTTCCCGTTTAAGATAATGGTTTTCATAAGCCTCGCGGGTTTGTGCCAGTTTTTTCAGAATGCTTCCGTTTCCGTTGTCCTGGTCCATGGAATCCCGTTTTGCCTCCAGTTCAGAAATGTTTTTCATGATTTTTTCAATATCGTCTTTGAGACCATTCCTGAACATAGTGAAATAGGAAATTCGAGTATTGATGGTTTTTAAGGTGTAATCGTTGTTGACCTTCTGATAGGCGAGTTCTTTTTTCAGCCAGTTCAACAAGCGTTGATCCCCTACGTTTTCAGAATTCAGAAAAGTTTCAATATCCTGGTCATTTTTAAAAATCTCTATTTTTAAATTCTTCTCACCTCGGTTCTCGACACTGGTGATTCCCTGGGAGAAAGGGAAACCTTCAACCCGCTGGAACAGGTAAACGTACTCATTCGCTTCATCATCAAAACGGGTTATGTTTTCAGGGTAAAGAAAGGTGATCCGGATGTTCCCGTTCTGAAAGGGGACGTTGAGTTTTTTGCTGTGAAGGTTGGTGAGATGTGCAAGCACGGGTTCTTCAATGTTTCTAAAAATGGATTTGCGTAAAAGGTCCTCACCATTAGAACCAACGGCGGCAATTTCTGCGGTGAAGGGCATCTTGACCGCCACTAGGGAAATGAGAGGAATGTTACGGAGATTACTGATGTATATCTGCTGGTCAACATTGATTTGAACGATCTGCCTGCGGATGATGTCTATTTCTGACTGAAGTTTATTGATGGCCTTAGAGTATTGCTTGATCAGGATGCTGTTGCTGTTGGTTCCTGATTTGTCATTGACGAAAGTACTGAATGAAGCACGGTATTCTTTTTCGAGTTTTTCAAGTTCCTGATGCCATTGCCTGTCGGTGGCGAGTATGGTTTCAAGCCAGCTATTTTCGCTTTGAGGAATTTGGTAGAAATCCTGAATTCCTCGATTTTGGATGATGTGATCCGTCACTGATTTTAAAAATATGCCCGCAGCTTCTTTGTCTTTTCCTGGATTCTTAGGGACCGAATAAAAATATGAAGCAACCTGGCCTGCTTCGTTAGTGGCCTGGTTCGTCGTAGAATCCTGATTCTGTTGGGCATTTGCTGCTACTTCCTGAGCTTTAGGGTTTTCAAGCCAGAAAAAGGGAATGCAGCAACTAAAAATAAAGATCCAGGCCTGTACAATCCTGGAGATTGTTATTTTTTTTGGTAGCATCTTATTAAGGAATCTAAGGATTCTGGATAAATTCATGATCTTTGAAGATTTTGGCATGATGTCTCTCTTGATGGGTAAATAACTCACTCATTTTCTAGAAGAAATCTCCTGTAACCACAAGCAGGAAGTCATGAGAATATCAAACCAACCATACCTCATATAAAAAAATAATCATTCAGGAATTCCTTTTGCATTAAGAGGTGATTTCAATTCATTTGTATTTAATAGGGATATTTAAATGTCATTCATTCGTATCATCACTTTCTTTTTTTTGCTGGCTAGCTTCAATGCCGTTTTTGCATCCACAGACTCGGAGAAATCCAGGGAATTTTATCTTTGTGTGAAAGTGAAGAAAAATCCTGTCGAACAATGCAGCAATAAAATATTTGGAAAAAAAGATTCATTTAGGCTCTTCACCATTGCAAGAGCTCAAGTTCAGAACACTAAACCTCGGGTCAACCAGCAAGCTCTCAACTACAAACGTCTTCAAAATCTGGTTCGTTCCTCAGAAGATGTTAACAACTAAGGAATCTGAAGGGTCCTAGACGAAATTGAAGACCTCCACCCTCATGCTCATTGAATACACTTTGATAAAATTCAAAAGCTTTTGAATTAAGTTTCAACGTTTTGTTCAATCCATTGCATTCCTCCTCTGAGCAACAGACGAATCCAAACACTTTGAAAGTCCAACATTCAAAAAATCTTCCATTTTCTTATTCAATTTCAGAGCATACCGATTGGACTATGCACTTGTGTTCTTCTGTATTTTCATAAAAAATATTCAAATATTAAGAAATTTGAATGTTTATTTAACCTCTAGCAAAGGAATTGTGTAATGGAGATTTCTTTTGAGTGAAGACAAGCTTGAGTTTCAAGGAACGGTCATTGAATCGTCAAAGGGAATATTTCGTGTAAAATTAGAAAATGAACATGTTGTGATTGGTCATCTCTCAGGAAAAATGAAAATGCATAAAATTCGTGTTCTTCCAGGAGACACAGTCACAGTTGAACTCTCACCCTATGATCTTTCACGCGGCAGAATTGTGCGGCGGGAAAAGATAGTAAGCTAGCACACCATTGCAGCTTACCTGCAACCTTTTGATTCATGTTTAATAAAATTGGTCAGTTTTTTTCTGAAGACTTGGCTGTCGACCTAGGCACTGCGAACACCCTTGTTTTTTTGAAAGGACAAGGGGTAATCATACGCGAACCCTCAGTCGTAGCGGTGAAAGAAGATTACGCTGGGAAGAAAACAGTCTTGGCGGTTGGACAAGAAGCCAAGCTGATGCTCGGCCGAACCCCTGGGAGCATCACTGCCATCCGGCCAATGAAAGATGGTGTCATATCAGATTTTGACATCACCGAACAGATGCTAAGACATTTCATTCAGCAGGTAAGGAAAAAACAAAGCCTTCTGAAATTTCGCCCTAGAATCGTAGTTGCGGTCCCCTCAGGTATAACCCAGGTGGAAAAACGTGCCGTGAGAGAATCCGCGACTTCTGCAGGAGCCCGGGAGGTTTACCTGATTGAAGAACCGATGGCAGCTGCCATCGGTGCCGGGCTTCCAATCAGTGAGCCGAGCGGCAACATGATCTTGGATGTGGGAGGCGGGACCACTGAAGTGGCCGTGATTTCCCTCTCGGGAATTGTTTACAGTGAATCCACAAGAATCGGTGGAGATCGAGTAGATGATACCATTGTGCAATATATGAAACAGCAGTACAGCATGCTGATTGGAGAACGGACTGCAGAAGATATCAAAATTCAGCTGGCATCAGCTTATCCCCTTGCGGAAAGCCTAACGATGGAAGTCAAAGGCCGAGACCTGGTCAGTGGTATTCCAAAAACCCTTTACATCAACGACACAGAAATCCGTGAAGCACTTTCGGATGTATGCAGCAGCATCGTCCAAGCAGTTCGTAATGCCCTGGAAAGCACTCCACCAGAATTGTCATCGGACATTGTGGACCGGGGGATCGTTTTGGCAGGAGGAGGTTCCCTTTTAAAAGGCCTTGACCTGCTTCTTAGGGATCAGACGGGGCTTCCAGTCATGTACGCCGATGATCCTCTCTCCGCTGTTGCCAACGGGACCGGGAAAGTTCTTGATGAGCTTGATTTGCTTTCTACCATCTCCCTGGACTGAGTCCATAGCTATTTGAATGTTTCTATAAACCTCTGATCCATTATGAACCTGTTTGTTGACACGATTTGTCAACTCACTCGGGATGCCCTACATCGCCTTGATTCCGAAAGAGTTTG
>MPMA02236794.1_pt1 | contig 13561 bp, 9 predicted proteins | sample 1617361 | NCBI WGS metagenome assembly MPMA02 (sample SAMN05944807, study PRJNA350692) | marine metagenome | biome: marine; feature: ODZ; material: water; isolation source: 180 m water sample filtered on 0.2 um supor filter | place: Pacific Ocean | collected 2012-04-08 | depth 180m m | reverse complement strand
GCTCCCTGGGCTACAGGCCGCCGGCGCCAGGGACATTTGTGCCGGCCGTCCCAGAGGCGGCCGGACTAACATAATCCCTGGTATCGCTTCAGGGGGCAGGTCAAGATGGTCACTGCCCGACCACGGGTTTGCCGGTTAAACCAAAAGGCCGGACCCGGAGAACATTGTCTCCAGATCCGGCCCTTTGAGTTCATCCCGGGTCGCTAACCGAAAAGTCGGTGAAACGAACTTGAAGCGAGATACCGCTGGTTTGAGATCCCCCACCAGGTCTGAAAGCGGCTGCGATGAGGCCGTCACTTCTGTTACCTGGGCCGACATCTCTTCTGCCGAAGCTGATTCTTCTTCAGCGGCGGCGGCGTTGTCCGTCGTGACGGACTCAACGTTGCCCATTCCGGACTTGACCTGTTCGCTGCTTCCGGCTATCTGGTCGGCGGCGGCGGTGAGGAGTTCGGTTGGTGGATGGACCGGGCGATTGACGGAGCCGACTACCTGTACGCACTGATCGGGGCGCTAAATGGCCCCGGCTTCCCTCCACACTTTGCCAACATCAGCATAGAATCCCAGCGCTGACCGTATGTTTTGGCCCCGAAATCTCTGGCACCTGAGGAATCCACTTTATGAGAATCAAGTCCGTTCGCGCCGTTGAGATCGACGTCAGGCCCCCGATGAAGACGCAACCACGGGTTCCGCAACTGCCCGCCGACGGCTTCATCAGCCCGATGCGCCGATACCCGGAGCTGACACGCGCAGACTGGTCGGCCAACTGGAAGAGGACGGGCTGCGTCGTGACCGCCGAGTACGGGACCTGGGGTTTTGGGATGACCCTGCACAGCGGCCCCACCGTCAGCATCATCAACGGTCACCTGGCCGGGGTAATCGAGGGCGAGAACGTGATGGCCACGGAGCGGCTCTGGGACGTGATGCAACGCGCCGCGTCCCCGTACAGCAGCGCCGGCCTCGCTAGCTTCGCCATCAGTGCAGTCGACCAGGCCCTGTGGGACCTCAAAGGCAAGCTGCTGGGGCTACCGGTTTACGAGCTCCTGGGCGGGCCGCAGAAGGAGAAGATCTTCGTCTACGCCAGCAACACGGACATCTCGTACGGCACCGAGCACAGCATCGACTGGTTCCTGGAACTTGGCTTCAAGGCGGTGAAACTGTTCATGCGAGAGGGGCCGGAAGACGGTCTGGAGGGGATCAAGCGTACGGAGGAGCTGGTTGCGGTCACGCGAGAGCAGGTGGGCGATGACGTTGAGATAGCGCTCGACGCCTGGATGTCGTTCAACGTCGATTACGCCGTGCGAATCGCCGAGGCGTTGAGGCCTTATCGGATCAAGTGGCTCGAGGATTATCTGATCCCCGAGGACATGGACTCTTACTTCCGCGTCCGAGAGCGAATCCCGTTCCAGACACTGGCGACGGGCGAGCACTGGTACTCGATGCACCCATTTGCGCTGGCCGCTTCTCACGGGCTGGTCGATATCTTCCAACCGGACCTGTCGTGGGTCGGCGGAATAACCGCTGGCGTCAAGATCTGCCACTTGGCAGAAGCTCACGGCATCACCGTCATCCCCCACGCCAGCTCCAGCTACCCGTGGGGCCAGCACCTCGCCAACGCCATGCCCGCCGTGATGTGGGCCGAGAAGTCGGAGGGCGTCGCACCTCCCGGGGTGCCGCTGGAGGAGATGGTGCTGCTCCCGGGAACGCCGGTGATCAAGGACGGCTACGTAACCCCGTCAGACGCGCCGGGGTTGGGGTTGGAGATCAACCTGGAGTGGCTGGAGGAACGAGCTGCCGGCTAGCACCGGGGCTTATTCTGGGGCGTTTGCTTGATGGGTGATTTTGCCGCGTTCGAAGGCCGCCCGGCAGTGTCTTTGGACGACACGGTAGTCACCTGAGATGGTCCGACGGTAGCCTGAGGTTCTCGAAGGACCGGGTGGTACGACAACGCATCAATCAAGGGTGAGGGAGGATGAAAGTCGGGCGCAGACTGGAGATACTTGACGATCCACGTGTTGGTGAGGGTTCCTCGGCTTCGCTCGGGATAACCCGAAGCGATGTGCAGTAACACGGTTCCCTCTCCAGGATGACAATTCAGCGCGATCGGACAAACCACCATGCTCGGACTCGTAACGCTCGGCACATCCCCCCGGCCGGACTATTAGGATCTATTCCACGAATACGTCCCCGGGGGAGCTGCGGCTGGTTAGCGCGTGTGACGGTCTGTCAGATGACGAGGTCGGCGCTCTCGCGGCGGTTTGGGAGGTGCGTTTATCCAGGTATACGAGGTGTTCGATGCCGTCATGCCGGGGCTTCCGGCGTCACCCACGGTGACACGGGCATCCCGAAGCGACAGTTGGTACGCGTTCACAGAGTGAGAATCCATGCAGAGTTATCCGTCTTCCGCAAGCAGCGCCAGAAGACGCTCCGGGGATGCCGGGAGCTGCCTGACACGGGCGCCGGTGGCGTCGTTTATCGCGTTCAGGATGGCCGGGGCGACGGCCACGGTGGCGCACTCGGCCACGCCCTTTGCTTTCAGCGGCGATGAGGGGTCGCCGAGCTCGATCAAGAGCGTCACGACCTCAGGCATCTCCCGTGCGCTAAGGATCTTGTAGCCCTTGAAGTCCACGGTCTCGCCCGGGATGTACTCCTCTTTGAGCGCCAACCCGATGCCCATCGACACTGCACCCTCGATCTGGCCCTTCATGCCCTGCGGAAATATGGCCCGTCCGACGTCGTGCGCAGCGACCACCCGGATCACCCGCACCCCACCGCGCTCCGTGTCGACCTCCACCTCCGCCAGATGGGTGGCGGTGACGTAGACGGCGTAGGGGCTTGGCGCGCCGGTGCGTGGGTCTTCGCCGCCGACATCGGGGTAGAACTCGGAATCGAACCTCAATGGCAATCTGGCCGACTCTCGGGCCCTGGCGATCTCGGCAAACGACAGCGATTCCGACGAGGACCCGTTCTCACTGATGACAACCACGCTGCCATCACGCAATCCCAGCGCATCGGCCGGGCGTTCCAGCAGCTCGGATGCGGTTGAAAGGATACCGCTGCGGAGTCGTACCCCTGCGTCCTTTACGGCGTTCCCCACGTAGTAAACAAGCCTGCTCCCGGTGGTCGGCCCGGCATCCGCCGTGAGGAATGTGTCTCCAGACAGCACCGATACCCCGGCCGGCGATATCGAGAGTTCCTCCGAGGCAATGAGCGAAAGCGCCATGTCCGAGCCCTGCCCGAGGTCGGTCGCGCCCGTCAACAAACGTATTTGGCCGTCACGCCCCAGCTCCAGCGAGGCCCGACCCGGGGTCTGTGCCTTCCCGGACGCGCCAACGCCGTAACGCATGCACGCCACACCGATGCCCCGGCGGTAGCGCCCGTCGCTTTTTGCGTTGAAGTCAGCTGCAGCGCTTCGGGCGGACTCGTAATACGGCCTTACCGCCTCCACCGTTTCCACGAAAGCGGCCTCTTCCGCCAGCACCTCGGCAGAGATGCCGACGTCGTCTCCGGTGCGCCGGTTCATAAGCCGGAATTCCAGGGGATCGATCCCGAGCCGGCACGCCATGTCGTCCATCTGCGACTCGATGGCGAACACGACTTGCGGAGCGCCAAAACCACGCATCGCCCCGGCCAGCGTGTTGTTGGTGTAAACGGCGCGGCCCGATATCGTGCCGCCCAGGAACTGGTAGGGGCCGGTGATGGAAAGCCCGGCGCGGATGAACAGGTTGGGAGCCGCGGAGGCGTAGGCTCCGGTATCCGCAAGTAGATCAGCATCAAGCGCCGTAAGCCGTCCGTCTGAGGTCGCCCCGGTGCGGCACTGGATTTCGAACCTGTGCCGCTTCACCGTGGAGGTGAAAGTCTCCTCCCGGTTGTAGACAATCTTGATCGGTCGTTCCGTCCTGAGGGCCAGCAGCGCTGCGACGGCCTGGCATGAGACATCGGTCTTGCCGCCGAACGCTCCGCCGCTGGTGGTCGGGAGAATGCGAACCTTCTCATCGGGCAGCCCCATCGTTTCCGCTATGATGTCCCGATGCAGGAACGAGTGCTGGGTGGTGGTGCGGATTATCAACACGCCGTCATTTCCCCGGTACGCCACGACCGAATCGGGCTCCAGGTACGCGTGCTCGATCCACTGCGTGGCGTAGCTCTCCTCCAGCACCACATCCGCGGCGTCCATTTCACGGTCCATGGCGCCCCACGTGATGACCTTTTCAGAGGCCATGTTTCCGGGTTTCTGGATGGTCGGCACGCTCTCATCCAGCGCAAGCCGCGGGTCGGTGATGTCCGGGAGCACCCGATACTCGACGTTGATGAGCGCAAGCGCCGCCCTGGCTATTTCTGGCGATTCCGCGGCAACGGCGGCCACGGGGTCTCCGACCTGCCGGACGCGGTCATCGGCCAACACGGGCTGGTCCTTCACGGCGCGCCCATACCTGTTAAGCCCGGGCACGTCTTCTGACGTGACCACTGCCAACACACCGGGCAGTTCCGCCACTCGGGACGTGTCGATGCGCACCAGGTCCGCATGCGTGTGTGGACTGCGGAGGATCGCGCCGTGGAGCATGCCTGGCATGACGATGTCGGCGGCGTAAAGCGTATTACCACACACCTTGTCCTCGGCGTCGGACCTTGGAACGCTGCTGACGGGGGTAACGCTGGAAATTGGCGGCGAGACGGGCGCGCTACCAGATACCGAGGCGACGGCGTCGATGATGCTCAGGTATCCGGTGCATCGACACAGGTTGCTGCCAAGCGCCTGCGCTATCTGGTCACGATTCGGAGAGGGGTTGCGGGCCAGCAGGGCCTCGGCCGACATGAGCATCCCGGGGGTGCAGAAGCCGCACTGCACGGCGTCGTTTTCGATGAATGCTTCCTGCAGCGGGTGGAGCGTGCTGTTGGCGAGTCCCTCGACGGTTCGTACATCGCCATCAGCCACCTGAGCGGGCGGCACACGGCATGCACGCACCACGCGGCCGTTAAGATGTACCGTGCAGGTTCCGCAGGTTCCGTCGTCGCAGCCACGCTTGGCGCCGGTCAGGGACATCTCATCCCGCAGCACCTCGAGCAGGGTGGCACCGGGAAGCGGTTGAACCAATCGCTCCACGCCGTTGACCGTCACGGTTATCGACGAGCCGCTCGAAACCTCTGCCATACATGCGCCTTTCTCTGTGTCGGTGTGGGATAGCTGGCGGCAGCAATCGTGCTCGTGGACCCTTCCAATCAGCTGCCACGGCGGGCGGATTGTTCTACGAAAGGTCACGATGGTCAACCGGATCAGTCGGAACACGCTATCATTCCCGGCGGCTGCCATACCCGCACCCGCAATCGTTGCGACGCGGTTGGATACCCGATTCGGGAGGATTTCTGGCGGCCATGGCGTTGCTTGATCAAAACGCGCGTGCCCTGGGTCCGGCTGATCTGTCCGTGCGCGGGCTGTTGCTGGACATCGACCGATTTGCTTCGCACGACGGCCCGGGCATCCGTTCCAGCGTCTACTTGAAAGGTTGCCCACTTTCCTGCGCGTGGTGCCACAGTCCCGAATCGCAGCTCAGTCATCCGGAACTTTTGTATCAGCCGGAGCGCTGTAACGGCTGCGCACTCTGCCCTTCCGCTTGCCCAGACGGCGCTCTCGTGATGTCAAGCTCCGGCGAAAGCGCGGTCGCGATACTTGATCGGAATGCGTGTACGACCTGCGGCAAGTGCGTAAAGGCGTGCTTCACGGGTGCGTTGAAGGTCGCGGGCGACGGGGTTTCGGTAGGCGACGTGTTGGAGCGTGTGCGAAGAGATATCCCGTATTTCAATAGCTCCGGCGGCGGGGTGACCCTTAGCGGCGGCGAGCCAGCACGCCAGTTCGATTTTTCATACAACTTCCTCCTCGCCTGCCAGCAAGCCGGGATAAGCACGGCGCTTGAAACGACCGGTTACGCCCGCTCGGAAATCATGTCTGCCTTGGCGGAGGTGACCGATCTGATCCTGTACGACGTGAAGTTTGTCGACGCCGCAGAGCACCGTAAGTACACCGGCGTTCCGAACGAACTAATCCTGAAAAACCTTCGGACGTTGGCCGACACCGGCCATGAAATCCAGGTCCGTGTCCCCTGCATTAACGGCGTGAACGACTCCCTTGAACAGATCGGGGCGACGGCGCGGCTGACTGCTGAAGTCGGCCTCGGCACGATCGTCCTGCTGCCCTACAACTCGGCCGCGGGGGCGAAGTACGAGTGGATCGACGCCTCGTTCTCACTCTCTCACGTGACGACCCAGAACGAAGACGCCATGAACGCCCTGGCGGATATCTGCCGGGGCGAAGGACTGGAAGTTCAAATCGGCGGCTGAGTGACCACCCTGCCACAAACCAATTCGTAACGACGGCCCGCGAGGGGCACAACAAGGAACCCGGAGAACAAATATGACGATCAGCATGCTCCGATCGGCAGATGTCGATAGCGCAAGGCTTGCCGCATTGCTCAGGACGCCGAACGGGCGCATCGAGCGTCTAAATGCGGCGGTCCAGGCCCGCATGGCCATCAAGCAGGGCACATGGGGCGGCGATCTGAGCGTCATCGGAGACCCGGGGATGGACGAGCTCCCACTGGTCCTGCGACGTGCACACGCCTTCGCCAAGGCGCTCCGGGAGATGCCGATCGCCATCGAGGACGATGACCTGATCGTCGGAAATACGCTCAGGGACGGCGCTATCGTACGCACCACCATTCCGGGGTACGCCCTACCGGCGGAGATCGATGAAGCCGGGGAGTCCGGCGCATTGATCGCCACGCACCTTGCGCACAAGACGCCCTTTTACCCGCTCCTCATGGAGAAGGGCCTTGGAGGCGTCATCGCCGATGTCGATGCACGGATAGAAGAGATTTCGGCCCGACCGGCTTCCGCAGACAACGACAAAAAGCTGGCACTGTTCAACGCCATGCGCGTCGAGGCTGCTGCCGTAATCGCTCTGGCGAACCGGTATGCCAATCTTGCCGAAGGTATGGCTGCGACCTCAGGCGACGCAGAGCGGCGGGCGGAGCTTTGCGCAGTAGCGAAGGTCGCTCGGCACGTCCCGGAGCGTGAGCCGCAGTCCTTCCACGAGGCGGTCCAGTCGTTCTGGTTCGTCCACTACGGCTTCTTCTCCACCGGGACTGCCCTTTCATGCGGCCGGATCGACCAGTACCTGTATCCGGCGTTCCAGAAAGACCGTGAGTCCGGTGGACTGACGCTCCCGCAGGCGCAGGAATTGATCGACAGCATGTGGCTGCGCTTCAACGACCGCGCGCAGATCAATCGCGACAATTTCTTCACCGGCGACGCCGTGCGGGACTGGGCGGCGGGCCATCGCACCCGGTTCGCTTACGCCTCTGACGCTGCGGACGCCATCAACCACTTCGGACAGAACATCCTGCTCAGTGGTATCCGCCCGGACGGCGAGGACGGCACCAACGAGCTCACATATCTCTGCCTGAACTCCCTTGAGAAGCTGGCCTACACGAGCCCTGTCGTGACCGTTCGACTGCACAAGGACTCACCGACGGAGCTCACCGAGCGCTCGGCCGAGGTGCTGAAGGCCGGGAGCGGCATGCCCTATTTGAACAACGACGATGCCATCGTTGATGCCTACATCGGCCTCGGCGTTGCGCCTGAAGACGCACGGGACTACGCCAACTCCAACTGCTGGGAAACGATGATCCAGGGGCAGTCAGACCAGGAGCTCATCCGTGGGATGAACTTCCTCCTGTGCGTTGAACTGGCGATGAACAACGGTGTCTCATCGGTCCACGGAAAGATGGGACCGGAAACCGGCGATGCCCGGGGATTCGCGAATTTCGACGATCTGATGACGGCCTGGAAGGCCCAGATCGACCACATGCTTTGCGAGGGGATCGACCTCATCGGAAAGGGTGTCGCTGACGGTACGCTGGAACACAGCAACCATGGCAAGTACAACTACAACCCGCTGTTATCCGCGCTAACGCTTGATTGCCTCAAAAACGAGGAAGATGTGATCCGTGGTGGTGCCCGTTACACCGTGTGGCACGTGATGGGCGAGGCCGTGGCCAACGCAATCGACGCCATGACCGCGGTGAAGAAACTCGTGTTCGATGAAGGTTCGGTCACGATTTCCGAGCTTTCAACGGCGCTTGAGGCCGGATGGGAAGGCCACGAAAACCTGCGGCAGCGGTTCGCGACCGGCGCGCCTGGCTTCGCCAACGATAACGACTACGCCGATGAGGTCGGGACGGAGATGATGGGGTACTTTGTGGGCCGCAGTGAGCACCACGCAAAACGTTATCCCGGGGTGATATTCCCGCCGTCCGTAGGCACCTTCTCGTGGTACGCCATGATCGGCCATGAGGTCGGCGCCACCCCGGACGGACGGCTACCGGGCGTGCCGGTCGCGGCCAACTTCTCCCCGGCGCCCGGTTCCGACCTGAGCGGGCCGACCGCTGCGATCAACTCGTACCTGAAGATGCCCGTGCAGGCGCTCGCCGCCGGCGGGCCTATCGACCTCCGCTTCTCCGCGAGCGGGCTTTCCGGCCAGGCCGGGACCAACAGGCTTGCCGGGCTGACCCGTGCGTTTGTGGACCTCGGCGGAAACATGCTCACGGTCACGGTGACTGACGTGGAGGAGCTCAAGCTGGCGATGGAGGATCCGGACAATTACCGGCATCTGCGCGTCCGCATGGGCGGCTGGTCGGCCTACTTCGTGATGCTCAGTCGCGAGCAGCAGCTACTCCACATCAGCCGAGTAGAGCACGGGGTGCTCTAGGCCCTTTACGGGGCAGCTTATTTGAGGGCGTGGCGATGCGACGGTTGTTGAACGCGCCTGTCGTCGGTATTGTTCAGACGCGTCATGCCGAGGTCGGTCGATCCGATATCAGACCTTCACGCGTGCATTCATATATCAAGCTAATAATGGGCTAATCACAACGTTAAGGATGACAAATTGGTTCAAGATAACCGAAAGCCCAACATCATCCTGATCATGTCCGATGACCTCGGGTACGAAGTGATCGGTGCGAACGGCGGAACTTCTTACAAGACGCCGGTGATCGACGGCATGGCCGATACCGGGATGCGGTTTGCGAACGCCCATGTGATGCCGCTCTGCACGCCGACCCGGGTCTCGCTAATGACCGGCAAGTACAACTTCCGCAACTACCTGGGATTCGGCCTTATCAAGCCGGACGAGGTCCATTTCGGGCACCTGATGTCGGAGGCCGGGTACAAGACCTGCATCTCCGGCAAGTGGCAACTTTATTCGTACAACCCACCGGACCAGTTCCCGGAGTGGCGCTCAAAAGGCCAGAAGATCGAGGACGCGGGGTTCGACGAGTTCTGCGTCTGGCACCCGCATCACACCGAGGAAAAAGGCTCCCGGTATAAAAACCCGATCATCTATCAGAACGGCGAGTTTCTGGACGACACGGAGGGCAAGTACGGCGACGATGTGTTCGCCGATTACATCCTCGATTTCATGGACCGAAACCAGGACGACCCGTTCTTTGTTTACTTCCCGATGGCCGCCACACACCGGCCCCTGGAGCCGACTCCGGACAGCCCGGAATTCGCCGAGTTCGACCCGCCTTCCAACCGAACGCTGGGCGGTCGCACATGGGACGAGTTGGAGGGCTGGCCGGACGATGCGAAGTTCTACCGGGACATGGTGGAGTATCACGACAAGGTGATCGGTCGCCTGATCGCGGGACTGGAGCGGCTGGGGCTGCGCGAGGACACGCTCATCATCTACGTCGGCGACAACGGTTCGCCTGTAGAGGTTTGCTCCACGATGCACGAGCACACGGAGGTGTGCGGCGGCAAGGGCATGACGAACGACCGCGGGACGCACGTGCCGCTCGTGTGTGAGTGGCCGGGCACCATCCCGCCGTCGGTGGTTCAGACCGATCTCGTGGACGTGTCCGACTTCCTCCCGACGATGTTCGAAGCGGCCGGGCTCGAATTCCCGGACGGCTACATCATCGACGGGCGCTCGTTCTACCCGCAGTTGACCGGTGAAACAGGGAACCCGAGGGACTGGATGTTCTTCCATTTCGTGCCCAACAATCATCGCGGCACGGCCCCGCGAGATCCCATTCGCTTCATCCGGGACCACCGATGGAAGCTGTACGAGACGGGCCAGATGTTTGACCTGACCACCGATCCCGAGGAGGAGTTCGCCATCTTCGCCGCCAACGATGATGGCGAGCAGTCCGAGGCGCGTGGGAAGCTGGAGCCAGTGTTCGGCCAGATGACGGTGTGATGTTGGGAGATCGATCTGCGATGACGCCGTAGAGGCGGGACTTGCTCCGGCGCACCCCTAACACCACCAGCCCGATCACGGCCAGCATCACCACGCCCAGGATCCCGAGCGTCAGGGCCACTCCTGTCCAGTTGATCTGGCTGATGGTGGGCGGCACAGAGCGCAACCCGTCCCCGGAGTTGCTGAGGTAGGGAACGATGGTCCCGCCGACGCGTGCGCCCATGATTATCTCCACGACGATCGTCGGGACCAGCACCATCACCTGTTCAGCGGTTACGAGCACCAGCAGTCGTCGCATCGATAGTCCGATGGCCTGGAGCAGTGCGAACTTTCCGATCAGGTCCTGATACGTCACATATGCGTGCACCATGAACCCGAAGGCACTCACAAGCAGGACAATGGCAAACGACATCCCCGGCAATGCGTTCCACCCGGCCTTAGTCAGTAGGTCCGCCGCAAGCTCCTGGGAGGCGGTAACGCGATCCACGACGCCGTCGATGGAAACCGCATCCTCCAGGTTTCCGGTCACACTGAGAATTCGCGCCGGCGTGGTGAGGTTTCACCCGCCTGCCACCCGTCCTTCCGGATTGGCGTTCAACTCCACCCAATCACGCAGAGCGGCCCGGGCCTCTTCGTACTCTAGCAATCCGTGCCCTGCGCCTTCGATGACAGTCAATTCAGCGTGTGGAATGCCGTTTTTTAAGATCCCGGCATTTTCGAACGAGACCAGAGGGTCTTCGTTGCCGTGGATTATCGAGACCGGGCCTTTTATGTCGCCCAGTCGTTCAGTGTAGTCAAACCCGATAAACGCCTCGAAGTTCCGTATCTCCCCCGTGGACAGCGTGAAAAGCTCATCGTTGGACAGTTTTGCCAGCATCTGGACGCGTTGCTCGTGGCCCTGGGCGTTCATTCCCTCCACGAACAGCGGGTTACGGATGCGATCGATCCGGGACTCGAACAGTGTGCGATCGCCCTCTTTAGCCGCCCGTTCGACGACCCGCGTCATCGGAGGCCCATATCCCGTGGACGCCATGAGCGCTGGACCGGTCTGGACGAGGGACATCGCCGAGACGTTCTCCGGGTAGTCCAATGCGTACTGCAGGGCGACCATGCCGTCCATCGAATTGCCGACGATTATCGAGCGGTCGATCCCGAGGGAATCCAGCAGCGCCCTTGCGTCCGCAGCGAGGTCCGGCAACCCGTAGTGGTCCAATGTGTACGCGCTCTTGCCGGCGTTTCGTCGGGCGTAAGTTATAACCTGCCCCACACCATCGAGGGCCTGTATTGCATCGCCGCTGGCCTCCGCACGGCCAACCGGATCCCCGCCAAAAGGCCGTGCATGATCAGCACGGGCGGGCCGTCTCCGTGCGTCTCGTAGTAGGTCGATACTCCATTCGCCGTCACCGTGGGCATTTCGCGTCCCCTGCTTTCAACGCTTGAGTTTGATCGCTTCTACCGATACGCCTGCTGCCGGGTCGAGCGACACGATCGCCACTGTGGGCTCGTTTCCGCCGGACGGCGCCCCGCTGTAAAAGGCCGGTGCGCCGCCGCCACTCGTGACGTCACGGAATACGTGAACATGCCCCAGCGCCAGGTAGTCGCAATCCGCGACGGCGAGCTCATCTGAAGTGATCTTGGAGCTGTACTCGCTGTACGGATCGTTGTCGGTCACGAGCCCGTGTGCTATCCCGATGTACCAGTTGTCGGTACAACGAGGCTTGAGTGCGCCCAGCGGCCGGAACTTCGGGCTGTGGTCGTATACCGGTTCGCCCCATACCGATAGGCCGATGGCGTCTACGTCCACGATTTCCCCACCGCGTGCCTGCATGAGATGCACGCCGTCCGGCAAGCTCGCCGAGTCGAACGATCCGTTCATCAACGACGTGTCGTGGTTCCCGGGCAGCACCACGACGGGCCGGCGCAACCTCCCGAATCGCTCGAACACATCGTCTATCAGCGTCGGCGCGACGCCCCGGTTGTCAAACAGATCCCCGGCGACGATCACGCCATCAACGGAGTGGTCGGCGGCAAGCTGAAGCACCTGTTCAAAACCGCGCAGGGCGTCGGCCGGGTAGATGTCGCTACCGATGTGCAGGTCAGATGTGTGGAGCAGTTTGATCGGTTTCCGGATCACGCCGGGCAACCGTCTAACGTGACCAAACCGGGCTGTATTGCTATATCGATTGCCAGCTAAACCGATCGCCTGAGCCGCTCACCTTGCCGATGTTTTTGTCAGTACGCAGGTGCCCAGCGAACACTGTCCAGCCGCCAGCGGCGGCCTCTCCAAGTATCTCCCGCCGGGAGGCACGCGCCATGTCCTGGTTCCAATCAAACATCGGGCACCATTCTGTCTCGGTGACCTGGGCGACGTTATGGAACAGGTCGCCGATGATCACCCCGGTCTCGCCGTTGGATTCGAGCACGACGACCTGATGTCCCGGGGTGTGGCCGTTGGCGGCGCGCGTTTTCACGCCCGGTGCTACGTCCTCTTCTCCATCGACAAGATGCAAGACGCCAAGCCCCTCAAGGGGTTGGACCGATTGCCCAATTGCGGGAACGTTCGGCGCCACCTCATCGCTGGTCCAGTGGTCCCAATCAGCGCGGGCGATCATGTAGCGGGCGTTCGGGAAGGTCGCGCTCGGAGAGTCGCCGTTGTACGAAACGTTCCACCCGACGTGATCGCCGTGCGGGTGGGTGGTGACCACAGCCGATATATCCCCCGGCGCCACACCGATTGCGGACAGCTCTTCAAGAAGCGTCCCCCCGGCGTCCGAACCCATGGCGGTGTCCACCAGGACGATCGGGCCGTCGCCGTTCACCGGCCTTATCAGGAAAGAACAGAACTGGGTCTGCCACATGCCGTTTTCGAGGGCGAAATCCTGGTACGGACCCCAGCCATCGGCCGGCACGTCCGGGTAGATCGCCGAGACATCACGCGGCGGCGGGGTCACGTCCACAAGTGCCGTGATCCGCAGGTTTCCTATCGTTGCGCTCGTTGCCATGACTGCCCCACTAGGATTGTTAAACGTCGGGTTTCCGGGGGTTCCCTGACACTTTGAAATCGCCGCACATTTGAAAAAACTGATTAGCCGGGGCATCGTACACCCGTTCCCGAGTTCAGCCCGAGTAATTCCCGAATCCTTGATCGGCGATAAGCACTTGCCTCGCGCACAATTAACGTCCACCCTAGGGTGGCCCCGCGCGGGCTCGGTTTGATTCCGGCATTGTGAGACCCGGATCGATCCGAATTTTACGCGTGGGCTTTCCCTATGAAATGAACGGTGTCGGGATTTGCCACCCTGTAAATCG
>MPMA02196099.1_pt1 | contig 13567 bp, 10 predicted proteins | sample 1617361 | NCBI WGS metagenome assembly MPMA02 (sample SAMN05944807, study PRJNA350692) | marine metagenome | biome: marine; feature: ODZ; material: water; isolation source: 180 m water sample filtered on 0.2 um supor filter | place: Pacific Ocean | collected 2012-04-08 | depth 180m m | reverse complement strand
GCTACGCATTTACGGGCGAGACATTCGGATGGTGGCAGGGTCAGGTGACGGACGTGCACGCGTACAGCGGCACGGGCGGCGGCACGCGCTGGTCACACGTGCTGGAAGCGTTCTGGCTGGCGAATGGCGGACTGCATTCCACGCTCTGTCTGATTGGAATCGCGGCCTTTCTCGCCACCATGCGCCGCCACGGGCGCTCGCCGGGCGACCCGGTCTTTGTGACCGCATTGACGGTACTCGCGTTCTACGCCGTGCGCACCGGAGCAGGCGTGGCCGGCTTCAACACGCGCCTTCTTCTCGGGGTAAACCCTCTGCTAGCAATCACCGCGATGGCCGGGATGGCGCACGCCATTCCTGCACGCCGCTGGCCGCACCGGCCGCCGGCGCGTGCCTTGTTGGCCGCTCTGCTGCTCGCGGCGGCGGTGCCTGGTTTCGCCAGTGCGCGACGCGTTTCGCGCAGCGCGTATCCGGAGCTCGAGCAGGCCTTCCTACAAGCTAAATCCCTTTCGGTACCGGTGCGCTATTTCGGGCAGCCGTATGCGGCCCTGTTTTTCGGAGTGAAGCACAATGTGGAGACGCTGGCAAACGCGAGTGATTTCAACAGCGTGCCGCTGCATGCGCCCGCAGCGGTGGTCGTAGTCGAGGCACACACGCCAACGGAGACCCACCCGGTGACGCAGGCCCTTGCCGCCATTGATAGTTTGGAATACGATTACCGCGCCTTTGAGCACCCAGTTCTATCCAGCCGGCTGCGTGCGATGGAGGAGACTTTCTTTCCCTCGACGCACCAGCTCTGGCAAATTGCCCGCACGCCGGCTCCCGAAAAGCCCGAGCTGGCGATCTGGGTTCCGCGCAACCCATCGCCGGTTCCGCCCGCCAGCTACGCCGACGCCGGCCGGGTGCCCTATGAATGGCTTTCGTATTACTACCATGGCGATAGCGATTGCCAGATTGTCCCGCGCGACCATCCCTATGCCTGGCGCTACTACCGTTACCTGCTGCCGCGACTACAGCAGCTGCTCAATTGAGATGAACGCAACTAACCAAAACGCGCCCGCCACGAGTTGCACTCCCCGACCACGCCGGAGTAGCCCACTGCCCGCGGGCGCTGCCCATGACGCTTGAAAACTGGGCCGCGCTCACTCTGGCGCTGGTGCTCGGCGCGATGTCGCCCGGGCCTTCGCTGGCGCTGGTGCTGCGCAACACCATGAGCGGTGGTCGGCGGCACGGCATGCTCACCGGCCTCGGGCACGGCATCGGTTTCGGCGTATATGCCTTCACTACCGCCGCCGGAGTGCGCCTTGCGCTGTCCGCCCACGGATCAATCGCAGCGCTGCTGCGCTGGGGCGGGGCTGCCCTGCTGCTCTGGCTGGGTTTCACTTTCATCAGGCAGGCAGCCGCCGGTCCCGAAACCGGAGGGACACTGGAGAAACACGCACCATCGGGGCGAGTGGGCCTCGTACAGGGTTTTCTGGTGGCGCTTTTCAACCCTAAGATTCTGGCCTGGATGCTGGCAATTTACTCCCCGTTCATCAAGGCTGGCGCGCCCATGCGCACCTCGCTTGCGATGAGCCTGCTAGCCACGTGCACCGACGCGAGCTGGTACATCACGGTGGCGGCCGTGCTTTCGGGCACCGGAGCAATCAGGGCGCTGCGAGCCCGCGCCCACATCGTGCATGGCGCGATGGGCGCGCTGATGCTGCTCTTCGCCGCGCTGCTTGCCGGCGGAATGCTCTGAGATGGAAGGCTCGTCCGCAATACAAGCTACAGACGGAGGTAGCCGACAGCGCCACGTGCTGTGGGCCGCACTGGCATTGGTCGCCACGTTGTCGCTGCTCAGCAGCATGATTAATCCCCTCTTTGAGCCACCCGACGAGCTGCAACATTATCAGTTCGTACGCTACCTAATTAATGAAAGAAAACTGCCGGTACAGGAATTGAGTAAAGAAGTCCGGGGAACCCGGCGGTTGTTCGACTGGGCACCTAGTGGCTTACACCGACAGCCACTGTACTATGCCATCGGTGCGCTGCTAGTTGCCTGGATCAATGACCCGGAAGAAATCCCACCGGGAAACCCTTTTTGGGCTTACATGCCCGAACAGGTGAGCCGCGACAACAAGCAGCAGTTCCTTAACACAGATTCACAGACTTTCCCCTATAGCGGCACCGCCCTGACAGTTCACCTGCTGCGTCTCTGGTCTATCGTCCTAGCTCTTTGCACGGTAACGGTAATGTGGCTATTGGGGCGCACCCTGTGGCCCGATGAGCCAACCAAAGTAGCTGCCATGCTGTCCATCGCCGTCCTGAACCCAATGTTTTTATACCTAGCTGGAGCGATTACTAACGATAACTTGATCATACTATGTGGAACCTTATCCCTCTGGCTAAGCGTGCGGGCACTAAAAGATGGCTTTACCTATAGAACCACTATCCTCATTGGCGTGGTTTGGGGCTGCGCATTACTATCTAAACTGACAGGCCTGATGCTGGCCATTCCCTGGGGCGTTGCGTTGGTATATACAGCCGAGCAGCGACAAGATAGAAAACTATTCATCTCACGCATCGCGGTAGTGATCGGAATCGCGCTGGCGTTGTCGGGGTGGTGGTTCATCCGACATCTCTTGTTGTATGGGGAACTGTTCACGCTGTCGGTGATGGGAGATTGGGTTTCACGCAGGCAGCTGGGGACGACATGGATATGGCACGACCTCGTCTATAGCTGGACCACTTTGTGGGGGCGGTTCGCGTATGGCCAGGTTCCGCTACCGCCAATAATTTACTGGATCTTCCTAGCGCTATCAGTCGTCGCAACCGGGGGACTCATCAAAAGCTTTGTCCGGGTGACGCAGTACAGACGCTGGGCCCAAACTCGCTGGCCTGTCTGGCTAGTGTTTCTAACCACACTGGTCACCTTTACTGCCGCGGCGGTTTTCTATATGGTCAATAATCCTACCGGGGCAAATGCCCGCTACGTCTTTCCAGCGCTCTCGGCGCTGTCGCCCCTGCTCGCGCACGGAATATTTGCATGGTTTTCCCGATGGCGCCGGGTCATACACAAAGGCATTGTAGCCTTCATGCTCGGTGTTGCCGTATTTTCCATCGGCCTGTTTCTGCCCTGGACTTATGCAAGGCCGCGATTGCTGACTGAAGCGTTAGTGGCAGCGCAGATTTAAACCCCCGCAGACATCGTTTGGGGCGATGGGATTGCGTTGATGGGAACGAGCGTGTCAGCCCAGCCGGTCCGTCAGGGGGAAAATGTCAACCTGAGGGCATGTTGGCGCTCTAACGCTGAGATGACCACAGATTACGTTTTTTACGTTCACTTGCTCGACCATAGGTTAAACTCCCTGGGCCAACGAGACACTTACACGGGACTCGGTACTTTTCCCACCTCCTATTGGCAACCCGGCAACATGTTCTGTGACACCTACCTTGTACCAGTCTCCAAAGAACTTTCACGGCCGGTGGTGGTTGACGTCACAACAGGTTTCTACGATTATGACACCAGACAGCAGCTGCCCGCCCGCACACTCGACGGCATCCCATCGCGACGCGTGGTCGTGGGAAGAGTCAAACTGATGCCCACATCACCCGCGCCGGTTGCTGAGCAGCAATACCGCACCGAGGCTCGCTTTCAGAAGAGCATCGTGCTGACCGGTTATGGCTGGTCCGCGCTAAGAGCGCGCCCCGGCGAGACTGTTTCCGCAACGGTGGCCTGGGAAGCGTCCGGGCCGCTGGATATATCCTATACCATCTTTGCCCATCTTCTGGATTCGGACGGACAAATGATTGCCCAGGATGACGGACCTCCTCAGGATGGGAATTACCCCACCACATTCTGGGGCGCGAAGGAGATCATTCTAGATGAACACGAATTCACGATCCCCGAAGGAACAGTCCCTGGACCAACCCTGCTGCTGATTGGGTTTTACCATCTGGAAGGCAACCGGCGGCTGCCTCGGGAAGTGGACGCAGATCTGCCTGACGCCGCCACAATAACCGGCCCGATTGTGGTGGACTGATGCTGCTCTTCGCTGTTCACCTCGCAGGCGGAGTACTCTGAAAGCGGGCGACAAGGAAAGGTGCGTTCCGCGAAACACAGCAAATGAATTACTTCAATCAACATTCGTTTACGCTGAGCGCCATCATTGTTTACGCCGTTGTCGCCGTCACACTTTTGCGAGACGGCGTCCGATTTTTTGATGTGGTCGCACTCGTTGTTATGGCCAGCGCCTTTGGTCTTTCATGGCTGTTGCTTCGCCCGGGCCCGAGTACATTGACGAAAATGGATGCTGTCGAGGCAGGGCTGGCTGCCGGGAAGCCAACACTACTGGAGTTTCAATCGGAGTATTGACTGGCTTGTATTGCGATCCGGCCTGTCGTGAACAGGTTAGAAACAGAACTAGGAGGAAGACTGCAGATAATCCGGTTAAATGTTCATGACCCGGTAGGGCGCCAACTAGGTGATCGTTTCGATTTTAGCTTCACCCCGACATTCATCTTCTTCGATGCCAACGGGATTGAGAAATGGCGCTCCCTCGGCACCCTCGATGCGGATCGCGTACGCAGCAGTGTAACAACCCAGTAGGCGGCACAGCCGCGGATTAGTTCTGGTTTTCACCGTGCTGCTCACGGCTTCTGGAGCCTGCGTCGGTTGTATAAGGTTATCCGTCCGGGGTCATGTCGGCGCCGCAGCAGGCGGGCGATTTGATCTTCCCGCAGCCGTTGGGGCACTCTGAGATGCCGACCGTGCTGCCATCTTCGAGCGCGAGCGACCCGTGCTCAAGTTCCGCGCCGCATTTTCCGCAGCGCATGTTTTCAACTTCCATTCCACAGTCGGAACATGTGTATTTCGTCAACCTCTTTCTCCTTTTACTTTCAGTCCGTGCCACCATTCATTCTATGGCGTTTTGCCAGCCGTAACAATTTCGGCCGGAGCGAGGCAGGAACGCAGACACTCAGATTAGCCGCCGGCCCCCGGGCGAAAATATCGCTGGACGAACAAATCTCCATTTGGCAAGCAGAAACAACATCGAAGTCCAGATCACTCCCAAGCCATATTTCATCGACCGCCAGACATTAATTGATGATGAGCGTGGTTCGTAGCGTGTCGGACAGGTTACCTCGCCAATGCGAAAACCGAAATATATCGCCTGCCCCAGAATCTGATTGTCGAAGAGAAAATCGTCCGAGTTTTCTGCCAGCGGCAACTCAGCAAGCACCCGGCGCGAAAATGCCCGGTATCCGGTGTGGAATTCGGACAATTTCTCTCGCAGTAACACGTTCTGGAAGAAGGTGAGCAGCCGATTCGCCACGTATCGGTATAACGGCATGCCGCCCCGGCGAGCGCCTTTGCCGAGTATGCGGGATCCGAGGACAATGTCGTACAATCCGGAATCTATTAACGCCACCATCGCCGGCAGCAATTTCGGCGTGTACTGATAATCCGGATGTAACATAACTACGATGTCTGCGTTGGCGGTAAGAGCCGCACGGTAGCACGTTTTCTGGTTGCCGCCATAACCCATGTTGCGCGCATGTCGCACCGTCACAAGCCCCATGCCTTCCGCCAGAGCCACTGTGCCGTCCTGACTGGCGTCATCGACCAGAATAACTTCATCCACCACAGAGTTGTCAATCTCGCTGACGGTATCAGCCAAGGTGTTCGCCGCGTTATACGCCGGCAGCACCACGACCACCCGCGAGCGACGCTGATTTACGTCAAGAGTCATCCTTTCTCCTCCCCTCAACGAGTCTCGGTGCCGCCCGCTCGCGTGCTTCCAGCAACCGCGAAAACAACAATCTCGTCATCCTCATAGAATGATTCGCCGACCTGCTCTGCAAACACATCGATACAGCGCGTGATTGTGTCCGCCTGCTGCCCGGAAGAGGGAGAGCGGCTGTGGAACACAACGTAATCACCCTCGCGCGCGCCCGCTTGCAGCACCCGCTCAAGGTGAACGAAATTGCGGAACTTCATTCCCGTAGCTTCCAGAGGATACTCGCCTGTAAAACCGTGCCAGTCACTCCCGCACAGCGCGCCGAGAAAGCCAATACGCACGCGCTGCCTGTGCACCTTTTGATAGAAGTTCAAGCGGATGTGGTGCCATGCGAGGTCCCATGGCGCCTCAATTATGGTCAGGCTTGCGGGGGGCTGTTCGCCTAACATCCAATAGAATTCCGGGATGCGTTCCGGCTGCAGGAAGCGGTATGGATTGGCTTCCAAGCGGTAGTCAGACTGAAAGAGCATGTGCCCGGTGAACTGATTCGGATAATATGCCTGCGCCCGAAGAGGCCCCGCCAGCAACAGGACCGGAACCAGCATCCCGGCCGCAACGTAACGCCCGCTGGAGGAAGCCCATCTGGATACCCCGTGGCCGAGACCGCACGCCACCAGCATCAAGAACACCGGCACCACCGGCAGACCGTACCGCGCCAATACTATCGCCTCGTCCAGCCCAACTCCGCGCGATAAGGCCACTATCGCCAGTAGCCCAGCTGCACAAAAAAGACAGTATTGCAACCAGAGCCGCTGCCGGTGCCACAAACACCCCACCCCCACGGCGCCCAGCACAAATAGAACCGCAATCAGAAAGTGGTTCCCACTTCCGGCCCACAGGCGAACCGCGCCAATGAGTGCATGCCATCTGAGCGATTGCATTCCGCTCTTCGCCAGAAAATTGGCGTGGTCAACGTAGAGCGGGGGGCCGATGACAATCGTGAGCAGGAAGAGCGCCCACAACCCAAGCGCAGTGAGCCGCCGCACAGGCCGCGCGTCGCCGCCGACCGCGCTGCGCAGAGCAAGTAGCCCGAAAAACGCCACGGGCATAAAAGTGAAAAGCAACGAGGCGACATGCAGGTATGCGCCTGTCACAGTGGAGGAAAGGTAAACAGCGGCCCAGCGGGGCCCGGGCTCGTGCCACCAGCGAAAGCACGCTGCTAGCGCCACGGAGGCTAGCAGCACCGTCAGCGCATAAGGGCGCGCGGTGCGGCTGAAATACACCAGCAGCGGGGAAACCGAGAGCAGCACGACGAAGAAAAGATACGCATTGCGACCTATATACCTGCGCCACAATCGCGGCACCACCAGCGGCATGGAGATGCCGGTCAGAAAAGCGGGCAGCCTCATTCCCACTTCGTTCAAGCCAACGGTATCGGAAAGCGCCTTGTAAAACATCGTCAGCGGTATGCTGTAATCAGCATAGCCGAAGTGGGTGACAATGTGACTGTAATCGACTATCAGCAACCTGTAAAGTGCGTGCCATTCATCGTCGGCGATGATCTCGCCAGCCAGCTGGTATGCCCGTATCCCAACACCGAGCAGCACTACAGCCAATACAAAGTAGCCTTCAAACCGCCCTTTTCGCGCGGTCGTACTCATTTAGTGTCGGCGGCGCCAATGGATAGAAAGTGGCCGCCTATTCGAAAAACAACCACCCGAAACCACCGCGAAACGGGCAAACTAACGCGGCACAAACATGGCTCCAGTCCCGATAGGGTGCAGCCCCTGCGGCCAGATGGTGTCCGAATCATACAGCGCCATACGAAGGTCTACTTCGGTCAGGTTTGCGCCACGCAAATTGGCGCCTCGCAAGTCGGTCCAGCGCAAATAAGCCCGGTGCAGATTAGCGCCGCTCAGATCGGCACCGCTCAGGTCCACGCCGAAAAGATTCGCGCCACTCAAATCAGACCCGTTAAGATTGGCCTGCCTGCACTCGCTGTGAGGTTGAATGATGCATCCGCCCGTGACCCTCGGCATGCATCCAGCGAGGAAAATGCTTCCAATTCCGAAGAGACAGGTAATACGGCGCATCACTCAATGCCATATAATAGCAGCGCCATGCCAGCTAGCACACCTGTCAATCCAGAACCTGACCGCCGCCGCGTGGCGCTTTTCTGCGTAGGCATTGGCCTTGCGGGATTGGCGTACCTTTATTTTCGTCTGAATGTGATTTACTCGGCTAGATATCCGCTCGTCACCTGGCATCACCGCCCGGCCTGGGTGGAGGTTCTCTATGCAATACGCTGGCCTATGCGCATCGTCGCGGCAAGCGCACTGCTGCTGCTCGCATGGCTCGAATACTGTGGCAAGTTCCTTTCCATCGCCCTACAGCGGGTGCTGCAGCAGCGCCGATTAACCACCCTGACCGTACTGCTCCTCGGTGCAGTCTCGGGAAGCTATTACTTGCAGCCCGGCTCTACCACAGCGACCGCTGACGGAAGAAACTACCTAGCCTGGGCAGCCTTGCTGCGAGATTATCTGCGCTCGGCGCAAGTGCCTTTGTGGACAAACGTGGCCGCTCTGGGCATCCCCTTTGGGCAGTTCTACAACTGGCTGTCATACGCTCCTGCAGCCCTCGTAGGATTTCTCGTTCCGGACATGCTGGTGGCGACCAGGTTGGCGCTCTACGCACTGCACGGGCTGGCAGTGTGGGGCACATACCTCTACATCGAAATACTGACTGGTTCGCGTGCGGCCGGGTTGACCTCCGCGTTTGCGCACGGATTTGCTTTTTACCTTTATCACAAATTGGTATTGGTGGGCCTACTGCCGGTGGCACTGCCTGTTTTCCTGTTACCCTGGCAGTTCTATTATGCTGAGTGTATTGTGCGGCAAGAACGTTTCCGCCGCGCATGGGCGCTTGCCGCATTGACGACCGCACTGAGTATCGCCGGGCACCTCGCCTATGGATTGGCGGCTGCCGGGCTACTCTTCTTTAACCTGTTAGTGCGCGGACTTTTCCCTACGGGAATCAAGAGCGCATTCAGGCTCATCCGAATGCTACTGTTTGCCCTGGCAGTGCCCGTTACAGGCATACTGGCTGCGGGCCTGTTCGTGGTCCCGCCTCTGACGGAGGCCAACAGCCCCATAGTTGGATTCATTCAACGCCAGGGCTTCGCGCTAGATTTAGTCCGCCTGAATCAGGTGTTCACGTTCGCGGGCAGCTACCTCACCCCTTCTATGTGGGGAGGCTACGTTGGCATAAGTGTCAGTATATTGGCCGCCATCGGCGCTGCCCTGAGCATATACCGCCGGCGTCATGAGCATTTCGGCCTGATAGCGATGGCTCTGATTGCTCTCTGGCTGGTACTGGGACCCTACTACGTTCCTTTTTTTCAGTCTTTGCACCGCGCGTTGCCATTTGGAAGTGTGGTGTACGGTATGCACACGCCTGGGTATTACATAATCTATCTCGGATTCTCTCTGGCAGCTTTGAGCGGCGTTGCCGTCCCCGGGCTCGCGGGCGAGCACTCAGTCCGCCGGCTGCTAAAGAGCGCACAGCGGCGGTCAGCACGGCATTCCCTCCGCACGGATCCTTATGTTATCCTGTGCGCGCTGGCCATGCTGGCAATGGCGTTCGATTTGGCTCCGCTCACGTTGCTGGTAAACGCCTTCGAGCCCCCCGCGCACGCACGCCAGCAAACCGGACGCGAGCGCGTTATCGCGTGGTTGCAGAGCCACGGAGACTCGGCGCTGCGCGTCTTCGAACCCGACAACCGTTCATTACTTGACATCTATCAACACACCGGTCTGCAGCAAACAGCCGGCATCTGGGATGACCGGGCCCCCTCCGCGGTGTTCGTGGAGGCGATCGCCGGGCAGGAGATGCTCTACCTAGCGAATGTCGGCTACGTCATCACTCGGGATTCGCTCCCTGCCGAACAGCAATCAATCCCCGGCCTGTCGCATCTGCTCATTAACCCGTCACACACCGTGGTGCTGGCAAGCCCGCGAACCGAAGTAGTCGAGCATATATCCGCTGCTCACATTCCTGTCGGAATCGACCAGAGCCGCAATGCAGCGGAGACTATTTACATCACTAAACCAAGCGGTGAGGGAAATCGTCGAACCGGAAAAGCGCCTCTCGAAGCCAAGGCAATCTCTTACAACTGGGGTTTGCAGACCACAGACATTACATACGAATTGACTGACGCTGCATTTGTGCAGGTGAGCCTATCCTATTTCCCACACCAGTCCGTCTTGCTGGATGGTAAAGTGGTGCATGCGGTACCGACAGGGCTCGGGTTAATTGGTTTCTGGAGCGATGCCGGACGACATCAGGTGCAGATTATGCCGCGCCTGAGTCCAGCTCGACTGAGGTGGGGGACGATAAGTATTACTATAACAATAGCCCTGACCCTCGCCGCACTTCTGACCACGCGAAACCGCCGTGTGAAAAGTACACGCAGTTATACTGAGAGAATCACCTGATACGGCAGCGCACAGCCTCACCTCATGGCCTGCTCCAGTTGCTTCTGCGAACAATGCGGGTACAGCAAATTCCCCCTTGACAGAAGTGCCACTGCTGTGTTATTAATAGAACTCTTGTTCTATTTTCCGTTTTCGATTGCTCGATGCGTATTCTCTGTCTGCTGCTCGCGCAGCTTCCTCTTCAGGTTGAAATCCAGCGTGACCCGCGACTGGCCGGGGAACCGCTGGCGCTGCTGCGCCCTTGGGATCAGCGCGTGCTGGCGGCTGCGCACCCGTTGCGCGCAGCCGGCGTCCGACCCGGAGATTCGCGCCGGAGCGTCGAGCAGCGCTGCCCGCTGGCGCGCTTTCTGCCCGCTGCCGAAGTGCGTTATCAGCAGGCGCACCAGCAGCTCGAGAGCGCGTTGAGCGCATTCTGTACCCGCATCGAGAGCGACGGTCCGGGAAAGTTTTTCATCGCCGTGACCACGCTGGCGCGCACCTTTCGCTCCGAGAACGCGCTGGCCATAGCGGTGGCACAACAGGCGCGCTCCGAGACGCAGTTGCCGGTCACAGCCGCCATCGCCGGGGATAAATTCACCGCCGCCCGCGCCGCGCTGCAGGCGCGCCCCGCCCGCATCATCCCGGCTGGGCAGCAGGCCGCTTTTCTGGCTGCCCTGCCACTGACCGCACTCCCCGACCCGCCGCCAGAAATGCTGCGCCGCCTGCATCTATTTGGCATCAGCACTCTGGGTGAATTCGCGCGGTTGCCGCACGCGGCCGTGGTGCGCCAATTTGGCCCGGAACTGGTACACTTCCACGATCTGGCGCGCGGACGTGATACGAGTCCGCTGCAGCCCTACGCACCGCCGCCTGCGATAGTCTGCACCCTAACGCTGCCCGAGCCGCTGGCTGAGTTTCAGACATTACAAAACCGGCTGCAGCAGCTGGCAGCGCGGCTGGCACAGCGCCTAGAGCGAGCCGGGTACCACGCCACCGCGCTGGCGCTGGCGGCGACCGATGAGAGCGGCCGCGCCCACCACCGGGGGGCGGCCCTCAAGCCCCCCTCGGCTGCACGCGCGCGCCTCCAACGCATGGCCGCGCACTTGCTGAATCAATTGAAGCCGCCGACGCCCATCGCCGCGCTGCAACTGACAGCCTATCCGCTGCGCCAGTGGCAGCAGGGCGCGCGCCAGATGAACCTCTTGCAGCAGCGCAGCGAGCGCACGGCGGCGCAGCGCCAGCAGGCTTTACATAGCCTGCAGCAGCGCTTTGGCGATAACGTGGTGCAGAGGGCCAGCGCCATAGACCCGCCCGAGCCGACACCGGTACAGGTGCGCTGCGCGCCCGGTGGCGACCCGGCGGCATTGCGCCTGCGCGAACGCTCACACCCGGTGGAGTACGTACACCAGCACTGGCGCGTGCAGCAGCACTGGTGGAAGCAGCCCACCCAGCGCGATTATTTTCAGGTAAGCATCGCCGATGGGCGCGTGCTCACCCTCTTCCGCGATGGCGAAGGGCTCTGGTTTCTCGACCGTGCCATACATTGAATTACACGCCCACTCCTATTTCTCGTTGCTGGACGGCGTGCCCACCCCCGAGGCGTTGGTAGCGCAGGCCGCCGAGTGGGATATGCCCGCGCTGGCGCTCAGCGACCACAACGGCCTTTACGGTCTGCCGCGCTTCTGGCAGGCTGCGCAACAGGCCGGCCTCAAAGCAATAATCGGCTGCGAACTCACTCTGGCGCAAAACAGCGACCACCTGACTCTGCTGGCCGAAACTCAGCGCGGGTACTCCAGCCTGTGCCGCCTTATCACCCGCGCACACCGCGAGGGCGAAAAAGGGCACGCGGCCCTGCCGGAGAGCGCGCTGGCAGAAAACACCGCCGGATTGATTGCGCTTTCCGGCTGCCGGCGTGGCGCGATAGCGCGCGCGCTGCTTACCCACGATCACCAGCGAGCCGCCCGCACCGCCGCGTGCTACGCCGACATGTTCGGCCGAGAACACTTCTTTCTGGAGATGCAGCGCCACCACGAGCGCAACGACCGTTACCTGAACGCCTGGATGGAGAGATTGGGGCACCGACTGGGGCTGCCGCTGATAGCCACCGGCAACGTGCACTACCTGACCCCCGCCGACGCGCGCCTCCACGATGTGCTCACCTGCATCCGCCAGCGGCTGCCGTTGGAGCGCGCCGACGGCCGGCTGCGCGCAAACCACGAATATTATTTCCGCAGCCCGCAAGAGATGAAAGCCCTCTTCGCCGCATGGCCGCAGGCGCTGCGCAACACACTTGCCGTGGCCGAGCGTTGCCGGGCGCGCCCTCCCACCGGCCCGCAGGCGCTGCCACAGATGCAGATGCAGCTCCCGCCCGACGTCAGCGCGGATGCACACCTGCGCGCGCTCTGCCGCACAGCACTCGGCCGCAAGTCCGGCGCAGAGGCGCACAAATACCAGCGCACGCTCGAACGCGAACTCAAACTAATTGCCGAGCAGCGCCTGGCGAACTACTTTTTGCTGGTATGGGATGTAATGTGCTTCGCCCGCCGGCGTGGCATCCTCTGCCAGGGGCGCGGCAGCGCCGCTAACTCGCTGGTGGCTTACCTGCTCGGCATCACCCCCATCGACCCACTGGCCGCCGGCCTGGTCTTCGAACGCTTCCTTTCGCCCGAGCGCCCCACCCCGCCCGACATCGACATCGATTTCGCCGCCGACCGCCGCGAGCAAGTCATCCAATATATCTATCACAAATATGGTCCGGAGCATGTGGCCATGGCCTGCACCGTGGTCACATTCCGCGCGCGCTCTGCGCTGCGCGATATCGGCTTTGCGTTGGGATTCGACGAGGGATTGCTGCAACGCGCCAGCGCCGGGCTGGACGATTACTCCGCGGCTGCCCTGCCGCAATCCGAGAGCCTGCGCGCCACACTGGGGGATGATTTCCACTCCCCGCGCTGGCAGCAGCTGCTGCAGCTGGCTGCTCGTCTGGAGGGCTTCCCACGCCATCTCGGCATCCACAACGGCGGCATGGTGCTTTCCACGCGCCCGCTGGCCACACAAATCCCGGTCGAGCCGGCCACAATGGAAGCGCGCACCGTGGTGCAATGGGATAAAGACTCGCTCGAACTCATGAGCTGGATTAAGCTGGACGTGCTCGGCCTACGCATGCTTGCCGCCATCGCCGATGCGTGCGCTCTAATTGACCCGTCCCCGGATCTGGACGCGCTTACTTTTGATGACCCTGCCGTGTTCGATATGCTCTGCCGCACCGAGACCATCGGGGTCTTCCAGGTGGAAAGCCGCGCGCAAGCCACGCTGATTCCACGCTTCCAGCCGCGCTCCTTCACCGACCTGACCGTACAGGTGGCGCTGATTAGG
>MPMA02021949.1_pt1 | contig 13577 bp, 10 predicted proteins | sample 1617361 | NCBI WGS metagenome assembly MPMA02 (sample SAMN05944807, study PRJNA350692) | marine metagenome | biome: marine; feature: ODZ; material: water; isolation source: 180 m water sample filtered on 0.2 um supor filter | place: Pacific Ocean | collected 2012-04-08 | depth 180m m | reverse complement strand
CGTCAGTACAAGCTTGCACCGGGCGAACAGGGTGTCTTCATGGTGATCGCTGCTGACCGGCGACAAGCTCGGGTTGTCCATAGGTATATCGGCGGATTACTCCATTCGCATCCCGTTCTTGAGGCAATGATCCAGTCGGAGACCAAGACCGCGTTCGGGTTGGTCGGGGGAATTGCCATCGAGATACACACGGCGAGCTACCGAACAATTCGCGGATATTCGGTGATCGGAGCCGTTCTCGATGAGATCGCTTTCTTCCGCACGGACGATGCTGCGGAGCCAGACCGGGAAATCCTGGGGGCACTTCGTCCGGCGATGGCTACGATTCCGGACTCGCTCCTGCTCTGTCTCAGCAGTCCGTACGCGCGCCGTGGAGTGCTGTACGAGGCCTATCGCCGGCACTACGGGGTGCCCGGAGAGATCCTGGTCATCAAATCACCGACCCGGGCGCTCAATCCGACCGTGCCCCAGGAGGTCATTGACCGCGCGTACGATGAGGACGACGCCGCGGCGCGTGCGGAGTTCGGTGCCGAATTCCGCCGCGATGTCGAGTCATTCATCACCGCGGAAGCGGTGAACGCCGCAGTCGTGCCGGGCCGCCTGGAACTTCCGCCGTTGGAGGGCTGCTCGTACTCTGGTTTTCTCGATTTCGCTGGCGGCTCTGGTGGCGATGCAGCTGCCCTGGGTATTGCCCACACGGAACACCTGGAAGGGCGCGATACGGTGGTCCTCGACGTCGTCCGGGAAATCCGGCCTCCGTTCCCACCGCAAGAGGTCTGCCGCGACTTCGCTCACACTCTCAGGCTCTACGGTGTGGTCAGCGGTGGCCCGTTCACGCGGGTGTCACTGACGGCGCACCGGCGCACGATCGCGGTCAATCTCGACGGCGTGATGGCGGTAACGCACGCGTTCCTACCCGATCTGGTAGCTCGGCCCGAAGCCCACATCGTCAACGTCGTCAGCGCATCGGCTTTCGTCGCGCTGCCCTTCGGCGCTTCGTACGCCGCCAGCAAATGGGGTGCGCTCGGGTTCTCTGAATCGCTGCGCCACGAAATGCTGGCTCTCGGCAACCGCCACGTGAAGGTCACCACCGTGTGCCCCGCGTATGTCGACACGGGCATGTTCGCCGGCGCCAAGGCGCCGCCGTTCACCCGGTTCCTCACACCGAAGGCTCTCGCTGCAGCGACCGTGCGCGCAATCGAGCGCGATAAGCGCGTGCTGCGCATCCCCTGGTCGGTGCAATTGACTCGCCTGGGGACCCTCATGCCGGCCCGAATGTTCGATATTGTCGGACGCCTTTTCGGAATCAACACCAGCATGCGCGACTGGACCGGCCACGAATGAATAGGCACCCGATCGAAGCCAGATAACGCGATCCTCTTGACTTCTTTGCTCTCGACGATTAGAAACTGAACGAACGTTCGATCGATCATCGTGGAGGCATGCGGGTGCAGCAGCGCACATCCTGGCTACTGACGGAACCAAATCGCCCACTGGAACGGCAGCAAGATGAACTCGCCTCCCCGCGGCCTGGCGAGGTAATCGTCAAAGTGGCCGGATGTGGCGTGTGCCATACCGACCTCGGCTTCTACCACGGCGACGTCCGAACACGCGCGCCATTGCCATTGGTGCTCGGCCACGAGATTTCTGGCACGGTCGTCGAAACCGGAGAGGGCGCCGCGGACTGGGCCGGCAAATCGGTGCTCGTAGCCGCCGTCATTCCGTGCGGTGAATGCGACTTCTGCCGCAGCGGTCGCGGCAACATCTGCTTCAAGCAGGTCATGCCCGGCAACGACGCCGACGGCGGCTTCGCCACACACGTTCGGGTTCGCGGCACCGGTCTCACCGAGATCGCCACCATCCCCGACGGCTACGAACTGGCCGATTTCTCCGTCATCGCCGATGCGGTGACAACGCCTCTGCAGGCAATTCGACGCGCCGGCGTGGGCCAGGACGATTTCGTGGTCGTGATCGGCGCGGGCGGTGTCGGCACCTACTCGGTTCAGATCGCCGCCGCGGCGGGCGCCAAGGTGGTCGCGGTCGACATCAACGCGGACCGGCTAGCGCCGCTGGAGTCCCACGGCGCCGTGGCGACGGTTGATGCGTCCGGTCGCGATTTGCGCGCCACCCGCGATGCGGTACGCGCGATCGCCAAAGACGCCAGCATCCCGCGTGCAGGCTGGAAGATATTCGAATGCTCCGGCACCACCGCCGGGCAGGAAAGCGCATGGTCGCTGCTTGGACCGGCCGCAACGCTGGCCATCGTCGGCTTCACGCGCGACGCCGCTACGGTGCGGGTGTCGAATCTCATGGCGTTTGACGCCACCGCATTCGGGTCCTGGGGCTGCCCTCCAGAGCTGTATCCGGAAGCCGTGGAGCTCGTACGCTCCGGCCAGGTCGACGTGCGCCCCTTCATTCGCCACATGCCCTTGAACCAGATCCAGGAGGCCTTCGAGATCACTCACGCGGCCTCCGAACCGCAGCGGATTATCCTGATCCCGGAGGAGTAGCTCGTATGGACGAGACAGCGGGCCCCGAGCCCGGAAACGCCTACAACCATGAACTCGTGCCCGGGCGGGAGTTCAAAGAGATTCGCTACGAGACACGGCCGGTGCTCGACCGAGCTGGCACCGAGGTCGCCGACCTGCACTCCGTGTGGATCTGGCTCGACAATCCGGAACAGCTCAACTCGTACACGACGCACGCCGTGAAAGAGGTGATCCTGGCCTTCCGCCGCGCTTCGGTCGATCGCGCCGCGGTGGCAGTCGTGTTCACCGCCACAGGTGACCGTGCCTTCTGCACGGGCGGAAACACCGCCGAATATGCCGAGGTGTATTCGGGCAAGCCGCAGGAATACCGGCAGTACATGCGGCTATTCAACGACATGGTCACGGCCATCCTCGAGTGCGACAAGCCCGTGATCAACCGCGTCAACGGCATGCGCGTGGCCGGTGGACAGGAGATCGGCATGGCATGTGACTTCACGCTCAGCAGCGACCTCGCCGTCTTCGGGCAGGCCGGCCCGCGACATGGATCAGCTCCTGATGGTGGCTCGACCGATTTCCTCCACCTGTTCGTCGGCTGGTCGCGCGCGATCGAGAGCGCCGTGCTGTGTGAGATGTGGAGCGCCCACACCGCCAAGCGCGTCGGTCTGGTCAACGAGATCTACCCGGTGCTCAAGGTCGACGGCAATTTCGTCCCCAACCCGACCGTCGAGATCGACCGCTGGGTGGACAACGCCGGCAACATTGTCTACGGCATGCCCAAGACCGGCGAGGAACGCGACGAGGGCAAGTACCAGCTCAAGTCCGGCGACGTCGACTTCGAACTGCTCGATGGCGGCGTAGAGGAACTCGTCACCAAGATCCTCTACCTGATGCCCGAGTGCACGACGAAGACCATCGAGTCGATGCGCAAGAAGAAGAAGGAGCACTGGGATCAGAACCGCGAGTCCAACCGCGCCTGGCTCGCACTGAACATGTTCGCCGAAGCCAAGGCGGGATTCCGCGCGTTCCATGAAGGCAACCGCGAGGTCGGGCGCGAGGTCGACTTCGTCGAATTGCGGCGGCGCCTGGCGCGTGGCGAAGAATGGAACGAAGAACTGATCCGAACGATCTCGCCCCAGTTTGAAGAGTCAGGAAGTTGAGCGTGCCCCACGATGTGACCCACGATGGCGCCGTACGGGTCATCACGCTCGACAGCCACCCTGGCAATGTCCTCGACGGCGAGTTGTGTCGCTCCCTGACGCGGGAGATCGAAACGGCTGCGAACGATCGCAACGCCAAGTTGCTGGTCGTCCGTGCCTCCGGTAAGCACTTCTCTTTCGGGGCAAGTGTCGAGGAGCATCTCCCGGACCAGGTCGCCGGCATGCTCGAGGCAATGGGCGACGTAGTCCGCGGCCTCGCCGGCTTCCCCTACCCCACGATCGCACTGGTTCAGGGACGATGCCTTGGCGGCGGCCTCGAGGTAGCCTTGGCCTGCGGCCAGGTCATCGTCGAGCGTGGTGCCATCTTCGCCGCAGCCGAGATCCGGCTCGGAGTGTTCGCCCCTGCCGCAACGGCCTTCCTGCAATCGGGCGTGCCGCGAGCGGTAGCGGAGGACATCCTGCTGAGCGGCCGTGACTTTACCGCCGACGAGGCACAGGGCTACGGGCTGGTAAGCCGACTCGTCGAGGACGGACAGCTCGACGAGACCCTGGAGACGCTGGTCGCCGCCTATTACCTGCCACGATCCGCCGCCTCGCTGCGCGTCGCGACGGCAACGCTGCGCAGCACCTGGAGCGCAGCATTCAACGATCGCCTCGCCGCCCAGGAAAGGACCTACCTGACCGATCTGCTGAGCCTGCATGACGGTAGCGAGGGGATTCGCGCCTTTGTCGAGAAGCGCAAACCGGAATGGAAGAACGGCTAATGACATCGAACGTAGATCAACTCGTAGCCCGCGCCGAGGCCCTCGCGCTCGACATGGACCTGAGCGGCGTCGCCGCCTGGAAGGACGCAGAGCCTGCACGACGCGTGATCGGCTACCTGCCGGTCTTCGCTCCGATCGAGATCATCACCGCCGCCGGAATGCACCCCGTGGGCATCATCGGTGGCACCGACCAGGTCGAGATCATCCGCGGTGACGCCTACTTCCAGTCGTACATCTGTCACATCCCGCGCAGCGTCGTCGAACTCGGGCTCTCCGGGCGCCTGGATGTCTGTGACGGCTTCCTCTTCCCATCCACCTGCGACGTCATCCGCAATATGTCCGGCATCTGGAAGCTCGAGTTTCCGGACAAGTACGTGAAGTACGTCGACGTACCGCAGAACTTCGATCCGGAGATCGGCGGCAACTGGTGGCGCCATGAGTTGACGTCGCTGCGAACTGACCTGAGGGAACTCGGCGGAGTCGAGATCAGCGACGAATCCCTGTGGGAAGCCATCGCCCTGCACGACGAGAACCGCCAGCTGCAACGCGAACTCTACGACCTGCGCAGTGACCGCCCCTGGCTGGCACCCACGTCCGAGGTTTACCTGATGCAGCGGGCGGGACTCGTCCTTCCGGTGCAGGAGCACAACGAGCTGCTGCGCGACTACACGGAGGCCGCGGCGAACTCCGACCGGCCGCTCATGGACAACAGCCGTATCGTGCTGACCGGCGCGTTCTGCGAGCAACCGCCATTGGATCTGTTGCGCACGCTCGAACGCGCGGGCTGCTGGATCGTCGACGACGACCTGCTGATGGGACCGCGCATGATCACCGAGCCCATCATCGATCCCGAGGGGCCCGTCGGCGACCCCATCGACGCCCTGGTGGACGCCTTCCTCGACAAGGCGGCTGCCGCCTCTTTCATCTACATCAACGAGAAGGAAAAAGGCGCGGAGCTGGCCGAGATGGTCGTCAAACGCGAGGCTGAGGGCGTGATCTTCGCCGCCCCTTCCTTCTGCGATCCCGCTCTTCTGGACCGCCCGATGCTGGCGCGTGCGCTCGACGAGCGCGGCATCTCGCATATCAGCATGAAGTACTCGGAGAACACGGGACAGTTTCAGACCATCCGCGAACAGGCCGGCACGTTCGCCGATGCCCTCAAGCTTTGGAGCGACGCATGACAGAGACAGTTCCGACCCAGCGTGACGCGAGCATGGCCCTGCAGAAGAAGATCCTCGCCGAGCACTACCACGCCCTCGCGCAAGCACCGGAGACGGGTGCCAAGACGGCCTATACGTTCGTGCCGGGCAACCTTACCGAGCTGATCCGGTCTTTCGACATGCTCCCGGTGCTGCCGGAGATCAACGCGCTGCAGTCGGGCATGCGCAAGCAGTCCGGTGACTTCGTCCGCGAGGCCGAGAAGCTCGGCCACTCGGAGGATGTCTGCACCTACGTGAAGTGCGATATCGGCATGCTCAAGGGCGGCAACATCGGCCCCACGGGCGAGCATCTCCCGGACCCCGACATCCTGTTGCTCTCGTACACCGGCTGCTTCACCTTCATGAAGTGGTTCGAGCTTCTCAAGCAGGAGTACGACTGCGAGATCGTGATGCTGCACGTTCCCTACCAGGGTGGCGGCGAGATCACTCAGGAAATGGTCGACTACATCGTCCGGCAGCTGGAGGAGCAGGTCATCCCCAAGCTTGAGAAGGTCACTGGCAAGACCTTCGATGCGGACGCAGTGTCCGAGCGCCTGGCGCTCTCGGCACAGGCCGAAGACGACTTCGTCTACGTGCTCGAATCAGCCAAGCACCGCCCCAGCCCGATCGACGGCTACTTCGGCGGCGTCTTCTATATCGGTCCGATCTTCTCCGCATTCCGCGGCACCCAGGCGGGCATCGACTACTACCGTGCCCTCCGCTCCGAGGTCGACGCGCGCATCGCCGCCGGCAAGGGACCGGTAACTCCGGCCGGGGAAGTTACCAACGAGCAGTATCGCCTGGTCGTCGAAGGGCCGCCCAATTGGACCCACTTCCGTGAATTCTGGAAGATGTTCTACGAAGAGAACGCGGTCTGCGTGGCGAGCACATACACGAAGGTTGGCGGCCTCTATGACCGCGGTTTCCGGCACGACCCCTCGAACCCTCTCGAGTCTCTGGCGCGATACTGCCTGGGCTGCTACACGAACCTGAACCTGCCCCAGCGCGTTGACCTGATCTGCGACTACGTGCGCGAGTACTCAGCCGACGGCTTCCTGATCAACTCGGTGAAGTCGTGCAACTCGTTCTCAGCGGGTCAACTCGTGATCCTGCGCGAGGTTGAAGAGCGCACTGGCGTGCCGGGAGGCTTCATCGAGAGCGACCTGGTGGACCCACGCTACTTCTCGGCCGCCAACATCAAGAACCGCCTGGAGTCGTATCTGCAGATGATCGAGCAACGGCGACAGCCGGTGGGAGCGACCGGATGACTGGCATGGACTGCTGGGTCGGCATCGACCTCGGATCGACGACCACCAAGGCAATCATCCTCGACAGCGACGGCGAGATACTCGGCCGCGGCATTACCAACAGCCGGTCCAACTACGATGTTGCGTGCGCCGTGGCACGGGCCGAGGCATTCGTCGACGCTCGGTTTGCACTTGCCCGCAGGGCGCTCGAAGGCGACGCGGCTCTCGCCGCCCGCGCCCAGGAACTGCTGCCGATCATCGCGGCGTCTTTCGCCGAGGCGAAGCACAACGCGGCGCTAGTATCGCTGCGCGAAGAACTGCTGATCGCGGCGCGCAACGACTTCTATGAGGGTTGGCAGCCGGCGCTCGATCGAGTGCTCGGCGAGATCGTCGATGCAATGGAGGCACGAGCTCACGAGCTCTTCGTGCCCGGCGCGGATCGTAAGTCCGACTTCTTCCGCGACCTGGCCTCGAGCACGTTCATGCAGTTATCCGAGGAGGCGGCCGACCCGAGCACCATGCCGCAGGACGTACTCATCGGCATGTTCGACAAGGCGATCATCAAGGTAGAGAACAAGGAACTCGAGGTCTCCTTCGAGGAGCACGTCAGCCAGGCGCTGGATCGGCTGCTGGCCGCGGCGGGCCTGGAGGCCGACGAGCGCGCTCGCGCCGGCGAGTTGATGGAGCGCGCGGTGGCCCTGCCGCTGGACGAGCGCGGGCATGTGGGCACCGGCTATGGTCGCGCGCGGCTACCCTTTCCCAAGGCCTCCATTCGCAGCGAGATCCTCTGCCACGGGCTGGGCGCTCACGCCACGTTCCCGACCACTCGCACGGTCCTCGACATCGGCGGCCAGGACACCAAGGCGATTCAAGTGGACGGCCGCGGCATCGTGACCGGCTTCCAGATGAACGATCGTTGCGCGGCAGGATGCGGCCGCTACCTCGGCTACATCGCCGACGAGATGAACCTCGGGGTACACGAACTGGGTCCCATGGCCATGAAATCGACGCGCAAGGTGAAGATCAACAGCACCTGCACGGTGTTCGCTGGCGCCGAGCTGCGCGATCGGCTGAATCTGGGCCAAAAGCGCGAGGACATCCTCGCCGGACTGCACCGTGCCATCATGCTGCGAGCAATGTCACTGCTGGCCCGTTCGGGAGGCGTGCACGACGAATTCACCTTTACCGGAGGCGTGGCGCGCAACCCCGCCGCCGTCCGCGCCCTGCGCGAACTCGTCACCGAGAACTACGGCGAGAGGAAGATCAACATCTCCGCCGCATCCATTTACACGGGGGCCCTCGGCGCCGCGATCTTCGCCCGCCGCGCCGAGGATGCCGACGAGAGCACGGAGGAGGCCGCAGCATGACTACGACTTGTGGAATCGACGTCGGCGCCAGCACGGTCAAGTGTGTGATCGCTCGCAGCAGCGCCGGCCGGAACGCCAAGCGTCTCGGCCAGCGACTCGAACGTATCCGACGGCGCTCTCCATCCGCGGTCGTCGAGGATGTCGTCAACGCGACTGTCGCCGAGCTCGGACTGACCCGCAATGACCTCGCCTACGTCGCCACGACCGGTGAAGGTGAGTTCGTTTCGTTCCGGACGGGCCACTTCTACGGCATGACCACCCACGCGCGTGGCGCGATCGAACTCGAGCCCGAGGCCCGCGGTGTCCTCGACGTCGGCGGGCTGCACGCGCGCGCCATCCTCATGGATGAGCGTTCCAAGGTGCTCGGTTACCGCATGACGTCGCAGTGCGCCTCCGGCTCCGGGCAGTTCCTGGAGAACATCTCCCGCTATCTGGGCTGTAGCCTGTCCGAGGTGGGCGAACTGTCACAACGCTCCACGGAACCCGAAGCTCCTTCGGGCATCTGCGCGGTGCTGGCGGAAACGGACGTGATCAACATGGTGTCGCGCGGCATCAAGACCGAGGACATTCTCAAGGGCATCCATCTGTCGATGGCCGGACGCTACGCGCGCCTGTTGCGCGCTGCGGGTGTCGAAGGCGTCATCCTCATGACCGGAGGGCTTGCGATGGACACCGGGCTCGTCGCGGCGCTGCGTGAGGAGATCGAAAGCCAGGGCATACCGGCCGAACTCCGTACCCACGAGGATTCGATCTTCGCTGGCGCGCTCGGCGCCGCCCTGTGGGGCGCCTTCCGCCACGAGAAGCTGCGCCAACGAGGCGCCGCCTGATGAAAACGCGTCGCGCTCTCGTGGTCGGTGCTGCCGGCGGCATCGGCCAGGCCACGGTGGCAGCGTTGGCCCGCGACGGGTTCGTCGTCGGCGCGGTCGACCGTCAGGATGACCTTCCCACAGGCGCGACCTGGAACACGGTGGCCGACCTGACAGTCGCCGGCGACTGCAGCCGCGCCATAGACGAAGCGGTGACCGCTCTGGGCGGCCTGGACGTGCTCGTGCACGCGGCGGGAATCACCCGGGATGCTGTCCTGTGGAAACTGCCGCCCGAGGATTGGGATGCCGTGCTCTCGGTGAACCTCGACTCGGCATTTCACCTCTGCCGCGCAGCGCTGCCGCACATGCGCGCCCGGGGCGGCGGATCGATCATTCTCATCTCGTCGATCAACGGCGAACGCGGCAAGTTCGGTCTCAGCGCCTATGCCGCCTCCAAGGCCGGGCTGATCGGACTGGCCAAGACGATGGCGAGAGAGAGCGGCCGCTTCGGAATCCGTGTCAACGCGGTAAGCCCTGGCTACATCGAAACCGCCATGACCGCGGATCTGCCGGATTCCGTCAAGCAGACCGCCATAGATCAGTCTTGCCTCGCACGACTCGGCAACCCCGCAGAGGTTGCCGACGTGATCGCTTTCCTCGCCTCTTCCGCCGCCAGTTATGTCACCGGCCAGGTAATCCGGGTCGATGGCGGCCAGTACCTCTAGCAGCCTGCTCTCGGGAGGACTCCATGGACCCGCAAGAGTCATACAACGTCGACCTGGACCTCAAACCTGGCGAGAGTCCCACTGACGGAATCACCGTCCGTGAACTGCGCGCCGACGACCTCAACCGCCTCGTCCGCATCGATCGGGACGCCACCGGCGAAGATCGGCGCGGTTACTACGAGCAACGCATCGAGACCGCACTGCGAGAGTCCGGCATCCGGGTGTCGCTTGCCGCGGAGATCGACGGACTGGTGGTGGGCTTCGTCATCGGCCGTGTCTACCACGGCGAGTACGGCCACATGGACACGTTCGCCGTGGATACTTTCCTGCCTTCCGGCAGCCTGTGTTCGCTGAGCCGAGCCGCCTAAGAGTTTACAGTGATCCAAGAGAATGTCACTACACGGCCGATCTGCCCGATTGCCCCCAAAAGGACCCAATGGTCCCCATAATAGTCCCCTTTTTGACCTGCAATCGACCCTAAAGCGGCGGACGACGTCCGATGAGGGGTTAGGTCGAGTGGCTAGAGTGGCTCCGCGCCGCAGGCTTCTAACTACCGTTCCTCTTCGGGCCACCACCAGAAGGGGGCCAGCTTCTTTTCCTCCGGCCAAATCTGATCCAGCGTGTCGCCGTTGAAGAACTCTCCGTTCTTCATGACATAGCGGATCGTATTCGTGTTCCTGATCTCTTCGAGGGGATTTCCCTGCAGGATCACGAGGTCGGCGAGTTTTCCCTCTTCGATTGAGCCGAGATCCTGATCTATGCCAATGATCCTAGCTCCATCGATGGTAGCGGCGCGCAACACCTCCGGATTCGTCATCCCTCCCATCGCCATGATCCACATTTCCCAGTGCACGCCAAGACCCTGCATTTCGCCGTGTCCCCCGACGCCGACCAATCCGCCGGCGCGCTGGAGGCGCGCGGCGGTATCGACGAGCCGCTCGAAGGCGAACTCGTCGTCGCGAGCCCACACGCTACGGCGACGCGTGGTGAGATCGAGCCAGGGGTGTGGATTGAAGCGGGCGAGCTTCTTGTCATCGTGTACTTCGGTGCGAGTGAAGAAGTACTCCCGCCCGCTCGGGTTTCCGCTGACGATGAAAGTAGGTGTGAAGGCGATCCGGGTCCTGGCGTAGAGCTGTACGACGTCATCGTATTGAGGAGCCTCCTCGGAATAGTAGTGCTCGTTGCCGTGCATCCCGTCGATAGCATGCGTAAGGTCCAACCTGACGTTGCCACCAGCTTCGGTTGTCGGCATCAGCGCGAGGTCCTTCGCTGCCTGGATAATCCATTGGCGCTGCTTACGATTCCCGACCAAATAGGACTTTATGTTGTGGGTCCGGTAGTGATCCTTGTAGCGGCGGAGGAAGGCGTGGGTGGCCTTGTAGGACTTGAAATTGTTTGATGCGCCGATGCCCTCACCCACCATGAAGAGCCGCTGCCCCACGGACATCCCGACCTCGACCATGTCCCAGTAGGCCAGGTAGTCTTTTGTCGAGGTCTGCACATCGAGGCCCGCCGTCACGCCGTAGGCCAGGTTGGCGACCGGGGCCCAACTGTGTGGCTGGAGCACATCATGGGTAAGGAACTCCCAGTGCGCGTGAGTATCGACGAGCCCGGGAATGATGTAGTTGCCGGAGACATCGACAACCTCAGCCCCGGCCGGATAGGAGCGGCTCCCACGTTCGCTGATCGATACGACTCGATTCTCCGTCACAACGATATCCTGGTCGCGCAGCACCGAGCCCATTTCGAGGGTCGTCGAGCCCGACATGGGAATGACGTGTGCACCCGACAGGACGATCGTCCCCGAGGGCTTGGATCGAGGCATGGTGACGGCAAACTCGAGCCGTTCGACGGATTCGTCCTCGTCGAGCGCGACGTATTGGATCGGGCCGTCCCCCGCCTCACGCTCGTCGTCTTTGTCGTCTTCGGACGAGCGGAAGGAAACACTGGACAGCGGCCGGCGAAACAGCGTCGAACCCAGTCCCCAGGCAATCGTCTCCCCCCTATCTGCCCAAGAAATATAGTCGGCCCCGATATCGGTGATCCGCGTCGCCGGCACGGCGGGGGCGCCGAGGTCGACCTTCAGCAACGGTCCGCCATTCACCGGCAGGGGTACGACCCACACCTGATGCTCGAGCGTCACCAACGCGTTCCGGCCATTCGGGCTCACCAAAATCGTATCGGCGGTCTGCGTCGAAGAGCCCGTCTCGCGGGAAACCGACAAGTGCTCCCGACGATCGCTCCCGTCCCACCGCATCGAAACGAGGATCTCGCCATCGTATGCGTAGACCCGACCGGTGTCGTTCGTGACATGCGGGCGGCGCAGCCCGTTGCCAGGAGTGATGACGGTCGTGTCGCCTCCGGCGGCAGGAAGCCAAACCAAGTTGACGGGCACCACCAGGCTGTAGACCTCGGAATAGGACTGTCCCCGAAGATATCGGCTACCCCGCAGCGCCACGATACGATCGCCATCCGGCGAGAAGGCGAGTTCGGTGTAGAATCCGGGGTCTTGCGTCAATCGTTGAGGTTGGCCGCTGCCGTCGGCGGGCATCCGCCAGATATGTCCACCGGTATCGGGGGCCCACGTCACATAGGCGATCCAAGCCCCGTCGGGGGACCAGACTGGTTTGAACTCCCGGGCATCATCTCGAGTGAGTTGTTCCGGCGACGAAGGGTTCTCGACATCCATCACGTAGATCCGCGTCAGAACGGAAGCAGCCACCCGTCGCCCGCCCGGAGAGAACTGAGGATCCTGCGCCAGCCGTGCCCGGACCGGTCCTTCCTCTACTCGATAGGGAGCCGTCAGTTCCGGCCCGATGTCCAGATCGACGTCCACCTGGAAGGGGATAGCCGACACGGCTCCCGTGCGAACGTCGACCCGTACCAGGCGCCCGCCGCTGGAGACGACGATTGCCTGCCCATCGGGCGTGAAGGCATAGCCAGGGAAGTGATCCCGCGACGGCGTCCGGCGCGACCCCACGGAAGCGTTCTCGACCGGTCCGAACAGTCTGCGGTCCGTGTCGGTGACCAGGTCCCTCAACCTGAGAACCGTTTCGGTCTCCTCTAGGGTGGCATAGACGAGCGATCTGCCGTCCGGCGACACGGCGGGCCGCACGGCACCGCGAACGGTCTGGGTCACTTGGTTCGCCTCGCCGGTCAACAGATCTATGCGGCCTATCTCGATCTGCGAGAGCTGTGGGGCCGGGACATCGATACCGGCGGCAGGAACGGCAAGATAGAGATGTCGACCATCGGGCGCCGCGTGGACACCGACGCCTCGTAGGCCTCTGCCCTGGCCGTCTCCTTCGCTTGTCCCCTCGGGTTCGGGGCCGAGACGCACGCCCTTGCCGCCGTCCCGATGAAACATCATCAGAGCATCCTCTTTCAGCGCGTCGGTGACGATGACGTACTGGCTGTCGATCGTCCAGTCCGGTGACACCAACTGTCCGGAAGACTCCGACGTCAGCTTTCGCGCGTCGGTGCCATCGATCTTGCTAACCCAGAGATTGATCGCTCCATCACGGTCACTCGTAAAGGCAAGCCACTGGCCATCCGGGGAGACCCGAGGCTGGCTCTCGTATGCCAGCCCACCGAGGATCCGCTCGGCATTGCCCCCGGAGATGGGCAATCTGTAGAAATCGCCAAGGTGCTCCAGGATGATGGACTGCCCATCATGCGTGATGTCCAGTGAGAGCCACGTCCCCTCGTCGGTCGTGAAAGGGAGTTTTCCCGTCGAGCCCTCCAATGGCAGAGAGGGCGTCTCGTCGGCACCTTGCGGGGCGGCGGCTTCCTGGGGCGAAGCCACAGCGGCAAGTAGAAACGT
>MPMA02049571.1_pt1 | contig 13662 bp, 14 predicted proteins | sample 1617361 | NCBI WGS metagenome assembly MPMA02 (sample SAMN05944807, study PRJNA350692) | marine metagenome | biome: marine; feature: ODZ; material: water; isolation source: 180 m water sample filtered on 0.2 um supor filter | place: Pacific Ocean | collected 2012-04-08 | depth 180m m | reverse complement strand
TATCAAAAGGGAATTGGAAGTAAAAGGTTGGAAAAGCAGAAAGCTGGTTGTGGATTTAATTGAAAATTGGAAAAATAAGAAATTAAACTAACGTGGATGTCGTCCCGATGAATCGGGAAACCTCGTCTCTCGCTCATTAAAACCCCGCAATAGCGGGGTTTTTTGTTTTATGCTATATTCATACCTGTTATTTACGCATAAATCAACCAGGAATCATGAAGAAAATTTTACTTTACATAGCTATAATCTATACATTTTTGTCAGCCGGCGAGATTGCTGATCAGTACAGCGCTGCTGCTGAAAAGATCATCCAAGCTGCATTAGAAAGTGAGGCAGGCTTTGAGCGCCTGGCAGAACTCTGTGATACATTTGGCCCGCGCTTTACCGGTTCCCAAAATTTGGAAGACGCCATTGACTGGATTTTAGAAGAGATGCAAGAAGATGGTTTGACAAATGTCCATGGTGAAAAAGTAAAAGTACCACGCTGGGTTCGTGGAAGAGAGTCACTGGAATTAATCACTCCCCATAAAAAAGGAATGCAAATTCTAGGCTTGGGCGGAAGTATAGGCACTCCTAAAAAAGGAATCCGCGGTGATGTATTCTGTGTGAATAGTTTTGAAGATTTGGAAGCCAATGCCGACCAGGCAAAAGGGAAAATCGTTCTGTTTAATGTACCATTTACAACCTATGGCGAAACCGTTCAATATCGATACGGCGGTGCTTCTGCGGCAGCAAAGGCTGGAGCTATTGCGAGTTTGGTCCGCTCCATAGGACCTTTTTCCATGTATACGCCTCATACTGGCGGTATGTATTATGAAGAGGGCATCAAAAAAATTCCCCATGCGGCCATCACCCTGGAGGATGCGAGAATGTTCCAGCGCATTCAGGATCGTGGCGGTAAGATAACTGTAAAATTGAAAATGGATGGTCGTTATATGCCAGACAGCTGGAGCAGAAATGTGGTGGCCGAATTACCCGGTTCTGTATACCCAGATGAAGTAATTGTTATTGGCGGCCATATCGATTCCTGGGATGTGGGTCAGGGTGCCATGGACGATGCCGGCGGCTGCGTAGCAGCCTGGGAAGCGGTGCGGCTTTTGAAGGCATTGGGCTTGCAGCCAAAACGCACCATTCGTGTGGTCATGTGGACCAATGAGGAAAACGGGACCCGCGGCGGTAATGCGTATCGTGATGAACATGTGGATGAATTAGATGATCATATCCTTGCTATCGAATCTGACGCCGGTGTTTTTAGTCCGGAAGGATTTGGATTTTCCGGCTCCGATGAAGCGCGGGCAATGGTCAAGGAAATTGCCAACTTGTTAGAGCCTATTGGATCAAATTTCATAGGTGACAGCGGCGGCGGAGCGGATATTAACCCCATTATGAATGAAGGAGTTCCTGGAATGGGATTGAAAGTTGATGGATCAAAATATTTTTGGTATCATCACACTAATGCAGATGCTATTGATAAACTGGATAAAGATGAGTTCAACCGCTGCGTGGCTACCATGGCAGTGATGTCCTATGTGGTTGCGGACATGGATACAAGGTTGCCGCGCTAGTTTAAACCGCGCTTTGATTTCACAAGAAATAAATTTTTATTGAATGGATTTAAAGGATATCTTCCGCGCTGTTTTTTATAGTTTTTCAAGCAAATAAGAAATATTTTTTAGAAAAATACGAAACAATTGAGTTCTTAATATTAGCATCAAATTGAAAGTAAATTCAAAGTTATGGCAAAACAAGAAAACAATAATAATCTGAAGATCCCCAGCGGGTACAGTTCCAGTGATTCCCAACGCCGTGTTGATTGGATCAAGGAAAAAGCTGGTTTTACCTACCAAGATTCGCCGGTGAATGAACCCGAGGATCTTAAAGGAATTATTGAAAACCATATTGGTTATATGAAAATCCCCATGGCTGTTGCCGGACCGTTGACGTTGGCTGGACAATATGCACAAGGTGAATTTTATGTTCCTATCTGTACCTTGGAGGGTACTCTAGCCATTTCCATGTGTCGCGGAATGTATGCCTCTTCTGTTTCAGGGGGCATTCAACTACTGCATATAAAACAGGAATTGTCCCGTTCGCCCGTATTCATATTTGAAAATTTGAACGATTCTTCTGTGTTTATGGAGTGGATTAATGAACATACTGATGAAATAAAAAAAGTAGCTGATTCCACCACCCGGTATGGAAAACTGTTGAGGATTGATCTATACCCTGTCCAAAATTATGTCGTCCTGGATCTTATCCTGGATACCGGGAATGCCGCCGGGCAAAATATGGTGACCCTGGCCGCCAAGGTCGCCTGTGACTATATCAAGGAACAAACCGGGCATGAATTCGTCCTGGAGTCCGGGTTCAACAGCGATAAGAAAGCTTCAGCACGCAGTATGATCATGGGACGGGGGCACAGTGTTGTGGCGGAGACAACCCTTTCCAATTCTGTTATGAAAAGGGTTTTAGGTATTCAACCAAAGGATGTGGAGCAAATGCAGCAGTTAGGCCCAACAATTACAACCATGGCCGGAACATCCGGCTGCCACCTCCATGTGTCCAATGCACTCACTGCTATTTATTTAGCCACTGGCCAGGATACAGCCTGTGTAGCTGAAAATTCCATTGGCCATTTCCAGACTGAACCGGTGGATCATGGCATGAAATGCAGGCTGACACTACCTTCACTCACGGTAGGCACTGTGGGTGGCGGCACGCGCCTCCTGCCCCAACAGCAGAACCTGGAAATGCTGGGCTGTCAAAATGGTGAATTTTCATCACGAAAACTGGCTGAGATCATTAGTGCATCCGCTTTAGCCTTGGAAATTTCCTTAATGTCTGCCATTGCTTCTGACACCTTTGCCATGTCGCATATGAAATATGGACGCAAGTGAATGGAGCAGCCCAACGTTCTTGAAAATCCCAAATATTCCTATTTGGTCAAGAAACAACCATTCTTTTTCAAAATCTGGAAAAAACTATTTTTCCTGTACAGTAAATTCGTTTTCCTTTGGTATACACCATTAAAAATCTATGGCCGGGAACATATTCCAGAAACGTCCTTCATTTATTCATGCAATCATAACAGCCATATGGATGTGGCCTTATTGGCTGCATCCGTTAATAAAAGTTTCAATTATTTCGGTATGTTGGCGGCAAAGGACTATTGGTTTGACAGCTGGATCAAACGCTTTTTGGTCAACATTGTCATGAACCTGGTGCCTATAGACCGTAAAATAGAGGGAACTAGGAATTTTTCTATTGAGGATACACTTGCGCTCTGCCATGCTTTCATGACTTTTGATAATAGGAATTTGATCATGTTTCCCGAAGGAACACGGGGAAATCCCGGGGAGATGCGCCGTTTCAGGAAAGGAACTGCTATGTTTGCCCTGCAGCTGAATGTTCCTATCTTACCGGCGTTAATCGTAGGTTCACACAAAGCGTGGCCCAAGGATAAAATATTTATGAGACCTACTCCCATCCAGGTTCACATCCTGGAACCCCTTTTTCCCGAACAATACCTTAATGATGGCAATGATGAGAATGTCAATGAAAACGGTTTGGTAGCTGCGGCTCAAGACATGACGGAAGAATTAGAAAACAGAATCCGCGAAAAAGAAAAAATGTATTTTGAATAAACTGTATAAACCCAAAACGGAAAAATTCTTTGCCCATACCCATACAACCTGGGGGCATAAATGGGGCTACAAGGATTCGAAATTCATCCTCAATGAAGACCGGTCAGTGCGGATGATCGGAGACCGTTATGAATTATGCGGACCGGATATGCCGGATTTCATTCCTTATGTAGAGGAAGTGCTGGGTATCACCATCGATCCCAATGACATACTGCCTGAAGTAGAAACAAAACCGGTTCGTGAGCCTAATATAAATATAGAATTTGTTGATCAAATAAAATCGACTTTCCCTGATGACCGCTACTCTTTCACCGATGAGGATCGCTTGATCCACAGCCATGGGCAGACTACATCTGAAGAAGTGTACAAGATCCTGTATTCAGAGATCGACAGCAACGTGGATATGGTATTTTACATCGAAACAGAAGAGGAGGCTGTTGCGCTCATTAGCTTGGCCCAGGAACACGATGTATGCCTCGTACCTTTTGGCGGCGGAACCAGCGTAAGCAGTGCTTTGAAAATTCCCGCGTCAGAAACAAGGATGGTTGTTGCCATTGATACCCGCCGGATGGATCAGATCGAATGGATCAATGACGAAGACAGGCGCGTTTGTGTGCAAGCCGGGATCATTGGGAGCAGGTTGGAAGAATTGCTGGGTGAAAAAGGGTATACTGTTGGCCATGAACCGGACAGCATTGAATTATCCACTCTCGGCGGATGGATTGCCACCAATGCCAGCGGGATGAAAAAGAACCGTTATGGAAATATTGAGGATATTGTAGAAAATGTGTCTATGGTTTCACCCAATGGGAAAATTGAACAGGTGGATCCTATCACCCGCGCATCCATCGGAATTGCTCCGCAAAGTATTTTATTTGGCTCTGAAGGCAACCTGGGCCTGATTACGAAAGCGATCCTGAAAATTCATAAAAAACCGGAAGAAAAAAAATACAATTCAGCCATATTTCCGGATTGGGAAACGGGCGTCAAATTTCTTTATGAACTTTCAAAAACCAGTTTTATACCGGCCAGTGTCCGCTTGGTAGATAATGTCCAGTTTCGCTTTGGCCAGGCGTTAAAGCCCAAATCCGAAGGAATGAAAAAGGTCATCGATGACCTGAAAAAATTTATGGTTCTAAATGTCAAAGGCATCGATGCCAATCAAATGTGCGCCTCAACATTCGTGATGGAAGGCTCCCGAGAGGAAGTGGCATACCAGGAAAAAAATATAAGCAAGCTTGCCAAAGCTAACGGCGGTTTGATCGGCGGTTCGGAAAATGGAAAACGGGGATATATGCTGACCTTCGCCATTGCTTATGTCCGCGATTTTCTTACGGATTTCCATATTATTGGTGAAACGATGGAAACATCTGTCCCTTGGAGCAAAATTCAACAAACATGCCAGGCGGCTGAAAAAAAGCTGGTTGAACTGCATACAAAACACAAATTCCCGGGTATTCCCTATATGTCATATCGTATTCCCCAGATCTACCACACCGGGGTTTGCATCTATTTTATGCTGGGTATGAGCGTAAAAGGTATTCCCCACGCGGAAGATATATTCGGATCGATTGAACATGAAATACGGAAAGTGATCATGGAAAATGGCGGTTCCATTTCTCACCATCATGGTGTGGGCAAGTTGCGCAAGGATTTTATGACCAACACTTTATCCCAATCCAGCATTGATCTGATCAAGGATATCAAAGAAGTGCATGACCCAAAAAATATTTTTGGGATTCGAAACAATGTATTTGCGGATTAGCTCCACCCCCCAAATTGAACCTGAATGAAAAAACAATTATCGTAACCGGCGCTTCGTCCGGTATCGGTGAATGTCTTTCTAAAAAAATGGCGCAAAAAGGTGCCGATGTTGTTTGCGCTGCACGCCGTGAGGAAGAGCTTGACCGCGTCGTTAAGGATATTCATTCCTTAGGCGGCACCGCCATGGCCGTTCCTACCGACATTACCAAGTTGCAGGAATGCGAGTACTTAGTTGAAAAAACTATCGAACGATTTGGTAAACTGGATGCATTGGTGTTGAACGCGGGTATCAGCATGTGGACCCCTTTCGAGGAATTGCAAGATGTAAGTTTTTTCCGTCAGCTCATGGAGACCAACTATATGGGCGCAGTCCAATGCTGTCACGCAGCTTTGGAACATTTAAAGTCAAGCAACGGCCTGATTGTCAGCTGTTCTACGGCCCAGGCGCTCATGGGCTTTCCCAACCATTCCGGGTATGCTGCCTCAAAACACGCCCTGCATGGATTCCTGGATACTCTGGATATTGAAATGAAAGGCAAGATCAATTTTCTGGAAGTGATCATGGGCTGGATCCAGGATACGGGGTTAAGGGCCAGTGCCTTTGGTGCCAACGGGCAAAAACTGGGAGATTCCAAATGGAAGCACACCAGCCAGTCTGTCACTTTGGAGGATTGTGTTGCTGGCATTATTAGAGGAATTGAAGCAAATAAAAAAATAATCTATATCCCGGGGAAACTTCGATTGGTCCCATTTTTGAATGTTTTTTTCAAAGCATTTTTACGATGGAAAGTTTCCAAAGCAGTAGACGATCATACAGATTAATCTGACCAATACACCTGTGTTGTATCCATGGTAATCGTATCGTATGTTTTGACATCACGAACAACAGGATTCAATACAAATGGAAATTAGAAATAAAACCGTTTTACTGACCGGCGCTTCAAGAGGTATTGGTCAATTTATTGCCCGGACTCTTGCCAGTGAGGGGGCTGTCGTTATTGGTGTAGCCCGTTCCCAAGAAGGACTCCACAATACTCAACGCAATATTGAAAATGACGGCGGTACATTTTTCTCACTATCATTTGACCTGAAAAATATAAATGGCCTGGGCCAACTCGTTGAACAAGCTGTAGCCATCAATGGTCCGATTGATATACTTGTGAACAATGCCGGTATAGAACGCTATAAAGAATACCAAAATTATACAGCCAATGAGGTCAGCGATATACTCAATGTCAATCTTCATACGCCCATGGAATTAACCCGCTTATTGCTGTCAACAATGCTGGAGCGCGGCGGGTATATTGTTTCCATTGCCTCACTGGCCGGTAAAAAAGGAGTAGCCTATGATACACCATATTCTGCCAGCAAAGCCGGGCTAATCATGTGGACAGACGGCATGCGCCAGGAACTGCGCGGAACGAATGCGGGAATTTCCGTTATTTGTCCAGGATATATTTCTGATGCAGGCATGTTTTATGATGATCATGTGGATGCGCCGGCAACGCTGGGAACATCCAAACCGCAATCCGTTGCCGATGCTGTAGTCAAGGCTATCCGGAAAAATAGTGCCGAGATTATTGTAAACAAAGGTCCTATGAAACCGCTCTTATCCCTTAATCAGCTTTCACCAAAGCTCGGTGATTCAATTTTACGCAAGTTTGGTGTCCTGGAAGTAAGCAAAAAGCGAATCAAATAATGAGAATTGTGAAAGGATTGGGGATCATACTTGGAATTCTCATATTATATTTGTGTTTCTGGCCCGTGGAGATTGATCCTGTTGCCTGGGAGTCCATGGCCGATGAAGGTCTTGTGGGTGATTTTTCACCAAACACGTTTTTGTCTGCTGCGGACGTTTTTGGCAGTGGTGATGGCATCGGCCCGGAAGATATTGATGTAGATTATGAAGGTCGTATCTATGCACCCTATGAGGATGGCCGTATCTTACGTTATGATAGCAATGGCGCGCATCCAGAACTGTTTGTGAATACCAATGGACGTCCTTTGGGTTTAGAATTTGATGCAAAGGGAAACTTGATCATTTGCGATGCTAAAAAGGGCTTATTATCCGCAACGCCAACTGGACAATTGCAATCTCTTTTAACGGAAGCAGAAGGTGTTCCTTTAAAAATAACTGATGACGTTGACATAGCCAGTGATGGCACAATCTATTTTAGTGATGCTTCAACTCGCTGGGGGTTAGGACAATATCGTAATGATATAGCAGAGCATCGGGCCTATGGTAGATTGATTGCTTTTGATCCAGCTACAAATGACGTGGACGTAGTTTTAGATGGTCTTTATTTTGCGAATGGTGTTGCTGTGAGTCCTGATCAATCATATGTACTGGTCAATGAAACATCTGCATACAGAATTCAAAAAGTTTGGATCAGTGGAGAAAAAGTAGGACAGTCAGAAATATTAATGGATAATCTTCCTGGAATTCCTGATGGTATTTCGTCTAATGGAAAAGGGATATTTTGGGTGGCGTTCCCATCCAAGCGTAAGGAGATCATTGATAAATTTGCTGAAAAACCATTTGTGCGTAAAATGATAATGCGCCTGCCAGAAGATTTGCAGCCGGCTCTAGAAAGATATGCTTTTATAATTGGAATTGATGGAGATGGCAATGTAATTCATAATCTTCAGGACCCTAGCCCGGAGTCATTTTCTCCAATTACAAGTGTTGAGGAACACGAAGGCTTTTTATACCTGGGAAGTTTGACTTACGAGGGATTTGGAAGAATTAAAGCACCTGATTAAAAAGGTAGCTTTTTAAAAAATCGTTCTTATTTTTGCAACGACCGGTTCCATAGTTTCATTAATTTTATTTTTAACGATACGCACCGGGTTGAACCAATACATAGAATGGGGGAATGAATCTTCCCGGATCAAGGGGCGGAAATAATGAGTGCGTTTATCATACATATAGTCATATACCATCCAGCTGATTGTCGATAACGGGAATATGATAGTTACAGATTGATACTGGTTTCCTTGTGGAATAAAATTAACTATGGATGTTCCTAACGCTCCGCCTATAGCCACCAATTTATTCATAAATGTTGCATCTTCAGGTAAGTTATCACTTCGATCACCGTAATTTGATAGGGTCTGCAGGCCAATGCCGGTTATAACCACGCATAGTCCAGTTATAGTACCCCGGCGGACAGAGTGCTCCATGTAGGAAGCGTCAATGCGGATTAAATGCACATCAAATAAACTTAATTTATGACCCAATTCACTTTCTTCAGTTTGGAGGTATACATAGGGCTCATCCATTTTGCGGTCTATTTCAATGGCCGAGTAATTCAGAGTATCGCCCTCCACAGTAACCAGGGAACCGCTCCTTTCTTCAATGAGGCCCAGTCGGTCTTTATAATTGGGGCTGATATAATATAGCTTGCCCAGGGAATTGTAGATATAATACACATCATCTAATAAAATGGATTGTTGTTGTAATGTATCTTCCGGAGCAATGTAAACAGAATCAGTATCCATGGAATCGATCAGCCCAACGACAGATGTGCCGTCCAGGTTCATCACAATATGTTTTACTTCATTTTGACAAAAACACAGAGTCATGAAAACTGTACAAAATAAGAAATTATGGATCATTCTGCTGCAAATATCCACGCAACTTGCTTTATATTCTGGTTCAGTATGTGCAGCAGATATCATTTATTAACCTACCTGATATTAACATCATTTATCATTGCCCAGCCAAAAATAAGTGGGCGGCTGGGAATGGGGTACTCATCTCCAAAGTATAAAACGTTTGCTGAGAGCCCGTTTCCATCATTGGGTTTCCTGGAAAGTATGATGTTTAATTTTTCATTTTCCTATCAATTTTATTCTAATGCCCGGGTGGGCTACAGCCAATGGATTTCTTTTAAAAGTGATAAATACGAGGGGGAAGATTTCAGCCGTTCATTTAAATACAGGGCCTTGGTCATTGAAACATTTTATTTTCCCATGAAACAATTGGAATTGAATTTTACTTTGGGCCCGATGATAAATAAAGGCAGTATATCACTGGCCACAAAACAAACGATTGATGCCTGGGATGATTTATTGGAAGAGTTCGACAATTCCGGGATAAATGTATCAGCATCAGATGAAATGACCACTACATTTATCGGCATTACAAGTTCCGTTGGCGCCAGGTATTATATCAGGCCTTATACTGCAGTTGAATTACAAATCGGTTTTATGGAAAATTATTATAATGAAAATAATTGGTCATTTAAGGACCAGGATATAAAAGGTCCAAATATTGATATTAAAGATTTGCCGGTGTTTACTTTTGGAATGGTTTACGGATGGTAATGCGGTTAGCTATCACATTATGTTTATGTTCTTGTTTATTTGGACTGGATGTCAAAAAAACAGAAAATCCATGTCAATCTGAATTAATCATAAAAGCCAGGAAAGAAGGCATGCGGTCAATAAAGCCGGCTGAATTACCACAATATATCATTGATCTATGGTTTTGTCGCAAAGAAGCGGCTGGGAAAAGAACGATGCAGTTGATCAACAAAACTACATATGAAGCCGATCAAGAGAATTCAGCTAAAATGCAGGGTTTTACTTCTACATGTGCCTATTGCGCATCTGTTTCAGTTGTATTCTTCTATATGAGTAAAATTTCAGGTAATTAATTTTATAATTAAAGGTATAAAGATGAATAAAAATATTTTAACAATTGTGTTTATTGCCCTGGTTGCAGCACTAGTAGTCCAACGCTTAAATAATCCTGAAGTCCGCAGGCCAGGAGCGAATCCACTTGTTGTAGAATTTAATGAAGTGCATGATTTTGCGAAGCTGCGGCCGGGTCACATTAAACGGGCAACGAAATACGTCCTCGAATCGGCCGACGCGATTCTGGATGAAATACTTGCCATACCGGATGCAGATCGATCCTTTGAAAATACGATGGTAGTTATAGATGATATTTACGCGGAAATAGAAGCGGTATGGAGCCCGGGATACCTAATGAGTGCAACGCATACAGCTAAAGAAATCCGCGATGAAGGTCTGGCATCCAGCCGGGCAATTCAGAAATACATTACGGATCTTTCATTAAACGAAGATCTTTATAACGCAGTTTTATCATTTTCAAAATCCAAGGAAGCGCAGCAATTGACCGGGTATAAAAAGAAATTCCTTGATGATACACTTCTTGACTATAAACGCAGCGGTTTCGGTTTGCCAAAAGAAAAACGGAACGCAGTCAAAAAGATTTTCAATAAATTGTCGGATTTGGGTTTGGCCTTCAGTAAAAATATTGCTGATTTCCAGGATACCTTGTTTGTGACTACGGAAGAAATTAAAGGTTTGCCGGAGAATTATAAAAAGGAACGCCTGCAAAAAGATGGTACCTATGCCATCGATATGTCCTATCCATCCTATGTACCTTTCATGGATTATTCTGAATCAGTTGATGCAAGAAAACAATTGAAATTCAAGTTTAATAATCGGGCAGTAGATTCAAATCTGGAGGTGTTGAAAGGTATAATAAGCAAGCGCCGTGAATTAGTAAGTGTATTGGAGTATAAAACATATGCGGAATACCGCACCGAAAACCGCATGGCCAAGAATCCCCAGAACGTTTGGGAATTTGAAAATGACCTGAAAAGCAAACTTCGGCCCAAAGGTGAAATGGATATTGCAGAAATGCTGGTAATTAAATCTAACAGAACTGGCACTGAGGCTACTACGATTGATGTGTGGGAAGCTGGATTCTATGAGCAGTTACTTTTGAAGGAAAAATATAACCTGGATGCAGAGGAAGTGCGTCAGTATTTCGAATTCAATAATGTTACCGAAGGGCTCTTTACTGTGTATCAGCGTTTGTTCAATGTTAGATTCAAAAAAGTTAAAGATCCATCCGTTTGGCACGGAGATGTGCTTATGTATGAAGTATATGATGGTGCAACAAAAGAATTGATAGGGCGTTTTTACCTCGATATGTTTCCCAGGGCGAATAAATACGGCCACGCTGCGGCATTTTCTGTAACTATGGGAAAATTGACAGAAAAAGGCTATCAAAAACCAACCACAGCACTGGTATGCAATTTTCCAAAACCAACAGAATTTCAGCCTTCATTACTCACCCATGATAATGTGGAAACGTATTTTCATGAATTCGGGCATTTGGTTCATGGTGTTTTGACTCAAGCGCCGCTGATGAGTTATGCCGGAACATCTGTAGCCAGGGATTTTGTGGAAGCGCCATCGCGAATGCTGGAAAATTGGGTCTGGCAGAAAGAATCACTTTCTCTTTTTGCAAAGCATTATGAAACAGGCGCAGTCATCCCTGATGAACTATTGGATAAAATGATCGCCGCGAAAAATGTGAATTCCGGTACAAAAGCATTGCAGCAGGTTTATTATGGTGTTTTGGATTTCACCCTCCATGATGGCTATAACCCTGATGGCGATGCGACCACTACCGATATTGTTGCGAAATTGCAGAATGAGATTACGTTTTATCCTTACCAGGAAGGAACACATATGGAAGCGGCTTTTGGCCATTTGAATGGCTACGGCGCCGCTTATTATGGATATAAATGGTCCGAGGTCTATGCCCAGGATATGTTTTCTATCTTTGAAGAAAAGGGCATCATGAATGAGGAGCAGGGTATGCGCTACCGCAAGATCATATTAGAAAAAGGCGGTACGGAGGCACCGTTAAACCTTGTACGTGAATTCCTGGGTCGGGAATCAAATTCGGACGCTTTCCTGAGAAGTATGGGCCTTGAATGAAAAAAGCTCTGATCCCATTTTTAATACTTATTTTCAGTTTACACGCCAAGGAAAATAGAGTAGACCGGGATATCTGGGAGCGGTATACTATTCTTTGCGCACGGACTGAATGGGTGATCAATTCAGACCATGAATATTATATGACCGGAATTTCCAGGTCTTATGGCTTGCAGGCAGTTCGCAATGCGAATGATACATTGTATGAAGTATTGATCAATCCGCCTGTATTGGAAGAAAAACTTTTAACTGCCGGGTTGGGTGTTTTAAATGAGCTGAAAAAAAGTATAATAGAGAAAAAACTTACTTTGCCTGTACAGCGGGGAAAAAGCAGGATAACGTATTATTCATTCTCCGCGGTAAATTGATCGGGAGTGATATCGAGCTGTTCAAATATCATATTGGCAACTTCATTTGCAATTTCGTCACTGGTCATACCGAGTTCCTCCAGTTTTTTCCAATTTGTTTCCAACAAGTTTAAGTCATTTTCCTCAGCAAAGATATCATCCAAAATAACAGCCGGAACATCAAAGTCCCTGAGGCGCTGATACATGTTTAATTTGATCAGGTCCATATTGTAAAATACAACAAAGAATTTTTATACTAAAGGAGCTTTCATGGACAAACACATAAAGTATCTTTATATCATAATGATAGCAGGTTTTTTATCGCTCTCTGTGCAGTTGTGGCTGCAGCACCGGGCCATACAGGCTATGGAGATAAAGATCGAAGCAATACGAGAATTATTGTTCAGATTTGTCTGAAAAAGAGAATTAAATTTGCAGGCTTTTTTTCAATATGATTTGAGTACTCGGCGTCGTACCCAAGTGGTCTAAGGGAGCAGTTTGCAAAACTGTCATTCATCGGTTCGAATCCGATCGACGCCTCTCTAATCGCCCGGGTGGTGGAATTGGTAGACACTATGGACTTAAAATCCATTGGCTGTAAAGCCGTGCCGGTTCGAGTCCGGCCCCGGGTACTCGTCGAGAAACCCCCTTTTTTAGGGGGTTTTTTCTTTCCCCTCACTTTGCCAAATAATGCCAAAATATGCCATGTTTAACTCGATTTGTGTAATACATGGTGTAATACCGAAATGAACCTTAAAGGGTGGAGGTGTTTCCCAAGTATTATTCTGCAATAATCCTTACACTCCACCGTCAAGATTAGAGCTAAAACTATAGCTATGATCTGCATCACATAGCTGAATAAGATATAAGGATTATAATATCATAAATATGTAATTTTCTATATAAATAGAAACAGGGTAGACCATGAACTGTTATAGACAGTTTATAATTATTTATAGAGAGTATAATTGTCACACCGTCGGTAGCTGGCGGTTGATGGGGGAGTCTATGTATATTTTTTTAAGAAATTCAGCATTTTTCCTGTTTTTAACTTCTTTCCTTTTAGCTCAATTCACCACAGACCCCGGCGCCGGCAAGCCAACTGTAGCCATTCTTGATTTTGAAGCCCGGGGTGTCAATGT
>MPMA02199015.1_pt1 | contig 13692 bp, 10 predicted proteins | sample 1617361 | NCBI WGS metagenome assembly MPMA02 (sample SAMN05944807, study PRJNA350692) | marine metagenome | biome: marine; feature: ODZ; material: water; isolation source: 180 m water sample filtered on 0.2 um supor filter | place: Pacific Ocean | collected 2012-04-08 | depth 180m m | reverse complement strand
CGATGGTGATCACCCGGGAGACGTCGGAGCAGTTATTTGAATTTACTTTTGACTATGCGCGTCGGCGAAAATCGAGTCGTGAGCGCCCCAAGGTAACCCTGGTCGATAAGGCGAACATCTTCACTTCGATGGCGTTCTTTCGCAAGGTCTTCGATGAGGCAGCTGAAAAACATAGTGACATCGATGTCGAGCACGTCTATGTTGATGCGTGCGCATTGGACTTCGTTCGCCGTCCGTGGGAGTTTGATGTCGTGGTGACCGAGAATATGTTTGGCGATATCCTCTCTGATCTTGCAGCAGGCCTGGTGGGCGGTATGGGTTTCGCACCATCGGCAGATATAGGAGATCAGCGGGCTGTTTTTCAACCTGCACACGGCAGCGCTCCGGACATCGTCGGTTTGGGTACAGCCAATCCGACAGCAGCGATTCTTTCTGGTGCCATGATGTTGGAGTGGCTGGGGCGCCGCCACGGAGTCAGTCAGTGTCTGGATGCCGCCCGACTGATCGAACAAGCTGTTGAACAGGTTCTTGCCAAGAAGCGGATGAACGCTGTGGACATGATTGATACGTGGCGAACATCCGAGATGACCGAGATGGTGATCGGCGCGATAGGATAGTTGAAGTAAACGATTGCATTATATTGACCCAGAAAGCCAGCCAGCGGGTTTGCAAACAGAGGCAGAGTAATGACTGAAAACTTTTTTAATCTTGACGATCTTTCACAGGGCATTGCCCGAACTCTGGCCCAAGGCGTTTCGACCAGAATATTTCCCGGAGATCAAGCAATGTTGTCCGTGGTTCGACTCGAGCCTGGCAGTCAAAGCGACGAACATTCTCACCCGCAGGAACAATGGGGCGTGATTCTTGAAGGTAGTGGCGTGCGTATACAGGACAGCCAGGAGCATGCTGTTAGCGCTGGTGATTTCTGGCGCACGCCAGGCGAAATCGTCCATGCATTTCGGGCAGGGCCAGGCGGGGCCAAGGTGCTGGATGTCTTCAGTCCGCCGCGGGAGGAATACCGAGCAGCTGGATCTGGAGTTGGTTCAGAAGGTGCCTGATTCTCCTCTTCTGAATGTTAAAACGCGCAATCACAGATCTGGGCTGGGTATCACTCCAGGACCAGGTATTGGGACCGGTACGTTACGGACACTGGGTAGAAAATTATCAGCCCGTAAATTGCGCTAGGGCTTTGTGAACGATGGCATTCACCTGATTAGGAGTATCTGTCGATACCTGTTAGCTCAGTCGAGTAGCAACTCACAAAAGGACAGCACGATTCATGAATGGTTACCAATCCGATGCGGCTTCGGCCGGGTTCTATATGCCCGCAGAGTGGCAGCCCCATGAGCGTTGCTGGATGGCATGGCCTTGTCGTAGCGGTTTTGACAGCCCGGCAACACGGGAGAATTACGCGCAGGTCGCCAGAGCAATTGCACGCTTTGAGCCCGTGACGATGGTGGTACGCCCACAGGATCGGGCAGCGGCGCAATTAGCACTGGGTGCGCAGGTCGATTGTCTGGAATTACCCATAGATGATGGATGGTTTCGTGACAACGGTCCAAACTTTCTGATCAATGATGCTGGTGATCTGGCCGGAGCCTGCTTTGACTTTAATGCGTGGGGTGGTAACTATGCGCCGTTTGATGCCGACGCTGCGGCGGGTCCGAAGGTGGTCTCACATCTGGCTGCACAACTTTTCCGATCACCCATGATTGCCGAAGGAGGAGGTATTACCGTGGATGGTGAGGGCACCCTGATTACTACTGAAACCTGTTTTCTCAACCCCAATCGAAACCCGGGTTGGAGTAAAGGCGAGGTCGAAGCAGAGCTGTGCCGCATGTTGGGTGTGAGTAAAGTCATCTGGCTGCCTGGGGATCCGACCGAGAGCGAGACCAATGGCCACGTTGATGGCATCGCAGCGTTTGTCGGGCCTGGCCGGGTGTTGCTCGAAGCGGCTTTTGACGACGCGCATCCGCGCTATGATCTTCTGATGGAGAATCGTCGGGCACTTCAGGGGCAAAGCGATGCCCGTGGGCGACCGCTTGATGTGATTTTTATCGAAGATGCCTGGCAGTGCGAAAACGGCGAGCGTTTTTGTGCCTCGTACATTAACAGTTATCTCGCCAATGGGGCGGTGATTATGCCTTGTTATGATCTGCCCGCCGATCAGCGTGCCAAAGCTGTCTATGAACAATTGTTTCCACAACGCCAGGTGGTGCAGTTGCATATCGATAATATCGCGCCCGGCGGCGGCGGCATTCATTGCATTACCCAGCAACAGCCGGTTTCGGCCAATACTGGTATGGGCGTTTCCAGATGAGCAAGAATCAACTCCTATCTGAGCGACACTACGACATCCACGTATTTTGCTGCATCAACGAGCGCGAATCGGGCCACCCGCGTGATTCATGCAGTGCGCGGGGTGCCGGCGAGCTGCAGGCGTACATGAAAGTCCGTGGCAAGGTGCTGAAACTGGGTAAACGCGTTCGAATCAATAAAAGTGGCTGTCTCGACCGCTGTGAGTTGGGACCGGCCATGGTGATTTACCCTGAGGGAGTTTGGTATCACTACCAAAGCCGCGAGGATATCGACGAAATTCTTGAGCACCATGTGATAGGCGATAAGCCGGTTGAGCGGTTGATGCTGCCGCCGGGACAGAGCGCGCTGACGCCTGCTATGCCACAAACCCATTGACCGTTAAGGTTTGGCGCATGCGTCGTTTAGGCGACTAACTGTGTTAGGGTCGCGATTGTGCCAGTATCTGCGGAATATAGCTTTCCCAGCCAATAGTCATCAGGTGCACACCGGGACTGACCGAACGTAGTTCGCGGATAGTCTTTGCGGCAATCTCAACGCTCACCCGTGCAATCCGATTCTTGTCGTCACCCGCATCAGCAATTTGCTGGATCAAGGTATCTGGAATATCAACTCCGGGGATGCGTTCGTTCATATAGGTCGCCATCTTTACCGATTTGATCGGGATGATTCCGGCCAGCATCGGCCTGGGGGAGCGAGCTTTGTCAAGAAACGCCGCATATGCCTGGACATCGTAAACTGCCTGAGTCTGAAAGAACTGTGCCCCGGCATCGATCTTACGATGCAGATTGTCGATCTCCATATTAGGATCACTTGCGCCGGGATTTGCCACAGCGCCGGCGAAAAGCTGTGGTTTTCCACTCAGTTCATTGCCGTTCAGATCAGTTCCATTGTTCAGGGTATGTACCGCCCCCAGCAACTGGGAGGCAAAAAGATCGAATACCGGTTTGGCATCGGGGTGATCACCGTTCTTCGGCGGGTCGCCACCCATGAAAACCATATTCGAAATGCCAAGAGCCGCAGCACCGAGGATACTGGCCTGGATCGCAAGGCGGTTTTTGTCGCGTGCCGTCATCTGCACAATCGGTTCGATCCCGTGATCCAGTAGTAGATGGCCTACCGCAACCGGATCCATGGCCATACGGGCGGCGTGGGATTCAGTCAGGTTAATGGCACAAACATGCGGCTTAAGCAGAGCCGCCTTATCCAGAAGGGGTTCCAGATTTATCCCCTTGGGCGGTGTCAGTTCGCTGGTGATTACAAAATCGGATGATGCCAATGCCTGCGAAAGGTGGCTCATACTGATCATCTCCAATGAAAATGCGTGGTGGGCGAAAACTCAACCGGCGGAAGTCGCATCATAGAGCCTGAACCCCATCCGTCAACTATCTGATCCGACATTGAACTGTTTATGGCCGCCATAAAACATCGTTCTGATTGGGGCCACTGGTGACCTCGACAATCTCCGGTAAAATCGACCTCCACTGTAACGTTCCACCACAAGGCGTGTTTGCGTTGCGGTGGATTTTCCTGTGTGGCTCGGATTATGAAAAAGATTGACAAGATTCTGGTAGCGAACCGAAGCGAAATCGCGATTCGGGTTATGCGTGCTGCGGCCGAACTGGATATTGCCAGTGTGGCTATTTATTCCGAGGAAGATCGTTTTGCCCTGCACCGGTTCAAAGCGGCAGAGGCTTACCGTATAGGCAAGGGCTGTTCACCGGTGCAGGCCTATTTACAGATCGACGAGATCGTACAGATCGCAGTGCGCTCGGGTGCGGATGCAGTCCACCCCGGTTATGGGTTTCTCTCAGAGAGTCCCGACTTTGCCAGAGCCTGCATCTCGGCAGGGCTGGTGTTCATAGGGCCATCACCTGAGGTGATGCGTCGTCTGGGAAACAAGGTTCAGGCGCGCGCCCTGGCACAGGAGAACCACCTGCCGGTGATGCCGGCGACCGATGCTTTGCCCTCAGATTCAGCTGTCGTTCGGGCGCAGGCAAACGCCATCGGCTATCCACTGATGCTTAAGGCCTCGTGGGGTGGTGGGGGCCGCGGTATGCGGGTTATCGAAAGTGACGCCGAACTCGATGTCATTGTCGATATCGGAAGGCGCGAAGCGGATACTGCATTCGGCAATGACGAGGTCTACCTTGAAAAGCTGGTACGTCGGGCGCGGCATGTCGAAGTACAGGTCCTCGGAGATCAGCAGGGCAATCTGGTACACCTGTTTGAGCGAGATTGCACAGTACAGCGCCGTAACCAGAAAGTGGTCGAGCGTGCTCCGGCGTTTTTCCTGACAGATTCCGAGCGTGAAACGATTTGCGAGGCCGCACTGCGTTTGTGCCGGGGCGTCGGCTATTACAACGCTGGCACAGTGGAGTTTCTGCAGGATGCTGATTCCGGCGAGTTCTACTTTATCGAGGTGAATCCACGCATCCAGGTCGAACACACGGTCACGGAAGAGATCACTGGCATTGATATCGTAAAGGCTCAGATCCGAATCGCCCAGGGTTGTACGATCGGCGCTGACGAATCCGGGGTTCCACCACAGCAGAAGATTTTGCTGCGCGGCCATGCCATGCAGTGTCGTATTACCACGGAAGACCCGGAAAACAACTTTATTCCAGACTACGGAGAAGTCGATACCTACCGCAGCCCTTCGGGTTTTGGTATCCGTCTGGATGCCGGTACAGCCTACAGCGGCGCACGGGTGACTCGCCACTATGATTCGCTGTTGGTTAAGGTCACCAGCCGGGGCAATACACCGGAAGAGGTTATCCAGCGCATGCTTAGGGCTTTGCACGAGTTTCGGGTACGTGGCGTTAACACCAATATGCCTTTTTTGATCGGATTGCTTAGTAACGAAGATTTCCGCCGAGCCGATTACACCACGCGCTTTATTGATAACACGCCGGATCTGATGTCGTTTCCACGCCGGCGGGACCGCGTCACGCGCCTGTTGCGCTTTATTGGCGATATCACGGTTAACGGTAACCCGACGGTCAAGGGGCGGCGGGTGCCGCAATCACCGCGCGTACCGCGGGTACCGCCGGTTGGCGAACAGCCACTGCTACCGGGCAGTTGCGACCGATTGGCTGAACTGGGTCCGCAGGGGTTTGCGCGCTGGATGCTGGATCAGCCACAAGCCCTGATCACCGATACCACTTTCCGAGATGCCCATCAGTCGCTGCTGGCAACTCGCGTGCGCAGTTATGATCTGATCGCGGTGGCCGATGCCTATGCCCGGATGCTGCCACAGTTGCTTTCGGTTGAGTGCTGGGGCGGGGCGACCTTTGACGTCGCGATGCGCTTTCTCAACGAATGCCCATGGCAGCGTCTGGCTGCACTGCGTGAGCGCATGCCCAATATTCTCACCCAGATGCTGCTTCGCGCCTCAAACGCTGTGGGCTATACCAATTACCCGGATAACGTGGTGCAACATTTTGTCGCCCAGGCTGCTGCTGGTGGCGTGGATGTGTTTCGTATATTCGATTCTCTCAATTGGGTTGAGAATATGCGCGTGGCCATTGATGCTGCTGGAGAGACTGGCAAGTTGGTCGAGGGCGCGATCTGCTTTACCGGCAATCTCAGCGATCCGCAGTGCAGCAAATACAACCTGGACTATTACCTCAATCTTGCCCGCCAACTGGAAGCGGCCGGCTCACACATCCTGGGCCTTAAGGATATGGGTGGACTGTGTCGTCCGCAGGCTGCCCGCGACCTGATCGGCGCCCTCAAAAGCGAGGTATCCATTCCGATTCATTTTCACACCCACGATACCAGCGGGATCGCCGGCGCCAGCGTGTTGGCAGCGGTAGAAGCCGGAGTCGATGCGGTTGACTGCGCTATGGACGCCATGAGCGGGTTGACCTCGCAGCCCAATCTAGGGTCCATTGTCGAAGCCTTGCGTCACGGGCCACGCGATACCGGTCTCGATGCCGATGCTATCCGCGAATTGTCACGTTATTGGGAGGCCGTTCGGGAAAATTACACTGCTTTCGAGGGTGAGGAGCGCTCCGGTGCTTCAGAGGTCTATGTTCATGGCATGCCGGGTGGGCAGTACACTAACCTGCGTGAGCAGGCGCGCTCGCTGGGGTTGGCGGATCGCTGGTCCGAGGTGGCGCACGCTTATGCGCAGGTCAACGATCTTTTTGGCGACATCATCAAGGTAACGCCCACCTCAAAAGTGGTCGGCGATATGGCGTTAATGATGGTAACCAATGGCCTGACCCGACAGAACATCGAGGATCCGGACTATGCCGTTGCCTTTCCTGAATCCGTGGTGTCATTATTTCGCGGCGACATCGGTCAACCTTACGGTGGCTTCCCCGAGGCCTTGCAGAAGAAGATTCTCGGCGGTGAGGCGCCATTGACCAAACGCCCAGGCGAGATCTTGCCGCCGGCTGATCTTAATGTCATGCGCGAAGAAGGTGAACAGCAGATTGAGCGCCCATTGTCGGATGCGGAACTGGCGTCTTATCTGATGTACCCGCAGGTTTTCACCGATTATGCCCAGTCCCGTCGACAGTACGGCGACATGACCGTGGTGCCGACCCAGGTTTTCTTCTATGGAATGGAATCAGGCCAGGAGATCGACATTGAGTTGGAGACCGGCAATACGCAGATCATCCGGTTTCTGGGCTTGAGTGAGCATCATGACGATGGTCTGCGAACAGTATTTTTTGAAGTGAATGGTCAGCCACGGCAGATCAACGTGGCTGATCGCGCTTATGAAGTTAGCCGTCCGACCCAGCCTAAGGCTGACCCCGCTGACCCAGGCCAGGTGGGCGCACCGATGCCGGGCCTGATCGTGCAGATCAACGTGGCATCGGGCGACACGGTGCAGGCCGGCGAGGTGCTGATGATTATCGAAGCAATGAAGATGCAGACCAGCGTTCGCGCCGAGTGCGACAGTACGGTTGGCACGGTAAAGGTGGAGCCTGGCCAGCAGGTAGATGTCAAGGATCTGTTACTGGAGTTTGACTGAGCCTGCCAGTGTCGGGCGGCTTTACTATGCTTGCGTCCTCAACTGGCCACACCAATAGATCAGACGCTTGAAGGCCGACATTGTCATTATCGGCGGCGGAATTATCGGCTCCAGTATCGCCTATCACCTCCGGAAGTTGCCCGGTTCAGGTACGGTACTGGTGCTCGAACGCGACCCGACCTACACCAATGCCGCTACGCCGCTTGGCAACGGCGGGATCCGCCGGCTTTTCAGCCTGCCGGAAAACATCCAGATGGCAGGCTATGGCCTTGTGTTTTACCGTGATTTCGCACGCCAGATGGCGCTCGCCGACCAAAGTGAGCGTGTGGATATCGGTTTCAGAAGGCAGGGGTATCTTTTCATCTCGGATCGCGGCGGGTCTGCACAGATGGAGACTAATTTCCGATTACAGGAGGAGATGGGTGTCGAGGTCGAACTGCTGCAGCCGGCCGTATTGCAACAGCGCTTCCCGTCACTATCCGTCAGTGGCATCGATCTTGCAGTGTTGTCGGATCATGACGGCTGGATAGATCCTTATGCGGCGTTGATTGGGTTTCGCCGCAAGGCAACTGAACTGGGTGCGCGCTACCTCAAGGCGCAAGTTACCGAACTGATGGCAAAGGGTCCGGCAGTGCGCAAGGCTATACTGGCGGATGGCAGCACTGTTGAAGGTGACGTGTTCGTTAATGCAGCCGGCGCCTGGTGCACGGAGCTTGCGGCAACTGTGGGCCTTGAACTACCGGTGGAACCGATGTCGCGGGAGAGCTATTTTTTCCGCTGCAGTCAGCCGATCGAAGCGCTGCCTTTCATCAAGACTGAATCTGATCTTGCTTTTCGTCCTGAGGGCGGGGGCTATGTTGGCGGGGTGCCGGACTGGGATGAGCCGCCAGGCTGGAATTTCAATGTATCGCCCAGCCGTTTTGAGGAAGTAGTGTGGCCGGCCCTGGCGGGACGGATTCCATCAATGCAGTCCGTCAGGCTTGAGCGCAGCTGGCGTGGACACTATGCTCGCAGCACTCTGGACTATTCGCCTATTCTGGGCGCGTGGACCGGAGGCCTTGAGAATTTTTTTCTCGCTAACGGCTTTTCAGGTCACGGCATCATGCATGCCCCTGCAGTGGGTCGGGGCCTGGCCGAACTCATTGTCCAGGGTCGTTATGCCAGTATTGATCTTGGTTGTTTCGGCTATGAACGCATCCGGGCAGGGCGGCCCTACCGGGAACAAGGCATCGTCTGATAACCCAAAGGCGGATCCTGTTGCCAGCGTTCACCTCTTGAGTTAGCGTGCAGTTTACCGAGGAACAACTGCCAAGTCTGAGGAGCCCCTATGCCCCGTATTTTTGTACTGTTAGTTGGTTTTGGTGCGAGTTGATGTATTGCTGGGAAAACAACAACCCCGAATAAGGAAAGACAGTTATGGGACCATTGAAAGGTTACCGCGTTGTTGAGATGGCGGGTCTCGGGCCTGTGCCATTTTGTGCCATGTTGCTATCGGATATGGGCGCAGATGTCGTTCGTATCGATCGCGAAGGTGGCAATAATCCGCTGGGGCTTAAGGTTGACGTTCTGAACCGCGGCCGGCGCTCGGTGGCGCTCGACCTTAAATCTTCGCAGGGCGTGGCGACCTGCCTGGGTCTTGTCGCCAAGGCTGACGCCCTGATCGAAGGCTACCGCCCCGGAGTCATGGAGCGCCTTGGTCTTGGCCCACAGGAATGCCAGGCGCGTAACCCACGTCTGGTCTATGGTCGCATGACTGGCTGGGGTCAGGAAGGTCCGTTGGCGGATGCGGCCGGGCACGATATCAACTACATTGCTCTAACTGGCGCCCTGTCCGCTATGGGTACCCGCGAGTCTGTGGTGCCGCCACTCAATCTGGTGGGAGATTTTGGCGGCGGGGCACTATATCTGGCGTTTGGAGTCGTTTGTGCCATGCTTGAGGGAAAATCGTCGGGCAAGGGGCAGGTGGTTGATGCCGCGATGGTTGATGGGGCCGCACACCTGATGACTATGATGTATGGCTTGAAGCATAACGGGCTATGGGTTGACCATCGTTCGTCCAATCTGCTGGACGGTGGTGCACATTTTTATGGTGCTTTTGAGTGTGCGGACGGTGAGTGGGTAGCGATCGGCTCCATTGAGCCGCAGTTCTATAAATTGTTGCTGCAGGGTGTGGGCATTGACCCCGATTCCTCTGATGCTTTGCAGGAGTCGGCCAACTGGCCAAAGATGCGTGAGCGCCTGCAGGCAGTATTTCTTCGGCAGCCCAGAGCGCACTGGTGTGCGCTTATGGAAGGCACCGATATCTGCTTTGCGCCGGTGCTCAGTATGAGCGAAGCTCCGGAGCATCCACACAATGTGGCCCGTGAGACTTTTGTTCGAGAGTTTGATGTTTTGCAGCCGGCACCGGCGCCACGGTTTGCGCGTACTCCGGGTGCAATCGCCGGCCCACCGCCGGCGCCAGGCGAACACACCGCCGAGGTGCTTAAGGAATGGGGAGTTGAATAAGAGCGCCGGCGATGCCGAGTATTAGAATAAGCTGGGAAATCTAAATTAAAGCAGCAGCGCGCAGGGGTTGGCCATTGGCTAATTCATGTAGCAGCAGAACTAAAGGAGTTATTCATGATCTCTTTCAAAGGTAAACGCGCCATCATCTCTGGTGGCAGTCGTGGTATCGGTCTGGCTATTGCCAAACGCCTTGCAGCCGATGGCGCCAGTATCGCTATTTTGGCCAAAACTACCGAACCACACCCGAAATTGCCTGGAACGATTTACACTGCGGCCGAGGAGATCGAGCAGGCCGGTGGTAAGGCGCTACCGATAGTCACCGATGTGCGCAGCGAAGATGAGGTCAAGGCCGCGGTCAACCAGGCCGTTGATGCTTTCGGAGGCTTGGATATCTGTATTAACAATGCCAGCGCCATCTCGCTGACCAAGACGGCCAAGACCGAGATGAAACGCTTTGATCTCATGTTTGCGGTTAACGTTCGCGCCACATTCATGTTGTCCAAAGAGTGTTTGCCTCATCTGGCTGAGGGGGACAACCCGCATATTCTCAGTATTTCACCTCCGCTGGATATGCAGACCAAGTGGTTTGCCCCTTCGGTGGCGTATACCATGTCCAAGTTCGGCATGAGCCAGTGTGTGCTGGGGATGGCCGGGGAGTTCAAGTCCAAGGGTGTTGGTGTGAACGCCCTGTGGCCTCATTCAGTAATTGCCACTGCCGCCATAAGCAACGTGGTTGCCGGCAGCATCGCTTTTCCACATTGCCGCAAGCCTACGATCATGGCTGACGCCGCGGCTGTGATTCTCTCGAAAGATAGCCAGGAATTTACTGGCAATTTCTGTGTGGATGATGTGCTGTTGGCCGCTGAAGGCGTTACCGACTTCAGCGTCTACCGGGTGGATCCGGGTAAATCGCTGTGGAGCGATTTCTTCGTACCTGATGACACCCCCGAGATCGAACCAGTGGTCATGGCAATGAACCCGGGTGGTTAAAGTAGCGCAGGCCAGATATAGTCGCTGCGTCTGGAAAGACTCACTTGGCCACAGTAATCACCCCGAACTTATCAGTGAATATTTTGGCATGCAAGGCAAATCCGTGTCCCGAGTAAAAAAACTCTGGCTCGGTTTGCTCTTGCCGATACTTCTGCTGGTCGGGTGTGGGTCAGAGCCTAGTGCGACCTGGCATATGATCAACGTGAACACCGGCAAACTGCAGGGAGACGCCAACCTGATTCAGACAGGCGGTTCTACCATCATGATCGATGGCGGCTATTATGGCGAGGCAAAGCAATCACTAGTACCCTATCTTGCTCTTCTGGGAATAACCAAGATTGATCACTTTTTTGTCTCCCACCCACATCGAGATCATTACGAAGGGTTGCGCGCTTTACTAGAAGCGAATGTGACTGTATCCCACCTTCATCTGCGTACTCCGCCAAAGCATATCTGTGACCGGGAGATTCCTTGGGGCTGTAACATGGCAGATATCACGGCTCTGGTTAATGAAGCTAAAGCTTACGGCATCTCTATTCACCGCCCAGAAGCAGGCCTTCGATATGATTTTGATTCAGACTCCAGCTTCGAGATTCTTCATGCTCAGGAAGATGATCTTGCCACCGGTACCATCGATGTGAATGACCTGTCACTGATCATTCAGTGGTCGATCAATGGGTCTACCGTATTGTTTACCGGTGACCTGAATATGAAAGTCGGAACCCTGTTGAGTGGTGATCCTCGGATGGCATCGGATTTTCTGAAAATGCCTCACCACGGCGCCAGCGGTCTCGCACCGAACACATTTTTTGAAAAGGTCAATCCGGTCGGTGTGTTGGTGCCAGGACCGAAGTGGATATGGTGTGGTGATCGCGGCGAAAGAGCACGCACATGGGTCGAACAGCAAAAGCTCCCAGTCTGGATCAATGGTATCGATGGGAATGTCCGGATAGATTTCTTTAACGACCATGTCAGCGTCACACCCGAACATAACAGTCCTGATTGTAAATTACGGGCATTTGGTGCAATGGATTTCCAGGTACCAGTTAAGGGTTGATGTAGATCAATCCTATTGACCGATGGTGAAAAAAATAAAGAGCCAAACTGCGGGAAACACAATGTCACTACTGATACGAAACGCCACCGTGATCACGGTGGATTCACAGCGCCGCGTGATGGAAGATGGCGCGGTGTTCGTTGAGGGTGACCGCATCGTTGATCTTGGTGCGACCGACATTCTTGCTGAAAAATACGCCGGTGCCGATACGGTCGTCGATGCCCGGGGTAAGGTAGTGCTACCCGGTTTTGTCAGCGCACACAATCACGTGGGGTATGCCGTCTTTCGCGGTCGGGCTGAAGATATCGGTTATGCACCCACGCACCGGTTGTATCTGCCGATGAGTGGCATCATTACCAGTGACGAGCGCCAGGTCATCGGCGCGCTGGCAGTAACAGAGCTGCTGCGTGGCGGGGTGACTACGATTCTTGAGATGGAAGAAGGCGCTGAGCTCTTTGCGCCTTTTATTGAAAAAAGCGGCATGCGTGCACTGATTGGCGTGATGGTGAATGATGTCAATCTTGAGGCTCTTGCACTGGGGCAGACTGTTTTTGACGAAACCGTTCGTGACAGCCAGCTGGAACAGGCAATGGGCCTGGCGAGCCGCTGGCATGGCCGTGCCGGTGACCGGATCCAGGCAGTCATGGCAGCAACGGGCCTTTCGACCTCCTCACCTGAGCTGCTGAAGGGGTTGCGAGTGGGTGCAGACGACATGAGCCTTCGCCTCTCTATTCATCTTGGCTTCGGTGAACGGGATCTCGTGCAAAACATCCATGGCATGGCGCAATTCGATTACGCGTTCGCTCACGGTATGTTGGGTCCCGATGTGGTCGCGGTACATTGCTTTGAGGTTGATGAGAACGAGGTCGATACCCTCGCCCAATCCGGCACGCACCTTGCCCATTGCCCGCACATGAACCAGTTTCGTGGCGAGGTGGCGCCCATTCAGGCTATGCGGGCCAAAGGCATGCACGTAGGCCTCGGGATCGATAATTATTTTTCGGATTATTTTGAGGTATTGCGTTCGTGTCTTGCGAGCGCGCGTATTCATGCCCATGATCCACAAGTGTTGTCAGCACATGAGGCTCTGGAATTGGGCACGATCCACGCCGCCCGGGTTCTGGGATTAGATCATGAGATCGGCTCGCTGGAAGTCGGCAAGAAAGCCGACCTGCAGGTGGTCGATATGCACCGCCTGGGCCTGACTCCCATGAATGATCCGGTTACAACGTTGGTTTATCACGGCCATGCCAAAGATGTAGAGATGGTCATGGTCAATGGTGAGGTCGTGGTTATCGGGGGTAGGGTGCAAACTGCTGACGAGAACGAGTTGCTTACCCGGGCGGGTATAGCTGCGGATGCAGCGTGGCAGCGTTTTGCGCAACGCTATGGAGATTTCGTTGCACCAGCACCGGTTTAATGTCTTATTCGGTTGACCGCTGATTGGGCCAATAGAATAAGAGTCGGTTAGTCAGCGTATTGTGACTGGTAGCACCTGACGGGTGCTCTTGGCCTTTTATTCTTGAGGTAATTTGTAGAAAGATTCGACCTAGTTGACCATGACCGAGCCGGCGGTTCCGATGAGGCTAGTTTCTACGTGCTACCCAAGCCTTGATCGTCAAATCTTCTCATCAACCAAACCCTCTACTGATGTGACGCACTGGACACGAGTTGTTGCTTAAATTTTATTTGACACTCAACTGGCTGTTTCAATAGATACGTCAGTATCGAAATCCCCGGCAATACCATCTTCCTGCGTGTGCCAGTTGGGGTATTTGTGCTGAAAGGTTTCAAGCATTTGTGTAATAGGCGGCTCCGCATATTCCCCGCGCTCGTT
>MPMA02059054.1_pt1 | contig 13729 bp, 16 predicted proteins | sample 1617361 | NCBI WGS metagenome assembly MPMA02 (sample SAMN05944807, study PRJNA350692) | marine metagenome | biome: marine; feature: ODZ; material: water; isolation source: 180 m water sample filtered on 0.2 um supor filter | place: Pacific Ocean | collected 2012-04-08 | depth 180m m | reverse complement strand
TTCTGCATTCTCGTAGCTTGAGAATTCGACAATCACAGTTCTAGGTGATTTAGATCCTTCAAGACAAAGATTTTTCCCTCCGCGGCATAAGAAAATGCCTCCAAATTTTTTTATAGCAACTGTAGCTTTTTCGGCATATTTCTTTTGAATTTCTGGGTCTGCAACTTTTTCGTATACGCTTAGCCAATAACCTTTCATTATTTACATCTCCTTTAAAATGATTTAATTTTTTCTATGGCTGATAAATTAAAGATAGAGTGGAAAGAATTCAACACCCTTGTAGAAAAAATTGCAATTCAAATTGATGACTCGGGATTCAAGCCCGATTTGTTAGTGGGGGTGATGAGAGGCGCAGCGGCAATTATTGATATTTTATCAAGAATTTTTAAAGTAAAAACCGCATACCTTGCGGCATCTTCTTACTCGGGCGAAATGATAGAAGACCAACAGTTAGAAAATATTGTATTTGCAAGAGAAATGTCTTCAACAACGCAAAAGTTTCCAGAGAATATGAAGATTCTAGTTTGTGATGACCTAACCGATACGGGAAGAACATTGGAATTTACAACGAAATATTTAAAGGATTATCCATCATTAAAGGGTAAAATTTCTGAAATTAAAACCTGTGTTTTGTTTCAAAAACCCAAAAGTACATTTAAACCGGACTTCGTGGGAAAGAAGCTTGATAAAGATTATTGGTTGTTGCTGCCTACGGAGCCCTACGAAGAGATCAGGGTTGAAGATTTAAGAAAGAAACACCAAAAATAAAAGAGGCCAGAGATTAATCTAGCCTCTTTTAAAATTATTTAAACTTCCTATACTGCAAAATTAATTACAGAAATAATAGCTACCACCCATATTGCACTTGGTGTTTTTGCAGCCTGGCCAGTTAAAATCTTAAGAGCTGCATAAGCAATAAACATTATGCAAATTCCAGATGTTATCGAGCTCAAAAACGGCATAGAAACTGCCCCTAAAAGACCAGGAGCCGATTCTGTTATGTCTTTCCAATTTATATCGACTATGTTTTGAATGAATAACACAGATACAAATAATAATGCGGCACCGTCAATATTTTTGCTCAGTGAAGTGGCCAAAGGAGCAAAGAATAAAGATAGCAAGAAAAGACCCGCGACAACGAGCGATACCATGCCCGTTTTTCCGCCCTCAGCTACTCCAGAACCTGATTCAATAAAGCTGGTTTGAGTTGAACTTCCAGTCAAACTGCCTATCACCGTTGCGGAAGCATCACTTAAAAATGCTTTATCAATATCTTTCACACGACCTTTAGAGTCTATTCTGCCTGGTATTACAGAAGCAACACTTGTTAGTGTGCCCATAGAATCCATTATGTCTAGCCACCAGATCACAAAAATTGCAATTAACCCGCTAGCTGTAAAAACTTTTCCAGAATCAAAACCATCGAAGGCTGATAGAAAATATCCCATTTTTGGTGGTACACTTGCGATGCCATTAAAAGCAGCTAAAGCTCCATTATCTAAAGCGCTCCCGGTCCAATTCCACATCGGAAGCCATGAAAGCAGTGCAAAAAAAAGTAGACCAATGATAATTGCACCTTTAACTTTTTTATAGTGCAAGGCACAGATAACTACGAAAGTTAATAGACCCATTATAGTTAAAGGAGATGTAATTTTATCTGATAACGTAACAAACGTTACGTTATTTGGTCCAATCACATCCATGATGCTTAAGGCAATAAATGCCAAAAAAAGTCCTATTCCGCATCCAATGGATTTTTTTAACGTCATTGAAATCGAATTTAAAATCCAGGATCGTAAAGGAGTTAAGCTCACGAGAAAAAAGGCTATCCCAGCTAAAAATACGGTCGCTAGTGCTTCCGCAGGCGTATAACCCATTCCAGCAACAAAAGTGAATGCTACTATAGAATTAATCCCAAGACCTTGAGAAATCATAATTGGCCAAGTACGTGCGTATAGGCCAATTATTATATTGGCTAAAACGGTCGCGACAACAAGTCCGGTAAACGCAAATCCAAAGTCAAAAAATCCCCCTTCGACTCCTTTTCCGTTTCCTGACATGATAAACGGCCCTAAAAATAAAATGTAGCAACCGGTAAGGTAGGTCGTACATCCAGATCGAAATTCTGTTGCGAAGTTTGTCTTATTACCTCTGTAATCGAAGTACTTGCTTCCTAAATTTTTAAACATTTTTATCCTCTTTCATTAATTTTTAATTCTTAATGCTATTCAAAATAAACTAACAAATGTAAGTTACTATTACACTAATTACGTAGTTGATTCTTTGAATAAAATCCAAAAAAAACTTCATGATAAGTTTTTTTATGTATTAAAAGTTGTATTTTTGTTTATAATTTTTCGTGTATTCTATGAAAAGTTGAATTATGAAAAATTCCTTTTTTATTTATGCAATTGCGATTTTTCTTACGATTACAAGCTGTAAAACAGTGAGCAAGAAGGTTGATGCTGCCTCAGAAGAAGAGCAAAAGAAATTAAGCAGATTTCTTAATAAATCTACAGATGAATTAAAAATAGAATTCGGTAAACCGGATTTTATTGAGGTGGCTAATAGTAAAAATAAAATTTTTGTTTATTACGACTCTAAATTTAAAATTAAATGTGAAAGACGGTTTGAGATCCAAAACTCAAAGGTCGTTGGTTATTCCTCTAAGAATTGCTGGTAAATTTATTTTTCTACGTAACCCTTATTCGTTTTTTCTCTAATTTTTTCTTCGACATAGGCTTTAGCCTGTTCCTCGCTTTTAAACGGTTTTTTCTTAATTTTCCCATCCTTTGTTTTATAAGAAATTTTAATTTCCTTTGTAGCAGGGTTTTTAATACCGATTCTTCCATAAGTTATTTTAACCTGCTTTCCTTTCAAGTTTACTTCCCAAAATTTACTAGAATTGGAAGCAGTATCTTTGTATTCGTAGCGTTTTTTCATACAGAGATACTAATACAAAAGCTTCTTTTTTGGTAATGCTAAATTTTATAAGTAAAATTAGAACTTTTAAGATTTGTGCTTATTGAAAAGTTTTAAAATCCAAGCATACTCAGGAATTAAATCTCTTTGAAGAGAATCCCATCTAGAAGAAGCTCCACCATGGCTAGCATCTATATCACAACGTAAAATGATAGGATTGGAATCTAATTTCATTTCCCTAATTTTATTGATTAGCTTGACGCTCTCATACCAACCGACCCTCGGATCTGCAATGGAATTAGAAAAGTATAGCATAGGATATTTTTGTTTTTTTACCCCATAGTACGAATCATATTTTATAATATAGTCAAAAACTTCTTTCGATTTTAAGGGCGACCCCCACTGTTCCTCTTCAATTTTAGTCAAAGGTAAATTAGCATTGAGCATGGTCAAAATTACTGTAAAAAAACCTACACTGGTACAAACACCTTTAAAGTATTCTGGATGATTGTTCATTAGATAACCATTGCTCATTCCTCCGGCTGAGCCAGAAGTAGTTACAATATTTCCTTTAGAGGTGTATTTTTCTTCAATTAATTTATCAAAGACGCTTTTTAAATCAAAAAATGTTTTCATTTTTTGGAGTTTCTTTGCTTTTAAATAATAATTGTTTCCACCAGCCGAAGAACCTCTGACGTTGCAACTTACGCTTATGAAGCCACGATCGACCAAAGATAATCTTAAAACACTAAACGAACTTATATCAGCCGTTGAGCCATAATGAGAATAATGTGAGACAAGACAAGGATTGCTACCGTCTTTTTTTATCATTCCTTTTTTCCAGAGCAAGGTAATTGGGATATCCACCTCTCCATCTGCACTCTTGGCCAAAATCTTTCTTTGTTCATACAGCCTACTGTTATGTCCACTAGGAATGATTTGTCGTTTCTTAAGAGTTAATTTTCGAGTTTTACAGTTATAATCGTATACCCTTGATTCAGTTTTTAAAGAAGAAAAGCCAATTCTAATAATATCTTTTGAATCATAATCAATTGTTGCCGGTGCAGCACCAACGGAATAACATTCCTCACCTTTAAAATGAACTTTGTGTTCCTTATAAGTTTTTAGGTTAGTGACAATAATTTCTTCATTAAAGTTTTCACGAACCATTCGAACAAGCCAACCCTTAATAACAAACAAACCCAAAATTAAAGTACCTGGCTTATGCTTTAAAAAAGTTTTCCAATTTTCTACACCAGGAGCATTAACACTAGTTTCCATAATTTGGTAATCAATAGCATTATCTTTATTTGTTAAGATGAAGAATCGATCGTCTTCTGGATGGTAACTTACAGAATACTCAAAATCTAATTCTCGTTTTTTGATTAACTTTGGCTTCGGAACGTCTTCATCACATTCAAAGAACAAAATTTCATCGGTATCATGCTGAGATGTATTAATATATAAAAAACGATCATCTTGAGACAAGCCGCAAGATACAAAAAAGCTAGGATCGGCCTCTTGATATACGGTCAAGTCACTTTTTGGATCATCTCCTAATTGATGACGCATGATTTTGTAAGGACGTCTCTTGTCTGAAAGAACACAATAGAAAAGGTAGTCTTTTTTTGCAAAAACAACGTTTCCAGAAGTATTGATAGGTTTTTTTGTTAAAACTTTTTTGGTTTTGATATCTCTTACGTTTGTAACATATTCCTCATTTCCTTTTGTATCTATGCTTACAATTTGCTTTTTTTGATCTAGACTTAGTCCAGTGCCATAAGAAAAATACTTGTGATTCTTAGACTCTTTATCTCCATCAAAAATTATTTCCTCTTTGCCTTTTAAGCTTTTAAATTTTCTACAAGATAGAGCGTAGTGTCCTTTTTTTTTCCCGGATTTCTTTCTATAATAAGAATAATAGAAATAATTTTCATATTTCACAGGTACTGACAGTTGATCTTCTTTGATTCTTCCACGAATTTCTTTAAACAATGCTTTTTGAATTTTTTTTGTGTCCTTTAGAAAATGATCGGCATATTTATTTTCTTTATCAATGTAATTTTTAATGGGACGAGGCAATAATTTAGGATTTTTTACGATTCCTTGCCAATTTTCTTCAAGATAATAGTAATCATCCTCTATTTCACGGTTCCAAAACTTGTGTTTCTTTGGCCTCTTCTCTAATTTCGGGGGTTGCATTAGTATAGGTTATTAAATGAAATTATTATTATTTGCAATATTAGTCGTGATTGTGATTTGGTCACTTAGAGCTTTTCTTCGAGCCAAGCCAGAAAGGATAGCTAACAAAGTACGAACATTAATAATTTTTCTTCCTATTATAATTGGTGGAATTTTAATTTTGCTTGGAAAATTTTTATTTAGCTTACCTTTTTTTGCAGTAATTATTCCATTAATTAAAGGGAAAGCAGGGTTAAGTCTTTGGCAGTTCGTAAGAATTTGGAGTTTGCTTAGAATTTTAAAACAACAGGGCCGTTTTCAATTTGGACAAAGAGGAGGAATTTCATCTCAGAGCAGTATGACTGTTTCAGAGGCTTACGAGATTCTTAATTTAGATCCACAGAAAAAATACAGTAAAGATTTTATTCAAAAGAGGGTCCACAGCATCCTTAAGAGAGTGCACCCAGACATCTCACCAGATTGCGCCAAACTCGCTTCCATTGTCAACACCGCAAGAGACACCATCCTTAAAAATTTATAATCATTTAAGCAATTCTAGTGCCTTAGAATACACATCCTCTAACCGTATTAAATGGGTCGAAAGACTATCGTGTTTTGTTTTTCCTTCTAATCCTGGAGCTTCCACAATACTTATATTCTTGGTCCACGAGGAATAGACTCGGGGTGTATCTCCGAACAGGCCTATAACTTTTTTGTTTAGAGCTGCCGCTATATGCATAAAGGCACTATCGTTGCAGATTGCAATATCGGCATTAGCAATAATGGGCATGATCTCACTTATGTTAAGGTCTTTTAAAGATAAACACGATTCTTTTAAGGGTGAGTTTAAAAAATCATCTATAAAACTGTCTTTCGGACCACCTGCAAGAAAAAACCTACATGGATATTGTTTTTGTAATTTTTCACAAAGACCTAAGAAGTTTTTCGACGGCCAAATCTTGGTGTCGCCACTTCCTCCTCCACCAATTACAATATTGGTGGAGTTGCTATCAATATTATATTTATTCTTTGCCTTTTCGATCAAATTTGTAGGAATTTTAATTCGGCTTTCTGTTGAAATTATTTTGTTCAAACATTTTTCCGTAAAAAGTTTTGCGCTTAGAATTACATCATCTTTTTTTTGAAGTAACGGATATTGATAAATTTTTTGAATACCTGCTAACGAAAAAATTAATCGATAACGTAAAGACGATGAAAATAAAAAAGCAGCTTCATAATTTCCCGAGTTTTTAATCTCTTTTGATAGCGTGAAAGCCCCCTTAAATCCTGCATGCTTTCCTCCGTTTTTTCCTCGATCAAGAAAAATAATTTTTTTTACACTTTCGTCATACTTGAAAAGTTGATCCGCACGAGAAGATTTTTTAACCAACAATGTAACAGGACCATATTTATTTGCGAATTCGGTTAAATAATTGGTATAAATGATTGTGTCGCCTACACCACTTTGCTCGAAAAATATTACTACCATTTTTTTTGGAACTATATTACTTTTAAACTAAATTGGAGTAAAATAATGGCTAAAGAATTATCAGGCGTTTTTTCAGCTTCCGCCAGTGTCATTTCGGAGCAAAATGAGCTTGATATTAAATCAACAATTAAGCACGCGATACGAAACGATGAATTGGGAGCCCAACCTGCATTTCTGGGAAGTACTTCGCAAAGTCAATTAATTTCAATTGAAGAAAAGATAAAATTAATAACAGAGATTTCAAAACATAAATTTAAAAAAGAAGTATTAATTGGTACGGGGTGTAACTCACTTAGGGACACTATAAAAATCATTAAACATTCGTTGGATTGTAATTTAAATAAGTTTTTAATTGGAAATCCTGCTTACTATATGTCTGGAACAAGTAATAAAAACGATGAAGCCGGGATATTTGATTTTTTTTCAAAAATTGCCAAAGAGACTAAGGAAGCCAGAATAGTCCTTTATAGCTTTGACAAACTTATGCATTTTAAATTTTCAGCTTCCTTAATTACCAAATTAAAGTCTGAACACCCTTCTTCTTTCATAGCTTTAAAAGATTCCAGCGGAAACAATTGGAACAAATTAAAGTTGCCAGAATTTTCTATGTTTGTAGGAAATGAATCCAAGCTTGTCACCGGACTCAAACAAAAATTTGTTGATGGAGTCATCTCGGCTACAGCGAATGTCCAACCTTTTGAAATTGCCCAAGTGTATAATGATTTTAAAAACAACAAACTAGACGAAAACCTTAATGATAAAATGATTAAGGTTAGGCAGGCCTTTGAAGGTGACGGGAATAATCTTACAAGCGCTATTCATACTTTTTTATCAGAAAGAAATAAAAATTTTTTAAGATTATTGCCGCCTCTATCACTTCTAGGAGAGCAACAAAAAAAAGAACTTTTTTCAAAATTAAAAGAACTTAATTTTATTCCTAAAACAAACATTGCTGCATAAATAAAATGTTACTTGCAAATTTCCTTAATAAAATATTTAAAATTGGTGGGTTTGTCTTAGAAGACGCTAACGGTCGAAAGCATACAATTGGCAAAGTTGATTCAACAGAAAAGCCTCTAACAGTAAAACTTTTAAAGAAAAAATTGCACATTCAACTCCTAATTTGGCCCCAGTGGTATTTTCCACTGGCTTACGAAGAGGGCATTATTCAAATATATAATGGTTCGATCACCGAAGTGGTTGATACCTTCTATCGCAACACAGGCAAGAAGGGAACTACAGGAGGAATTTCTAAATATATTGATAAGCTATTTTCTTTTTGGTTAAGGGTTGCCAAAATCACAGCAATCAAAACAGCCAAGCAACAGATCCAAAAGCACTACGATGTCGATAGGCATAGAGAAGGAAATGAACTTTACAAACTTTTTTTAGATAAAAACCTAATTTATTCATGTGGAGTCTGGCTTCCAGGAGACGATTTAGAGAGAGCGCAGGAGAGAAAAATAAAACTGATTTTAGATAAATTGCACATTCAACCAAATGATAAAATAGTAGACATAGGAAGTGGATGGGGATATGCGACACTCACAGCGGCTAAATTAACCAAAGCAGAATGTCTTGGAATAACTCTTTCGCAAAATCAACTTGATTATTCGAGAAAAAAAGCAAAAGAGTTAAACCTTCACAATCAAGTAAGGTTTGAACTTATGGATTGGAGAAAATTGGACATAAAGGCCGACGCGGTGTTCTCAGTGGGAGCTATTGAACATTTCCAGAGACGAAATTATTTTAAGTTTTTCCAGAAGCTTTATAGTATTCTCAAGGATAAAACGGGCAGAGCTCTTATTCACTCGATTTTTTCTTCTATTCCTTACAAAAGAAGAATAAGATCAAGGTATCTCCAGAAAAAAATCTTCCCCGGAGGCGAAATTTCGGATTTAGAGGGCTTCACCAAACCTATTGCGGAAGCGAATTTTGAACTTATTGATGCTCATATTATCAGGGGAGAAAACGGTTATGTAAAAACACTAAATGCCTGGCTTCAAAATTTGCGAAAGAACAAGCATGAAATCGTAAAGAAATTTGGAGCAAATCTTTATAGACGCTATGAGATATATTTAACAGGGTCGATGTCTAGTTTTCAGCCATATTCCGACCAAAACGTTGTGCAACTTTTAATCGCAAAGCAAAAAGATGCACTACCAGCAATTAATTTTAGTTATCATTGATTTTTTGATATGAATCATATCAATAAAATTTATGAAAAAAAGAAAAAGAAAAAAACCTAAAAAAATCAGAAGAAAAAAGCTTAAAAAAAGTAAAAAGACCAGGAAAAGCAGCAAAAAAAAGCGCTTTAAAAAAAGGCCTTTGAGAAGACGAACCCGCAAGTCTAAAAAGAAAAAAAGGAAGAAAGTTAAGCAACTAATAAGACGTAAAAAGGTTAAATCAAAAAAAACCAAAAGAAGAAAAAGTTTTTTTAAAAAAGCGAGAACAAGCGGCTTTAAAAAATCCATAAAAAAAAGATTTAAATTTAGCTTTAGTTTAGGAGAACTTCTTAAAAAAATCGTATCCCCAGTAGTTAATAGAGTTCGTGATTACCAAAAAAAAAAACAATTACTAATTAAAGAAGAAGAGAAAAGAAAACAAAAAGCACAAAAAGAAATTTCAGATCTTAGAAAAGAGCTACTTAAAAATGAAATCAAAGAAGAAAAGGCCGTTGCCAGAACCAGAATTATCGAACTGAAGAATTTCCTTAAAAAAGAGCAAAAACTTATCAGAGAAAAAGAAAAAATCACACAACAAAAATTTCTTGAAGAAGTACGTCTAGAAAAAACCTTAGAGAAATTTAGAAAACGAGAATTGTCTGAAATCCAAGCTATTTCAAAATATATACTCAATATAGAAAAAGAAGACTTTAAAGCGTTTCAGCAAAGAATTGATCAAGTAAAAGAAAAATACAAAGCGATTCGAAACGAGCGTCTAAGAAAACGTGTTGAGGAATTAGGCGTTACATTTTCCGACCAAGCTTCTGTTGAGGAGATAAGACAAAAGGAAAAAGAATATATTCAAAGAAAAGAGCTGATTGAAACTAGTCTAGAAAGTTTCACTCGAAGCGCCACGTCTCTCGTATACCAAATAAATAAAAAATATTTGCCAAGAAATGCAGACTTAATAAGAGTCATGAATCTTATTTACGAACAAGGTGAAATTATTATTAAAGAAGATCAGGAACAAAATGAAAATTTTTTAATATTAATTTATATTAAAGACCAAGACGTTAATAAAAATTTAATTATTGTGGAAGATAAAACAAATCCTGAAAAACACGAAACAAGAGAATATAACAAGAGTCAAATTTTTAAATTTGGCGAGGATCTTGTTAATTCAATGGTTCGATATTTAGAGGGAATAAGAGAAAGAAGTAAAAAAGCTAGTTAAATCAGGTCTTCTAATTTTTGAACTTCACCAATTTTAAATATAATAGCATCATCCTCGTGATAACCATGCTGATTAGCGGCGTTTTTGAAACGTTTTGGTGGATCCAATATTGGCTCTAGAGATAAAACAACGGTTCCAAAGTGCATACCTAAAACTTTTTTACTTTTTAAATCTCTGGCAATATTTAAAGCTTCCTCAGGGTTTGCGTGATAGATAGATTTATCTTTTTCTGGTGCCATAGGATAAAAATTATAAGCTCCTATGTTTATAAAGGTTAAATCAATAGGACCATATCTTTTTCCAAGATCTTTATAAATATTTCCATATCCAGTATCGCAGGCAAAAAATATTTTTTTATCTTTATATTCAATTAGAAAACTTCCCCACAAAGTTTTGTTTGCGTCCCACAAACTTCTCTTAGACCAATGTACCGCAGGCATAAGGGTGATTTTTAAATCATTTATTTTAATTTGATCGTACCAATCCATTTCAGAGACATTCGAGAATCCATTTTTGGTAAAATATTTTCCAAGTTTAAGAGGAACTAAAACTTTCGATTTTTTGTATGGAAAATTTTTTATAGTTCTAGTGCTTAAGTGATCATAGTGATTATGTGTTAATAAAAATAAGTTTACCTCCGGAATTTCGCTAAGATTTATTGGGGAATCAACATATCGTTTGGGACCAAAAGTTAAAGGGCCCATATTTTTTTCAAAAACAGGATCAGTTATAATTGTAGTATCGCCCAGTTTAATTAAAAATGTAGCGTGTCCAATCCAAGCCACAAAATCATCGTTCTTATATTTTTTTAGTTTTTCTAAAACTTCTTTTTTATTTACAATATGATCTGGTGGAACTTCAGTATTAATTTTTTTCTTTTCAGCATTAAATGCTTTAAAAGACCATTTAAAATTGGGATTTCTTTGAGGCGAGCCTTCCGGGTTTCTGAAAGTCCCGTTTGGCAAATGATGATAAGGTTTTTTATCCATTGCGCTTAAACTATTATTAAAAGAGATGAGAAGGATAAATAGGAATATCCCAGCATTATTTAGTGTCTTTTTTATCATAATCTTTAGCTTTGTCTTTAGACGTAGGCGTAAAGGTTACAATAAAAAAAGTCACTAAAAAACAGCTTACGATTAGGGTAAGCAGACCTATGGTAATGGGTATATTCATACGATTTTTTCTAAACTGTCCTTAAAAAATTAAGATTTTTTAACTACTTTTTTAGGACAATAATCGGCTGACACACGTCTTTTAAATTCTTCCTCGGAAATTCTATCCGATTTCAGCCACAGCCAGCTCCGTTCAAAACTTCCGTTTTGACTGACTTTCGTACACTTGGTTCCCAGAGCGATTCTGCTGCTACAGTTAATAAGTAACAGCGAACATACTATCAAGATTAAAATGTTTTTCATGTTGAAGATCTAACTATAGTTTGTTGCTTTAATTGAGCAAAAGTTTGTTTTTTGTATGACTCAAATTTCGTTTGGTGGTTGAAATAAAAATTTTATTTTAGAATCTTCTTCACCAAGATTTTTTTTATGGCAATTGTGTGACTTATTTTTCATGGTTCTAGCGATCGCTAAAATAAATATCCCTGTAATAAGTAATAACTTTCTGACCTGTATTATTTGAATCCGTGAAGAAAATAATGACATTGCTCCAAGAAATTCCATGAGTCTCTTCAAGTAATTTTTTCACATTAATCTTTCGGGTATGCCAGTCTCCAGAAGAATCATTACTCGCGATAAAATCTCTACTGCCCTTATTGTGCGGCGACCTTTGTATGTATCCTTCTTCAAGAAAAGAGGAGTGGGCTAAACTTACTAGTTTGCTTCCTAATTTTTTAGCATGACCTAAAATTATTTTTGCCGCAAAATCATGACCCTCTTTGGTTTTTTGGAAATTTTTATCAACATTTACGAAATCCTGCTCTATTTTTAACGAAAAATGCAACCAGTTCATCTCCTTGATGATATTTTTATTCAGCTCCATCCCAATTCCCGTGGCGCTGTCATCTGCGACAGCCTTTAGATAATAGCCTTTTTCGTCTTTTCCGTTGGAATATATGGTCTTTTTTCCAAACCCACGCTTCTTAAAAAGCTCCATATCGCTCAAATCAATTCTGAATTCCTTAGCATTTGAAAAACTAGAAAAACTACAAGTTAAAGCCAATATTAAAAGAAAAATTGAAAATCTCATGTTTTGATAAGTTATAACAACCTATAGTGGCTGCATCAAGTACGTCTGTAAGTGCTTGTGCCCCTTAATGACATTTAATTATTCCACGTCCATAAGTCTGCTTCATAAGGAATATTTTTTGATTTTAAGAATTTCTTAAAATTGTCAATTTTGTCCTCAGGTTTTGTATTTTTTAAGAAAAGAAAAATTTGGTCATAAGCAAGTCCACTTAGGTCTTTCTTATATATATCAACATATTCTTCATATTCTATTCCAGGTATTATTTCTTTACCTTTATGTGGAGTAATAAATTCTGAATATGATATTTTTTCTGAAGTTTCACTCAGTATATCCATATAGCTAGCAATTTCATTTTTGAAATCTCTAATGGTATCACTTCTTCTTTCACTGAATAAGTTTAATTGTTTCATAATGTAGTTGAAAAAGAATTCTTAAGAATCAAGAACCTTAACAATTATTAATATAATAACTAATAGTGGCAACATCTTGACCTTAGAAATAGTTTTTTCATTGAGGTCAGTTTAACCCAATCCTAAAACAAATATATTGAAAAAAAATAAATTAAGATACTTTTCTACCTGGTTAATTGCTTAATCTTGCTTCTTTGTCTAAAAATAATCACTAACAAAAATAATACAAATAAAGGATATCCTATTACAAATATAATTATATTAAGCAGTTCATAAGATATGCCAATTATTTCTGCCCAATCGTATAAAAGTGTTTCACAGTAATTAAATATTTTGTTTATCATTGTTTAAAACAAAGAATAAAAAATAAATTAAGATATTTTTTTTTCTTTTGGTTCGCTAAGTTCTATGCAGTTGTTTTTTATTCTTTGAAATGCATTAAGCACACCATCTAATTCCCAGTTGTTAACGGTAATGTCAAAAAATTTTTTGGCTTTAAAACCATGACCATCAACTATTTTTATTTCATATTTACCGCCGAGTTTTTGGAGAGCACTTGCTAATACATCGGCTTTATAGCTTCCCAGATCAAACCAAACCATATAGCCCATTAAAAACGGGTGAACATAAAAAACTTCTGCTTTTGGACCTGGCTCATTATTAACTTTAATTGGAATTTTTTGGCCGTTAAGTTCAGATATATTTTCAGGTTTCTCCCAGGTATAAAACGTAACTACTTCCTGCACAAAATCACAGCGGCCTTTTTTTGAGATAAATCTTAATTTGTCACCGAATGTGACTTCACCGGAAACTGATCCATAGCTAATTCCATCAAGTGTATTGAAATCCCATTTTTCTTCAGCAAAAGCGTTTAGAGGAGGTAGGATTAAAAAAAAGTAAACAATAAAAAGAAATAAAAGAAATAAAGTTGAGAGAATACGCACTATGCTTTTACTAGCATAACTAAATGGTTTTATTAGGACTGAATTATGGCACTATGGGCACATTTCATTGCGCCCACAGATGTTATTTCTTAACTTTGTTTTTCTTATTTAGTTTTTCATCCCTAGGTTTTTTCTTATCCTTTTCTTTGGATGAAAATTTCTTTGGTGTGAATACTCCC
>MPMA02086622.1_pt1 | contig 13774 bp, 16 predicted proteins | sample 1617361 | NCBI WGS metagenome assembly MPMA02 (sample SAMN05944807, study PRJNA350692) | marine metagenome | biome: marine; feature: ODZ; material: water; isolation source: 180 m water sample filtered on 0.2 um supor filter | place: Pacific Ocean | collected 2012-04-08 | depth 180m m | reverse complement strand
TAAATAAAAAAAATAAAAAAATATATTTAAAGAATAGTTTTTTGTTAGATAAAGATAATATTAAGAAGTATATTTTACCATCTTTTACAAAAAAAATTTTTGAATCAGTTGTAAAATATTAATGAAAAAAATTGCAATTATTGGTGGTGGTATTTCAGGTTTGTATTTTGCAAATCTTCTTCAAAAAAATAAAAATTATCAATATAAAGTTTTTGAAAAAAAATCTCATTTTGAATTAAACGATGGATATGGAATCCAGCTTTCAGTTAACAGCATCAAGCTATTAAATGAAATAGGTTTTAAAAATATTGAAGCACATGAAATTTCTTTTCCAAATAAAGTAAATTTTTATGACGCCAAAAGTTGTAAAAAGATCTGTGATATAAATATTTCAAAATTTAATTATGAAAATAATCGCTATACAACTTTAAAAAGATCTACATTACTTAATTTTTTACTAAAAAATATTCCAGAGAATAACATTGTTAAAAGCTGTGAACTAAACAGCATTAATTATAAAGATAAAATAAGTTTATCATTTTCTAACAATCATGTTGAACAATTTGATTATTTATTAGTATCTGATGGTGTTTTTTCAAAAAGTAAATCTATTATTTTTCAAAAAGAAATTAGCCCAAAATATTACGACTCAGTCGCATTAAGAGGGAGTATTAAAGATTTTGAAAGCCCTGATATTTCATTATATTTAGGTTCCAAATTTCATTTTGTCATATATCCAGTTAACCAAAATAAAGAATTTAATTTCATATCAATAATTAGAAAAAGTCTAAAAAAAGAACAAATAGTTGATAAGAATTATTTTAATAATTATAAATTTTTGCAGTGCCTAGTTAATGAAATATCTTCAAAAACATCATTTAATTTAAGGGATAAAATTAAAAATATTAAATCATTCCCAATTTTTATTAGTGATAAATTTATAAAACCTGAAAAAAGAAATATTTTTTTTGTTGGAGATGCGTTGTATGCATTTCCACCTTCATTTGCTCAAGGAGCATCTCAATCTATAGAGGCTTCCAAAGAAGCTTACGAAGAAATAGAAAATAATACTTATTCTTATTATCAAAAAAGATATGAAAAGATAAGGACAGTTAATTCCAGATCAATCATTAATCATTTTGCTTTCCATTTATCAAATCCACTAACAACTTCAATTAGAAATCTTACTTTAAAATATTTGACTAAAAATAAAAGATTTTTGGAAAATTATTTAGGAAAAATTTATAAAAATTAATTCTTTAGTCTTAATCTTTCTCTTAATTCATCAATAGGTTTAAGAGTGTTGCCTGATTGATAATGCCAGTAAGTCCATCCATTACAACTTTCTGCACCTAGTATTTTTGCAGCTACTTTATGTATAGAACCTTCAGATTTTTGATACTTGATACTCCCATCAATCATTATTTTAGCATTTACTTTTTTCTTTTGATCATAAATTTCCGTACCAGGCTTAATTACACCAAGTTCTACTAATGACCCAAATGGAATTCTTGGTTTGGATCTATTATTTTGAATTGCATCTAAATATTCATCTTTAATTATTTTGGAATTTTTTATTCTTTTGTAAGCAGCTTCAAAATATAGTTTTTCCTTTTCAATACCACAAAAGTTTCTACCAAGTTTTTTGGCAACAACCGCAGTTGTTCCAGACCCCAAAAAAGGATCTAAAATAAAATCATTTTTGTTTGTAGATGCCAATATTATTCTATGAAGCAAAGCTTCAGGTTTTTGAGTTGAATGAACTTTTTGACCTTGTTGTTTTAATCTTTCATTTCCATTGCAAATTGGTAAGTTCCAAGTAGACCTCATTTGTAAATCATCATTAAAACATTTTAATGACTGATAATTAAAAGTGTATTTTGAATTTTTATCTTTAGAAGCCCAGATTAATGTTTCGTGAGCATTAGTAAATCTTGTTCCTCTGAAATTTGGCATTGGATTATTTTTGTTCCAAATTACATCGTTAAGAATCCAAAATCCTAAATCTTGTATTTTTGCACCAACTCTAAAAATATTATGATAGCTTCCAATTACCCAAATACTCCCATTTTTTTTTAACAATCTTTTACATTCCAGAAGCCAGTCATTGGTAAACTCATCATAAGTTTTAAAACTTTCAAACTGATCCCATTTATCATTTACCGCATTTACTTTTGATCTATCCGGTCTAATTAATTTATTTCTTAACTGTAAATTATATGGAGGATCGGCAAAAATTAGATCAAAACTTTCGTTAGGAATTTTTTTTAATTCTTTAAGGCTATCACCATTGATAATTTTATTTTTTAAAGTTGAGTTAATCATTTTATAAAAAACAATTAGACTCGAGCCGAGAGTCACCGTCAACCTGCGATTGTATTAATTTGAGTCCAATTGTGATCTGATTTATTTGAGACTCAATATGTTGTGTATTGGTTGAAATGTTTTGCGGTGATATTTAGTTATCCCAAATTTTTTAATTGCTGATAAGTGATCTTTGGTTCCGTAACCAGCATTTTTATTCCAAGAATACTTAATATATTTTTTTGACATTTTTGTAATCAAGCGATCTCTTGAAACTTTAGCAATTATTGATGCAGCAGATATTTCAGGTATTTTTTCATCTCCTTTGATAACATATTTTAAATTATAATTTTTTATTTTTGGAACTTTATTTCCATCTATTAATACTTGTTTAGGTTTTATTTTTAATTTTATTATTGCTCTTTTCATTGCTAACAGACTTGCATTTAAAATATTTAATTTTTCTATTTCTTTTAATGAAGCAGAACCAATTGACCAATGAGAGTTTTTTTTTATATGTTTTTCTAAAATTTCTCGATTTCTTTTTGTTAGCTTCTTAGAATCTTTAAGTTTTTTTTTGTTTAATTTTTTTTTTAAAATAACTGCTGCAGCATATACTGGACCAACTAAACTTCCTCTGCCCACTTCATCAACTCCAGCAATAAAACTTTTCATATTAAACTTTCAATTTTAGTTTATCTATTTTTTTTCTTATTTCTTTTAAATCAGCCCATGAATATTTTTTTTGATCTGCTTGTCTAAGTAAATAAGCAGGATGAAAAGTTATCATTACAATATAAGTTTTGTTATTTATAATTACTTCTTTCCAAACACCTCTTTCTTTTGTTATTTTAATTTTTGATCCAAACAAAGCTTCCATGGCTGTACTACCCATAAGTATTAATATTTTTGGATCTATAATTGATATGTGTTCTCTTAAAAATTCCGAGTATCTATTTATTTCAGCTGGTTCTGGCTTTCTATTATTTGGAGGTCTGTAGTTAACAACATTTGTTATGTAAACATTCTCTCTCTTTATATTTATTGCAGCAAGCATTTTATTAAGTAGTTGACCAGCATCACCTACAAAAGGTTTTCCAAGCTCATCTTCTTTTTGACCCGGTCCTTCACCAACTATCATAATTGGACTCATAGAATTGCCATCACTAAATACAATTTGTTTTGCATTATTTTTTAAATCACAATTGTAGATATTATTAATTTTTGTTTTAAGATTATTTAGTTTGGAATTGATATTTTCAATTGTAGGTTTATTTTTAAATCGATTTATAGGCTTACCTTCGAAAATATAATCAATTTCAAAAGAATTTATTAATTCTTGGTCTACAATGTCATTTTGATTTTTGTCTTTTACAATCATAGAATAGCAAAGTGATAAAAAAATTAAAATTAATCTTATTTATTGTTTTTTTTATATATCAAACTTCTGCCTTTTCTAAAACTACAGATGAGAACGATTTCAACCCCAAGTACCTATCAAACTATCTTTCAGCAATAATTTCTCAAAACAATAAGGAAAGTGACGTTGCTATAAAACATTTTAATTCATCAAAAATTTTAATTAATAAGCATGAAGAATATTTAAAAAAATATGTGATAACTCTTACGGTTAACGGTAAAGTTCAAAAATCAATAAATATAATTAAACAAAATAAAGACCAAAATAATTCAAATTTCTTTGAAGCAAAATTATTGCTTTTAATTGATAACTTTAAAAAAAAAGAATTTGACAAAAATATTAAATTATTAAATGAATTACAAAGCTACAGAGATTATGACAACTTTCGGTATATTATTTATGAAGTTTTAAAGAGTTATAATGATTTATTTTTAACAAGAGAACTAAATTTAAATAAGAAAAATTTTGGCAAATTGTCATCAATTAATGAGGCATTTCAATACTGTTATCTAAATCAACCAGAGACAAACTTAAAATTTATAAATTTAATTAATTCTAGTGATGGGGATTACACAAGATATTTGTTTTTTTATTTGAGGAATTTAATAAAAGAAAAAGATTTTAAAAATGTGCTTGAAACATCTACAACAATTAATGTTCTAGATAGTAATTTATTAATTCAGCAAGCTAAACAATGGATTGATAATTCGAACTTTAATAAATTTGAAGATTTTTTTTCTTGTGAGAATGAAGCAGATATTCTTGCAGAATTTTTCTTTTTAATTTCTAATTTTTTAGCTGTGGATGAAGATTTTCAAAAATCAAACTTCTATTCAAATATATCAAACTATTTAAACCCAAAATTTTATTTTAATTTGACACATTTAATTTCAAATTATTCTGAAATCAGAAATTATGAAAAAATGAGAAATCTTCTTGAAAATTTTAATAAAGAAGATGAAGTTTATAATTGGTATAAATTAAAAAAAATATCTCAAATTATTTATAGTGAACAAAACTCAAAACAATCTCTAAATTATATTGAAACAAAATTTAATGAATACTCAAATCCATCTATAAAAATAATTTATGATATGGCCAATATTTATAAAAGAAATAAAGAATTTGAAAAATCTATAAAATACTATTCTTCATTGTTAAAAAAATTAAACGAAAATTCAGATGAATATGCCGATGTTTTACACAAGAGAGGTACGTGTTATGAAAGAGTAGGGGACGATAAAAATTCAGATAAAGATTTACTTAAATCTTTATCAATAAAACCAGATGATCCATATGTCCTAAACTATCTCGGATATAGTTGGTTGGAGAGAAATTATAATATTCAAGAGGCAATTAGCATGCTGGATAATGCATATAATCAAAAAAAAAATGATCCATTCATAATTGATTCTGTTGGATGGGGATATTATCAAATTGGTGATTTTATAAATGCTGAAAATTTTTTAAGAAAAGCCATTCAGCTCATGCCTAAAGACCCCATAGTTAATGATCATTATGGAGATGTTCTTTGGAAGTTAAATAGAAAAATCCAAGCCAAATATTATTGGCAAAGTGCCTTAAATTCTAAAGACTCAGAAAACGAAATGAAAACAAATATTTCCAAAAAATTACTTAAAGGATTAGACGAAAGTTAGATAATGAATTCTAAAATAATTAAATCGTATGCAAAAATTAATTTGTCATTGGGAGTTACTGGAAGATTAAAATCTGGATATCACAAAATAGAAAGTTTAATTTCATTCTTAAATCTGCATGATGAAATTAAAATAAAAAAAATTACCGGTAGAAAGCATAAAATTCAATTTTTTGGAAAATTTTCAAAAGGGATAAAAAAAAAAAATACCATCTCTGATTTGTTAAAAGTTTTGGATAGAAAAAATATATTAAATAATCAAAAATATTTGATTAAAGTAAAAAAAAATATACCTCAAAAAGCAGGTCTTGGCGGTGGATCAATGAATGCTTCTGCAATTATAAGATTTTTTATTTTTAAAAAAACTTTAAATTTTTCAAAAAAAAATCTTATAAGATTAACTAAGCAAATTGGCTCAGATGTTCAATTGGGTATAAATAATGAAAATAAAATTTTGTATTCAAATGGCAAACTAGTTACATCAATAAAGAAAATAGGGCTTTTTGTTATTATAATTAAACCAAAGTTTGGGTGTTCGACTAAGGAAATTTATAGAAACCTACGAAGCTATTCATCAAGAAAATTAACAACAGATAACAAGGATCATTTTAATTTCATAAATATTTTAAAATTACAAAATGATTTAGAAAAAGTAGTTTTTAAATATTATCCCAAATTAAAAGAAGTAAAATCATTTATGGAAGTTTTGCCAAATATACAGTTTGTTCGTATGACAGGATCAGGCTCTTCTTTAGTTGGGTACTTCTTATCAAAAAATTCAGCAATAAATGGTGCAAAATTATTTAAAAAAAAATATAAAAATTATTGGTGTATTACATCTAAAACTATATAAAGTTTTTTTTTTTGTGTTATACGAAAATAACTTTGGGGCTTAGCCAAGTGGTAAGGCAGCGGTTTTTGGTACCGTCATCCTAGGTTCGAATCCTAGAGCCCCAGCCAAATATGATAAATATATTTAGTAAAATATTTAAAAACAAAGATAATAAAAATTATTATTTTGTAGATTTTGAAAATGTAAATAAAAAAACAAATATTGAAAAAATCTTTCATTTAATTTCAAATTTTTCAGAAACCAGTGAAATTAGATATGTGGGTGGCAGTATTAGAAAAATAATCAATAAAGAAAAAGTAGATGATATAGATCTTGCAACAAATATTGCCCCAAAAATAGTTTGTGAAATTTTAAGAAAAAACAAAATCAGTTTCTATGAAAGTGGTATAGAGCACGGAACTATCACTGCAAAAGTTGATGATTATAAATTTGAGATTACAACTTTAAGAAAAGATATTTCAACAGATGGAAGACATGCTGAAGTTGAGTTTTCTAATGATTGGTACGAGGACGCTTCAAGAAGAGATTTTACCTTCAATGCAATTTATGCAGATTTGCATGGTAATTTGTATGATCCATTCAATGGAAAAAAAGATTTAGAGTCAGGCAATGTAAAGTTTATTGGAAATCCTGAAACAAGAATTAAAGAAGATTATTTGAGAATTTTGAGATATGTGCGTTTTTTTTTAAATTATAGCAAAGTAGATCACAAACACAGTTTAAAAAAAATAATTAAACAAAACATAAATGGTATATCAAAAATTTCATCTGACAGACTATTAGATGAGTTAAAAAAATTAGTTTTATCCAAAGGTTTTTTGAAACTTTCAAAAGACAAATTTTGCCAAGAAATAATTACCCTTGTGTTTCCACAATTGATTAATCTAGGTATTTTTAAAAATATAAATGATTATTCAAAAAAAATAATTGAAGAGAAAAATTTTATTTTTTTAATTTCTCTAATGATAATTGATGATACAGATAATAGCGAATATTTTATTTATAAATACAATATTTCAAATGAAGATAAAAAAAAGATTAGATTTTTATCAAATATTTATTCTAAAAATTTAGACAGAAACATTTTTAAAGAAAAAAATTTTTGGAAAATACTTTATTATAATGGCAAAGATTATTTAATTGATCTTATTGATTTTCAAATATTTAAAAATAAAAAATTAGATAAAAATTTACTTAAATTAAAAACATTTTTTAACAACCAAGAAGTTCCAAAACTTGAAGTAAAAGCAAAAACATTGATTGAAAAATTTAATTTTAAAGAAGGAAAAGAACTTGGTGAAAAATTAAAAGAAATAGAGAAATTCTGGATTGAAAATTCATTTAAGATTTCAGATCACGAATTAAACAAGATAATTAAAAATTAAATGTATTTTACGTCAATAATTTCAAAATTTTTTACACCTGAAGGCGTAGATATTTCTACTAAATCATTTTTGTTTTTACCTATTAGACCTTTTCCTACTGGTGATTGAAAAAAAATTAATTTTTTTTTTAAATCTGCCTCGTCTTTTCCAACAAGTTTGTATTCAATATTTTCATTTGTATCTAAATTTTGCAAATAAATAGTAGATCCAAAAATAACTTTTCCGTCATTATTTATTTTTGTTACATCGATAACATTTGCTCTAGCAATTAAATCTTCTATTTCTTGAATTCTTCCTTCGTTATGGGATTGTTGTTCTTTTGCCGCATGATATTCTGCATTTTCCTTAAGATCTCCATGCGATCTAGCTTCAGCAATCGCAGCAACAATTTCAGGACGTTTTTTTTCTTTTAAAAAAATTAATTCTTCTCTTAATTGTTCTAATCCAGAAACTGTAATAGGTTCTTTATCCATAATTTATTACCATTTTGCAATGGGAGGAAGAGACATTAAAATTGCATTTGTATTTCCACCCGTTTGTAAACCAAATCTAGTTCCCCTATCATAAAGTAAATTAAATTCAACGTATCTGCCTCTTTTAAAATATTGAATTTCTTTTTCTTTATCATTCCATTTTTTATTGTTTTTTTTGATTATTATTTCTCTAAAAATTCTTTTGAATGTGAGCCCAACATCTCGTACAAAATTAAAATCTTTTTCCCAGTTTTCTTTTTTATAGTCAAAAAATATTCCTCCAATTCCTCTAGCTTCTTTACGATTCGGAAGATAAAAATACTCATCACATTTTTTTTTATATTTTTTATAATATTTTTTATTATGTCTATCACAAGCCATTTTAACTTCTTTATGGAACCAATTTTTTAACTTTTTATCTTCAACACAAGGTGTTACATCCATACCACCACCAAACCAACCAAATGAAGTATGAATATATCTAGTATTAAAATGCATAGCAGGAACATGTGGGTTTTTCATATGCATTACAATTGATATTCCTGAAGCCCAAAAACTTGGATCAGAATTTGTACCAGGTATTTTTTTTCTAAATTCTTTTGAAAATTTTCCATAAACTTCAGAGAAATTTACTCCAACTTTTTCAAATACCTTGCCATTTTCTAAAATTCTATATTCACCACCACCTTCATCTTTTTTTTTACTTCTTTCCCAATGATTTGAAATGAATTTTTTTTTATTTTTTTCAATTTCTTCAATATCAAAACAAATCATGTCCTGAAGAATCCTAAACCAATTTCTTGCTAATTTTTTTTTTATATCAGTTTCCATTTAATTTTTTATTTGTCTTATTTGTTCAGCTAAAACTATGCCCACAGATGTTGCAAGGTTTAAAGATCTTTTATTTTCTTTCATAGGTATTTTTAACTTTTCGTTGACCATTTCATGAATTTTATTTGGTACACCTGCACTTTCTCTTCCAAAGAGAAGAGTATCTGTTATTTTAAAAAAAAATTCTGTATATGATTTAATAGCTTTAGTTGTAATTAAAATAACTCTTTGATTTTTTTTATATTTAAAAAATTCATCTGAGCTTTTATAAAATTTTATTTTATCTTCATCCATATAGTCCATTACTACTCTTTTAAATCGTTTATCTGTGAACAAAAAACCACATGGCTCTATAATTTCTAGTTGAGCTCCAAGACACGAACATGTCCTTATAATTGAAGCTGTATTTTGAGGTATATCTGGCTCATATAGTGCTATTTTTGGGGTTAAATCGACTTTATTGTGTGTCATTGTATCCATACAAAAATACTTTTTTATTAATATTAAATCATATAATTAAACATAAATAACAAATTAATTTATTAATGTCGGAAGATAAAAAAACCAATAGAAGAGACTTTATATTCACAGCTTCATATGCTCTAGGAGCAGTTGGGGTGGGAGCTGTTGCTTGGCCTTTGATTGATCAAATGAATCCAGATGCTTCAGTGAAAGCACTTGCAAGTACAGAAGTAGATATCAGTGGTGTTGAAAGAGGACAATCAATAACAGTTCTGTGGAGAGGCAAGCCTGTTTTTATCAGAAGAAGAACTGAAGAGGAAATAACAAAAGCAAAAAAAGTTAATCTAAAGGATTTAAAACACCCCGAGAAAGATGAAGATAGAGCAAAAAATCCAGAATGGTTGGTTATGCTGGGTGTATGCACTCACTTAGGCTGTGTTCCATTAGGAGATAAAGGAGAATATGGCGGATGGTTTTGTCCTTGTCATGGATCTCATTATGATACCTCAGGAAGAATAAGAAAAGGTCCTGCGCCAACAAACATGGAAGTTCCAAAATATGAATTTCTTAATAGTAACACGATAAAGATTGGATAATAAATATTAATGAGCGATCACGAATTCACACCTAAATCAAAATTTGGAAAATGGTTTAATGATCGTTTGCCTCTATTAACACTTAGAAATCATTTAACTGAATATCCAACACCAAAGAATTTAAATTACTGGTGGACGTTTGGAGCAATCTTAACATTTTGTTTGATAGCTCAAATTATTACCGGAATAATATTGGCTATGCATTATGTTGCCACTTCTGGCCTAGCATTTGAAAGTGTTGAACACATAATGAGAGATGTAAATTATGGATGGTTAATAAGATATTTTCATGCAAACGGCTCATCTATGTTTTTCTTAGCTGTTTATATTCATATATTTAGATCCCTGTATTATGGATCTCACAAATCTCCAAGAGAACTTATATGGGTAATAGGAATGATAATATATTTTTTAATGATGATGACAGCTTTTATGGGTTACGTTCTACCTTGGGGCCAAATGAGTTTTTGGGCAGCAACTGTAATTACAAATTTATTTAGCGCCGTTCCTTTTATTGGAGACAGTATTACCAATTGGTTATGGGGAGGGTTTGCAGTAGATAGTCCAACTTTAACAAGATTTTATGCACTACATTATCTTTTTCCATTTTTAATTTTAGGTTTGGTAATTTTACATATTTGGGCTTTACATATTCCGGGAAATAATAATCCAATAGGGATAGATCTTAAACATCCATCAAAAGACAAAGTTCCTTTTCATCCATATATAGTAATTAAAGATTTATATGCATTATTAATTTTTTTAATAATATTTGCATTTTTTGTATTCTATTCTCCTAATTTGTTAGGACATCCAGATAATTACATTGAAGCTAACCCAATGGTTACTCCCAACCACATAGTTCCCGAGTGGTACTTATTGCCCTTTTATGCAATACTACGCTCAATTCCAGATAAGCTTTTTGGAGTTATTGCAATGTTTGGTTCAATTTTTGTTTTAGTAATATTGCCATGGCTAGATACGTCAAAAGTAAGATCTGCAATATTTAGACCTTTATATAAACAATTTTATTGGTTCTTAGTGGCTGATGTTTTGATTTTAGGTTATGTTGGGGCAATGCCTGCGGAAGGCCTTTATTTGCTTGTGGCAAGAGTAGCTACAGCTTATTATTTTTTACATTTTTTAGTTATTCTTCCTGTTTTAGGTGCAAAAGAAAGAACTTTAGATGTTCCATTAAGTTTAACAGAACCTGTTCTTGAGGGTTCACCAAATGAATCAACGCTTAAAGAAAAGAAAGAAAATTAATGAAAAATCTTTTCAAATTTATTCTTTTTTTTACAATGTTTTTAATTTATGGTTTTAATTCTATTGCAGCAGAAAAATCTCATAAATTGTTAGAGCCAAGTTGGAGTTTTAAAGGTTTTTTTGGTAAATTTGATAGAGCACAATTACAAAGAGGATACCAAGTTTACACAGAAGTGTGTTCAGCTTGCCATTCAGTTAAATATTTAAGCTATAGAAATTTATCTCAACCAGGCGGACCAGAGTTTTCAGAGCAACAAGCAAAAATAATAGCGTCTCAATTTGAAGTTATAGACGGACCTAATAGTGATGGAGAAATGTTTACAAGGCCAGCAAGACTTTCAGATAAATTTGTTGGATCATATGCTAATGAGCAAGCAGCTACAGCGGCAAATGGCGGGGCATATCCACCAGACATGTCTGTTTTAGTTAAAGCTAGACAAGGTGGGGCAGATTATATTTACTCAGTATTGATGGGCTATGAAGACCCGCCATCAGGAATTACTTTAGATGATGGTGTTTACTATAATAAATATATGCCAGGCAATAGCATTAAAATGGCAAAACCTCTGTCCGTAGAAGCTGTAGAGTATGCTGATGGAACTGATGCCAGTGAAAAACAAATGGCAAAAGATGTTGTTGCTTTTTTAGCTTGGGCTGCGGAGCCTCATTTAGAAGCTAGACATAAAATAGGTTTTAGAGCAATAATTTATTTGTTTATAATAACTGTATTGGTTTACTTTAGCATGAAAAAACTATGGTCACGTATTGAATCTAAAGTTTAAAACGTCTCCATCTTTAACTATATAATCTTTACCTTCTAACCTCATTTTTCCATTATTCTTTGAGTTTAGCCATCCATTATTTTTAACAAATTCTTCACAAGATACTGTTTCTGCTCTTATAAATCCTTTTTCAAAATCAGTGTGAATAGTTCCAGCCGCTCTTGGAGCTGTACAATTTATCGGAACCGTCCAAGCCCTGGATTCTTCTGGTCCAGATGTAAAAAAAGTTTCTAACTCAAGTAGCTCATAACCTTTTTTAATTAATGTATTTAAACCTGCTTCTTTCAATTTAATCATTTTCATATAATTAATTTTTTCTTCAGTTTCTAATTGATTAATTTGATTTTCAATATCAGCAGAGATTAATATTGTATTTTTTTCGCCAAATTTATCAATAAATGATTTGGTGTAGTTATTTCCATTAGAAATACTCTTTTCATCAACATTACAGACATATAATTTAGGTTTAGTTGATAATAGACCAATTTGATGAAGCTCTTTTTTTGAAAAATTCTTATTAAGCTCTTCTTCTATGTTTTTATCATTATTAATACAATTTAATGCAGTTTCTAATATATTGATTTCACTTTCTGATGAATTTTTCTTATTTTTTTTATCTAGTCTTTTTTGTATTGATTCTAGGTCGGCAAGCTTCATTTCAGTTTCTATAATTTCTAAATCTCTTATAGGTTCAATATTTGGGTTTACATTTTGGATATCATCAGAGTCAAAACATCTTATCATGTGAATTATTGCATCTACCTCTCTAATATGTGATAAGAATTTATTTCCCAAGCCTTCGCCTTTAGATGCGCCTTTTACCAAGCCCGCAATATCTACAAATGAAATAGTTGTATTAATTTTTTTTTTGAATTTGAAATTGAAACTAATTTATCTAGCCTATCATCTGGAACCGGAACTATTCCAATATTTGGATCAATAGTGCAAAAAGGAAAGTTTTCCGCCTGAGCTTTGCTTGAGTTTGTTAGCGCATTAAATAAAGTAGATTTTCCAACATTGGGCAATCCAACTATACCGCACTTAAATCCCATTTATTTGTTATTTACAGTACTAGAAAATAAATCTAATTTTTTATCAATTAATATTGGTATAGATTCAATTATATTTTTTACAACTTTTTCTAATTTTATTTTTTCTTCATCTGTAAAGTTTGTTAAAACGAAATCTGATACTTCAATTTTTGAATCTGGTTTGCCGATACCTACTCTCACTCTACAATATTCTTTACCTATAAATTTATCTATAGATGCAATTCCATTATGGCCAGCGCTAGATCCGCCGAATTTTGCTTTTATTTTTGTAAAACCTATATCCAAATCATCATGAAAAACAATTACGTCTTCAGCATTTATTTTAAAATATTCGATCAATTCTCGTATACAAATTCCAGAATTGTTCATGAAAGTTAAAGGTTTGATTGCATAAACTTTTTTATTTGAGATATTGCCAGTAGTTAAGAGACCTTTAAATTTGGGTTTTTGTTTTGAGAGACTAAATTTTTGGTTTATTGCATCTATGATTTTAAAACCTATATTGTGCCTATTGTCATTACTGTCAGGAGTTGGGTTGCCTAGCCCTACAAACAAAATCATAAATTAATTTAAATTCTAGAAATATTCACTATTGGTAATCTATTTTTTTTCAGCTGGGGCTTTTTGATCTTTTTTTTGTTCTTCCTTACCTTTTTCGCCCTCAGGTGCTTTTTCACCAACTTCTTTAGTAGC
>MPMA02111752.1_pt1 | contig 13793 bp, 7 predicted proteins | sample 1617361 | NCBI WGS metagenome assembly MPMA02 (sample SAMN05944807, study PRJNA350692) | marine metagenome | biome: marine; feature: ODZ; material: water; isolation source: 180 m water sample filtered on 0.2 um supor filter | place: Pacific Ocean | collected 2012-04-08 | depth 180m m | reverse complement strand
GCGGCACGAATCGATGTACTCGGTCGGGTCCTCCAGTAGTCGCGCCCGAATCTCCTCACGCGCAATGCCGGTGTCCAGGTCCGGAATTTTCCCGATCGCCGCAATGTACCGCTCAAACACCGTGTCGTCCTCGACGTGCGCGAGGTACAGCGTCCCGCCGTCCTGCGTGAAGTGCGCCGCATTACTGACCAGGCGATGATCCCCGGCCAGGTGATCCGTCACTGCCATGACTCGGTCAGTGTTCGTGAGCGCGTGCCCTGGCAAATCCTTTCTCCCTGGATGCGGCAGAACCAGCACCGGCGTCGAGGTCGACTGCGTCAGCACATCCACATGCTCACCCAAGCTGTGCGGCCACTCCCCGACGGTGCTGTGTAGATGACGATACGTCACAATAAGATTCGGCTTGGTCTGCTCCACCGCATTCAACACCTCCCGAACCGAGAATGGTTTATTACCACCAAACAACTCCCACTCCGGCTTGTCCCTATCCTCCAGCACCGTGAGAAAGCCCTTGGCAAGGTAGAGAAAATCATCCTGCAATGCCTCGGCCAAATCGTGCACGATCAACACCCTGCCAACCTTGACCAACTGCCGCACGAACACATCCCGGGACGCTGCATTGAAGACACTCTCGAATCGATCCAGCGTTGACATGCCGGCGACAGGATAAAAGACTTGATAAAACCATCAAGCCGGAATACCGCAATCCTGCACTTGGCCAAGCGGCGGATTATCGGTCGCTGCGCTTGGTCTCGGCAATGATTCTGTCGTAAATCCTCCCTGCGCTCTCAAACGCTTTGGATGCATCATCGCGCTCATCCTCCCGAATGCTGGATTTCTTTGTTTGCCAGCATTGGTCGAGAGAGCGTCGCATCCACTCGGCACTCCGCCGTTCACGGATCGGCTCGCCGCCTACGATGACAAAAAAAGGATTCGTATGGGCACTTGGGAAAACCCGCAGCGCCAGCCAGCTAGATTTCTTCAACGGATAATCAAACGACACGCTTTTCCAGTCGCCATCAGCGACTATTTTTTTTGTCATGACAGGGCGTCCGTTTACCACCAACTCAACGCTGACCTCACGGCTTTCGCCAATCCGGGCCCGCTCGACATGCCAGTACGGCTGCCGATCCAGTCCAGCAGCGGCGATCTGTGTCCCCAGTTCCGTTCTATCGACGGGCAAAAGGACCGCTACATCAGCCTCGATCTTCACACTCCGCGCATCTTCCAGCCGCAGTTCACTGCCTCCCTCCCCAATCGCTTGACCGCTAAAACGCGTCTTGATCAAGTGAGTCCGTCCGTCCGAGACATAGCCCCGCCCGAGCCGGATTCCGTCCAGATAAGATTCGTAATCAAGCCCGTTGGACAACTTGATATAGCTTCGCACTTCCCCGACCCTCTCATCATAAATACACGGGTAATCCGTCTCGCCGCTCAAGGTCGTGCGGTATCCGCAATTCAGGCTATGGTACCACATGTTCAGTTCCCACGTGATGGGCGTATCGCCAACGGAATAAAAATCGACCAACCCGGCTGTGACCGCCGCCACGAACTCATTGGCACCAATGTCGTTCATTCGTGGCAGTACATAATTAGGAAGCTGCCACGTGGCGCTCACGGGAGTCAGGCCCCAACCCGAGTGAGCGTAACCCGTGATCGCACGCTGACGCTTTGCCCAGCGCAGGATGGGTACGTTCCATGACGGCCATTCCCTGATGTGGCCGGTTCCCGGATAATCATCCTCCGTCAATCCCAGCAACACAATATGACCGGCATGCGATGAAGGGAAACCCGACACCTCGACGTTATATCGAAGTATATGATCGTGCCCCGACAAGGGATGATCGTGCCCAGTGAAAAACTGTTTTTGGTGATTCCAGTTCGAGCCCCAGTTCAGAATGTTGGCAACGTTCAAATCCTCCCCCTGCTGGATCCGCGATATATGCTCCGGCCTGAGCCCCTCTTCCGGATTGTTATAGTGGCAACATCCTGAAGCGTGAATATGCGAATCGGAACTGTAATACCCGAGGCGACTCATGTGTATCCAGCGTTTCAGCCGAAATGATGCCTCAATCTCCTCTCCACCGGGAGGCACATTGAGCTCCTGTGTCTGGACCAAATACTCCGGCCCCCGTGTATAGGTAACGCGGTAACTCCCCGGCGGCAGCAAAACATGCTCACCGTTTTCCCGGTACACTTGGGCGTGGAAGTAATGATCGGGGTAGGTGTCCAACACCGGCAGACGACGGGAAGGCAGCGGGTATATCCCCTTCAAGTCGCCGGGATAATATTCATATTCCCTCTCGGCCCGGCGATCGTAATCCGACAATCCATGATTCAAGTGCTGCCCGTACTGCCCGTTGTTTTTGTCTGCCTTGTATTCGTTCCGATCCACGCCGTCGGTGATGACAAAGGATGCCATCGCCGGATTCCCATCTTCATCCGTAATGTTGAACACCACCGGAATGGCGGGCGCCGCTTCAAACGCCAACCGGATGCGTGAAGTGTTCAGCGGCCCCTCGTCCCACTCCAATTGCACGCTTGCCGATCCGCCGCCCTGATAGTACTCCACAGACAACGCCACCGGCCTCCCTGCAACGAGATCAACCTCCGCCGTTTTAAGGGTTGAACCATGCAGCCCCCAGTTGGCAACAAGCAGTTTCCCGTTGATATACAGCCGGCTGCCATCGTTGCTCCGAACGCCAATCCGGCAGCGCCCTGTTTTCCGTGGAAACAGCCATCCGGTCCAGTGCACACAAAACTCGTCCATGTTCAACTGACTCTCATCAGGCTGATCGGACCAGTTGAAATCTATCAGCCTGTCCGTACGAACCATCACGGGCGTCCCCGAAAAATCGTTGTTGTTGAAATACTCACCCTTGAGTCCATTCTCTTTATTTTTCTGATTGCCTGTGCCCAGAAAAATTGGCGCTATTACAGCCATGTTTTTGTAGTAATTGCCGAGGTGGAAATCGATATCAGCCTCGAGGTGTCCGCTTTTTTTTGAGTGAATTTGTAGAATAGCATACTCAACCGGTGCTCCTGAAAGGGTACCCTTCATGGGTTCGTTGCGGTAAAGTGAAAGAGACAGGAATCTTTCCTGTAACTGGCCCATGGTGAACATTTCCTCTGGCTTGACCGTTTCTTCACCCCGCGACTCCACGAACAAGGGCTCCGCATTGGGACTCTTCACTTTCAACCTGCCCTCATGTCCGGCTTCGTTGTGTATCTTGACCAAAAAGCTGCTCCATCCGCCCTGCTGCAGTCGAGGTGTCGCCACACCCGGCGTGACCGCCACACTCAAGTCACCCTTGATCCGAACAACTGCCACGGAATACGAATCCAAAATATCCTGCACCGCTGAACTGGCATCCTTCAACGCATCCTTTCCTGACAATTGCTTAATCTGATCCTTGGCTTTGGGTGATAAGGGATGTCCTAGGTAATCCAGCGCGTTCTGAACGTTCACAGCGTTTTGAATCAGGTAGGCATCGTGGGCAAACGATGAAACAGATGCAGAAAACAAAACAGCCAACATCAGGCCAAGCAAATCAACCTTCCCGCCCAACAAGCCGGCAGGGAGATTGTTGTGCAAATATTCAGAAGTTATGTTCATGTTGTTTACCCTCTTCAACTCCTCACTCGCCGCGCCACTGGGCCAGTCGCTTGGCCAAACGGGCCTCGGTCTCGGCCGGCGTGATGAGATTGGGCAGGTCGGTTTTGAGCTGCTCAAGCGTCGGAATCTCGCCCCAAGCGGTGACACCGAAGACTTCCACCGTCGGCTCGCCGTCGAGGCCTAACTCACGGTTGCGCTTGGCATAGCGGTGCCCGAGCGTGGCGCGCCACTCCTCCTTCGACTTGGGCACGTCCATGTCGTGCCGCCCCACCCACGGCAGCCACTCGGTCACCTGCGACTGGTGGCACCAGGTCATGTCCACCATCAGGTCGAACGCCGCGCTCACATCCACCGCTAGATCATACGAGTTAGCCCCAAACATGTATCCGTCGTAGGCGGTGAGGATGACCGGCACCTTGCACGGCCTCGGCTCGGCTTCGTCGGACGGGTACTCCGGCGTGAAGGCGTGCGGCACGTTGATCATGTAGGCCACCTTGCGAACCGCCTCCGCCACGGCCACGTGGTCAACGTGCAGCCCGGCGAGGGAGTCTGACGGCACCGGCGGGGCGAACAGATAATCCGGCTCAAAATCCCTTATGGCCTTCCAGAGTGCGGCCAGCAGATCACTGTCCACCTGCAGGCAGGCCTCGCGTGGCGCCCGACCGCTGGGCAACAACAGCGGCTCAACCTCACACTGCGCCAACTTTGCCGATTCCATCTGCTCAGCCAGCCGGATGCGCGCTGTCTTCTCCCGTGATAGCTGATGATGTCCCGCCGCCCCGTCGGTACAGATGACCAGCCGCGCGCTAAAGTCGCCGCCCAGTCGCCGCCGCCACATTTCAAATGTGCCGGCAGTGGAGAACTCATAATCGTCAAAATGCGCGTGGACGAACAGTGCCTTCATGAATACCAGAAAAAAAGGAGAGCCAACACCGGCTCTCCCACAAATTTAATTCACTTGAAGGGCTACTCCTTCGGCTTGGCCGCTTCCTTTTCCTTGGCCTCCTTGGCGTTGCCCACACCGGCACCGATTAGCCCCCCGACACCGGCACCGACCAACGCTCCCTTGCCAGCCTCGCCGCTCTGGTTGCCAATAACGGCCCCCGCTGCTGCGCCAATCGCCGCACCCAATCCGGCGCCAACTGCTGTTTTTCTTCCCGGTTCCGTGGCGCAACCACTGAAAAGCAGTCCCGCCGCTACCGCCACCAACAAGCTATGTCTAATCGTTGTCATATCTTTTCAATCAACCGCCGGAATTATCCCAAACTAAATCCGGCCTGTACAAGCCAAAATAGACCGAACTAAGCCTTGGGCAACTGTTTATCCAGCCTCGATCTGCTCACTCCGCAGTACCAAACGCTCGACGAGCCCTTGGTTTGAGTGTTTCATCCACGGCCACGTATCATGCGTAATCTAGCATTTTTACTAGCAACATTGATCGCGCTTGGCCAAGCACAGGCAGCCAAACCGCATGCTCTGTTTGTCGTCGGCACACACCATTATAGTCCGCACGAAACAATGCCTGCGCTGGCCAGTCAACTCGATGTGCTTGGCTGGAAGACCTCCGTGCTCAACCCCGGGTACAATCCGGAAAAAAACAGTAAGGGAATCGATGGACTTGAACTGTTGCAGGAGGCCGATGTCGCGATTTTCTACACTCGTTTTCTCACGCTGCCGCCGGATCAGTTTCGTATGATCCGGCTTTACCTCGAGGCCGGCAAGCCGGTCGTGGGATTCCGGACCAGCACCCATGCATTCGACTATCCCAAAGGCAACAGCTTGGCCAAGTGGAACAATGGCTTCGGCCGCAATGCGCTTGGTTCCCAATACTTCGCCCACGTCCAGGGCAATACATCCGTCACCTTGGCCAAGGGTGCCGGAGACCACCCGATCCTCACCGGCATCAATCTGGCCGAACCGATTGCCGCCGCTGGCACATTATACCTCTCCGACCCTGCCCAGGGCGCACAGCCGCTGCTTCGCGGCACAGGCCAATCCAACAAGCCGGGCAAAAAGACCAACCGCTTCGGAACATTCGAAATCAAGCCCACCATGACGCAGGATGTCGCCTGGACTTGGAAAAACAAATGGGGTGGTCGGGTGTTCTGCACAACCCTAGGCCACAAGAACAGCTTCGAGAACAGGAACCTGCTGCGACTCTTCATCAATGGAATTTGCTGGGCCGCAGGCGAAAAGGTACCCCCGGCAAAAACAAGAATTCTTCCCTTGGCCAGGCTCAAGTCGCGTGCAGCCAAGAGCAAAAAAGCGGCGACTCGTGCCGATGCCCGCAACAAGCAAACCGGAGAGAAACCGGAACCGAAAAGTCCTGAGTTGGCTCAGTACGCATTGTTTGAAAAAACAGCAACTCGCCCTCCAGTAACCTCTCCCGTTAATACCCGGTTGCCGCTAAAAATCAAACGTGGCATGAACATCGCCTTCATCGGCAACACGCTGCTCGACCGCTCACAGGACTTTGGATACCTCGAGGCACTGCTGCACCAGGCGCATCCGAACCACGACCTGACGGTTCGCAACCTCGCCTGGCCGGCCGATGCGCTTGGCCTGCAGCCGCGCCCGGCGAACTTTGCCGACACTGACCAACACCTCGTTTTCGTGAAGGCCGATGTCATTTTTGCGGCGTTCGGGTACAACGAATCATTCGCCGGGCCAGACGGCTTGGCCAAGTTTCGGGACGACCTCAACGGCTACATCACGGCGACCAAGGCCAAGGCGTTCAACGGCAAAAACGGCCCGCGACTCGTGCTGCTCTCGCCGATCGCCAACGAAAATATCGAAGGCGTCCATGCCGCCGTCAACAACGCGAACCTGCGGCTTTACACCGAGGCCATGCGGGACATCGCGGCGAAGCAGCAGGTCGGCTTCGTCGATCTGTTCTCCCCCACCGAAAAGGTGATGGCAGCGCCAGAACACGACCTGACGTTCAACGGCTGCCACCTCAACGACGACGGCTACCGGCTGTTCGCCGACACGGTGTTCAAGGCGGTGTTCGGCATCGAGCCGCCGGTGGTCGATGAGGAGATCCGCGCGGCGGTGCTGGAGAAAAACAAACAGTTCTTCCGCCGCTTCCGGCCGGTTAACACGTTTTACTACACTGGCGGACGCAATCGCAGCTACGGCTATCTCGACTTCCTGCCGGCGATGCGCAACTTCGACCTCATGAGCGCCAACCGCGACCAGCGCATCCGGGACTTGGCCAAGGGCAAACAGGTGACAACGGCAATCGATGACTCGAATGTCCCGCCGCTGCCGCCGACCACGCAGAGCCGCGGTGCCAACCGCTTGCTCTCGCCCAAGGACGAACTCGGCGAATTTGAAGTTGATCCGCGCTTCGAGGTGAACCTGTTTGCCAGCGAAACAGATTTCCCAGACCTGGCCTGCCCGATCCAAATGCGCTGGGACGCCAGAGGCCGGCTTTGGGTCAGTTGCTCGACGACCTACCCGCACGTTTATCCCGGGAACGAGCCCAACGACAAGATCGTCATCCTCGAGGACACCGACGGAGACGGGCGGGCCGACACATCAAGCGTCTTCGCCGACGACCTGCAAATCCCGTTGTCGTTCGAGTTCGGCAACGGCGGCGTGTACTTGTCGGAGGAACCGCATTTCATATTCATCAAGGATACCGACGGCGACGGCAGGGCCGACACCCGCGAAAAGCTGCTCACCGGTTTCGGCTGCGAAGACTCGCACCACGCACTGCACGACTTTGCATGGACACCGGACGGCGATCTGATTTTCCGCGAGGGAATTTTTCATCACAGCCAGGTCGAAACGCCTTACGGCCCGGTGCGCCAGCAGAACAGCGGCTGGTTTCGCTTCGAGCCAAAGCGGCACCGTCTCACGGCATTCGGCTCGCACCAGAGCACCAACCCGTGGGGTGTGACCTTCGACGACTGGGGCCAGCACATGGCGAGCTATCCCATCTACGCGCAGGCATTCCACGCGCTCGATCCGGTTTACCCGGCGCAGCATCCGCGCCCGAATGGGCTGCGCGCCTACTCCGGCACGTGCGGGCAGGAGTTTGTGGATTTCCCCAACTGGCCGAAGGAAATGCAGGGCGGCTTCGTGAAGGTGCGCTACAAGCCGAGCAACCGCGTCGAGTTCCACCGCTGGCATGAGTCCGACTTTGGCTACGACGAGGAGTATGTCAGCAACATTATTTTCTCCCGCAACCTCAGCTTCATCCCGGTCGACCTGCGCTACGGGCCGGACGGCGCGATGTACGTCTGCGACTGGTACAACCCGGTCAAGGGCCACGCGCAATACTCGCTGCGCGACAAGCGGCGAGACCGGGTGAGCGGCCGGATTTTCCGTATCATGCCCAAGGGTGCCAAGCCGCAAAAAATGCCGCAGATCGCCGGCGCGCCGCTTGGCCAACTGCTCGACATCCTCAAGCGCCGCGAATACCGCTACCGCTACTGGGCCAAGCGCGAACTACGCGACCGCAACCCGGCCAGGGTCAAGACTGCGCTCGACTCATGGGTGGCCAAGCTCGACCCGGCCGACCCGCGCCATCGGCACCACCAGATCGAGGCCGTCTGGCTCTACCGCGGCATCGGTGCCACAAACACCCAACTGCTCGGCGAATTGCTCGAGTGCAGCGACCCCCACGCCCGCGCCGCGGCGACACACCAGTTGCGCTACTGGCACGATCATTTTGAAAACGGCCCGGTGCTGCTCCGCAAACGCGCCAACGATCCAAGCAGCCTCGTGCGCATGGAGGCCGCCATCGCCGCGAGCTACATCGGCACACCCACTGCACTCGATGCGTTGCTCGACACAATTAAGCATCCGAATATTGGCCACCTGAGCTATGCCATCCGTACCGCGCTTGGCTCGCGCACCATCGAGCCGTTGTGGAAGGGCAACGTGGACGTTGTCGCCACGCACCCGGAACTGGCCAAGTTCATGGCCGCCTTCGACCTCCGGCAGAAAATGTCGCCCAACAAACGTTACTCCGCCAAGGACGCGGAATTTGACACTCAGAAAAACCTGCAGGTCGTGAAGATCTCGGCGGTGAAGGAGCGCATGCTCTACGACGTCACACGGTTCGAAGTGCAGGCTGGCCAGCCGGTCCGGATCGACTTTACCAACCCGGACGCCACGGCGCATAACATCGTGATCGTCGCCCCCGGCGCCGAGGAGGAAATTGGCCTTGCGGCCAACGAAATGGCCAAGGATCCCAAGGAAGCCCAGCGCGGCCAGTACGTTCCCAAGTCAAAAAAGGTGCTGCACGCCACCAGAATGGTCGCCCCACTCTCCGCCGAGGCCCTCCGTTTCACCGCACCCGAGGAACGCGGCGATTACCCCTACATCTGCACCTTCCCAGGACACTGGATCATCATGAAGGGCGTGATGGTGGTGAAGTAGTCCACAAAAACACCGTTTGGCCATGCGCTTGGCCAACGGCGTTTCGCGAAGGAAAAGATTTCGTTTAATCGACTACTTCGCCTCGGGCGAAGGCGCGGAGAGGAGTTTCTCAACCTTGTCCACAAGATCAGCACGGGCGTTTAGGTCGGCAAGGTTGCCTTGCTTATCCACCAACCACATTGCCGGGATGCTGCGTATACCATGTTTTTTGGAGATGATGTTATTCCATCCCTTCCCATCGAAGTATTGCGACCACGGCATTTCCTCTTTTTTGACAAACCGACGCAGGGCACTCTCCTTGCTATCGAGCGAAATGCCAACGATCTCGAAGCCTTTCGGGTGAAGCTTTTCATAGGCTTTCTTGACATTAGGAATTTCACGGACACAGGGTCCGCACCATGTCGCCCAAAAATCGATCAGCACCACCTTTCCCTTCATCTTTGACACGTCGACTTTTTTGCCGTCGATGGAGGTGAACTTGATGTCCACCGGTTTGCCGATGCGATCATCCGCCTCCGGCTTGGCCGCAGCCAGCTTGACGTCCTTGCCGGTGATATCCTTGATGATCGCCTTGACCAGCACGACGCTTTTGCCGCAGGTCTGGTCGTCGTTGCGGCACTCGGCCACGGTCATTTTGCAGCCACAGTCGCACTTCTCCGCGTTGGAGCGCTTCATGATCGTAGCCTGCTGCTTCTCGGTGAACTGCGACAGGTCAACCGACGGTATTTTGTCATAAGCCGTCGACTTGATTTCAGTTTGTGCACTCGGCACGGCGATGCCAGCCAGAAAAACGGCGGTAATGGACAGAATGGACAGTGATTTCATAACCCAGAAAGTCTCACCGATCCGACCTTCCCTGACAAGCTTTTTCACGAGTCCATCCCTTCCGCTGCCCAAAAACGAGCGGCTCACAATGGGAGGTTTAGGGTCGCGACACGCTAGACCGGGGAACGCGCCTCCCGGTTGTTCACCGGCGGCGGATTCGGGGAGCGGGCATGGTTTTTATGAATCCCTCGATGACCGAGGAAATCTCGGCCTGACTCAGCTCGCCGTCGGCATTTTTGTCGCCGTCGACGGACCATTTTTTGGCGGCGGACTGAACCTCCGCAGCGGTGATTTCCCGGTCACCGTCAGAGTCGGTCGCGTAGCTGAAGGCCCGGGCAATGACACCGCTCGTGCCGATGGGTCCACCGAAGCGATCAGCGGGGCGTCGTTGGCCTCCACGATCCGCTTGGCCACCGACCCGGCCTCCACGCTCGCTGGGCTGTTCACCGAGCAACATGGCAAAACCTTGAATCAGGTCTGGTCGACCAACCGATTTTTCATCACCAGCCCACGCCGCATGCAGTTGCGTCCAAATCTCCTGGAACTCCCCCTTGGCCAAGCCGGACTCGGCCTTGGCGTGGGTGAGGAATTTTTCCGTGACGCGCTTGGCCAAGGCGGACGCGTCAACGGTCGGTCGGGCAATTCCGCCGGCACCAGCCGGGCGGCGACCACCAGCGCCACCGGGACGACCGCCGCGACTGCGCATGAGACGCGCGATGACTTCAGGCGTGTCACCGTACAACTGTTGCGCCTTGTCCAATTCGACTTTCAACTTGGCAATGCGATCCTTGTTTTCCGGCTTGGCAGCAAGATCGTTTAACTCGTGCGGATCGTTTTTTAGGTCGTACAGCGCGGCGCGATCCTCTTTCGGCCGGTAAAACAGTTTCCATCGATCGTCGCGAATGGCGCGCTGGTCATCCATGTACGCGGTAAAGAGATGGTCACGCACCTTGGCCTGTTTGCCGTGGATGACCTTGGCCAAGTTCTTGCCCTCGACCTCGCCGGGGATCGACAGGCCGGTCAAGCCGCAGAGTGTCGGGTAAATGTCGTACAGGTAAACGAGCGCGTCTGACGAGCCTTTCGGGACGCCGGCGCCAGTGGCGAAAATCTGCACGCGCGACGTGTGCTCGTAGGCGTTGTGTTTGCCGGACTGGCCGTGGCTGTTCATCGCCATGCCGTGGTCGGTGGCGAACAGGACGATTGTGTTGTCCGCCTGGCCGGTTTTCTCGAGCGTGTCGAGCACACGGCCGATGTGGTAGTCGAGGTGGGAAATCAGGCCGTAGTACGTCGCGTACTGTTGCCTGGCACGATCCACCGGCGAAGTGTCATCGCCTTGGCGACCACGGCCACCGCGACCACCACTACGCCGACCGCTGCCTTGTCGCTTGTCGGCCAGATCCGGACGGAGTGCGGAGTGGTTCGGCGGAAGCGTGATTTTTTTTGGATCATACATTGTCGCCCATTTGCCGGGAGGCGTCACCGGCGAGTGCGGTGCGGTGAACGGAATGTAGCAGAAAAACGGCTGCTCCTTTTCCGACTGGCCTTCGATGAACTCAATCGCCGCATCGGCGAACAGGTCGGTGGAAAACGTCTCGCCGGCGTCGTACGGCACCATCAACCCGGCAATCATCCGGTGAACCGGCACGTTGACATGCGTTCTCGCCGCGCCGCCGAAGAACACCGCCTCGGCCTCGTCGAAACATTTCTCAAACGACGACTCGCCGTTGTGCCACTTGCCGCTGCAGAACGTCCGGTAGCCGGCTTTCTGGAACACCTGCGGCATCAGCACCCCGGAGTCGAGCTGCAGCGGGGCACGGAACAGCGGCTTGCCACTCATGATCATCGCCCGGCTCGGCAGGCAGGTGGCAAAAGTCATCGAGCCCTGGATGTACGCCTGGTTGAACACGAAGCCACTGTTGATGATGCGATCCATGTTGGGCGTCCGGATGTCCGGGTTGCCCAGCCCGCTGAAGGCGTCCGGTCGCTGGTCGTCGGTGAAGATGAACAGCACGTTCGGACGCTTGGCCGCTGGGGCCGCGCTTGGCCAGGCAATCGAGCCGATCAGCGCAACAAGGAGGGTCAGGGTTCGTTTTGTCATGACAGGTGGTCTTGGATAACGGCCGGGGTTGGAAAAGGTTACAGAAAAATGCCGCTTACACTTGGTCAAGCGCGTCCTCTATTTCCGGCGCTTGGCTTGGATGATGACGTAAGGCGGCTTGTCGAAGGTCGAGCCATCGCCGAGGACGCGAGGGTCGCGGGCTTTCTTCAAGCGCCCCATCAACTGCCTGTTCAGGCTCTCTTTGACTGCGGCAAACTTCTTGTCGCCAGCCACGTTGTTGACTTGATCGGGGTCGTCAGCAAGCACGTACAACTCTTCGCGCGGGCGCTTGGCGAAGGCGTAGTCGTAGTACCCTTTCCACTTTTCGTCGTTGCGCCGCTCAATGATCCAAGCCTTGGTCGGGCTGGCGTCGAGGTCACCGTAGGTGATGAAGGTGTTGTTCTCGAGCAGCCGATATTCCGGTGTGCTGTCCTTGGTGATGTTGTACGGATTGCCCATCGGCCAGCGGTCCGGCGCGAAATTGATGATGTACAAATACTCCGCCGTTCGCAGAGCACGCTGCGGATACGGCAACTGTCCGTCGCGAACCTTCGCGACGTGGCGTTCACGGCCTGTGATCACCCAGCTGCGTTTCTTGTCCACGAGCCCCTGCTCCTCTGACTTGAGCACCGGCACGAGGCTTTTGCCTGTCATCACTTTCGGGGCACTCACGCCGCCAAGCTCGAGAAAGGTCGGCGCCAAGTCCATGAGGTTGACGAAGTCATCCACCACGCGGCCACCCGGCTGGCCCGGCCACCAGATCGCCAGCGGCACCTGCACGCCGAAATCGTACAGGTTGCATTTGCCGCCGGGAAAACCAGGCGCGCCGTGGTCGCCGCTGACGACGACCACCGTGTTGTCCAGTTCCCCCACTGCCTCAAGCCGCTTAAGAATCAGGCCAAGCGCGGTGTCGAACGCCTGCACCTCGCCAAGGTAGTCGGCAAAGTCCTGCCGCACCTCGTGCACGTCCGGCAGAAACTTGGGCAGCCTGCCCTTGAGATCGTCCGGATCGATGCCCCACAAGGTCTTGCCGGAGCCTTTCGTCCATTTGCGGTGCACGAGCGTCGGGCCGAACCAGTAGCAGAACGGCTTGTCGCCATCGCGGTCGGCGAGGAACGCGTTGAAATTCCCCATCACCTCGTCATAGAGCAACTGCTTGGCGTCCTTGACCGACATGCCGTCGACCACGCGCTTGGTGGTCACTTGTGAGAAACCGTTGAACCGGCTGCCACTTTTCTCGTAGCCATGTTTGCCCGCACCGTAAGGCGCATCCCTCGGCGTGCCTGGACTCCAAACCTTGTACGTCTCGCCGATGTGGTAGCCGGAATCGCGCAGCATCAGCGGGTAAGCGGGGATGGCCGGATCCCACTTGGCCCCCTGCAAAATAGCACCCATGCCGGTGCGAAAAAAGTATTGGCCGGAGAGCAGCGAACTACGGCACGGCGTGCACGACGGCGCCGTGACGAAGGCATGCTTGAACAGCACCCCCTTGTCGGCGATGCGATCGAACGTCGGCGTCTTGACGACCATGTTTGGCCCCGGCCGGGTCTCCACCTTGGCGTACGCGCTGGCGTACTTGCCCCAGTCATCGGCAAAGGCAAACAGGATGTTCGGCCGCTTCTCCTTGGCCAAGCCGGCCAACGGCAGCAGCACACTCAAGGCAAAAAACAGGATGCGTGTTTTCATGATGGCAATCGGACGCCGATTGTGACCAAGCGCTTGGCCAAGGCAAGCCACTTGTCACCGCTCGCCACTCACAAGTGCACGGTGTTTCGCGAACGGCTTGCGGAGGGATTTTGAGAGGTCGTCCTGCAGGGCTTGGACTTCGCGGTAGACGGCGACGTTTTCGGGATTCGGCTCGGC
>MPMA02273337.1_pt1 | contig 13841 bp, 10 predicted proteins | sample 1617361 | NCBI WGS metagenome assembly MPMA02 (sample SAMN05944807, study PRJNA350692) | marine metagenome | biome: marine; feature: ODZ; material: water; isolation source: 180 m water sample filtered on 0.2 um supor filter | place: Pacific Ocean | collected 2012-04-08 | depth 180m m | reverse complement strand
CTTTACGCTTCGCCTTCTTCTTGGCTTTACGCTTCGGCGCTGCCTTCTTCTTGGCTTTACGCTTCGGCGCTGCCTTCTTCTTGGCTTTACGCTTCGGCGCTGCCTTCTTCTTGGCTTTACGCTTCACAGCTTTCCGCTTGGGTGCTGCCTTCCTTTTTGCCTTCTTCTTAGCTTTCCTTTTTGCGGCCATTTGTTCGTTGTCACCTCCTTGGTTTTGTATTTCTTCCACAACAAAATGTGGACCCAATACTGTTTAAGAAGCGCTCTTCAAGAAGAGTCAACTTCTTGGGACAGTTACTTTACGGTCGTTTTTTTTTTTGGCAACAGAAAAAAACAAAAAAAATGAACTTTTTTTTGGAGGGATTTTGACTTGAAAAACCGTTTTCCAGCACCCGTTTGTTTTCTATCGTCTTGGCCAGTCGAGATGGCGGTGAAGGAAATCGTACGTCCCTCTTCCGTTGATGGTGTGCGGTCCATCAAACCACTCGATCTCGCAACGCCCCTGCAACTTCAGTTTTCCCTGGTACAGGTAACGCACTTTTGCAAATTCCCAGCCAACCGTTTCATCGGATGCGACTCCGTCGTAATGGCCGCGCTCGACCATGAACGGCCGTGGCGCGATGAGCCCGGCCATCTCCGCGTAGTTGAAGGTGCTGCCCAGGTCCCACTCAAAAATCTCGTACTCGCCGGTGTTCACGTAGCTGTGCGGGTTGCGCGTCGAGGCGTTCTTGTCCACCCACTCGTTGAAGTCCGCCGAGCAGATCGAGAGGCAGTAGTCGGTCACCACCGGCGGCACGCGCATCGCGGTTTTGCCGCCGTAGCTCAGGCCGTAGAATGCAATTCTTTTTTTATCAACATAAGGCAGTGTTTTGAGCCAGTCCACGATCTGCTGATGTTGCGGTATTATCACTGAAAACAGTGACTTTTTGAGCGGATTCGCCTTGCGCTGGAGGGTGCGAAAGCGGTCGGTAAAAATGTACAGGTTTTGCGGCGAGAAGGTGATGAAACCCCGCTCGGCCAGTTTGGCCGCGAAGTCGTGGTAGGCATGATGATCTCCCTCAATAATGTTCTGCGGACGTCCCTCCAGGCCGTGCTGACAGACGACCACCGGGCGTTGCTCGTTCGCCTTCAAGTCACGCGGCAAAATCAATATCCCGTACGCAATGACATCCGGAAAAACATCGAGCACGACCTCGTGCCCCACCCACTTTTCCGACTCGTGACTTTTTCGGCTCCGCGCGTTGAACGGCAGCACCTCGTTGTCGAACCGGCCGATCACGTCCTCATAAAATTGCCGGCGATACTTCTCATTGCTTGCCTCGAACTTGGCGAGCGACGAGGTGTCCGGCCTGTAGAATTGTTTGCGGACATACGGGCTCTCACGCAGCAGCCACTGCGTGTGCCGGTCGAGTTCATGCACCTGTTCGTCGTGGCGATTTGCCGCGCTGAAGCCGTTTCGCCGGTCGGGGATGTTCGCGGCTCCCGCCTGGCCAAGCACGGCTCCCGGCTTAAGTGAGTCCAGAAATTGGCCAAGCGCTTGGCCACTGAGCGGCTCATCGCCGGCAATCAGCCTGATGCGTGCGGCTGGCTTCAAGCCCTCAGTCAGTTTCCGTGCGCGGGCCATTTCGGCACGCACCGAGTCAAGTACCGGTGTCACCACCCGCGCCGGTGCGCCACGACCGCCGGGAAGGGTTGACTCCGGGCCTCGCGCGGCGTCAATGATCAACGCGCGCGGCGCGATCAGCGACGCCAACTCGGCGTCGCCGAACTGCTCGAGCAGGCCAAACACGTTGCGATCGATCGGTTCCTGCCAGATGTTTTGCCGCGAGTCGAAGTATCCACTCACGCAGGCGGCATCAATCCGCATATCCACCGCCGCAGAGTAAAGAGCAATCAAGCCTCCCTCTCCCCAGCCGATGATGCCAATCGGCGTGTCTCCCCAACGCCGGGTGAACCAGTCCACCACGGCCAGTGACTGCTGCACCTCGTAGCCGATCAGGTGTCGTCCCATTTCGAATGCGGATCGGTACAGATACTCGCGGTTGGTAAGCTTCGACATTTTTTCGGCACGGTTGACCAGCAGCGGCACGACCACCCGGCAGCCGCTCCCGGCCAGGCGTCGGGCATACTGCTGCCCGGGCGGCAGACCCTCCGCCAGGCCGGCGATTTGTTCGGGGAGTTGGTTGCAATCGGGCAAAGCGATCACGTTGGCGATGGCGTCGCGACCACTCGGCTCCAGCAGCAGCCCGGTGGCGGCCACATCGCCAAACGCCGGCCAGCTGACGGCGCGGATGGTGATGCGATCCGTCTGCCCGACCAGTGCCGACCCCGCCGTGGTGCTCGCAAGCGTCAACCCGTCAAACGCGACTCGCTCGTCCCTCAGCCCGATGATGTGGGCCAAGCGCTGTCGGTTCGGTTCGACGGACTTGGTGTAAACCGCGTGGGAGCTGAAGTCGCGGCTCCAATGTTGCTCGCGCCGGGCGATGGAGGCTGAAAGTTCGCGCAATAAAAACCGGTCAACACCAGCGACGAGGTGCGAGGCGATGTCGCCCTCGATGGTCAATGGCTTGGTTTCAAGCGCCGGTTGCGCTTGAATGAGTTGAAGCGAAAGAAGTCCCGTAAAAATAAGGGCGGCAGTTTTTGGGTGAGATGTTTTCATTGGCTCTAGTGCTTGGCCAAGGTTAAGCCGAAGAGCCGAGCGCTCAAGTCAATAAAAACAGCATGATGATATTGACGTACAGGGCTGCCAGCAGATCGTCAATCGTGACGCCCCAGCCGCCGGGCAATGCCTGACTTGGTCCGATCGGCCACGGCTTGGCAATGTCGAACAGTCGAAACAGCAATACGATGACCACAGACCAGTACCAGATTGTTTCACCGAAGAAATAGGTCCACCCCGGCATTGAGCCGTTGGCGAAATACAGAGACGACACCCAGCCGGCGAAACAGAGCGGCACCGCCACGATCTCATCGATGACCACCGAGCCGGGGTCGCGCAGCCCAAGGATCGTCTCCGCGCGGCCACAAAACCAAACAGACGCCACACTGAGCACCAAAAGCGAACTGACGAATAACGCGAAGCTGCCCGGCAATAGCAGCAGGATGAACAGCGGCAAACCGAGCAACGTGCCGACCGTGCCCGGCGCCACCGGCGAGCGGCCGGTTCCCAGCCCCTGCGCAATGAGAAGAATAAACCGATCCACGGGTCAGCAGTCGTTGAGGTACACGTCGCGGTTTTTCCAGAGGTACAGGAACCCGGAGAGGGCTGTCAGCGCCACAGCCACCCACTTGGAGGCCTCCGCCACCCACCAGGCCCAGGCGTGGCCGGCGAGGGGATAGGCAAACAGTTGGCCAACGATTGGCCAGTCCGCGTGGCTGTTCGTGACCAGCAGCGCGATGATCGCCGTGATCTGCGAGATGGTCTTGTTTTTGCCCTGCCGTTCCGCTGCCAGAACGAGGTTCTTGCTGGCCGCCAACAGCCGCAGCCCGGTGATGGCCAGTTCACGTGCCACAATCAGGATGACCATCCACGCCGGCATCCAGTCCAACTCGATGAAGGCAATGAACGCCGAGCAAATCAGCACCTTGTCGGCCAGCGGATCCATCAGCTTGCCGAAGTCGGTGATCAGGTTGCGGCGGCGGGCAATGATACCATCAAAGAGGTCGGTCAGGCTGGCCGCAACGAATAAGACCAACGCCACAGTGAAGTTCCAGTGAGTTCCTTCATGACCGTGTTCGGGCAACTCCCATAGCAACGCCACCAGGAAAAACACGGTCAGGATCAGTCGACTGACGGTGAGTTTGTTTGGAAGGTTCATAGTGTATCGCTTGGCCAAGCGCAGCTAAACCGGCTCGGCGATCAAATCGTAATCAGTGTGACCGCTGATGCACACATCGGCAAATTGGCCAAGCGGCAGCTCGCCTTTGACCAGCACGCGCCCGTCGATATCCGGTGCATCGGCCTCGCCTCGGGCGATCAGGCACGGGCCAAGGTCGATCACGCCGTTACTTTCCTCAGAGCGGATGTGGCCGTGCTCCCACGAACCCATCTTCGCCTGCCGGAGTTCCTCAGCGTCGGCCTGCTTCTCGACGAGCACACGCCTGGCCTGGTCGACCTGTGCCGCCGCAATTTCGCGGCTGATTTCGAGTTGCGCCGACATCGCACGATCGCGGCGGCTCTCCTTTTGCTCGTTGCTCAATTGGCTGGCCATCGCGCCGGCCTTTGTACCGTCCTCCTTCGAGTAGGTGAACACGCCCAGTCGCTCGAATCGAACCTCGCGCATGAAATCAAGCAACGACTCGAAATATTCCTCCGTCTCGCCGGGAAAACCGACGATGAATGTCGTCCGCAATGCGATGCCGGGAATGCCCTCGCGGATGCGCCCAATCAGATCGCGAATGTATTGCCCGCTGGTTTCGCGCCTCATCCGCTCGAGCATCGCATCGTGAATGTGCTGCAACGGCATGTCGACGTACTTGGCCACCTTGTCGCACTCGGCGATCGCGGAAATGATCTCATCGGTCCAGTGCGCCGGGTGGGTGTAAAGGATGCGGATCCAGAATTCGCCGTCGATTCCGTTGAGTTCGCGGATCAGGCTCGCCAACGTCGAGGCATCCTCCGGCAACCGACTGGCTGCTTCGTTGAACCGGGTCGGCGACGAGATATTCGCCCGATGGCCGGGCCGCAGATCGAGCCCGTAATAGGTCGAGTCCTGCGAAATCAAATTCAACTCCTTCACACCGTCGGCGACAAGTTGCCGCGCCTCCCGCACGATGTCCGCTTGGCCGCGGCTGCGGTGCGAGCCGCGCATGCGCGGAATGATACAGAAACTGCACGGATGATTACAGCCTTCGGCAATTTTCACGTACGCGAAATGATCCGGCGTTAGGCGCAACCGAGGCGTCTCGAACGCCGGGATGTAATCCGGCCGCGAGTGAATGTCGATCAACGGGTCGCCCGGCGGCTTAGCGATGATTTCAGTTTCGTTGCCGTTTGGTTTTTCCTCCGCTTGGCCAAGCCACGAATCGCGATTGCCGACCGCCTGCCGGACGATGTCGCCGACCTGCTCGACCTGGTCGATGCCCATGAAGGCGTCCACCTCCGGCATCAGCTTGGGCAGCTCCTTGCGATAGCGTTGCGACAGGCAACCGGACACGATCAGCGCCTGGCCGCTGTTCGCGTGCTCCCGAAACTCCGCCGACTCGAGAATCGTGTCGACGCTCTCCTCCTGCGCAGCGTCGATGAACGAGCAGGTATTGATGATGAGTGCGTCGGCATCGGCATTTTCGTTGGTGATCTCGAAGCCCTCCTTCAGCAGCGAGCCCATCATCACCTCGGCATCGACGAGATTCTTGGCGCATCCCAGCGAGATCATCCCCACCTTCAGCGGCGTTTGTTGTTCGGTTTCACGACTCACCCGGCACCCAAGCTAAGGTCAACCTACACCCAACTCAACCCTGCTCGACAGTGGTCGCGAGGCAGTCGCGGAAAAACTCAAGCAGTTGCCCGTAGGCGGCGGCGGGATCGGTGCGGGCACGGATGTACTCCCGGATGTCGCCGTCGAGCCGGTTGCCGTCGGCGAACCATTTCACCTGTGCGGTGAACTCATCGACCGACTTGGCCAGGCGGCCGTTGCGGCCATCCTCGATGATTTCGTTGCAACCGGAGATGTCGAATGCCACGACCGGTACGCCGAGGCTATTGGCCTCGCGTGGCGTGTACGCATACGTCTCGCCCCACTGGCTGGTGCTGATGAACAAATCCGCGCCTGCGTACGCCGCCGGCATGGCCAGGCGATCGACATGGCCGTGCGCGTGGATGTTTTCGTGCCGCCGCGCCGCTTTCGAAACCAAGCCGCTCAACTCGCCCTCGCCGCAGATATGCCACGCAACCTTGACGCCGTGCGTTTCGTTCACACGCTCGATCACCTCCAGCAGTTGCGCGACGCCCTTTTGCCCGGTCAACCGGCCAGCCCAGAGAATATTGAATTTGGTCCCGTCCACCGCGAACGGCGGCTCGGCTTGCCCGGCCTGTTCCGCATAGCCGACAGCGTCGAACGGGTTCGGGATTTGCACCACCGGATGCTCCAAGAACTGCCGCCCGATCGCCGCGGTGTCGCCGCCCGAGATGGTGTGAAACCCTGCCACGCCCCCGGCCAGGCGCGTGTAAAGCGGCGAAGCGTAGAGCAGATTGTGCAGCCGACTGTGCAGCGTGCTCGCACCGATGTACCGATGAGGACAATGGCAACCGAACACCACCGGCGGCACGTTGCGGTAGCCGACGCGCACGCGAAACAAGAACGCCTCGGTGATCTCGTTGCGGCTGTAGACCAGATCGTATTGGCCAAGCGCCTCGCGCAACTCGGCGAACGTGGCGCACTGCACGTACTGCGCTTGGCCAAGCCGCTGCTCAATCACCTCGCGCGGTTCGCGAAAGATGGTGGCGCGGTCGAACCGCCGGAAAAAATAGAGCGAATGCAGCCGCCCGTAGCGGAGGTTGAACGCCTCGTCCATCGTCACGCAATCGGCCTGCAAACCGGGCAGCGAAGCGAGATGTGCCGCGGTCTGGATGCTGAAATGCTCCATCCCGCCCGCCGTCTCGAGCTGCACGGTGTTGAAAATCGCGATCCGCATTAACGCTTGGTTGCTCCCACACACCCCAGCGTCCACAGCCGGGCTGCCGGTGGCAACCGCATTTTTCCGAATTGCCCCGCGCGGCTGGTTCTCGTTTCATTGGGGCCGCGTGAAAATTGTCATCCTCGATGCCTACACCGCCAACCCCGGCGACCTCGACTGGGACGGATTCGCCGCGCTTGGCCAACTGCAAACACACGACCGCACTCCCGCCGATCTCGTGGCCGAGCGCGCCGCCGATGCCGAGATCGTGCTCACGAACAAAACCATCCTGAGCGCCGAGACGATCGGGCGCCTGGCCAAGCTGCGCTACATCGGCGTGCTGGCCACCGGCTATAACGTCGTCGACCTCGCCGCCGCCGGGGCGCGCGGTATGCCGGTCACGAACATCCCGGCCTACTCGACGCCAGCCGTAGCGCAGATGGTTTTCGCGCACGTGCTGCACCTGACACAGCACGTCGCGTCGCATGCGGAAAACGTCCGCAACGGCGACTGGGCCAGCTGCCCGGATTTTTGTTTTTGGAACCAGCCGCTGACCGAGTTGAGCGGCCGGACGTTTGGGATCATCGGCTTGGGCCAAATCGGCCGCGAAGTAGCCGGCATCGCCCGCACGTTCGGCATGCGCGTGATCGCACACAATCACCGCCCGCCGCGTGAACTTCCCAACGGCATCGAGATGGTCGAACTGGATGAACTGTTCGCCGAGAGCGATGTCCTCAGTCTGCACTGCCCACTGACCGACGCAAACCATCACCTCATCAACGCCGGGCGGTTGGCACAGATGAAGCCCAGCGCGTTGCTCATCAACACCGCTCGCGGCCCGCTCGTCGATACGGTCGCTCTGGCCAAAGCGCTGCACGACGGTGAGATCGCCGGTGCCGGTTTGGACGTGATGGAGACCGAACCGCCGCCTGCCGATCATCCCCTGTATTCTGTGCCGAACTGCCACATCACCCCGCACATCGGCTGGGCCACCCAAGCCGCCCGGCGCCGGTTGATCGATATCGCGGTGGATAACGTAAAGGCATTTCTCGACGGCCACCCCCGCAACGTCGTCAATGCCGACCAGTTGGCTTAACCTAGCTGCCCCTCGGCAATCCACAACAGGGTGCCGCTGGGGGTGCGGTCGTAGAACGGGAGCAGATCGGTTGCCGCGAGGTGGATGCAGCCGCGTGATGCCGGTTGGCCAAGCGTGGACTCATCGCCAACGCCATGGATGTATACGTACCGCGCATGCGTGTCGACGGTGCCGCCCTGATTGAAGCCCGGCTCCAAGCCTTCAAGCCAAAGGATGCGATGCGCGATCGCTGCGTCCGGCTGTTCGGCGACTGTGCCGACCACTTTGCGGCTCTCGAACACCGCACCGGCGGGCAGACCGCTCCCGATTTTTTCGGCGATGCGATGCAGGCCAAGCGGCGTTTTGTTCGTGTCCTCCGCCTGGCCGACACCGAACCGTGAGGTGGAAATAACCAGACGCTGTTCCTCGACAAACTCCCATCCGGCGACCTGCTGGTACTCGGCCATGCGCTGGTCAACCACACTAGCCCAAAGCAGCGTCGGCGTCGGCTCGATGCCGTTCCGCTCGCACGCCTCCCGAACCGGCTGAAGCGTGCTGGCACTCATTCCAGCGACTTGAGCAGCACTTTCGATTTGCGGCCGCTCTCCGCCGCCGCCGCCTGGCGCGCCTCGGGCAGGTCATCGAGCGTGCCCTCGGTGAAGCCTGCCTTGGACTGAAACCACTTGAACGTCTGCGTCGAGAGGACGAACAGCTTGGCCAAGCCGTCATCGCGGCCGAGTTTCTCGGCGTACTCGACGAGCTTGCAGCCGATGCCCTGGTTTTCGTGCGCGGCACTGACGCACACCGAGCCCAGCTCGGCGGCGTTGGCCTCGGCAAAAACCGTCAGCGAAAAACAGCCGACCGGGTTGCCATCGATCTCGAACAAATGATACTCGCCGACGTTGGCCTCGAGGTCGGCCAGGCTGCGATCCATCAGCTCCTCCGACTCAATGGCGCTTTTCGTCAGCGCGATGATGCTGCCAAGGTCGGACTTTTTCGCCGGGCGAATCTGCCGATACTCGTTGGCGTACACGAGCGTGCCGATGCCGGTGTTGGAGAACACCTCGGCGAGCAGGCCCTCGTGCACGCTACCGTTGATGAGGTGCACGCGCGGGATGCCGGCCTGGCACGCGGCGGTGGAGTTGCGCGCCTTGGCCAATTGCTCCGGCTCGAGACTGGCCGGCTCGTGCTCGAGGATCTGGTCGAGTTCGCCGTTGGGTATCTGCCGGATCACTTCGCCGTTGCGAATCAATCCGTCGCGGATGGTGACATAAATCAGCTTGGTCGCCCGCAGCCGCACGGCCACCTCGCGGGCGAGGTCGTCGGAGTTGACGCGGTAGGTGTTGCCCTCGCCGTCGAAGCCAAGCGGCGGGATCACCGGGATGCTGCCCTGTGCCAGGAGGCTCTCCAGGTGGCCAAGGTCGATCCGCTCGACTTTGCCGGCGAACTGATGGTCGGCGCCGTCGATGATGCCGCGCGGATGAGCCGTCACGGCGTTAGTCGACACACCACGCAGGCCGTTGGCGGCGAAGCCCTCGAGGATCTCGTGCGTGAGCCGGTTGGCCGCCGTAAGCGCCAGCTCCAGCGTGGGGGCGTCCACCGACTCGGTGCCGTCGAGGTCGGACGGCTCAATGCCGCGCTCCAGCGCCATCGCCGCGATCTGGCTGGCCGCGCCATGCACCAGCGCGACGCGGATGTTCAGCGAGCGCAGCACGGCAAAATCGAGCAGGAGGTTCGGAAAATTCTCGTCGCTGACAATCGCGCCATCGACACTGACCACAAAAATCCTGTCCCGAAACTTCGGTATGTACTGGAGAATTCCCCTGAGATCAGTCGGCTTCACGTTGCTCCTTGCGCGCTTGGCCAAGCGGCCAGCGCCTGCGACAGATAAGAAAAGCGATTCCTCGCTGGTTCAACCTATTTCTGCTGCACCACCAGCGCCGCCGTCTCGGCAGGCTTGGCCTCCGGTTGGGTGATCTTCAAGGGAAGGGCAGGATGGTGGCAACGATGATCGTCTGCACCAAACCCACGACGCCGATGAGCGTGAGCAGCTTGGTCCACGTGCGCAGTGTCTCCTTCTCCGTGAAGCCGCTCATGCGCTGGACCACCCAGAAGCCGCTGTCGTTCATCCACGAGAGCGGGAAAGCACCAAAGCCGATGACAAGGCAGAAATAAATCGGGTGGCAGCCCACGTCGCCGCTGGCGACGATGCCGGCCATGATGCCGGAGCCGGTGATCATCGCCACCGTGGCCGAGCCCTGCGCGGCCCGGATCACCGCAGTGAGCAGCCAGGCCATGAAGAGCATGACCGCCACGTTGCCTTCGCTGACGCCAATGGCCTTGATGGTGCCGGCAATGTCGGTGTGCTTGATCATGGAGCCGAACGCACCGCCCGCGCCGGTGATCAGGATGATCACGCCGGCCGTCTCCAGCGGCGCGCCCATGCTCTCGCCCATCTTTCCCAGCGACCAGCCGCGCTGCCGGGCCAGGGTGTACATGGCAATGACGGCGCCGAGCAGCATGGCGAGATTTTTATCGCCGATGAAGGTTAGCCCGGTCATCAGATCGGCCTGCACGGTGAGACCCATTTTCTTGAACAGGCTGATAAATGTAACGATGGAGATCAGCACCACCGGCAGCACCACCGGCAGGAGGGAAAGGCCGAAGGAGGGCAGTTCATCATCCTTTTTCTGAACGATCGCCTCCAAGTCCTTCAGTGGGGCGCCACGCGTGTCGCGCAGGGGCACATTGACGGTTTTGTTCAGCCGGCGGCAATACCACATGGCCACCAACACGGGGACGAGGGCGGCGAGCAGGCCGGCGATGATCGCCTCGCCGGCGGGTCGGCCAATGTTCTCGGCGATGATCAGCGGGCCGGGCGTGGGCGGCACCAACGTGTGGGTGATCGCACCCCCCGCGCAAATGGCGCAGACGTAGAGCGTGTAGTTCTTGCCGGTTCGCAACGCCAGCGCACGCGCCAGCGGAATCAGCAGGAAAAAGACCGTGTCGAAAAACACCGGGATGGACAGGATGAAACCGCTGAGGAGCATGGCCCACGAGGCGCGTTTCTCGCCGAGGGCGGCCATCAGTCTGCGCACGATCTTGTCCGCCGCGCCGCTCTCCAGCATGCACATGCCGATGATCGCCGCCATGGCTATGACGAAGCCGATCTTGCCCACCAGCGTGCCAAAGCCGGACATCGACCAGTTGATCGACTTGAGAAATCGCGACTGGCCTTCCTTGTCCTCCCAGAAACCGTTGGCCAGCGTCAACTCCGGCAGCGTGGGCGTGAGCAGGCCCACGAGGATGGCGCCCAGCGTCAGCCCCAGGAATGGGTGCAGGCGCAGCTTGATGATGGTGAACAGGACGAATGCCACCCCGGCGGCGAGGATATAGAACGGGGTGTAGTTGATGGAATCAGCGGCTTGAGCCAGAATTGAATGGGTCATGATTTTCCAAGGGCTGTTGCTCGGGTGCCGGTAGTCCCGCAAAAAAACGCCCCCCGGTCAAGCCCCCACCCGCTTGGCCAAGCGCTGCCTATTCCCTGACCCAAGCGGGTGTGCCGAACCAGTCGTGCATCTCCTTGGTGAACGGGACGACGACTTCCCTGGGCTCGGGGATGTGGCCACGATCCTGGGTGGAAATCATCCAGGTGTCCAGCGCGGCTCTCATGCGCTTGAGGGCGGCCTGATGGGCGGGGTTTTGGGAGGCGGCGAGGTTGCGGATTTCGTGCGGATCGGCCTGGGTATCGTAAAGCATCTCGCGCGGGAATGGTTTCATGAGGTCGGCGGCGGGGCCGGTGAGTTTGCCTTGCGCATGCAGGCGGCGCATCAGCGGCTTGACCATGAAACATTTCTCCTTGTAACGATTGAGCGTGGGGAAGCCGGCGCCAGGCGTGTAGTTGCGGATGTAGTGATAGCGCTCATCGTGAACGGAGCGCAGGCGCACCTCCGTCTCATCAATACGATCGCGCGCGGCGAAGGCGTAAGTGCGCGGCGGCTCGGCGTTGGCCCCAAGGAACACGCGGCTCTGCATGCCGAACGGCTTGGGGATGCCGGCCATCCAAAGCGTAGTGGCGGAGAGGTCCAGCAGGCTCAGCACCTGTTCGTCCACGCGACCGGCGCTGACCTGGCTTGGCCCGGTGATGTTCTTGGGCCAGCGAATAATCATCGGCACATGCAGGCCGCTGTCCCAGCACCAGTGTATGCCGCGGGCATCGAGCCGGCCGTTATCGGCGAAGAAAATGACGATGGTGTTTTCACTGAGGCCGTCCTTGCGGAGCTGGTCGAGAATCCAGCCGATGCGCACGTCGGTGCCGGTAACGGAGTTGAGGTAGCGCGCCCATTCCTCGCGGGTGATTTTGTGGTCGGGATAATACGGCGGCGGCGTGACATTTTCCGGCGTGGCCACCTTGGGATGCCATTCCTCGCCGACCCATTTGACGCGCGGTTTCTCGGCGGATTTGCGGTCGTAAATATCGTACTCCGCCTCGGGCATATTGATCTGCGCGAAGAACGGCTGTTTCTTTTTCAGGTCGGCCCAGTCCCTGCCCGCGTACACGGGGCCTTCCTTGGCAAAATTCAAATCCAGTTTGCCCGTGCCCACCTCGCGCTCACCGATATGGGTTATGTTCGCCGTATGATAGCCGGCGTCCTGCAGCAGATGCGTGATGGGCCGCACGCCGGCCGGCAGCCGGAAACCATCGGTGCGATGGCTGCGCATGTGATGCATGTCCGTGGTGGTGGCGTACCAACCGGTCATCAACGCACTGCGGCTCGGCGCGCACACCGGCGAAGTGGCATACACCTTCGTGTAGCGAACTCCTTCCCTGGCCAAGCGATCGAGATTCGGCGTGCGGACGTTTTTCTGGCCGTAGCAGGCGAGATCGAGTGAGAAATTCTCGCCGACAATCCAGAGGATGTTGGGTTTTTTGGCAGCATCGGCTTGGCCAAGGGCAACCAAACCAAGCCAAGCCAAGCCAACAAAACGAACAGATTTGATTAAGCGGACAGTGAAGAATTCCATCGGACGATAATGCAGATCCGCGGCAACGTAACAATTGAAACCACCTTGGTAAAGCGAACGATATATTACCGAAAAACCCGTTTTTTCGAGTAATCGAACGATTTTGCGCACCATTCAAACGACTTTGCATACCGTTCAATCGACTTTGAGGCATACTCAAAGGACCAGGAAACGGCACTTCCCAGCGTTGGTGTTAACTGTTTTCCAACAATGGTCTACTAACCCAACATTCCATCCTCGTTGTCGCTTGAATTCAATGATTGATGATAAATCAAAATAATATTGAAAAACTAAAATCACTAACCGAATCTTTTCTCAACCAATGAAAATTCCGTGTTCAAACTGCAGTCAGCGCTTGGAGATCCCTGATGAGTTTGCAGGGCAGACCATCGAGTGTCCCGCCTGCAAAGCCAGTTTGGCCGTGCCAGCCATGGCCGCACCTCCATCTGCGACTCCCGAAGTTCGGGCCACAACACCGCAAGTAGGTTCTCCTCAGAAATCTAAATCACCGATATCAAAACTGGTTATTGCCTCTGTTGCAGGTGTTGCTGTCGTGGTTTTGATGTTGGTTTTTTTCAGTGGGCCACGAACGCCTAGTATCTCAATTCATGAAGCTGCCAAGGATGGGAACATTGAAGCCGTTAAGCAGCATTTGATTGCTGGAACGGATCCGAATTTTGAGGACGAATTTTCCAGCGAAACCGGCAACACGAACTTTTCGGGAACTACTCCTTTACATGTTGCAACCGGCAACGGGCATAAAGAAATCGCCGAGTTCCTTATATCCGAGGGGGCTAACGTAAACGCGTTGTCAAAATTGGTGGATAAAAGGATGAAGAATTCACCCATGGATGCGCTTGAGCCTTTTAACAAGCCAATCGAGGTGCAAACGAGCCCCTTGGACCTAGCGATTGGGAATGAACACAAAGAAATGGTTGAACTGCTAATCGCCAATGGCGCAGAATTGGACGGCGGTGAATCGGGCAGGCCGATCCCGTTAATGGCAGCAATAATGAAGAAGGATATAGGGAGGAAGAATATAGAAATCGTGGAATTACTCGTTAATAACGGCGCGAATCTGAATGCAGAGATGACAGTTGGACGGACTCCGCTACGGTTGGCCATT
>MPMA02279803.1_pt1 | contig 13905 bp, 7 predicted proteins | sample 1617361 | NCBI WGS metagenome assembly MPMA02 (sample SAMN05944807, study PRJNA350692) | marine metagenome | biome: marine; feature: ODZ; material: water; isolation source: 180 m water sample filtered on 0.2 um supor filter | place: Pacific Ocean | collected 2012-04-08 | depth 180m m | reverse complement strand
TCAAGAGTACCGACTACGGCGCCAACTGGACGGACATCAGCGGCGATCTGCCGCAGCACGGCCCGGTTCGCGTCATCATCGAGCACCCGCGCAACCCCGACCTGCTGTTCGCCGGCACCGAGCTCGGCGTCTTCGTGTCGTTCACCGGCGGCGCCGGCTGGTTGCCGCTGGGCAACAACCTCCCCACCGTGCCGGTGCACGACATGGTCATCCATCCGCGCGAAAACGACCTTGTGCTGGGCACCCACGGCCGTGGTTTCTGGATCCTCGACGACATCACCATCCTCGAGGAGCTCAGCGCCGAGGCCATGGCTTCGGGGACCCATCTGGCCGGCCCGCGACCGGCCACACAGTTGAGCTACTTCAACCGCGGCCGCTCGAACCTCGGCCAATCCCGCTACACCGCGTCCAACCCACCCGCAGGCGCCATCATCAGCTACTGGATCGGGCAGGAAACGTCGAACGCAACCGCGGACGAAGACGCGGTGCCCTCTCCAGAGAGGACACCATCCATCGAGATCGAGATCCTCGACGCCCAGGGCCAGACCGTACGTCAGTTGGAGCTGCCCGACGGCGGCGCTCGAAAGGGGCTGCACCGGCTGGTGTGGGACCTGCGCTACGCACCGGCGTTCCTCCCTGATATCGAGGGAGGCACAGGGAGAGGCCCTCGCGGACCCTTCGTGCTGCCCGGTGAATACCGGGTGAGGTTACGGCAGGGGGAGCTCGAGCACACGAGGACCTTGCTGGTGCGGGGCGACCCCGCCGTCGAGATCACCGTCGCAGATCGGACCCGCTGGCACGACACGCTGCTGTCACTGCACGAAATGATCGAGGTCTCGCATGCGGTGGTGACCACCGCTCGCCAGCTCGAGGGCCAGATCGAGCAGGTGCACGCCACGCTGGCGGCCCACCCCGAGGTTCCCGAGCCCCTTCGCGCCCGGCTCGCCGACATCGAAAACGCCCTGCAGGCAATCCTCGAGGAGATGCTCGGCGACGACGCCGATGCCGGTGCGACGCAGCCCGGGGCGCCACCCTTGAATGGGCAGGTGCGGCAACTCTACTCCGCCATCGGCGCCTCGACGGCGTTACCCACGGTCGAGCAGATGCAGCTCACCCGGCGCAGCTACGAGCTGCTCGCCGAGCAGGTTGACGGCATCAACAGGGTGTTGGACGAGGATGTTGCGGAGCTGCAGAGGCAACTGGACCGGGCTGGAGTGCCGTGGACGCCGGGACGGCTCGTTGCCCCGCCGCGACGCTGACCAGCGTTTATCGAGGGGTCGCCGCTGATCGCCCTAGAGTTTCGGCATCCAATAGCGATCTTCATGGAGGATGCCGACGATAAGTGAAGCGACCGTGCTTGAGTCCAGGGTAAGCAAACTAGAGCAAGACAACCGACGACTGATTCTGGCGGTGATCGCGTTGCTTCTGGTGCTGGCAGTTTTTTATTCATGCTCGTCGTACAAGGGGCGCGGTGCCTCTGATCGGTGCGGTGATGCTTGAGCAAATACCGGAGGTGATCCAGCTCACGATGGGTCAGGTCGGGGTTATCCGAAAGAGTTTGCGCGCCCGGGCCCAGCGGTCCGCATCTCGCGGCTGGAAGACCCGCACAGTGGAGGTGTTAGCAACAAAGGTGCGGGCCGCGGAATGATGCTCAAGGGCATCGTCCGCGATGGCCTGCACCATGATGTTGCCAATGGTGGTGGCCTCCACAGGGCCGGCTCTCACCGCTAGGCCGGTCGCGCTTGCCAGAGCCTGGTTCAGGAAGTTGTTGCGGCTGCCCCCACCGATGACGTGGATGCCCCGCACCTTCTGCGACGTAATCGTCATCAAGTCATCGAGGGCCTGCGCGCAACGCAACGCCAACGATTCGAGAATCACGCGAGCAAAGCCTACCGGTGAACTTGGTATCGCCTGCCCACGCTCGACCAGGTAGGAACTGATTTCCCTGACCATGTTCTTGGGATTGAGGAAGCGCATGTCGTCCACGTCGATGTGCACGTCACCTATTACAGCGCTTTGCAGCCCGCCGAGAAGTTCTTTATGGGAGAGCCCGATGCCCTCTGATTCCCAAATGCGTCGGCAGGACTCGAGCATCCAAAGACCCATCACGTTCTTTAGCAGGCGGTTCGTGCCGTAGACCCCCGCTTCATTGGTGAGGTTGCGACACTGGGCCTCATCGCCAAAGACCGGGTCCGAGGTTTCAATGCCCAACAGCGACCAGGTGCCCGACGAGAGGAAGGCCCAGCCGGGACTGAGTGGCGTACCGGCCACGGCGCTAGCGGTGTCATGGGTGGCGGGCACGACGACCTCGAGCCGGTTCAGGCCGGTGGAGGCTCGGTACTCGGGCAGCAGGCAGCCAAGCCGTGTCCCGGGCTGAACCAATGACGGCATGATCTCAGGGGCCACGCCGACTGCGCGCAGCATTTGAGTATCCCACTCTCTTGTCCCTGCGTGCAACAGTTGGGTGGTCGAAGCGTTGGTGACCTCCCCAGTGGAAACTCCTGACAGGTGACGATGGATGAGATCGGGAATCATTAGCAAGCGCTTCGCTTGTGTGGGCCACTCGCCTGCTGCGATCTGCGCCAAGATCTGCACCGACGTGTTGATCGGCATGAACTGGATGCCGGTGCGCGCGTAGATCTGCTGCGCCGGCAGTTTGCTGAGCAGCGCTTCGAGCATCCCGTCGGTTCTCGGGTCCCGATAACACACGGGGTTTTCGATCAGGGTTTCCCAATCGTCGAGCAGGCCATAATCCACGCCCCAGCCATCCACTCCAACACTGCGGATCTCAGCGGGATCGACCAGCTGCTGCTGACCTACGGCATGCAACCCGTTCATGACCTCAGTCAGCAAACGGTCAAGCATCCAGCGCTCGTGACCCCCTTCGAACGCCACAGGCTGGGCAAAACGATGCAGCTCTTCCAGCTCGAGCGCATCCTCGCTCAAACGTCCCAACATCACGCGCCCGCTGGCCGCACCAAGATCCACCGCCAGATAAGCGCGTTCTAGCGGAGCCTTGACTGGATGCAGGTCAGCCAATCAAACGATCCCAGCCGAAGAGACGCCGTCGGAGGGTCGCTCGACACCCTTCTTACTCCGGTAGCCACTCTTGCGATAGAGGCCAAGTGCGTCGATGGCTCCGCCGGAACGCAGGCGTGCCATGGCGAGGATCGGGGAGACGTCGCATTGGTAGGCTGCGCGCAGGGTGCCCAGCGCCATAATCGCGTCGTTGGCTCCTTGATGTTCAGCGAGCGCTTTGCGGTCCACCAGCAACGCTTGCACGAAGGCACGCTGCACTTCCATCGCGCTGGTCATCAAGGACTCGATCGGGTCGGTTACGTTGTGCGATTGGTCAAGCATATAGGCGGGCGCGAAAGACGCATCGTCGCGATGTGCTCCGATCAGCTCATGGAAAACGAGAAAGAGCTGGAAGGGGTGGATCGAGCCACTATCAAGGTCATCGTCACCATATTTACTGTCGTTGAAGTGGAAGCCACCCAGTTTGCCGAACTGGATCAAGCGGGCGACGATCATCTCAATGTTGACGTTTGGAGCGTGGTGTCCAAGGTCCACAAGACAAGAGGCCTGATCACCTAGCTCCGCGGCGCACAAGTAACTGGTCCCCCAGTCATTGTTCACCGTGGAGTAAAAGGCTGGCTCGAAGAACTTGTGTTCGAGGAACATGCGCCAGTCGACTGGGAGCACGGAGTAGATCTCCCGCAAGCCATCGATGTAGCGCCCGAGCGCTCCACGGAAGTCCAGTTGTCCGGGAAAGTTGCCGCCGTCAGCGATCCAGACCGTCAACGCCGTGGACCCTAGCTGTTGACCGACCTCGATGCACTCCTGGTTGTGTTTAATCGCCTGCTGCCGCACGGTCGCATCGGTGTGCGTCAGGCTGCCGAATCGATATGAGAGCGCCTGCTCCGGTTGGTCTTGAAAAGTATTCGAGTTGATCGCATCGAAACTGATTCCCAGGTGGGCTGCGCGTTCTCGTAACTCGGCAGGGTCGTCGGGACGGTCCCATGGGATGTGCAAGGAGATGGTTGGTGTGCAACGAACCAACTGCTGAACGGCCGCACAGTCCTCGAGCTTTTCGAAGATGTTGCGCGGCTCTCCAATCCCTGGAAAACGCCCGAAACGCGTGCCGCCCGTGCCGACGCCCCAGGAGGGCAACGCTACAGCAAAGCCTTGCGCCTCACGGGTGATCTCTTCGATAGAGATTCCTCGCCGCGCGAGTTGCATGCCGAGATGGTCAAAGTCGTCCTGTAGCGAGGCCTGTGCCGCAGTGTTCTGATCCTGTATTTGATCGTTGCTGATGCGATAGGTTTCGCTCATGTCATTCACCGGGGAAAGCGGCCGGTCGTCCGGCGCAGATGTTCACAATGTTTCCTCCAATGAGATCGACGATTGATCACGCTGCTGACACATTGCTATGGCGACGATAGATCCAGAGACTACCCGCCACGAAATAGACCAGTGAGGCGACCAGCAACCAGGTCTTGAAGGGTCCGATTCTCGACGCGCGTTCTGCTTCGGACGAAAGCAGAACCCAGACCGGAAGTGCCACGCAAGTCACAAGCGCGAGCAGCGCGACCAGGCCGGCGGCTTTGACGAAACTCGGTGTCTCCTCGGGCCCGCTCGCGGCGGTTTCAATCGACGGCCGGTGTGGGGCCGCATCCACAGCGCTGTCACTGCGAGCGTCGGCTGTAACAGAGCTGCCCCCATTCCCCTTCTTGGCCAGCACTAGGTACAAGACCCCACTCAGCACCCAGGCCGGGACAGCCAGGAAGAAGAGATGCACCACACCAGTCTGCCAAAGAGCCACAGCCCCCAGACTGCCGGCCGCCCAGGCGATCAGCGCCGGTGTGTCCCACATGGAAGAGACCTGGTGAGCCGCGCCACGCTTGCGCAAAACGAAGTGGTACGCGGTCACGATCCCGCCAACCGGCGCCAGCAAAATTCCGTATACGCCGACAAAACCCAGCAGCTTGGTGAATACAAAGGGCGAGCAAGCGACGACCGTGGTCAGCGCACCAGCGACGAGCGTCACCTTCCAACGCGGCCAATTGGGTGTCACCGCCTGCAGCGCGAGTCCTGCCCGGTACAGGGTCGGGTTCGAGGTCGTCCAACCGGCAATTACCACGGCGACGGCCCCCGCCACACCCAGGGCGTTCATCGCCACTGCGCCGGAGTCGAGTTCGGTCAGCGGCTGATTCAACGCCATGGCCGCGGCCGCGCCCATGACACCCGCAGCGATCCAGGCCACGTAGTGTCCCAGGAACATTCCGAGGGCCGAGTTCAGTCCATAGATCGGGCGCCGTGCATAGCGAAGAATCGCCATGTCGGAGAGTCCCAAATGCATGGCTATGTTGCAAATCCAGGCGAAGGCAGCGAGCTGCCAGAAGGTGATCGCCTCGCCCCCATTTGCCGGCACGCCAGTCCAAATGCGGGCACGCGCAACCTCGAGAAATCCAGCGGGCTTACCCCCCGCGGAAGCAACCGATGCAGCCAGATTCGGCCAAGTAGCGAGGGCGCCCGCGATGAACATCGCGATCATCCACGGCGCGCAGAGCGTCGCGAACTGTGCCAAGCGTGTGAAACCCCAGATGGCAAGGGCAACGACCACAGCTCCCACGCCCAGAACCACAAACACGAAGCGCACGTCATCGGGATACCAAAGCGTTTGAGGTGGAATGCCGAAGGGGATGCGAATCGCGGAGGCCGATACCGTGATCATCGAACCGGCAAGAATGCAGTATAGGACCGCGTTGAGCACATTGTAGATCGTGGTGACTCCCGGCCCGGCGATGCGCCGCAGATACCAATACAGCGTCAGGCGTGTTTGGGTCGCAATCGGCGCGCACACCAGCGTCCACGAGAGCACCGCCATCAAATTGCCCAGCAACAGGCCGATGAGAACATCCCCCGTGCGTGCCCCCCAACTCACAAACAGAGCGCCGATGACAAATTCAGTGGCCGCGACGTGCTCGCCCGCATACATACCGGCGAAATGAGCGCACCCGTGTAGCTGGTTCTCGGCAACCGGCTCACGATCGTACTCGTAGAGCCTGTCGAGGCGCCGCACCACACTTTCGTCCGCTGGCGGTGTGTTCATTCCGCTTCTATCGAGAGGAGAGTCCGCGGCATTATAGTAGGAAGGTGGAAAGTACATACAGAGCCGAGCGGCTCCCGCGACCGTAGGGATGGCGAAGAAGGTGGTAGCTGCCTCGAACCCTGACGATCTCAGGCAGCGTCCTCGAGACAAAGCTCGATGGTCTCTGCGATGCGGCGGTCCAGTTCCTCGAGCGACCTGGATTCCCGGGTCATGGTTCGATCACCTCGTCCTTCGTTCTACTAGACGGCCACGGACGCGCCGGTAGCCATGAAAGGAAGGAAGTCACTGGCTCGATTCATATTTAGCCTGGAGTTCGTCCGTGCGCCTTCTCAACTCCGTCAGAATTTCCAGATAGTCAGGATCTCCGGCCAGGTTTCTGGTTTCCATGGGATCCACGAGGAGGTCGTACAGCTCTTCGTATACAGGCTCTTGCTCGAAGTATCTGGCGTATTTGTACCGTGCACCTCGAACACCCTCGTGTTTAGGAATCTCCGCATGGTCGAAGAGATGTTCGACGAAAAAGTCGCTTCTCCATTCCGCAGGTGACGCGCCTTCGAGAATCGGCACCAGGCTTGTGCCTTGCATCGTGCTCGGGACTTCGACACCGGCCAGATCGAGCAAGGTTGGCGCAATATCGATGTTCAGGACGGGCAGTGAGGGAAGCGCTCCTCGCGATTCTTCCTCGATACGTGGGTCGAAAACTATGAGCGGCACATGTATCGAAAGCTCGTACGGGAGCCATTTCCCGGCGTATCCGCGCTCTCCCAGGAAATACCCGTTGTCTCCCATCAAGATGACGACGGTATTCGACGCGAACTCGAGGGACTCGAGCTCGTCGAGAACACGGCCGATGGCGGCGTCGACACCGGTGATCATCCGCAAGTATCCCCGCGTCATTTGCTGTGCCTTCTCGGGCGTATCGAAACGCCAGTACCAGCGGATTCTGTTCAGCGAAGCATCCTTCAAAAACTCCGGGAGGGCTTCGAAGAATGCCGGTTCGGAAAGAGGTGGGTCAGGTATGGCAACGTCTGAATACCTCTCGTTCATCGCCTCGGGCCAGATGAACTGTCTTTCATCCCCATCATCGGCATGAGGGGCATTGAAACTCACAGTCAGCGCAAACGGACTAGTTTGATCGGCAGATCTCAGAAACTCGACGGCTCGGTCCGCGGTGATGTTCGTGAGGTGGCGAGTCGACCCGTCTTCCTGTTGCTTGAGGTAGGGCGCGCCCGGAAAGGGTACGTAGGTGTCGAACATCTTGTCCACGGCCCCCGGCTCTGTGTCAACGCCGAATTTCCCGACAAATCCCGTGCGATAGCCAGCCTCCCGTAACAAGACAGGATAGCTCCCGTCGGTGAACCGGACGGCGAGCGGCGGCGTGCCGAATGTGGATTGGTGCGTGCGTTCCACCAGCCCTGTCAGCAAGCTGGCTCGACTGGCGGCGCAAATGGGAGTCGTCACGAAGGCGTTTTCAAACCGAACGCCCTCGGAAGCCAGCCGATCTATATTCGGCGTCTCGAGAAACGGGTGCAAGATACCCAGCATGTCGAAGCGCTGATCGTCGGTCGTGATGAACAGCAGATTGGGTCTTTGCACGACCTGCCGTTTTTGGCCGACCGGGGGTTGTTGCGCATCGCAGCTGACAAGCAGCAGGGCGAGTACCAGCAACGCGTCTCTTCTCATGGCATCAATTATCACGCTTTCTAGCGCCAGGATCCAAAGTATTCATCGCCTGTGGGGTGGCCCGGCGAGGTCCTTCGCGCGTTGGGCGGCAAGGCGGTTCTACCACCCCATCGCGTTACCTGACCGACGGCCACCAGCGAAACTCCGCCGCCATCGGCGTAGAGTTTCTGGCATCCAATAGCGATTTTCATGGAGGGTACCGACGATGAGTGAAGCGACCGTAGTGGATCCTTGATGACAACAATCCGACCGACGTTGAAGCGCCTGTTGCCAGCTCTCCTTGTCGCTCTGTGTGCAAGCTCGTGCGGCGTTCCTGATGAGCCTGGCCCCATCAATTTCCTGCTGATCACCGCCGACGACCTGGAGTGGTCTACGGTCGGCGTGTATGGCTCCCATGTAGAGGCGATTACGCCGAACATCGACCAACTCGCGTCCGAGGGCCTGCGCTTTACCAACGCCCACGTCAACATTGCGGTTTGCCAGCCGTCTCGACAGACGTTGCTGACCGGCAGGTACCCACACAACAATGGCGCGCCCGGATTTCATCCCATCGCGGATGATGTCCCGATTCTGCAAGAGAGCCTGAGGCGCGCTGGGTATCTCAACGGCAGTATCGGCAAGACTAGGCACCTGCAACCGACCGAACGATTCGGTTGGGACCTAGGGCCCGATGCCGACAACCCCGGCGAAGGTATCTGGATGCATCACCTGGGCAACGGCCGGGACATCGAGCTGTACAAGAAGTACACGACCGAGGTTCTGAGACTGGCCAAGGAAGAGAGCCGCCCCTTCTGGCTCATGCTGAATACGCACGACCCCCACAAACCCTTCTACGGGGACGGCGGCGAGGAGTACGACTATCCGGTTAGCCGCAAGTACTCGCCGGAAGAGATCGAAGTGCCCGGCTTTTTGCCGGACCTGCCTGAAGTGCGGGAGGAGCTCGCCAAGTACTACACGAGCGTGCGCCGCGCCGACGATATCGTCGGCGCGATTCTCGAGATACTCGATGACGAGGGCTTCCGGGAAAACACCCTCGTGATGTTCCTCTCCGACAACGGCAGCTCGTTTCCTTTCTCCAAATCCAATGTCTATCTCAACAGCACTAAAACGCCCTGGATCGTTCGCTGGCCGGGCGTAGCGGCCGCCGGGAGCGTCGATACCTCACATTTCATCTCGGGCATCGACTACATGCCCACCATTCTGGAAGCAGCCGGCCTCAAGGAGGTGCCCGACATGGACGGCGAGTCCTTCCTATCGTTGCTCGAGGGCGAAGAGCAAGGCTGGCGCACGTCGGTGTTCACCGAATACAACACCACCTTCCACGAACTCGCCTTGCACATGCGAGCGATCCAGAACGAGGACTTCGGATACATCTACAACCCTTTTTACGGTCGTGAAAAAGTCGCGATGGAGGCCTCGACTGGGCCAACCTGGGACGCGATGGTCGAAGCCGGCAGGACAGATCCAGCCATCCAGGCGCGCGTAGACCTATTTTACAACCGTGTCCCCGAGGAGCTGTACAACTACAAGACCGACCCCGACGCCCTGGTGAACCTCGTTGCAGATCCGGCCTACGCCGACATCCTGGCCGAGCTACGCCAGCAGCTGGCCAACGAGATGTACAGGACGGACGATTTCATGCTGGAGAGATTTAAAGAGGAGTTCGGCATAAAGGGCGTCGAAGGTTTCTGGCCCCTCGGCCGCCGGGGTCTCGCGAATGGCGCGCCGGTGTCAGCGAGAGTGTTGCGATGAAAATCACCGGTCATATTTACGCGCGACGTCTTCGACCGATACGACATCACCAACGAGTCCGATGTGAAGCAAGCTCTAGGCAAACTTGGCGACCACAATAATGGCTCCATCGGGACATTTTCGGGACAATCAGCCAAATCAGGCCGAATTGCGCAGTTTGATCGGTCGTCGGATGTCGCTGTAAATAGCTGAAATATTTAGCTTTACGAATTTAGTCGTCCGGATGTCGCAAGACTTCCGCGCGGGTTTCATTGTCCTAAAACGTCGTTTTCGACGAATCCTTTATTGGCGCGAGTTTGCGCCGAAACCCTTGTCGCTGTTGATGACGAATCCATTCCAAATCGTTCCGTAGCGTCCGAGGACTCCGACAATTCTTTCCAGGGTGGGACAATCAGTGGGACAGTTAACTCCGCCATCCCGCCTTATATCCGCAGCCACACGCGCCGCACCAACACAGCATCCACTTACAGTTCAAGCACTCGTAGTCGATGGCGTTGTCGAGTTCCTTCTGGCACTGATAACAGTGGGTCTTACGATGACCTTTCTTGCTCCTCCGAGTTACACCCTTGTATTTCTCCCCTTTCGACTCCACATACTCCCGGTGGGATTGGACAAGGTCGTACTCGTCCCAGGCTTGGCAATTGGGCGACATGCCATGCGTCTTGGCCTTCGCATCAAGCCTGCTGGCGATGGTGACTGCTGGGTAGATGAATTTCTTGGTGTCGAGCCACTTCCGAGATTTCCTCTCATATGTTCTGCCGTCCAGCTCAAGCGATGGTCGCTTAGGCGATGGTCGCTCAAGCGATGGTCGCTTAGGCGTTGGTCGCTTAGGCGACGTGTTCCCGCGCTTGATCACGGAACGCCAGCGCATGTATTCCGAGTATGCATGTTCGTGCGGTCCTACTGGTTTGCATTTGCCAAGGCACATCTGCACGAAATGGTGCCGCTCTGGATTGTCTGGCGATCTGCTGCCCGTCTCCAAGCTGCTGTAAAAGTCGAAGTACTTGCGTAGACGCTTTATGTCTTCTGGCGGTAACCAACCTTCTTTTTCTATTCGATCCAAAAATTTCCTTGTATTTCGAATCACGGTGCCGATTCCATGGTTAGCTGAAACCCTTCATGAAGATCGCTATTGGATGGCGAAACCTTACGCCGGTAACGGCGGAGTTTCGCTGGTGCCGTCGGTCAGGAGCCTTTGACGCTGGTTAGCGCTCGAGCGCCCTCCAGATCACGGTGCCGACGATGAAGGTGGGCCAGTACTGGAACCTTTATATTTTCAAAATATGAACTTTGCAACTGGCTTGTTCCGAGGCTTCCGTTGGCGACGATCTGGTGCGGGCCGGCAGTTCAGCCGATCTAGCGAGCGGCTGTTCTCTCTTCCCCTTTTTTCTCCTCTGGTTCCTCCTTCACCGGGGGTGACCAAAAACCAGGGTTGGAAGGGGTCATCGCAGCCACCTCGGCGGAATGAAGTGCAGCGTTGAAGAGAACGCGGAAGGTGCCGTAGGGCTGGCCACGCCACTGGGGGCGTAGACCGAGGAGGATGACGTGGCCGTCGCCGTGGTGCACGTCGAGCGCCGCTGCGTAGCCCTGCATGTGCTCCTCACCGAGCAAGTAGCCCGACAGTAGCGGCGAGCCTTTTTCCTGATACTTGGCGAGAACCGCACCCTCGAAGCCCTCAGAAACCGTGAAAACAGGGCTTCCACCCACCATGGCTGCGGCCTCCTCCGACATCCCCGACATCACGGGGTGCGAGGTATCGACGATCAGTTCGACGACCGATGCGTTAAGGAAGAACTCCTGATTGTCCAGTTCGGCCACGACGTTTTCGACCGGCAGGTGAAGGTGCTCCACGGCAAACATGCTGCTCGCGTTCAGGCAGACCAATGTGCCCCCGGCACTGACAAACTCGTCGAGGGCTCGAACACCGACCTGGCCGATGCCACCGGCATAGCGGGGCGGCACGGTGCCGACCTGCGAGCCATCCAGGATCTGCCTCGCCCGCATGTCCACCAGCACGATCACGTCGTAGCGGTCGCGCATGCGGCCCGCCTTGAAGTCGGTGTTGTAGATGCTGTCGAAATCGAAGTCGAAGCCCTCGATCAGCCAGCGCGTCCAGCCCTCGTCCATGCTCGCCGCCCATGGACGGTAGAGGCCGATGCGAGGCTTGTTGATCTCGGTGCCCGAAGCCGAGGTGCGCTCGGCTTGCAACGCTAACTCGGTGACCATCTCGTTCATCACCGCATCGCTCAGTCCAGTGATCACGTAGCGACCGCTGCTGCTGGCGCCTGCGGCCGACTCCGGCGTGCCGGGAACGAAGCGCACGTTGCCCCCGTTCCGCCAGGCCCGGTTGATGGCACGGAAGGCGTTGTTCTGCACCGGGTCGACGGTGAGCGCCGGCCCGATACCAGTGCTGCGGCCGGGCAGCGGCACAATGCCGGCGGCAATCGGGTTGGTGTCAAAGCCGACGCCGGGCAGGCTGTCGAAGGGGGCAGCGTCGCCGTCTTCGTCCTGCCAGGCGATCGGTTCACCCTGCACCGGAGCCATCGCTGCCAGCACGGTGTCGTCGAGCGGTGAACCCGCCTCCACGACGCGCACCTCCATCTGGTAAGGCAACGTCCATCCGGCGGCGTCGTAAGGCTGGTCGGGAGGCCCATCCTCGTACTGCCGAAGGTCCGGGTATTCTTGCACTGACAAGAGCACGCGAGGGAAGCTGGCGTTGGCGCGTGCCATGGGTATCACCCAGGTTCCGGCCGGATAGTTCTGGCCCTCGAAGGTGATGGACTCGGTGAGTTGGTGAATCTCGATGTTTTGGAATGCCAAGCGCCGCAGCATCTCCACCGCGGCCACCGGGTCGCGTTGCTGCTGTGGGATGAAGTAGGCAAAAGGCGGACCCTCCGTGTACTGCTGGATCACGTCGCGACCGGCCTGGTAGCGATTGTAGAGCACGTTCTCCTTGTACTTGGCTGCCACATCCAGTGTTGCCATCGACGCGGTCAGCATATACTCGACGGAGTCGCGCAGCCGCCACCAACCACCCTTCCAGATGCTTGAGTGCAGCGCTCCCTGTCGCAGATCCTGCTTGTCCTGGGGGAAATCGCTCACGCTGTAATAACGGGGCGAGGCGTAGCTGTGCAGGCCCCCCTCGCTGAACATGTTGACGATGTTGTGGAACGAGTGCACCTGATCGATATAGCCTGGGTACCAGAAGTCGTAGCCGGTGCCCATGTGGGTAGAGCCAATCAGTCCCCTCTCATCGAGGGCGACGGCCGCGGCCAACCCGATCAGGCTGTTGGTGCGGTTGATCAGTGGGTGCACGTACGGCGAGATCGGCTCGGCATAGGGTGGCAGCCAGAAGGTGGCCGGGAACGGTGAGGTCATGTGGTGGTTGTACATAATCTGCGGCTCCCAGTGGCGCATGACCTGAGAGACGACCCGCGACTCGAGCATGTTGAGTCCGTAGCCGTCGCGATTGTTGTCGTGACCGACGTACTTCTGGTAGAGGCGCGGCATGCGCGACACCTCGAACTCGGTGCCCAGGTTCGACTCGTACCACTCGACGATCATGTTCTGGCCGTCGGGGTTTATCGAGAACCACAAGACCAGGACGACGTTCTCGAGGATTGCCCGGCTGATATCGCCCTCTTTTTCGGTTACCAGGTCGTAGGCGAGCTGAATGGTGTGCTGTCCGTGCGCCGTCTCCGTAGCGTGCAGGCCGCCGTCGATGGCTACGATCGCCTTGCCCTCGCGCGCCAGCGCGTGGCCCTCTTCGTCCGTGAGTCGCTCCGGGTGCGCCAGGCGCTGGGCGATCTCACGATAGTGCTCGACGTTTGTCAGGTTCTTGGGGTCGGAGATTAGAGCGATGTACCAATCGAGGCCCAGGGATGTCCGGCCCACTTGTCTGAGCTCTACCCGGTCGCTGGTTTCAGCGAGCGCCATGAAGTAAGCGAGCGACTCGTCGTACGAAGCGAGCTCATAGTCGTCGCCAACTCTGAACCCGAGGACCGACTCAGGTGTCGGTATGCCGGATTGGACCTGAGGAAGAGCGGGGGATGAGGCACCCGCGGAGGCGATCACGAGAGCTGACAACAGAACGCACCTGAACAAGATCTTGAGCACGGTTCTCCTCCTCAGAGAGTTGTCCAAACTTGATCAACGGGAAACTCTAGCTCCGTCCCCCAGGGATGTTGGCTCGCAACGATCGCCGCGATGCCGCAATACTCACAGATAACCATACGCCAAGAATTCAGAAGGCGCACTTGTCCCGGGCTCGCCATGCCGCAGTACCTCCCTGTGCCCCCTGAGGTTATCTCAGCCTGATCGACGGCTATCAGCGAAACTCCGCCGTTACCGGCGTA
>MPMA02005354.1_pt1 | contig 13927 bp, 6 predicted proteins | sample 1617361 | NCBI WGS metagenome assembly MPMA02 (sample SAMN05944807, study PRJNA350692) | marine metagenome | biome: marine; feature: ODZ; material: water; isolation source: 180 m water sample filtered on 0.2 um supor filter | place: Pacific Ocean | collected 2012-04-08 | depth 180m m | reverse complement strand
GTCAAGAATCTCGCCAGCCTGCCATCGCTCGATGAACTGCGTGGCAAGCTGGTTGGGCTACTCAATGCCCCGGCCACCAAGATCGCCGGTGTACTCCAGGCCCCGGCGGGTCAGTTGGCGCGCGTTATCGACGCCCATGCAAATGCACAAGAGGCGGCCTGATCCCGGGCGCGCCAACGATCAAAAAATCTCAGACCAGGAGTAAGAAACATGGCTGATATCGAGAAGATTGCGGAAAAACTGTCCGCCCTGACGGTGCTGGAAGCATCGGAACTGGCCAAGTTGCTTGAGGATAAGTGGGGTGTTTCGGCCGCGGCGCCGGTGGCCGTAGCCGCTGCTCCGGCAGCCGGCGGCGGCGACGCCGCAGTAGAAGAGCAGACCGAGTTCGATGTCATTTTGGCGAGCTTCGGCGAGAAGAAGATCAACGTCATTAAGGAAATCCGCAGCATCACTGGCCTTGGGCTCAAGGAAGCCAAGGGGCTTGTCGAGGGCGTACCCAACCCCGTCAAGGAGGGTGTGTCCAAGGACGAGGCCGACGAGATCAAGGGTAAACTGGAAGGCGCCGGTGCCACCGTCGAAGTCAAATAGTCGCGAGCGAAACGGGGCCGTTGCCGTTTCGGTGGTGGCCTCTCTTGACATTCGGTGGTGTTTTTACGAAATTCATCGCTCGGCATAACTGACGGCAGCGACACCGTTCGACATAGTGAAACCGGATCCCATCCGGAAGCATCTGATCCGCCTCTGCGCCGCTTTCCATTAAGCGGGCGTAAGCGGCATCTTGCTCTCTTTTGGTGCGTTACGCGTGCTGTGAGGGGGTGCTTTCGTTGCATTCTGGCTAAGCCCGCATGGCTGTGGGCTCGCTGCTGTGCGTCAACCTCGTATTGAGGAGAAGGCATGACCCTGTCATTCACTGGGCGCAAGCGCATTCGCAAATCCTACGGCGGCTCTTTGGCAGTCGCATCGATGCCGAACCTGATCGAGGTTCAGCGGAACTCCTATGAAGCGTTCCTGCAAAAGGACGTGGAAATGCCTGAGCGCCGGGATGCCGGCCTGCAGGCTGTCTTTAATTCGGTGTTCCCGATTCGCGATTTTTCGGATTCTGCCCAGCTCCAATATGTCGCCTATGCTCTCGATTCACCCAAGTACGATGTAGAGGAATGCCAGCAGCGCGGCGTAACCTATGCTGCACCATTGCGCGTGACCCTGCGCCTCATCGTCTGGGATGTTGACGAGGAAACCGGTGCGCGCACGGTGCGTGATATCAAGGAACAGGACGTCTTCATGGGCGACATGCCGCTCATGACCGACAAGGGCACCTTTGTGATCAACGGCACGGAGCGTGTCATCGTTAGCCAGATGCACCGCTCGCCGGGCGTCTTCTTCGATCATGATAAGGGCAAAACCCACTCCTCGGGTAAATATCTCTTTGCGGCGCGGGTGATTCCCTATCGTGGCTCGTGGCTTGATTTCGAGTTCGATGCAAAGGACATCGTTTATGTCCGCGTTGATCGCCGTCGCAAGCTGCCGGTCACCACGCTGCTGCGCGCGCTCGGTCTCAATACCGAGGAAATTCTCGATCTCTTCTACGAGATGGTCGACTACAAGCGCAGCAAGAAGGGCTGGAGCGCACCCTTCGATCTCGAGCGCGTCAAGGGCACGCGGCTGGAGCGCGACCTGATCAACGCTAAGACCGGTAAGGTCGTGGCTGAGGCAGGCACGCGGGTCACGGCCCTTATTTCGCGCAGGTTGGCCGATAGCGGTTTCAATAGTCAACGCATCGAGCTTGACGACCTAATCGATCAGTTTTCGGCGCGCGAGATCGTCGATATGGAGAGCGGGCTGGTGATTGCCGAGGCGGGTGACGCCATTACCGAGGAGATGAGGGACGCTATCGCGGAGTCCAAAATCGGCGCGATCTCGGTGTTGGCCATGGGTCCCAATGTCGGTCCTTACATCCGCAACACGCTTGCCATCGACAAAAACCAGTCGCGTTCGGATGCTCTGACCGATATCTACCGGGTCATGCGCCCCGGCGAGCCGCCGACCGACGAGAGCGCGGAGCGTCTGTTCTACGATCTGTTTCTGAGCCCGCTGAAGCTTACTTCGCAGAGCGTCGACGTGCGCGACACGCCGAACAAGCGGGCTAAGCCCGTGGGGGCCCTCGATCGGGCCGCACTGCAGGGCAATGCTTGGGTGATCGATTCGCGCGACGGATTTTCGCTGATCGCGGTGTCCTGCTCCCTCGATTGGGGCGGACCGAACATGGGCTGGATCGCCAACGCGGATATGAACATCCTGCGCTCCGAGCGCTATGACCTCTCTGCTGTCGGGCGTGTGAAGATGAACTCGCGTCTCGAAGTCGAGTGTGATGATGAACTGCGCGAGCTGCGGCGTGCGGACATCACCGCTGTCGTCTCGACCCTTGTCGGTCTGAAGGACGGTCGTGGCGATATCGACGATATCGACCATCTCGGTAATCGGCGTGTGCGCTCGGTCGGCGAGCTGATGGAAAATCAGTATCGCGTCGGGCTGCTTCGCATGGAGCGGGCTATCCGCGAGCGTATGAGTTCGGTCGAGATTGATGCCGTGATGCCGCACGACCTGGTTAATTCCAAGCCGGCCGCGGCGGCGGTGCGGGAGTTCTTTGGCTCCTCGCAGCTCAGCCAGTTCATGGACCAAACCAATCCGTTGTCTGAGATCACTCATAAGCGGCGCCTGTCAGCACTTGGCCCGGGCGGCCTGACGCGCGAGCGTGCTGGCTTCGAGGTGCGCGACGTGCATCCCACCCATTACGGCCGCATATGTCCGGTTGAAACACCAGAGGGACCGAATATTGGCCTTATCAATAGTCTTGCGACCTATGCCAAGGTAAATAAATACGGGTTTATAGAATCGCCCTACCGTAAGGTGGTCAAGGGAAAGGTGACTGACGAAGTTGACTACCTCTCGGCCACGGACGAAGCGCGGCACACCATTGCTCAGGCCAATGCGCCACTTAATGCCAGCGGACGTTTCCAGCGCGATCTGGTGAGCTGTCGCGTTAATGGTGATTTTGTCATGACCTCACCGGAGAATGTCGATTACATCGATGTTTCACCGAAACAGCTGGTCTCCGTTGCTGCAGCCCTGATCCCGTTTCTTGAGAACGATGATGCCAACCGCGCACTGATGGGCTCGAACATGCAGCGCCAAGCGGTACCGCTAATCCAGGCCCAGGCGCCGCTTGTTGGCACAGGCATGGAGGAGGTCGTGGCACGCGACTCGGGCGCTACCGTGGTGGCGCGCCGGGCCGGTGTGGTTGACCAGGTCGATGTCCGGCGCGTCGTTATCCGGGTCACGGCCGAAGACAGCGAGGGCTCTGCCGGCGTCGATATTTACAACCTTTTGAAGTTCCAGCGCTCGAACCAGAACACCTGCATCAACCAGCGGCCGTTGGTGAAGGTGGGTGATCGGGTGGTGGCCGGCGACGTGATCGCCGACGGTCCTTCGACTGAACTCGGCGAGCTGGCGCTTGGGCGCAACGTGCTCGTCGCCTTTATGCCCTGGAATGGCTATAACTTTGAGGACTCCATCCTCATCTCCGAGCGTATCGTCCGTGACGACGTCTTCACCTCGATTCATATCGAGGAATTCGATGTTATGGCTCGCGATACCAAGCTCGGGCCAGAGGAGATCACGCGCGACATCCCCAACGTTGGCGAAGAGGCGCTGAAGAACCTCGACGAGGCGGGCATCGTCTATATCGGCGCCGAAGTGAAGCCGAACGATATTCTTGTCGGTAAGATCACGCCCAAGGGCGAATCGCCTATGACGCCCGAGGAGAAGCTGCTGCGTGCCATCTTCGGCGAAAAGGCGTCCGATGTGCGTGATACGTCGCTGCGCTTACCGCCTGGCGTCTCGGGTACGATTGTCGAGGTCCGGGTCTTCTCCCGTCGTGGCATCGACAAGGACGAGCGCGCACTCGCCATCGAGCGTGCCGAGATTGATCGTCTGGCCAAGGACCGCGATGACGAGCGCATGATCATCGAGGGCGATATTTACGATCGTCTGAAAAACATGCTGCTCAACCGGCAGATCGTGGCCGGGCCCAAGGGCTGCAAGGTTGGCAGCAAGATCACCCAGGCTGTGCTCGAAGAATACGGGCATGGCCAGTGGTGGCAGTTTGCGGTCAAGGTCGAAAAAGTGATGGGGCACGTCGAGGCGCTTAAGCGAGAGCTCGATGTTGCCAACGAGGCGCTTGGCGCGCGCTTCCAGGACAAGGTCGAGAAAGTGCAGTCCGGCGACGAGCTGCTGCCGGGCGTGCTGAAGATGGTCAAGGTTTTCGTGGCCGTGAAGCGCAAGCTGCAGCCTGGGGACAAGATGGCCGGTCGCCACGGCAACAAGGGCGTCATCTCCAAGATCATGCCGATCGAGGACATGCCCTATCTCGAAGATGGCACGCCGCTCGACATCGTGCTCAACCCGCTCGGGGTGCCCTCGCGCATGAATGTCGGACAGATTCTGGAGACCCATCTCGGTTGGGCGACGCGTGCGCTTGGTCGCGAGGTCGGCGAGCTGCTCAACGATGCCACGAGCAAGGGCGGTGAGACCAAGCAGATCCGTGCCCGTCTTGGCGATATCTATGGCAAAAAAGTAGTCAAAGACGTCTTCAAAACCATGGACGACGAGGAGATCATGGAACTCGCCGGCAATCTTCGTCCCGGCGTGCCAATCTCGACGCCGGTGTTTGACGGCGCGCATGAGGCCAATATCATCGAGCTTCTCGAGCAGGCCGGCCTGGACGTGTCCGGGCAGGTGACGCTCACGGACGGGCGCACAGGTGAGACCTTCGACCGAAAGGTGACGGTGGGTTACATCTACATGCTTAAGCTTCATCACCTGGTTGATGACAAGATCCATGCCCGCTCCATCGGCCCCTACAGCCTCGTGACCCAGCAGCCGCTGGGCGGAAAGGCCCAATTCGGCGGCCAGCGTTTCGGCGAGATGGAGGTCTGGGCACTGCAGGCTTACGGTGCGGCTTACACCCTGCAGGAGATGTTGACGGTTAAGTCCGACGATGTCTCCGGCCGTACCAAGGCATACGAGGCGATAGTGCGCGGTGAAAACAATTTCGAGGCCGGCATTCCAGAATCCTTCAATGTGCTGGTGAAGGAATTGCAGTCCCTCGGACTCGACGTCGACCTGGTGGAGAGAAAGTGAGCAAGCGGCACGCCGCGAGCGCACAGGAGCGTAGCAAATGAATGATTTGATGAGCATCTTCACACCGGCCGCAACTACGCGTCGGTTCGACGATATCCGTATCTCGATCGCCAGCCCGGAGAAGATCCGGTCGTGGTCGTACGGTGAGGTGAAGAAGCCCGAGACCATCAACTACCGCACTTTCAAACCTGAACGCGACGGCCTGTTCTGTGCCAAGATCTTCGGGCCGATTAAGGACTACGAATGCTTGTGCGGTAAATATAAACGCATGAAGCATCGTGGCATCGTCTGCGAGAAGTGTGGCGTGGAGGTGATCCAGGCAAAGGTGCGGCGCGAGCGCATGGGTCATGTCGAGCTGGCCTCACCCGTGGCTCACATCTGGTTTCTCAAGTCGCTGCCGTCTCGCATCGGCACGCTACTCGATATGACTCTCAAAGAGATCGAGCGGATTCTCTATTTTGAGAATTACGTTGTGACCGAACCGGGCCTGACGCCGCTCAAGCAGAATGAGCTGATCACCGAGGACGCCTATCTCGAATATCTCGACGAATATGGCGATGATGCTTTCGAGGCGGGCATCGGTGCCGAGGCCATTCGCGACATGCTGATTGCGATCGACCTGGAAGAAGAGCGTGTGACGCTGCGCGAGGACATGGCCCAGACCGGCTCCGAGGCCAAGCGCAAGAAGTTCGTCAAGCGCCTCAAGCTCGTAGAGGCCTTCATCGAGTCGCGCAATCGTCCAGAGTGGATGATTCTTGAGGTGGTGCCGGTAATCCCGCCGGAGTTGCGCCCGCTGGTGCCACTCGACGGCGGTCGCTTTGCGACCTCCGATCTTAACGATCTCTATCGTCGCGTCATTAATCGTAATAACCGCCTCAAGCGGCTGTTGGAGCTGCGCGCGCCTGATATCATCGTGCGCAATGAAAAGCGCATGCTGCAGGAGTCCGTGGACGCCCTGTTTGACAACGGCCGCCGCGGCCGCGTCATCACCGGCGCCAACAAGCGGCCGTTGAAGTCGCTCGCTGATATGCTTAAGGGTAAGCAGGGTCGCTTCCGGCAGAACCTGCTTGGCAAGCGCTGCGACTATTCTGGTCGCTCGGTGATCGTGGTGGGACCTGAACTTAAACTGCACGAGTGTGGGCTACCCAAGAAGATGGCGCTCGAGTTGTTCAAGCCCTTCATCTACTCCAGGCTCGAGCTCTACGGTATGGCCACCACCATAAAGGCGGCCAAGCGCATGGTGGAGAAGGAGCGTCCCGAGATCTGGGATATCTTGGAGGAGGTGATCCGCGAGCATCCAGTGCTGCTCAACCGGGCACCAACGCTGCATCGCCTCGGTATCCAGGCCTTTGAGCCCAAGCTCATCGAGGGTAAGGCGATCCAGTTGCATCCGCTGGTCTGTGCTGCCTTCAATGCCGATTTCGACGGCGACCAAATGGCCGTGCATGTGCCCCTGTCGCTGGAGGCCCAGCTTGAGGCACGGGTTTTGATGATGTCGACCAACAACATTCTCAGCCCGGCCAACGGCAAGCCGATCATCGTGCCGACCCAGGATATCGTGCTTGGTCTCTACTATCTGACGATCGAGCGCGAGGGCCTAGCGGGCGAGGGCATGACATTCGCTTCGGTATCGGAGATCGAGCACGCTTGTGAGAGCGGCGCGCTACACCTGCATGCTAGGATCAAAGCGCGCTACCACACGGTCGATGCGGAGAGCAATCCGGTTACCGAGGTTGTCGACACGACACCCGGGCGCATGCTGCTTTCGGAAATTTTGCCGCGACATCCGCGTATCAGCTTTGACCTGATCAATCGCCTGCTGACCAAGAAGGAACTGACCCAGGTCATCGATGAGGTCTATCGGCACTGCGGTCAGAAAGAGACGGTTCTGTTCGCGGATCACATCATGGCGATGGGCTTCTCGCGCGCCTGCCGCGCCGGCATCTCTTTCGGCAAGGATGATATGGTCGTTCCGGAGGCCAAGGAGGCCCTGGTGAACGATACCCGAGACATGGTCAAAGAGTTTGAGCGTCAATATGCTGAAGGCCTGATCACCCAAGGCGAGAAGTACAACAAGGTCATCGACATCTGGTCCCAGTGCACGGACAAGGTGGCGGACGCGATGATGGCTGGCATTGCTGGCGGTGACGCGGGCGACACCTCGCTCAACTCGGTCTATATGATGGCCCATTCCGGTGCCCGTGGCTCGCCAGCGCAGATGAAGCAGTTGGCCGGCATGCGTGGTCTCATGGCCAAGCCATCGGGCGAGATTATCGAGACGCCGATCATCTCCAATTTTAAAGAGGGGCTGACGGTTCTCGAATATTTCAACTCTACCCACGGCGCCCGCAAGGGGCTAGCGGATACGGCGCTGAAGACCGCGAATTCAGGCTACCTGACGCGCCGTCTCGTTGATGTTGCCCAGGATGTGATCATCACCGAGATAGATTGTGGCACAATCGCGGGCCTCGATGTGGCGGCGGTGGTCGAAGGTGCCGAGGTGATCGCGCCGCTGGCCGACCGCATTCTCGGGCGTACCGCCTCGATCGATATCCTCGATCCGGTTAGCGACAAGGTGCTGGTGCCGAGCGCCTGTTTGATCGATGAAGCCGCGGTGCTGGCTGTCGAGGCGGCCGGCGTCGAACACGTCAAGATCCGCTCGGTGCTGACCTGCGAGACCGAGGAAGGCGTTTGCGCTGTCTGCTACGGTCGCGATCTTGCGCGCGGCACGGTGGTTAATGTTGGTGAGGCCGTGGGCGTTATCGCCGCCCAGTCGATCGGTGAGCCTGGCACCCAACTCACCATGCGTACCTTCCACATCGGTGGTGCTGTCAGCCAGACTGCCCAGCAGTCGGCCATCGAGAGCACCATCGACGGCACACTTACGGTGGAGAACCGCAACGCGGTAAACGATTCGACGGGCACTCCCGTGATCATGAGTCGCAATTGCGAGCTCGTGGTTAAAGACGAGCAGGGCCGCGAGCGGGCACGGCATCGTGTCCCCTATGGCAGCCGCCTGTTGGTCGATGATGCTCAGCCGGTCAGTCGTGGCACCAAGCTTGCTGAGTGGGACCCGCACATGCGGCCCGTGATCAGCGAGAAGTCTGGCACGGTCAAGTATCTCGATCTGGTTGAGGCTGTGACCATGCGCGAGGAGGTTGACGAGGCGACCGGCATCGCCAGCCGCCGCGTCATCGAGTGGAAGCAGACCGGCAAGACCGGTGAACTGCGTCCACGTATTCTCCTGGTCGACGAGAGTGGCGAGCCGGTGACTCTATCGAACGGCCGCGACGCTCAGTTCGAGCTGCCCATCAATGCCGTGCTCAGCGTTGAAGTGGATGACAGCGTCCATGCTGGCGACGTGCTGGCGCGGATTCCGCTCGAGGGTTCGAAGGCACGCGACATCACTGGTGGCCTGCCGCGCGTGGCAGAGCTGTTCGAGGCGCGCAAGCCCAAGGAATTCGCGATCATGAGCGAAAGCGACGGGCGGGTCGAGTTCGGAAAGGATTACAAGGCCAAGCGCCGCGTGGTGGTGGTACCCGAGGAAGAGGGCGCGGAGCCTTCCGAGTATCTTATTCCGAAGGGCAAGCCCATCACCGTTCAGGAGGGAGATCTCGTCCGCAAGGGCGATCTTCTGATGGATGGTAGCCGGGTGCCGCACGACATTCTCAAGGTGCTCGGTGTGGCGGAACTTGCATCGTACCTGATCGACGAAATCCAAGAGGTCTATCGCCTGCAGGGCGTGAAGATCAACGATAAGCACATCGAGGTGATTACGCGCCAGATGCTGCAGAAGATTGAGATCGACGATCCCGGCGAGACCACGTTCCTCAATGGCGAGCAGGTTGATAAGGTGGAGTTCCGCGAGGTCAACCACAAGGCCGAGGCCGATGGGCGGCGTATCGCGACCGCGACGCCAGTGCTGCAAGGCATCACCAAAGCTAGCTTGCAGACCAATTCCTTCATTTCGGCGGCATCGTTCCAGGAAACCACGCGTGTACTGACAGATGCCGCTGTGACCGGACGTTCTGACCGGCTCCACGGGCTTAAGGAGAACGTCATAGTCGGACGCCTGATTCCGGCCGGCACGGGCCGTTTTATGAACATTATGAAGGGGGTCGCCGGCACCCGGGATCGGGAGATCATCGAGGCGCGTCAGGCGGTGGCGGCTGCCGAGGCCGACGCGGGCCAGGCTCTCATCGAAGCGGAGGAGTCTGGGGCCGCTTGACGGCCTTCTCCTTGGGTCCAGAAACTGTAGGGAAAACCCGTAAATCTAGGGGTTTTCGGGCAACGTTTTGCGCTTGACGACCACCAGGGCCGTCCATAGTATGCGCGCCTCATTCGGGGGGTAGGTGGTAGGTGTCCTGCCTAGACGCTGCCCCCGATAGGCGATCGCAACGGTTGCCGCAACGTGGAACATAACCGACCGTCGGGGCAGCCGTCGCGGGTCCTGCTGATCTCAGCGGAGAAACGTGGACGTCTCGGTGGCGTTTGGCTTGCAAGCTGGTCGCTATGCCAAGGGCGGCCGACCGGTAGCGCAGGCGTGTCTTGGTGTTTTTGCGGACGGTAGGCGAGAGGAATAGTCTGTGCCGACGATCAATCAACTGGTGCGCAAGGGCCGACAGCGTCAAGTGGAGCATAACAAGGTGCCGGCGCTCGAAGCCTGTCCGCAGAAACGCGGGGTCTGCACGCGCGTCTATACGACCACGCCGAAAAAGCCGAACTCGGCGCTGCGCAAGGTCGCGCGTGTGCGCCTGACCAATAGCTTTGAGGTCACCAGCTACATTCCTGGCGAGGGCCATAACCTTCAGGAGCACTCGGTGGTGATGATCCGCGGTGGTCGCGTCAAGGATCTTCCTGGCGTGCGCTACCATATCATTCGCGGCACGCTGGATACTGAAGGTGTCAATGATCGCCGCCAGCGGCGCTCCAAGTACGGCGCCAAGCGTCCCAAATAGGCGGGAGTTTAGAATATGTCACGCCGGCACGCCGCGGAAAAACGCGAGATCTTGGGCGATGCTAAATTTGGCGACGTCGTTGTCACCAAGTTCATGAATAATCTGATGCACGACGGCAAGAAGTCGTGCGCGGAGCGAATTGTGTATGGCGCGTTCGATCGTATCGCCGGGCGCAACAGTGGCGATCCGTTGCAGCTCTTTCACGATGCGCTCGAGAACGTGAAGCCCAATGTTGAAGTGAAGTCGCGTCGCGTCGGCGGCGCCACCTATCAGGTGCCGGTGGAGGTTCGCAACGAGCGTCGCCAGGCGCTTGCCATTCGCTGGCTTATTGATGCGGCGCGCAATCGGTCGGAAAAAACCATGGTCGAGCGCCTGTCGAACGAACTCATGGATGCTGCGGTGAATCGCGGTTCTGCGGTGAAGAAGCGGGAGGATACACATCGCATGGCTGAAGCCAACAAAGCCTTTTCCCATTATCGCTGGTAGGCTGGCGCAGCGGATAATCTGAGGAATCTGAAGTATGTCCCGCACCACGCCTCTGTCCTGGTACCGCAATATCGGCATCATGGCCCACATCGACGCCGGGAAGACGACGGCAACGGAGCGCATCTTGTTCTATAGCGGGCGCTCCCACAAGATCGGTGAGGTTCATCATGGCGCTGCGACCATGGACTGGATGGAGCAGGAGCAGGAGCGCGGTATCACCATCACGTCTGCCGCGACGACGTGTTATTGGCGCGAGCACCAGATTAACATTATCGACACGCCGGGCCACGTCGACTTTACGATCGAGGTCGAGCGCAGCTTGCGTGTGCTCGATGGTTCTGTCTGCGTCTTCGACAGCGTCGCCGGCGTCGAGCCGCAGTCGGAGACGGTTTGGCGTCAGGCCGACCGCTACGGAGTGCCGCGTATCTGTTTTGTCAACAAGATGGACCGTATCGGCGCCGACTTTATGCGCTGCGTGGATATGATCGTCGATCGCCTCGGTGCCACACCCCTGGTGGTGCAGCTGCCGGTTGGTGCCGAGGCCGATTATGCCGGTGTCGTGGACCTCGTGCGCATGAAGGCCGTTCTCTGGCGCGACGAGAGCCTTGGTGCGGAGTTCGACGCAGTGGAGATCCCGGGCGAGCTTACCGATCTTGCGACGGAATACCGCGAGAAGCTGATCGAGGCAGCGGTAGAACAGGACGACGACGCCCTGGAGGCATTTCTCGAAGGGGAGGAACCGGACGAGGAGACGCTGATCCGCTGCATTCGCAAAGGCACCATCACCGGCGCCTTTGTGCCCGTGCTCAACGGCTCGGCCTTCAAGAACAAGGGCGTGCAGCCGCTGCTCGACGCCGTGGTCGACTATATGCCGGCGCCGACCGACATTGCGGCAATCAAGGGCACCCTGCCTGACAGCGAGGAGCCAGCCGAGCGCATTAGCTCCGATGATGAGCCTTTCGCGGCTCTCGCCTTTAAGGTCATGAACGACCAACATGTCGGGTCTCTGACCTTCGCTCGTGTCTATTCTGGCGTGGTCCAGACTGGGCAATCGGTGCTCAACTCGGTCAAGGGTAAACGCGAACGGGTTGGGCGTATGCTAGCCATGCACGCCAACCACCGCGAGGACATTGAAGCTGCGCGGGCCGGCGATATCGTAGCGATTTGTGGACTCAAGAACACCACCACCGGTGACACACTGTGTGATGCTAAGAAGGCGGTTATTCTCGAGCGCATGGAGTTCCCTGAGCCGGTCATCGAGGTCGCGGTCGAGCCACGCACAAAAGGTGATCAGGAGAAGATGGGTGTAGCACTCGGTCGCCTGGCGATGGAGGATCCGTCCTTCCGTGTGGCCAGCGATGCCGAGAGCGGCCAGACTCTGATCAAGGGCATGGGCGAACTCCACCTCGACATCATAGTCGACCGCCTCAAGCGCGAGTTCAAGGTGGGCGCCAATGTCGGCGCGCCGCAGGTGGCCTATCGCGAGACGATTACGCAGGCGGCCGAGGTCGATTACACTCACAAGAAGCAGACCGGCGGCTCTGGACAGTTTGCGCGCATGAAGCTACGCCTCGAGCCAGGTAAGAAAGGCGAAGGGCTTACCTTTGAGAGCGTAGTGGTCGGCGGCAACGTGCCGCGCGAATACATTCCCGGTGTCCGAAAAGGCGTTGCCGGTGCCATGAATGGCGGCATTGTTGCCGGTTATCCTGTGATCGACGTTAAGGCAACTTTGCTCGACGGAGACCACCACGAGGTAGATTCGTCCGTCATGGCTTTCGAACTGGCGGCGCGCGCCGCGGCGCGCGAAGCGCTCGGCCAGGGGTCGCCCAAGCTGCTTGAGCCGGTGATGCGCGTCGAGGTGGTTACTCCTGACGGGTATATGGGCGACGTGATCGGTGACCTGAAGAGCCGTCGCGGCCAAATCCAGGGCATGGATGCTAGCGGCAATGCAACTACCGTGTGCGCTATGGTGCCCCTGGCGACCATGTTCGGCTATGTCAACAGCTTGCGCTCTCTGACTCAGGGTAGGGCGCAATACAGTATGTTTTTCGACCATTACGAGCCGGTGCCACAAATGGTCGCAGAAGAGGTACGGGCGAAACTCGCCTAGATATGAAACAGTGCTGTAGCAATAGATCGTGTAACAGGCTATATGCAGCAAATAGATAAGCGTCAAGGAACGGAGTCATAAGAGCGATGGCGAAGGAAAAATTTGAACGTACGAAGCCGCACGCGAATGTTGGCACGATCGGTCATGTTGACCACGGTAAGACAACGCTGACGGCTGCGATCACGAAGGTGCTGGCCGAGTCTGGGGGGGCGGAGTTTACAGCCTATGATGAAATCGATAAGGCTCCGGAGGAGCGGGAGCGCGGTATCACGATCGCGACGGCGCATGTGGAGTACCAGACGGAGGCTCGGCACTACGCGCATGTAGATTGTCCCGGTCATGCGGATTACGTGAAGAACATGATCACGGGCGCGGCGCAGATGGACGGGGCGATTCTTGTGGTCTCTGCGGCCGATGGCCCGATGCCACAGACGCGTGAGCACATTCTTCTAGCGCGCCAGGTGGGTGTGCCTGCGATCGTGGTCTACCTGAACAAGGTTGACCAGGTTGACGATCCCGAGATTCTCGAGCTTGTGGAGCTTGAGGTTCGCGAGTTGCTGTCGAGTTACGATTTTCCCGGTGATGACATCCCGATCGTTGCGGGCTCGGCGCTACGGGCGCTTGAGGGCGAGGAGGGTGAGACGGCGGTTGGCTCGATCCATGCGCTGTTGGAGGCTGTCGACAGCTACATTCCGACACCGGAGCGTCCGAAGGATCTACCGTTCCTGATGCCGATCGAGGACGTCTTTTCGATCTCTGGCCGCGGCACGGTGGTGACGGGTCGTGTGGAGCGCGGCATCGTGAAGGTGAGCGAGGAGGTCGAGATAGTTGGTCTGAAGGAGACGCAGAAGACGGTCTGCACTGGCGTTGAGATGTTCCGCAAGCTACTGGACCAGGGCGAGGCTGGTGACAACATCGGTGCGCTGTTGCGCGGCACCAAGCGCGAGGAGGTCGAGCGCGGCCAGGTTCTGGCGGCACCGGGCTCGATCACGCCGCACACCAAGTTCAAGGCGGAGGCATATATTTTGACAAAGGACGAGGGTGGGCGCCACACGCCGTTCTTCACGAACTATCGGCCGCAGTTCTATTTCCGCACGACGGACGTGACGGGGATGGTGCATCTGCCGGAGGGTACGGAGATGGTGATGCCTGGCGACAACGTGACCATGAATGT
>MPMA02085427.1_pt1 | contig 13992 bp, 12 predicted proteins | sample 1617361 | NCBI WGS metagenome assembly MPMA02 (sample SAMN05944807, study PRJNA350692) | marine metagenome | biome: marine; feature: ODZ; material: water; isolation source: 180 m water sample filtered on 0.2 um supor filter | place: Pacific Ocean | collected 2012-04-08 | depth 180m m | reverse complement strand
GTCCTTGACAAGACATGCTCTTGCCAGCAGATAGAACTCGTCGACTGATCCGAAGGCAAGCCGGGATCGCATGGCCTCGAGCAACACCAGAAACTCCTTGACCGAAACCGGCACCTCAAGCTTCTTGAGAGTTTGAAAGAAATTAATCAGCACGCGACAGTGCTCCTGAAAGATTCCACGACAAGTACCAAATGATTATCCGGAGCTGAAAACTCACCGGATTGCGCTAGCGTGCCTCGCGGCGTGCCAGAAACGCAAGCCGCTGCAGTGTGTGGACATCCTGTTCGTTTTTCAACAACGCACCGTAAAGCGGTGGTATGGCCTTGGTCCGATCGCGCTCTTTGAGGATTTCCTCAGGAATATCGTCAGCCAGCAGTAATTTGAGCCAGTCAATCAACTCTGAGGTCGACGGCTTTTTCTTGAGTCCTGGGACTTCTCGTATCTCAAAGAAAACGTCCAGCGCCTCCTTGAGCAGTTCCTGCTTGATTTTGGGGTGATGGACATCCACGATGCGTTGCATGGTGTCCCGTTCCGGAAATGCAATGAAATGGAAAAAACAGCGCCGCAGAAACGCATCGGGCAGCTCTTTTTCGTTGTTGCTGGTGATGATCACGATGGGCCGGTTTACCGCGCAGATGGTTTCACCCGTTTCGTACACAAAGAACTCCATCCGGTCGAGTTCGTTCAACAGATCGTTTGGGAACTCGATATCAGCCTTGTCGATCTCGTCGATCAACAGCACGACCTGATCATCGGCGTCGAAAGCATCCCACAGCTTTCCCTTGCGGATGTAGTTACGAATATCTTTCACCCGGCCATCACCCAACTGGGAATCTCTCAACCGGGACACCGCGTCGTACTCATAGAGCCCTTGCTGTGCCTTGCTGGTCGACTTGATGTGCCAGTTGATCAACCGCTTGCCGAGTGCCTGGGCGACCTCTTCGGCCAGCATGGTCTTGCCGGTACCAGGCTCTCCCTTGATCAACAGGGGGCGCTGTAGCGTCACCGCGGCATTGACCGCCATGCGCAGGTCTTCGGTCGCGATGTATCGATCAGTTCCCTCAAAACCCATGTTCGTCTCCCCTCACAAGGCCAAAGGCCACGTCAATACGTCCGACAAAGAATAAACTTATCATCAAGCTGTTCAGGCCGCCTTCTCCATGTCAGGGGAATACTCACCCAGTGCGGCAACCCCGTTCATCCGGGCCCGGTGAAAAGCAATGGCCCGGGCGCTGTCCACGTTGCTGCTCTGACCCGCCCAATTTGTCATGGCTGCCGCCTGCAGAGCCCTACCATATGAAAAGGTCACGGCCCACGGCAGGTCAGCACCGACATGATGCATCGCATTGAGATGCATCGTTGCCTCCTCGTCAGATTGACCACCGGACAGAAACGCAATGCCCGGAACGGCCGGCGGCACGGTGCTCAACAGGCAACGTAGTGTTTCCCGCGCTACTTCCTCGACGCCAGCCCGGTTCTCTGCGCCAGCGCCTGAGATCACCATGCTCGGCTTGAGCACGATCCCGCTGAGGTCTACGCTCTGGTCGGCCAGCGCTTCAAAGACCGTCTGCTGGGCGTGCTGTGTCACCTCGAAAGACCGTTCGATACTGTGGCTGCCGTCGATCAACACTTCAGGCTCCACAATCGGAACAATATCATGTGCCTGGCAGAGTGCCGCATACCGGGCAAGGCCATGGGCATTCGCGCTGTAGCAGGCCTGGCTGGGTAGCGTGTCGGAGATGGTGTATACCGCTCTCCACTTGGCAAAACGAGCGCCCAGTTTCCGATATTCGGCAAGCCGCGGACCCAACCCATCCAGCCCTTCTGTGACCTTCTCACCTGGGTGCAACGCAAGGTCCTTGGCACCGGTATCGACCTTGATTCCGGGAACGATACCCTGTTCTTTAAGCGCATCCACAAACGACTTTCCGTCGGTCGTCTGGTCCCTGAGCGTCTCATCAAACAGTATCGCGCCCCCGATATGCTCGCCCAGTCCAGGTGAGGATACCAACATGGTTCGGTACTCGCGCCGCATTTCAATTGTGGTTGGAATACCGAGCGCCTCAAAACGTTTGTTACAGGTGGGCGAACTCTCGTCCATGGCCAGTATCCCTTTGCCCGGAGCCACCATGGCCCGTGCTGTCGCTTGGAGTGTGTCGATGTTCATCGAATTTCCTCGTCGTTTACGTTAATGAGAATTCTGTTACGCCGTGGCCTTATGGGCAGATAGCCCTCCATCGGTGGGCAGCAATTCTGAGTGTTTACTCGATCTCGCCGGAGACCTGTCCAACTTCAACGATTTTCATGGCATTGGTTCCGCCTCCTACGCCCGAGAAATCACCTTTGGTAATGATGATTCTGTCACCGTCTTTGACCAGCCCGTTCGACCTCAATTTCTCAACCGCTGTTCTGTTAACGTCTCCCCGGGGAACACTTGATGCATCGAAGGACACGGGGTAGACCCCGCGGTATAGCGCCATCCGCCGCTCGGTTTCCGGCCACCGCGTACCGGCATAGATTGGGATGTCCGACCTGATTCGCGACATCCATTTCGGCGTACTACCCGACTCGGTCAGCGTCAAGATACCCGCAATGTCAAAGCGGTTGGCAGTGTACATCGTCGCCATGGCAATTGTCTCATCCACCCGGCTGAAACGCGCCTCCAGCCGTTGGCCCGTCACTTGAGTACCGTGATGGCGTTCTGCAGCCACGCAGATCCGACTCATCGCCGAGACGACCCTCACCGGATGGCGCCCGACAGCAGTCTCTGCTGACAGCATCACGGCATCGGTTCCGTCGAGGACCGCGTTGGCAACGTCCGACACCTCGGCCCGGGTGGGCTGAGGATTCTGCACCATGGATTGCATCATCTGGGTTGCCGTGATGGCAACACTGTTGGCTTTTCGGGCGTCGGCGATTAAGCGCTTCTGTACACCCGGTAGCTCGGAGTCACCGATCTCAACACCTAGATCACCGCGGGCAACCATGATCGCATCGGCTGTCGCAATGATCTCGTCAATGTGGTCAATAGCTTCACGCCGCTCGATCTTGGCAATAATGTGGGCCTCACTGCCGGCAGCTCGCAACAGCATTCTGGCGGTCTCGACATCCGCCCCGTTGCGTACAAATGAAACGCCCAGAAAGTCGGTTCCGATCTCAGCTGCAAAACGGATATGGTCATGATCCTTAGGCGTCAGTGCCGCAGCGGACAACCCACCACCCTGTAGGTTGATCCCCTTCAAGCTCAAAAGTTCTCCGCCGGAGATCACCCGATTGATGATTTGATTGCCGCTGACTTCTTCGACCCGCAGGGTAATATTGCCATCGTCCAGCAGCAGGTTGTCTCCGACCTTGACGTCCTGTGGAAGATCTGAATAGGTCGTACCCACGCTCTCTTCGGTGCCCTCTTCAGGTCCTAGTGCTGGATCTATGCTGAATTTTCGCCCGTTGCGTAGCTGAACCTTTCCGTTGCGAAAGCCCTGGATCCGGATTTTGGGTCCTTGCAGATCCAACAACAGAGCGACGGGCCGATCGAGATCCCGGGCACACTCACGCAGCATGGTCGCGCGTCGCCGATGATCATCCAGCGACCCGTGCGACATGTTGATACGGGCAACGTCGACTCCTTCGCGGATCAGTGCGGACAAGGCTCTGGCCTTGTCCGTCGACGGTCCGAGGGAAGCAATGATCTTAGTGCGTCGTCTGGGGTCCATCCGGCCGATCAGTCAATAGGTTTAAACGCAAGGTCTGGTGATAGCACCGTATCGGGTGGGTCAGGCTACAGCACGCGACTCAAGTACCGACACGGCTGGAAGCTTCTTGCCCTCGAGAAACTCCAAGAAGGCGCCACCACCAGTCGAGATATAGGAAATACCAGAGCTGACATTGTACTTGTCAACGGCCGCCAGCGTGTCGCCACCGCCTGCAATAGAAAATGCAGAAGATCGGGCGATGGCCTCGGCCAGAGCCCGGGTCCCTTCACCAAACTGGTCGAATTCGAACACACCCATCGGCCCATTCCAAAGACAGGTACCCGCCTCAGTCATCATCTGAGCAAACCGCGCCGAGCTCTCCGGCCCGATATCAAGGATCATGTCAGTATCATCAATCTCTTCGATGCGCTTGACCGTAGCCTCGGTCGAATCCGAGAACTCCCGGCCAACCACAACATCGCTCGGCAACGGGATACTGTTGCCCTGATCCCTCGCGTCTTCCAGCAGGCGCCTCGCTTCAGGAATGAGATCCTGCTCGACCAGCGACCCACCGACCTTGTGGCCGGCAGCAGCCAGAAACGTGTTGGCGATCCCACCGCCCGGGATCAGTTGATCGACGATCCGGCCCAGCGATTCCAGGGCGGTCAGCTTGGTCGAGACCTTCGAACCACCGACGATGGCCACCATCGGCCGCGCTGGGTTGTCCAGTGCTCTTCCCAGCGCATCCAGTTCAGCGGCCAGTAGCGGTCCGGCGCAAGCCAGCGGCGCAAACCGCGCAACACCTTCGGTGGACGCCTGTGCACGATGGGCGGTGCCGAATGCATCCATGACATAGACATCGCACAGGACAGCCATTCTTCGGGCAAGGGCCTCATCGTTGCGTTTCTCACCCTCATTGAACCGTACGTTTTCACACAGACAGGCATTCCCCGGCTCAATATTGACACCATCGAGCCAGGATCGCACCAGGGGTACGTCGGCACCGAACAGGTTGGACAGGTACACAGCGACCGGCGCGAGCGAATACTGCTCGTCGAATTGCCCTTCCACCGGGCGACCCAGATGCGACATGAGCATGACCCGGCCACCGGCCGCAATCGCTGACTTGATGGTCGGTAAAGCCGCTCGGATTCTGGCATCGCTGGTGACCCGACCGTTCGTGATGGGTACGTTCAAGTCCAGGCGAATCAGTACCCGCTTGCCGGCAAGATCACAGTCAAGCATCTTGAGTAGGGTCATATGATATCTGTTCTAAACGGTGCGCAATGAAGGCCAGGCATGATCTGTGGGCAGGATATTATTGAGATCGTCAACCCGGAACGCGCTCAGGATGCATTCATGAGGGCAATGCAGGTATCCAGCATCCGGTTGGAAAAACCCCATTCATTGTCATACCAGGAACAGACTTTGACCGTCTTGCCGCTTACGACTCGGGTCATGGCACAGTCGTAGGTCGACGAGGCCGGACTGTGGTTAAAGTCAATCGACACCAGGGGTTTGTCGTTGTAGTCCAGGATGCCTTTAAGCTCACCATCAGCCGCCTCGCGCATCACCTGGTTCACCTCATCCACCGTGGTCTGGCGTGCCGCTTCGAACGTCAAGTCCACCAACGACACGTTGATCGTCGGCACTCGTACCGAAAAACCATCAAGCCGGCCATCGAGTTCTGGCAAGACCAGTCCCACGGCGGCTGCCGCACCGGTGGTGGTCGGAATCATGGACTGTGTCGCGGAACGGGCGCGGCGAAGGTCCTGGTGATAAACATCGGTCAAAACCTGGTCATTGGTGTAAGCATGGATCGTGGTCATCACCCCCGCCACCACGCCGATTTTCTCGTGCAGGGGTTTGACCAGTGGAGCGAGGCAGTTGGTTGTACAGGAGGCGTTGGAGATGACCGTATCGCTCGCCTTCAATACGCCGTGATTGACACCGTAGACAATAGTCGCATCCACGTCCTTACCGCCGGGTGCGGAGATGATGACCTTTTTCGCACCCCCCGTGAGATGGGCACTGGCTTTTTCTTTGCTCGTAAAAAACCCCGTGCACTCCATCACTACATCAACACCCAGCTCGGCCCAGGGCAGCTGTGCCGGATCCCGCTCGGCCAGGACTCTGACCCGTTTTTCACCGACTAGAAAGGCATCGCCATCGACGCTGACGTTCTCGGGGAAACGCCCGTGGGCCGTGTCATATTGCAGCAGGTGCGCATTAGCGTCAGCATCCCCCAAATCGTTGACCGCCACAACATCGAACTGGTCCTGCTGGCCGGACTCGAACATCGCCCGGAAAACGTTACGGCCAATGCGACCGAATCCATTGATTGCTACTTTGATCGCCATTGGCTGATCTCCTTGAAGTTAGGTTGTAAACCACTTGCCGGGTACTGCTGTTAGCACTGCCCGATTGTCTCAGGACTAGCGCTTGTCGACCCGATCAATCCGGGGGCATCGCAAGAACCTGCTCGACGTTGGCAACCACGTTATCGACGGTAAATCCAAAATGCTCGAAAACGACCTCAGCCGGCGCTGATTCACCGAAGGAATCGATGCCAACAATCCGACCTCGCCCACCCACATAGTGTAGCCAGGTTGCCGAGACCCCGGCCTCGACCGCCACCCTGGCCATTACAGCACGGGGAAGGACGGATTCCCGATAGGCATCGTCCTGGGCATCGAACACATCCGTTGACGGCATTGACACCACCCGCACTTGCCGGCCCTTAGCGCCAAGACGTTCGGCCGCGTCGACAGCCAGCGACACTTCAGAGCCAGTGGCGATGATAATCGCCTCTGCGGTTCCTTCACAATCCCGTAGGACATAGCCTCCGCGACTGATGTTTCCGACCGTGTCACTGGATCTCGTCTGAAAGGGCAGCGTTTGTCGGGAGAACAGCAGGCAGGTTGGTCCCTCACGGCGCTCGAGTGCCAGGCGCCATGCTACTGCTGTTTCGACAGTGTCGCAGGGGCGCCACAACGACATGTTGGGTATCAGCCGCAACGTTGCGGTCTGCTCGACAGCCTGATGGGTCGGCCCGTCCTCCCCCAAGCCGATCGAATCATGGGTATAGACAAACAGGGAGCGAATTTTCATCAGCGCCGCCATGCGCAGCGCGTTGCGGGCGTATTCGGAGAACACCAAAAAAGTCGCACTGTAAGGGATCAGACCACCGTGCAGCGCGATACCGTTGCAAAGAGCTGACATGCCGAACTCGCGCACCCCGAAATAGATATAGTTACCCGTTGCATCCTCGGCAGTCACCGGCACGGAGCCGGACCACTGGGTCAGATTGGAACCGGCCAGATCTGCCGAACCGCCGATCAACTCAGGCAGTATGGGTCCTAGGCCCTCCAGGACCTGCTGGGAGGCCTTGCGCGTTGCCACACTGTCACCGGCAGCTACCACCGACGCAACGAACTGGTCGGCTTTTCCTGCCCAGTCAGTTGGCAGTTCCCCGTCCATTCGCCTTAGAAAGGACCGAGCAAGATCCGGGTGGGATTCGCTGTAGCTATCGAACATCGAACACCACTCGGCCTCGACAGCTCTTCCTGATTCGACAGCGTTCCAGGCCGCGTAGATGTCTTCAGGAATCTTAAATGGCGCGTGTGGCCAGTCAATGTTTTCACGGACCAGCGACACCTCTTCTTCACCGAGCGGCGCCCCATGGGACGATGCCTGACCACTCTTGTTCGGTGATCCCCAGCCGATCACGGTACGGCAACAGATCAGGCTGGGCCGGGTCGGCTCTGCCCGTGCTGCCTCTATGGCCTTTTCAACAGCAAGGGGATCATGGCCATCGACTTCCTCAATCACCTGCCAACCGTAAGCCTTGAAACGCGCCGGCGTATCATCGGTAAACCAGCCCTTGACCTCGCCATCGATCGAGATCCCGTTGTCGTCCCAGAAGGCGATCAGTTTACCCAGCCCCAGGGTCCCCGCCAGTGACGAGGCTTCGTGGGAGATGCCTTCCATCAGACAACCGTCTCCCATGAACACATAGGTGAAATGGTTCACCACCTCGTATCCGGGCCGATTGAACTGGGCGGCCAGCACCTTCTCACTGAGCGCCATACCAACTCCGTTGGCAATACCCTGACCGAGCGGCCCGGTGGTGGTTTCTATTCCCGGCGCATAACCGTATTCCGGGTGACCCGGCGTACGAGAATGCAACTGGCGAAAATTTTTGAGCTCTTCAATGGGCAGGTCATATCCGGAAAGATGAAGAAGTGCGTAATGCAGCATGGATCCATGTCCGTTGGACAGGATGAATCTGTCCCGGTCAGACCAGCCAGGGTGAGCGGGGTTGTGCCGCAGATAATCCGACCACAATACCTCGGCGATGTCTGCCATACCCATTGGCATACCAGGGTGCCCACTTCTGGCCTGCTGCACCGCGTCCATGCTGAGCGCGCGAACCGCATTCGCCCGACTGCGCCGGTCAATCGTTGATTGTGGGTTTACATTCGCCTTATTCACGCAATTCCCCTGTATCAGCCTAACTTAGTACACATTAATATCTTCCCAAACAACTCGAGCACCTTCTTCAGCCCAGTCGAAGAATCGAGAGCCGGTCCGGTTCTCGATCGTCGGTACTATGGCCAGGTGCACAGGCGTTTAATTATGCGCCGACTACTGAATAAGGTATGGCTAGGTATTGTAATCCGAAAAATAAGCGTTCCTTATACGTTTAAACGCTCATCATTCTCCTGTATCCAATCCAGCCATTGCGCCTGCAGACCCGTATTGACCGCCGCGACTACCGATCGCTTGGTGAATCTTCGACAGTCGAGCGGTGCACCCCTAATGGTGGTGAAGGCGCCTCCAGCTTCAGCGAGGATCAGGCTGCCCGCGGCATAGTCCCACATACGCTGCCCACCGTGCAGATAAAGCTGTATGCGCCCTGCTGCCAGCCAGCACCACTCGAGCACACAGGATCCGAGGTTGCGTTGCGATCCGAATGGTGGGTAGCGAACCAGACGTTCTGCCAACTGGGACACCAACCGCTTGTAATCGACACTGGCAACACAGCGGCGCATTGGAATCTCGATGCCCGGGGTGTGTAGCGACGCCCCGTTCAGACTGGCACCACCGCCCCGGCTTGCAGAAAAACACTCGTCCCTCACTGGATCATAGACAACGCCAAGACATACTTCGCCATCAACGACCAGACCCAGCGAGATGCCGTAAAAGGGGAAGCTCATCGTGAAATTTGTCGTGCCGTCCAGGGGGTCCAAGGCCCAGAAGGCCGCGCTTTTCCCCCTGGCGATGTCTGCCTGCTCGCCATGCTCCATTTCCTCTCCCATGAATCCGAACGCAGGCCAGCGCGTTAACAGTTCCCTGGAAATGAAAGCCTGGACACGATGATCCGTTTCGGTGACTACGCTGCCATCATCCTTGACGGACCGATCACGCAGTGCAAAGCAGTCAAGCCGGGCATCACGGGCTGCATTGACCACGATCTCCCTGACAGCGCCAACGTCAGGTAGCTCAGACATCTTCTGAATCTGGATTGATTGCAGGACCTGGCAGGTGAGGCGATCTCCTGGCACGGACTATCAACATGGGACAGCACAGATAAGCCTGGTGAGGTTCTGCATGTCGTGGACGGGCTCCGCATGCGATTCTACTCGCGGGAAAACCGAAAAGAAACCGGTTCATGACCATGAGCCTACTGGTCGATTGCCCGAGTACTGATCACCCCGAGGGGTTCCGGAACTCTGCTAGAATGGCCTGGGCCATGCGGGAACCGCGGCAGCCGATCTTTACTCAATGTTTTCATCCCCGGCGATGAAATAATACCCCGTGCGACAAGAACTCAACCTGGGGGGTCTACCTGATCTGGTCACGCTCATGGCGCCAGCAGACAGAACGCGGTTCAGCATCTTCGCCTCATTACTGATTCATACCCTGATCATCCTGGGCCTGGGATTTACTGCAACATCTGGCCTGACCCGGCCTTCCGAACCTCTGATTCTTGAGTTGACCCTCTCAAAGCCATCTGGAGAGACACCGGAGGATACCCAACTGCTTGCCCAACACAACCAGCTGGGCAGCGGAACACAAGCCAAGCAGGATCAGATCAACAACCCGTTGCCCGCGGTTACCCCCCATTCGAGCCCCGGAATAGGCGTCGGTGGCACCGATCAGGCACCTGCGGAACCCGCCAGATCCGAGACCCTGTTGCTGGATAGAACGACTCGGCAGCAGAAGCTGACCCTGGTGGCAGTCGAGCAATCCTCAGTGTCAGAAGCGGCCAAGGTGGAATATGCCCGCGCATTGGCGCTGATCTCTCAGTATGCCGGGGAGGTCAATGAGCTGAAACAGCGCTCGTCAGATCTTTCACGGCACACGTTTATCAGCTCAAGCACTCGGGAGAGCCGCTATGCAGCGTATGTCGAAGCCTGGCGAAACCAGGTCGAGAATGTCGGCAACCACAACTATCCTGAACTTGCACGGCAACGCAACCTGAGTGGCCAGCTTCTGATGGCCGTTGCCATCGACCCCAACGGTCTGGTACGGTCCATTCGGGTTGTACGATCCTCAGGCATCAAGATACTGGATGATGCGGCAATTCATATCACTGCGCTGGCGGCACCATTTGAGCCTTTACCTGATGAAATCAGACGCGACACCGACGTGCTGCACATCACTCGAACATGGCAGTTCCTGGAGAACGCCAGGCTCATCAGTCACTGATTGGGCCCGGGTATGACACAAGACACTTACCCTGGCCTGGTCAACCAGTTCCTCATTGCCATGCCGGAACTGCAGGATCCGAATTTCAGCCGCACCGTCACCCTGATCTGCCAGCACGATGCAAACGGTGCTCTAGGCGTGGTGATCAACCGACCTATGGAACAACTGACCCTTCAAGACATTCTCGATCAGTTCGACCTGTCCTCGCCTGCAAGCGACTCGCCCATCGGGGCACCGGTCTACTTAGGTGGCCCGGTACAGCAGCAACTGGGACTGGTCCTTCACGAAGGTATCGGCGAGTGGGGTTCGACGCTCAAGATCAGTGACGAACTCGGTCTGACGTCGTCGCGGGATATCCTGGAGTCGATGTCGACTGCTCAGGGACCTCACCACGCGCTGCTGACCCTGGGCTATGCCGGCTGGGGTGCCGGACAGCTGGAAGATGAGATTCAAGACAATGCCTGGCTCAGCGTCGAGGCGGACTGCGAGATTATTTTCCGGACACCACCAAAAGAACGCTGGCAGGCAGCCGCTGCCAAGATCGGTGTCGATATCAGCCAACTCGCCCCGGGCGCCGGCCACGCATGAATCAGACGCTGCTGGCATTTGATTACGGCATCCGAAAAATCGGCGTTGCGGCTGGCCAGGATGTCACAGGAACTGCGCAGGGCATCGCGACCATCGCCACCCATTCTAAACGTCGGCAATGGGACGAGATCGAAACTCTGATCAGGCAATGGCAACCTGACAAACTGGTGGTCGGGCTTCCTGTCACCGGTACTGGCGGCGAGTCAGCAATGACCGTTCAGGCCCGCAGATTCGGAAAAGAACTCGAAAGACGTTTTGACCGGGCGGTATTCTTTGTTGATGAGACCTTGACCTCGGATTATGCGGACTCCATCGTTCGCAGCAACACTAGCAACGGCAAACGAATCACCCCACGGCGGCATGCCCTACGCGATATGATTGCCGCAGAACTGATCCTGCAGACCTATCTACATGAATGCGCCTGTTCCTGAGCCCGATGTATTGATCCGGTCCATGGCCGATGGACTGGCGGCCCTATCATCAAACGACTCGATCATGATCGGCATCCATACCGGCGGTGTCTGGATCGCCCGGCAATTGCATACACTGCTTGGCCTGGCCACACCTTTGGGTTCGATCAACATCAACTTTTACCGCGATGATTTTTCCCGGATCGGCCTACACCCGCAGGTCAGTGCTTCTGAGATTCCGGCAGACATCGAGGGTCAAAATCTGATCCTGGTGGACGATGTGCTACAGACCGGACGAACGGTTCGTGCGGCTCTAAACGAGATCTTCTCTTACGGCCGCCCTGATACGGTGAAACTCGCTGTCCTGGTGGAAAGAGACGGACGCGAACTTCCAATACAGCCGGACATTGTTGGTACCCGGATGGTCCTGGAACAACGTCAGCATATCAAGCTGAGCGGACCGGAACATCTGAGACTGGTGATAGCTGAACGATGACCCGGGAACGAAACAACATCCAGTTCGACCAGGAAGGCCATCTCCGGCACCTGTTGACCACAGAAGGTCTGAGTGCCCAGACCATCACGGAGATTCTGGATACCGCAGAATCATTTATCAGTATTGGCGAGCGACATATTCGAAAAGTCCCTTTGTTACACGGCCGTACCGTGGTCAATCTTTTCTTCGAGCCCAGCACTCGGACCCGAACTACATTTGAGATTGCGGCCAAGCGTTTGTCAGCCGATGTGATCAACCTCAATCCCACCCGTCTATCGACCTCCAAAGGGGAGTCCATCCTCGATACCGTTCGAACACTCGAAGCCATGCACACCGATATGTTCGTGGTCAGAGATGGTTCGAGCGGCACAGCCCACCTGATTGCCCGTCACGTTCCACCCCATGTGCACATCATCAATGCCGGAGACGGGCGCCACGCGCACCCCACCCAGGCGATGCTGGATATGTTCACGATTCGCCAGAGCAAAGGTGATTTTCAGAATCTGCGGGTGGCCATCGTTGGCGACATTCTGCATTCACGGGTCGCCCGCTCCCAGATTCATGCCCTGAACATTCTGGGCGCAAAGGAAGTGAGAGTCATTGGTCCGCAGACGCTGCTGCCGACCGAAATTGATCGCTTGGGCGTGACACCGGTGACTGATCTCGATGAAGGTCTGGCAGATATCGACGTCATCATGATGCTGCGCCTGCAGCTCGAGCGGATGGAGGGCCAGCTCATACCAAGCTCCCAGGAGTATTTTCGGCTTTACGGTCTGACTGCGGCCCGTGTTGAGCGGGCAGCCCCGAACGCCGTGGTCATGCACCCCGGGCCGATGAACAGAGGCCTTGAAATAGCATCGGCCGTCGCGGACGGTGATCGCTCGCTGATTCTGCCTCAGGTCACCAACGGCATTGCAGTACGAATGTCGATCATGGCCAAACTGATGGGTGGGAAATCCCAGGGCACGACAACATCCGAATGAACGTAGTCATCAGGAACGGCCGGATCATCGATCCGGGGAACGGCACTGACGAGATCAAGGACCTCTTCATCTCGGCTGGCCGGATAGAGCCCTCGCGTGCCAGCAGCGATGGCCCTGGCGACCTGGTTCTCGACGCGACCGGGCTGGTCGTCTGCCCGGGGCTGGTCGACCTGCAGGCCCGGTTGCGAGAACCGGGAGAGGAACACAAGGCCACCATGCTCAGCGAACTGAGCGCTGCTGTGTCGGCTGGAGTCACCAGTGTCTGCTGCCCGGCTGATACGGAGCCCGTTATTGACACACCGGCAATGGTTCACATGATACGACAGCGGGCCAGGAGAATCGAACGTGCCCGGGTCTACCCGTTGGGCGCCCTGACCCGGAATCTGGCCGGAGAACAGCTCACCGATATGGCAGCACTTGCTGAAGCCGGTTGCGTCGGCGTTGGCAATGCAGACTGTGCGGTCGAGAGCTCCCTGGTCATGCGGCGCGCCATGCAGTACGCATCGACTTTCGACCTGACGGTGTTTCTCAATGCTCTAGACCCCTGGCTCAAGGGCAACGGCTGCGTGCACGAGGGCGAAATCAGCACACGGCTCGGCCTGCCGGTCATACCAGAAGCGGCTGAAACCGTCGCGCTAGCGCGCGAACTGGCACTGATCGAGACCACTGGCGTCCGCGGTCACGTCTGCCAGCTGTCCTGTGCCCGATCGGTAGAAAAACTCTCCGAAGCACAGCAACGCGGGCTGCCCGTCTCAGCCGCGGTCTCTGCCCATCACCTGCATCTCAACGAAAGAGATATCGGTGAGTTTGACACCCGCTGCCATGTCCTTCCCCCCTTGCGCAGTCTTACCGACCGGGATGGCCTGCGCCAAGGTCTTGCCGATGGTGTAATACAGGCCGTTTGCTCGGATCACCAGCCGCATGGTACGGACGCCAAACTCGCTCCGTTCAGCGAGTCAGCACCCGGAATCGCAGGACTTGAAACACTCCTTTCACTCATGCTCCGGCTGGTCAATGAAGGTGTCCTGACACTGCCCCAGGCTATTGCTGCGGTGACCTCAAAACCGGCGAAGATTCTCGGCATTGACGTCGGGCAGTTAGGCGTTGGT
>MPMA02044419.1_pt1 | contig 14027 bp, 9 predicted proteins | sample 1617361 | NCBI WGS metagenome assembly MPMA02 (sample SAMN05944807, study PRJNA350692) | marine metagenome | biome: marine; feature: ODZ; material: water; isolation source: 180 m water sample filtered on 0.2 um supor filter | place: Pacific Ocean | collected 2012-04-08 | depth 180m m | reverse complement strand
TTTGTCCTCCAGGTCGGTGAGCAGTCCGAGGGCCACGGGGAAAAGGAGGGCAGTGGTGGCAGTGTTGGAGATCCACATTGAGGTGAAGGCAGCGGCCAGGAAGAGGCCGATGCAGGTGAAGTGAAAGCGTCCCCCCGCAAGGCTGAGGATGGAGTTGGCCAGCCAGCGGTTGAGCCCCTGGCGGGTGAGAGCGGCTGCGATGCCGAAGCCGCCCACGAAAAGGAAGATGAGGTGGTGGGCAAATCCGGAGAAGGCCTGGGGAACCACGGTGGTGGGATCCCCCTTGAATACCCCGCTGAGAACGGCGACCACCGGGATCAAAAGAGCGGTGACGGCGAGGGGAATGGCTTCGGTCAACCAGAGGATGGCGGCCAGGGCGAGGATGGCGAGGCCAGTTCGGGTCTGGCCGGTGGTGTGTTTCTCCGTGCCCTCGACGGGGAGGAACCAGTAGATCAGGACAAAGGCGGCAAGGGCGAGGGCGACAAAGATCAGTTTGAGCCGGGGAGTCCAGCCGGGGAGGGCAGTCTGTTCCTCACGGACGGTGGTCTCCTTGCTCTCTCCCATTGGGTAGTGCTAGGGGTATTGGCGAAATTGGGCAAGCGTGACAGCTCCAATTCGTGAGGTTACGATTTTCCGCATGGAGATCCGCCATCTCTCTGCCCAGCAACCCTTCATTACCAGGGATGGGTCGACCATCCGGAGCATCCTCGACAGGGCCAATGCCCCGGTCGAGCAGCAGAGTCTGGCGGAGGCGACCGTTCCGGCGGGGAACACCACGGAACGGCATCACCACAAGCTCAGTGAGGAATTCTACTTCCTGTTGGAAGGGGAGGGAACGATGGAGATCGAGGGGGAGAGCCGGGAGGTAGGAACCGGGGATGCCATCCTCATCCCGGCGGGTGCGTGGCACCAGATCACGGCCACGAAGGACCTGCGGTTCCTCTGCTGCTGTGCGCCGCCCTACAGTCACGACGACACCTATTTTGACTAGGGAAAGAGGAAGGAGCGGGGGGGCTGGAACCCGTCAGAAGGGTTATTTCGCCACGAAGTCGATGACGAAGACCTTGTCGAGGATGGGAAGGAGTTTTTCGACGAAGGCCTTGTGGGCCTTGTGGGGAAGATAGGTCTCCAGCCCCTTCTTGTCCTTGAAGGACACGATGAAGCAGTGGGTGAATCCCTGGGCGTGGTTCTCGGGACTCACATTGGTTCCCCATTCGTAATCGGTGATGGCATCGATTTTCGTGGAAAGCGCGGCGAAGGCCTTTTCGATGGCACTCACCTGGTCCTTGGTGGCGTCGTCCTTGAACTTGAAGCAGACGACGTGGCGATAGGCTCCCGTCTTCTTTTCGTGATGGTCGGCAAGGGAGGGAGAACTCATGAGCGCAAGGGCAAGGGCGAGGGTGACGAGAATGGTTTTCATTGCAAGGGGAGGCTGCCGGAGGCAGCAAGAAGCGTCAATGAGCCGCTGAAGAAATTCCGTCCGAAATGTGAAAGCGGCAAGGAAAGTGATTGCCCCAGCAATACTGCTGGCGTGGCAGTCGGAGCTGTGCTAGGCTGCAGGATAATGGAAGTTCCTCTTTCCTGCACCTGCACGGGACGCTTTGAGGAACGCGATCTTCTGTTCCTTGCCTCGGTGATCACGGGGGATCAATCCGACCGGGCCTTCCGGCGCTTCGTGCTGGAGCGTGAGGAACTTCTCCTCATGCTGGATGACGGGCGGGTGCTTCGTGCGATTCTTGATTCCTGCACCGTGCTCAATGTCAGTCCCTGGTTCTACTTCTATGTCCTGGTGCGTCACAGCCTGAAGCGCAGCAGCCTCGAAGAGGTGGCGCTTGCCGAGTATCTCGGGGCGGTCCTGGCGGAGCGTGTCCCGGCAGGGCCCTTTGATGCGTTGAAGGGTATCCCCTCGGGATTCGTGCACTCGGTCGACTTCCTGGCAATCCTCGACCAGGCCACCGGGGACACGCGCTACGAACTGCTGGTGGCGGCCGGGAACCAGTTCCTCGTGTTGACGGGGATCTTCCCGGATTACATCCGCCAGCGGGAGGAGCGGCATGGAGCGCCGGGTCTGGCCTACTATGAAGGTTTCGCCCGCTCCTCCTTTCACCAGGCCAGCGACTGTCCGGTCGCGCGCAGGCGGGGGACAAGTGAGGTTCTGGACACCCTCATGCAGGTGCTTCCGGAAGCCCGGAGATCACTCAATCGCCTTGCGGACTCGCTGGTCTTCCTGGCCAGCTAGGAGGGGCGGGACTGCGGCACTCCTTCGTCCTACAGGGTTCTGAGATAAGCGTAGAGATTGGCCAGTTCCTCCTTGCTGGCACCCAGCAGCAGTCCGGCAGGCATGGGCGACTGGTTGGGGGTATGCTCGCTGATGATGTCGTGGCGGGAGAACCGGACGGTTTCGTTGGAGCCGGTCTCAAGGATGGTCTGGGCTTCGGAGCTGTAGACCTTCATGCCGATGTAGACGCCGTCGGCAGTGGTGATCTGGGTGGCCTTGTAGAGGTCGGAAAGGGCGAGATTGGGTTCATTGATGTGACGGAAGAGATCTTCCCGGTTGAAGCGCTTGGCGATGTTCTGGAGGGAGGGGCCGAGGCGCCTGTTGCCGGAGTGACAGGTCGCGCAATTATAGCGCGCGTAGACGGCCTGCCCGCGCCCGGGTTCGCCGCCGGACCAGTTGACTTCTTTCATTTTCTCGGCGAAGGGGGTGAGGTCGATCTGGCTCGCTGGCGGTTGGTAGAATTCCTTCGCCAGTTTCTTGTCTGTCTCAGTTCCGTGCCGGGAGAAATAGCCGGTGAGGTGGGGTCGGAGCCGGGGCTCGCGCTTCCATGCGCTCCGGAAGGTCCCCAGGAGAAGAGGCACATCGGCGGCGGGAAGGTGTTTTTCCACGAAGGAGATGGCGTCTGGATCCCACCCCTTCTCCGAATTTTTCATTTTCCGGGCGGCCACGCGCTGTTCCTCCGTGGGAAGCAGGGTCAGCAGGTAGGCATTGTAGGGTGAGATCTGGTGCGAACGTGCCAGCGTGGGTCCGGTGTGGGGATCGAGTTCAAGATGGGCCCGCAGGGCATCCCGCAGATTGATGCTCCAGTTGCGGTCGGTCAGGAGCTTGCGCCGGTCGAGCTTGCGATCGATGCCCAGAAATCCTTCCACGATCCGGGTTCTCGCCTTCTCCCGTGGGCCGGGCATCTGGGCCAGGCAGAAGAGATAGTGGGCATCGTGGGTGGGATGGGAGGAGGAGGAGAAGGTGGCGGCGAGGGCTTCCACAGACTCGCTGGTATCGGCATGCAACATGCCCAGCAGGCGGGCGATTTCGTATTGCAGGGGATTGCCGGGATCCTCTGGATTGAAGGCGGCGGTGAGGGCCGGGATGAGTCTGGTGCGCAGATCCGGTGGAAGAATCCCGGGGTTTCCCGCGGTGTATCCGGCATCGATGCGGCGCCCAGCCTCATTGGTGCTGATGTCTCCAAGGGCCAGCATGAGATGGCGGATGGCGGTGATTCTGGTGGCATGATCCCTGGTGCTCCCGAACAGGGCGAGGGCGTCAGCCGGGGCTACGGCCGGGGTGGGGGCGATGCGGTCGGTGTGAATGGACCAGTTTGTGCCGGTTTCGTAGAACGGGATCGGTTGGGCGGTTTTCCGTCGGGTCGGATAGGAGATGCGGTAGACCGCGCCCCGGGTTCCGCGTCCGCCCACCGAGACCAGGAGGTCGCCGGTGGTTGGGTGAACGGCCAGGTCAGATGGAGCGAAGCCGAGGTTGCCGGTTGGCTCGAGGAAGGTCTCCGGTTCGTGCTGACGGTAGGATTGGCGGTTGCCGATGAGGGGGGTGAAGTAGACACGGCCGTAAGTCCAGCAGGCGAAAAAGAGGCCGTCCTGATAGTGTTCGGGGAACTGGGTGTGGCGGTAAACCTCCACGCCGGTGGGGGATCCGCGGTCAATCTCGATGAGGCGATCGACGGAATCGAAGAAGCAGGGGGGGCGGTTGAAGGAGCGTTGATGACCGGGAAGGAGCCAGCCGTGATGCCCTCCGACGCGGATATGAAAGACCCGGCAATAGGAGTACCAGGGAAGCTGGTGGTCGCGTTCACCATCGGAATCGAAGGTGAAGAGGTGACCGTGCTTGTTGAAGGCGAGGTCGTAGTGGTTGCGAAATCCGTGGGCAATGACCTCGCTCTGTTTCCCGTCCGGCGAGATCCGGAGAATGGTTCCCTGGGAAGGGTTGGTGACGGGGGAAGTCGTGGTGGTGATGTTTCCCCTGCCGATTTTGGTGTTGTTTCCACAGGCGAGGTAAAGCCAGCCATCCGGTCCACGACGGATGCCATGGGGTCCATGTTCGCCGCCCCCTCCGGGAAGCTTGTAGAAGAGTTCGGGGTCTCCCCCGGGAAGGCCATTATCGGTACGGGACCGATGAAGAAAAACCCCCTGGGGCTGGACACTGAGGAGATCGCGTCCGCGCCAGAGCAGGCCGTGGGGATTACGGGCCTTGTCGGAGACGACTTCGGCACGATCGGCCACCCCGTCGTTGTCGGTGTCGAGGAGAACCTTGATGTAGCCGGGTCCGGATACGGCCACCCGCCCGTCGTCCGAGATGGCCATGGCCCAGGTGTCGTTGGTGAGTTCATCTCCTGCAAACTTCGTGATGGTAAAGCCCTGGGGGACGCGGAAAGGGCTCTCGGCGTGCAGACTGCCCGTGACCAGGAGGACGAAGACGAAAGGACGAAACATGACGATGGGCACACCCTAGGGAATTCACCTGGAGATGCGAGTCCGGATCAGATTCTCCGCACGATCAGGGCAGGGTGGTTCGCCGCCGCCATCCCGTTGGTACCGGAGATCGTTCTTCGATAGCAATTGGCAGGTCGGGCGTCTGCCCTACACTCGTAGTCATGGCTCCCCCCAAGTTCACCCTTCCAGCCGGGTTGCTATTGATCGGTATCGCGTCCTCCCTGGCTGCTCCGCCACCGGAGGAGGAGTACCGCAAGGCGGCCATGACGGGAGGAGACGTGAAACGGGGCAAGGCCGTCTTTGAGGATCAAGGCACGGCCTGCACCCAGTGCCATTCCGTGGACGGGAGCGCGACTGGCATCGGACCCGACCTGTATGCAGCCGGGGACAAGTTTGCGCGCAAGGATCTGGTGAACTCGATCCTCGATCCGTCGGCTTCGATCATGACGGGTTACGCCACCACCATCGTGGAAACGAAAAAGGGAGAGAGCTTCCAGGGTATTCTGCGGGACAGCTCCGACGAGGTCATCGTGCTGGTGAACGTGGGGCAGGTGGAGCACCGGATCGCCCGATCGGAAATCGCGAGGGAAGAAACGGGGAAGGTCTCCCTGATGCCCCCCGCCCTGCATTCCCAGCTGACCACGGGAGAGTTCCGGGATCTCATCGCCTACCTTGAGAGTCGCAAGCAACCGGAGACGAAGGTGGCTTACGAGGCCGGCACCCCGCTGGACATTCCAGTTACAGAAAAACCTGTGGGCTTTGAGCCGGTCTTCGGCATGAAGGAGAAGTTTCACAAGCCGGTGTGGTTTGGTGAGCACCCGGCCATCGGGGGTGCCTTTCTGATCGCGGAGAAGAGCAAGGGAACAATTTCCCTGCTGGAAAAGGTGAACGGGGAGGAGGTGGTGTCACCTTTCGTGAACATCCTGGATGAGATCTACGTCGCGAATGACGAGGGCATCCTGGGATTGGCGTTGCATCCCGGGTTCGCGGAGAATGGCCGTTACTTCATGATGCACGAGACCATGAAAGGGAAGCAACGGGGCATGGCGGTGGTTGAACGGGTGGCCCGGGAGGACGGCCGGGCCGATTCGGGAAAACCCACCCGGAGTATCCTGCGTTGGAAGATCGATACCCTCTTCCATCACGGGGGCGGGTTGGAATTCGGCCCCGATGGTTATCTCTACATCGGGATGGGTGACGGTGGACCGCAGGAGGACCCGGAAGGAAAAGCACAGGACCTGGGCCGTTTCGAGGGCAGCCTCCTGCGTATCGATGTCGACCGGCGGGAGGGAGACCGACCCTATGGCATTCCCGCCGACAATCCCTTTGCCCAGGGAGATCCCGCGCAGGCGCGACCGGAGATCTTCGCCTACGGGCTACGCCAACCGTGGCGCTTCAGTTTTGATCCCGCCAACGGCGATCTCTGGGTCGGCGATGTGGGGCAGAACCGGTTCGAGGAAGTGTGCATCGTGCGGGCCGGGGAAAACCACGGCTGGAACATCCGCGAGGGGTTCGAGCTGTTTTCGACGAAGTATCGCCGGGACAAGGTGAAATACATCCCCCCCGTGGTGTCATTCCGGCGCAAGCACGGGGTCTCGGTGACCGGTGGTTACGTCATGCGCACGGATCCGGAGTCGAGCTTCCATGGCGTTTATATCTGTGCCGACTACCAGAGCAAGCGGGTCTGGGGAATCACCCAGAGCGGACGCAGGCTGAAGAAGATCCGCCAGATCGGGATGGCTCCGGACCGGGTGGTCTCCTTTGGTCGCGACCGTGCCGGTGGACTCTACGCCATCGGCTACGACAAGGGTGTGGTTTACCGGGTCAACCTGGACAGTGCGGAATACAAGTAGGGGAGGGTTCGGCCCAGGCAGCCTGACCCCCTGTCCCGAACGACACGCAACCTGTTCCTGCTGTATGTTTTTCATCACCGTAAGGAATCAACTCGGAGTTAGACATCCCGTGGATATGCCGGTATGGAGAACAGGTGAGGCGTGCTGTTCTTCTCCTGGCGCTGGCATGGGTTCTGCCTGTCAGTCTTCATGCTGAGGAGGTTTCGCCAGCCCCTGTCCTCGATATTTCCACGACCGGGTCCAAGGTGAGTATTTCGTGGGGAGGAGATTCCCGCTGGGTCCTCCAGAAGGCGGAATCCCAGAGCCTCCAGCAGTTGGGAGATCTGGCGTTTCGTGATGTGGACCGGGCAAAGGTGCGTTTCCTTGATAACAGGCATGATTTCTCCGAACCCCTTGCCGAAGAAGCGTTCTACCGCCTCGTACAATATGGGACAATCCTGCCCGAATCCCGCAAGGCCAACGTCCTCGTCCTGCACGGCAAGGCCATGGATGCCGATTGGATGGATAGCGCCCCCATCTGCGTGGACCTGGAAAAGGCCCTCGGGACCAGGGCGAATTTTTTTTATGCGGAAGCTCCTCATCTTCAAAACCCCTTCATCACCCTCTACAGCAGGGCATGGTGGGACTGTTTATTTGCCGATTATGAGGAGTTGAGTGAATCGGTCAGCTACGTGATCGATTTTGCAAATAACGATATCCCCGGGGATGTTGACCTGGTGATCGGGTATTCGCAGGGAGGCACCCTGGCCTCCCATCTCCTGAACCTTCTCGATTCCGGAAGGGACATGGGGAGTCTGGCGAACGTCAGGAACGCGATTTTCGTAAATTCCGCCGCGATGGAGGACCTCTTTCCGATGTATGACCTGGAGTCGCTGGAAAACACCCCGGATGACTATAGCGCGTCAAATATCAACACGATGCACCTGATGGCCAATGGCGATATTGTCGTGCTTCCCCAATGGTCTTCGAACCTGGCGAATTCCTATAACAAATCCGTGACCATTACCTATTCAGGAGATCACACCATGTCCATTGGGGGAGCCACTCCGTTCCTCCTGATAGACATCTTCCCGGATGCCGTGAGCCAGGCGGTGGAAGACTGGATCCGGGAGAACTAGGATCCTCCGGTTGGGGAAGGGCATATCCGGTTACTTCTGCTCACCTTCTTTCTTTAGTTCTTCTCGCCACTGATCCGCGAAAGACATTTCCAACCCCGGGAGTTCAGGGGGATTCTGCGGTGGCTTGATGGCGAGGATGACGAAGACCATGACGCCGAGGTGGAAGATCCCGGCGGTGAGGTAGGCTGCCGGGACGGAGGGAACAGTGGCCTCGAGGGGTCCCGCGAGCTTGTTGCCGGTGAACATGGAGAAATTCATCAATGCCATGTAGGCGGTGAACTGGGAAGCGGCCACCCGGCGGTCCGAGACATTCATGAAGAGGGTGAAGAGGGAGACGCTGAAGAGCCCCAGGAGGGTTGCAAGCACCCACATGTTGGCTTTGATTAGCCACTCCTCCGTCCAGAAGGGCTCCAGCCGGCTGAAGGTGATCCAGGTCAGGGCAATCAGGGTCCCGGCAATCACGACGGAGCGCTTGGCTCCCAGTTTATCGGCCACGAATCCTCCCATGAAGGCTCCTCCCAGTGAGAACCAGGTCCCGAAGCTCTCAAGATGAGTGTAGTCCTTCTTGTCCCATCCCACTTCCGTGATGAAGTGTTTCGAGGCGATGATGTTGAGGGCGGAATTACCGACGTGAGCGCCCACCGCGAGCAACGCGGCGGTAATGGCGACAGGGCGGCTGAAAGCCTGCTTGATCTGGCGGAGGAGGAGAGTGGCCGAGCGAGCATGCTGCTCGTCTTCCTTGAGTTGGGAGGAGCCCGCGCTCCAGGGGAGGAGCTTTTCGCCGGGCCGCTCGCGGATGAAGATCGGAAGGAGCATGATGGCAAAGACGCAGCCGCTCAGGACGACGAGAGCCAGTTGGATGCCTCCTCCCTCCATGAAAAGAAACTGTCCGATGAAGGTGCCGCCCAGGAAACTCCCGAGATAGGAGCATCCGTACATGAAGCCATTGAGCTTACCGCGTTGCTTTTCCGGCACAATGTCGACCGCGAGGCTGTCGGTGCAGACATCCTGCAGGGAGGTCCAGATGTTGACGCTGAGGATGCCGAGGCCGAGAAGGCGCAGGTTGGAGTCGAGACCCGGCACGGTGGCGAGGATGAGCAGCACCACCACGGTCATGGCCTGGGCTCCAATGATCCAGGGGCGGCGCTTGCCCATGGAGGCGATCCCGAAGCGGTCGACGACCGGTCCCCAGAGGAACTTGACGGCCCAGGGGAGGCTGATCATGGCGATCACGTTTCCGATGTCGCTGGTGGAGAAGCCCTGGTCGGCGAGGTGATTTTTGAGGGCGTAGTGGATGAAGCCCTGGGGAAGCCCCTGCGAGACGTAGAGGGAGCACAGGGTGAGAACGCGCAGGAACGGGCTGCTGCAGAGACTGAGCTGGGTGTGTCCGGGCATCTGCATAGGTTCAGGGAGCTTCCAGCAGGAGCATGTAACCACGCCGGGTCCAGAGGAGGAGGTCGGCCTTGCCGTTGCCATCGAGATCGGGGCGGAGCGGGCCGGCGGATTCCACTCCCATGGGGGTGGCCCCGGTGCCGGCGAGGGCGTAGAGGCGCTTCCCGGAGCCGGTCCAGACCTCGAAACCGTTCTGTCCCCCGATGCCCCCGCTGAGAAGGATCTCCGGGTTCCGGTCCCCGTTCCAGTCTCCCCAGGTGACCCAGCCGGCCGGGATGTCCTTGTGCCAGAGGTGGTCCTCTTCCGCGCTCCAGAGGACCAGTCCGCCCCGGATCTGGCGCTTGCCCACCGCCACGAGTTCGAGTCCGGGGCGGGAGGGATCAAAGTCGCCGAGGGTGGCGCGCTGCAGGTGGTCGACCCCGGGGCGGCGGTAGTTCCACAGTTTCTCCGGTTTGCCGGTGCCCCCGTCGACGCAGGCGATCGGCCCCTTGAGGGCATCACAGCCGTTGCGGTCGTAGACGATCTCCAGTTCCCCGTCCCCATCGACATCCCCGCAGAGGATGAAGTCGGTGTGTTGCGCACGGTGTCGTCGGACCAGCGAAGGGTTCCGTCCCCGTTGAGGACGATGAATTTTCCGTTGAGGGAGATGTAGACCTCGTCGAGGCCGTCCCGGTCGGCGTCGTAGTGCGTCATCTCGTGCCCGTAGAGATTCCGGTGCTGGATCCGGTAGTCCCACTTCTTTTCTCCCTTCGCGTCATAGCAGCTGACCTGACCTCCGACCCGGCAGACCACGGCCTGCTGTTTGCGATCGAGGAAGTGGCCGACCACCGAGACCTGGTAGTTGTCGTGGGAGCGGGGAAGGGCGATCTTCCACCTGGTCTTGCCGGTCCGGGCATCCAGACACCAGAGTTCGCGGTTGAGATTGAAGACGAGTTCGAAGGAGCCATCGGCATCGAGATCCACGATCGCCAGTCCGCTCTCGCCCCCGAGGGGATCTCCGATGGGTGGGCTCTCCCAGGCCTTTGCTCCATCCTGCCGGTAGCAGACAAGGCGGCGTTCGCCGTCCCGGGCGGCGGCGAGGAAGAGTTCGATCCTGCCGTCCCCATCCACGTCGCGTGCATTGGCGAGCCAGCCGTTGAGCTGGGCGCCGTGCTGGAACCAGGCAAGTTTGACCCCGGGGATGGCAGTGAGGTCGCCGGGGGCCTGGACCTGTGCAAAATCCACCTGGTAGACCGTCCCGTATTGGTCCTTTTTCGCCGTGAAGGCCGGCTTGGCGGGGGCCGGCGAGGGCACTGCGGTAGCAAGCAGGAGGAATGTGCTCAGTCGCATTTGCCACATGCGGATCATGGTCGGGTGAGAGGGAGGCAGTGACGAGGATTTTTGTGTCGCCGGGGGCGCGGCGACACTATTTGTCCCAGATCTCGAGCTCGGTCAGCCCGCTGCGGGTGTTCCCCTTGCCGAGGTGGGTAAAGACGATGCGCAGTTTGCTCGATTCAACCGGCGGGAAGGTGACGGTATTGGCGGCGCTGCCCTTCGGTGTCCCGGGGGATTTTTCCTGTCCGGGAATGTCTTCCCAGTCCTCGCCGGTCCAGTGCTGGAGGGTGTAGCCCTTCGGGGCCTGGACTCCCCCGCGGTCGTCGTAGATGTGGAGGATGGCGCGGGAAAAGGTCTTCTTTTCTCCGAAGTCGAGGGCGAACCAGTCGGTGTGCTGGTTGGGTGAACCATAGCAGGTCCAGCGGTTGGTGGGGGTGGCCCGGTAGACGATGATGCCGTCATGGGCACTGGTGGGAACACCTCCGTAGCGGTCGTGAAAGGAGGCGCTGGCCCTGGGAAAGCCGCCGTCCCGGGGAGCGGGGTTGAAGGCGATGTTGCCAGCGGGGGCCGGAGCCGGAGTGTATCTGCCCTCCAGCGGGCCCCAGGCCTCCAGTTCGGTGATTCCGGAGCGTTTGCCCTTCTGGTGGGTGAAGGTGACCCGGAGGCGTTGTGCCTTGACCTGCGGGGCAGTCACCGAGATGGCCTGGCCTCCACGGATGGCGGGAGGATCAGGGGTGCCTGCGCGTAGAGGAATCCAATCTCCCTTCGCGCCGGGGGAATACTCGAACTGAATGGCGGCAGGGACCGTCACCGGCTGGTTCCTGCCATCGTCGAGGAGGTAGGCCTTCACCCTGGTGATGGGTCGGCTCACACCGAAGTCGACTTCGACCCAGTCCTTTTCATTCGGGGATCCCTCGCTGGTCCAGCGGAGGGGAGCAGCGCCGAATTGATGCATACCCACGACTAACGGGGGCAAAATACCTTCGCAACACCATTCTACGCCTTCCGTCTTTCCACCCGGCCATGATCGGATGATGATCTCCCCATTGCCAACTTACTGGCGCCCTGAATTAATACCGGATCGATGAAGGCGAATCTGTTGCTGGTGTTCCTCCTGGGCGGTCTGCCGACCGTCACGGCGGAGATTGGCTACAACAAGGAGGTCCTGCCCATCCTGGCAGGCAAGTGCCTGGCCTGTCATGGAACGGATGCCGCCAAGCGAAAGGCCAAGTTGCGTCTCGATGACAGGGAGGTGGCCCATGCGGAGCGCGATGGAGTGCGGGCCATTGTGCCGGGGAACCCCGGAGAGAGCGAACTGATCCTCCGTATCTTATCGGAGGATGAGGAGGAAGTGATGCCGCCTCCCGGGGAGGGCAAGCCTCTCACGGCAGGGGAGAAGGACGTCCTCAGGCAGTGGATAGTTGAGGGAGCGAAGTATGAACGACACTGGGCCTTCAGGACCCCGCTGAAGAGGGAAGTGCCCGGCACCGGAACCTGGGGAGTCAATGAGATCGATGCCTTCGTGCATGATGGCATGTCGGAGGCCGGGCTCCAGCCGCAGCGGGAAGCGGGGAAGGAGGGTCTCATCCGGCGCGTGACGATTGACCTTACGGGACTTCCCCCCGCCCTCGAGGAGGTGGATGCCTTCCTTGCCGACAAGTCGGAGCAGGCCTATGAGAAGGTGGTTGACCACCTGCTGGCCTCTCCGCGCCATGGGGAACGGATGGCCGCCTGGTGGCTGGATGGTGCGCGCTATGGTGACAGCCATGGGTATGACAACGACCTTGAAAACGCCCAGTGGCCGTGGCGAAACTGGGTGATTGAGTCCTTTAATGCCAACCAGCCCTACGATCAGTTCGTGATCTGGCAGCTGGCGGGCGACCTCCTGCCGGATGCAGGCGATGACCAGATTGTGGCCACCGGTTTCAACCGGAATCACCGTATCCAGACCGAGGGCGGGGCGATTGAGGAGGAGTGGCGGACGGAGTATGTGATGGATCGGGTGGAGACGATGGGAACTGTGTTCCTGGGGCTCACGCTGAACTGCGCGCGCTGTCACGACCACAAATACGATCCCATCAGCCAGAGGGAGTTCTACCAGCTCTTCGCGATGTTCGACGGGCCGGATGAAAAGGGCTTCATCAACAACCTGCGGGGGAGCGCCGAGCCCCGGATCCGCTACCGGCAGAGTGAGTTCGATCTGGCGGTGAAGAAACTTGAGGGAGAGGTGCCGGACAAGAAGGCGCGCGAAGGAAGGATCAGGGAACTGGAGAGCAGGCACCCGCATGTCATGATCATGCGGGAGGAGGTGGATCGGAAGGCCTTCGTGCTCAAGCGGGGGCAGTATGATGCGAGGGGAGAGGAGGTGTCACCCGGACTGCCTCAGGCTTTCTCACCTGTCCCGGAGGGTGAGAGCCTGACCCGCCTCGATCTGGCCAGGTGGCTGGTGGATGGGGAGCATCCCCTCACCGCGCGCGTCTTTGTGAACCGGATCTGGGAGCAGTTCTTCGGAACGGGTATTGTCAAGAGCTCGGAAAACCTGGGACGGCAGAGTGACTGGCCGAGCCATCCGGCGCTCCTGGATTGGCTGGCGGTCGACTTTGTGGAGTCCAACTGGGACGTCAAACGGCTCCTCAAGTTGATGGTGATGAGCAGAACCTACCGGCAGAGTGCGGTGGTCGATGAAGAGGGACTGCGCCGTGATCCGGAGAACCGCCTGCTCAGTCGCGGTCCCCGGATACGACTGCAGGCGGAAATGTTGCGGGACCAGGCTCTCTTCCTGTCCGACCTGCTGGTGGAGCGCCTGGGTGGTCCGAGCTGGTGGGTCTATCAACCGGCGGGGCTCTGGCTGGAGGTGGAGAAGCGGGGCACCTTCGCGCAGGATCATGGCGAAAAACTTTACCGACGCAGTCTTTACTCCCGCATTCGTCGCACGGTGGCGCCACCGAGCATGCTCCTTTTTGACATGCCGAGCCGGGAGGTGTGTGCCGTGAAACGCAACTTGACCAACACGCCCCTGCAGGCCCTGGCCCTGATGAACGAGGTGACCTATGTGGAGGCTGCCAAGAAACTGGCCGAACGCATGATGACAAAAGGGGGGACGCCGACGGAACGGATCGCATGGGGATTCCGCTGTGCGACCGCGCGGGTGGCCGACGGAGAAGAGCTGGGCATCCTGGTGGAGGGTTATGAACGGCGGGTGGAGCGCTACCGCAGGGACCGGAAGGCAGCAGAGGATTTGCTCGGGCAGGGGGAGTCCAAGGTGCCGGGCTATCTCCCCAAACCGGAGATGGCGGCCCTCACCACGGTGGCGAATGTGATTTTGAACCTGGACGAAGTGATCAACAAATGAACGAGTGCAGAGAAGAAAGGGAACGCTTTCGCGTTCCGGCCGGGAGTTTGCCTTTCCCTGTTCCGGCAGGGCAGGACATCGCTTCAGCGCTCCTGGGCCGACGTTCCTTCCTGCAGACCTCCGCTCACGGATTTGGGGCCCTGGCCCTGGGGTCGCTCCTCTTTGATGAGCAGGGCGAGGCTGCCACGGTCGTTGCGCGGAACGCCAGGGTCAGGCGGGTGATCTATCTCTTCATGTCGGGTGGGCCTTCCCAGATGGATCTCTTTGATCCCAAGCCCG
>MPMA02115661.1_pt1 | contig 14107 bp, 11 predicted proteins | sample 1617361 | NCBI WGS metagenome assembly MPMA02 (sample SAMN05944807, study PRJNA350692) | marine metagenome | biome: marine; feature: ODZ; material: water; isolation source: 180 m water sample filtered on 0.2 um supor filter | place: Pacific Ocean | collected 2012-04-08 | depth 180m m | reverse complement strand
GCCTTTGGGGGCAGGTTGGTCGGCATCGGTACCTCGGGTATCGGACCCGGCCTCGTAGCGCGCAGTGCGTCGCTGGAAGCCATACGGAGGGCCGGAGGTTTCGGATCCGACCCCGAACGACCCGGTTGGGTCGTCCACGGGCGCAAAGACTACCAGCGGGTTGCGGCAGGCCCACCCGGGCTCCCGAACGCACCCGGTGTGCCTGGAGAACCAGGGGTTCCACGACTGGTCAGACCATCAGACCAACTGTTATGGTCACTCCACCAAGCATGCCTCGACCCGGGAGCAACCGTGCCCTACCCGAACACCCTCGTCTTCATCGACATTCCATCCACCGACCCAGCGGCCGCCGACGCCTACTACAGCGAAGTGTTCAGCTGGGAGATCGAAGAACGCATCCCGGGCCTGTTCCACAGGATCGTCCCCGGACAGAACTTCAAGGTCGATGACGGCTCACAGGGCCCCACGGGAAACCTCCACATGGGCCTCTACAACGCCACAAACGCCCGACCCAACCCGAACCCCGATCCCACCGAGCCCACCAGCATGAACCCCGACGGGCGAGGCATCCGCGCCTGGATCCTTATCAGCGAGGACGACTCCTTCGAACGAATCCTTGAGGCCGCCACGAGGCTGGGTGGCACCGAGTTGTGGAGAGACCACTTCTGGACCGAATTCGGCGGCGCCAATGCCTCGTTCGTTGACCCGTGGGGCAACCAGATGATGCTGTGGCAGCACCTGCCCGACGCCGAACAGGACGAAGAAACCCACGAGGCCGTAGGCGAGGTCAACCTCCCCGATGGCTGGACCATCGAGTAGACACCCGCCAGACGAAGACAGGCCACCATGACCGAAGATACCTACACACTCCATCCACCGTCAGCACGCTGGACACACGTCGCCCTCCGGGTGAACGACATCAACGCCACCATCGCCTGGTACACGGAGCACACCCCCCTGTCACTTCTGGCCCGCCGGGAGGACGAGTTTGGCTACGGCGCATGGCTCGGACACAGCGACAGTGCTGAACACCCGTTCCTGCTTGTCGTCTCACAGTTCTTCGAGGGCAAGGACCCCTTTGGCGATTCGCCCCACGCGGTTCTCGGCCCGTTCGCACACATAGGAATCGAACTCTGCAGCCGCGCCGACATCGAAGCCGCCGCCGCCACAGCCGAGGCCAACGGCAGCCTCGCCATGCCACCGACTCAGATGCCGCCGCCGATCGGCTACATCTGCATGGCCCGTGATCCCGACGGCAACACGATCGAGTTCTCCTACGACCAGGGCGTGTACGCCACCGCCCAGGAGGTCTGGGGATAGCCACCGACCCCACCTCCGTAGTCACCTCGTACCTGGCCTCGTTTGAGACAGGTGACCCGGAGACAATCGCCGCACACGTCAGCGACGGCTTCGACAACGTCCACACCAGTGCCCTGGGCTCATCGTCCCATGGACGATCCGCCTATCAGGACCGCCTACCCGCCTTCCTCTCGACGTTCGAGGGGATCAGATACGAACCCGTCGAAACCGTCACCGAAGGTGACAAGGTTGCGGTCGCCTACATACTCAACGCCACCCACGGTGATGTTGCCGTCCAGATCCCCGGGATGTTCAGGTTCACAGTGGACGACGGCCTCATCACCAGACGGGTCGACTACTTCGACAGCCTCACCTTCCTCCGCCAGACCGGCCAGGCCTGAAACCTCAGGAGGCGTCAGGCGCCAGGTGACCAAGACGGGACCGCTTGGTCGACAGGTAGCGCTCGTTCTCGGCTGTCGGCTCACTCCAGAGTGGCAGGCGACCAACCACCCTCACCCCCAGTTCAGTCAGTCCCCCGACCTTCGCCGGGTTGTTGGTCAACAAGACGACTGACCCGACCCCGAGATGTGAGAGGACCTGTGCCGCAACTCCGTAGTGGCGTTCGTCTGCCGCATGGCCAAGTTCCAGGTTCGCCTCGATCGTGTCGAGGCCCTCATCCTGGAGTCGGTAGGCCCGGAGCTTGTCGGCAAGGCCTATTCCGCGACCCTCGTGGCCACGCAGGTAGATGACCACGCCGCGGCCCTCCTCGGCGATGCGCTCGAGCGACATCTCGAGTTGGGTTCCACAGTCGCAGCGACGCGAACCGAACACGTCACCCGTAAGGCACTCAGAGTGCACCCGTGTCACGACGTCGTCTCCGGCAACGTCGCCCAACACGAGCGCCAGGTGTTCGAGACCGTCGACAAGGCTCGTGAACACGTGTCCCTCAAACGTTCCGACACGTGTCGGAACGGGCGCCGAACCACCCTCGGACACGAGCGTTGCACTCGGCCAGAGGAGGCGTTCGACGTCCGCGTTGCCGGCACCAAACCCCTCTGCTGCGCCCCCAACCACTTCTGTACCCACAGTTCAGGCCTCGAGCATCGCCGCGAAGCGCCGCCTCCACTCGACCGAGGCCTTGTCGGCCTGGACGCTTACCAGGGCTGTCTGCCCGAGTGGCATCTCGCCAATCAAGCGTTCGAGCATGACCCGGTCCTCCTCACCGATCGCCTTGTCGAACTCGATCACCTCGTCACCCGGCACGTCAAAGTCGTCGTTCCGCCACACCACAAACGTGAAGTACGACGTGACCTCGTCTATCGGAGTCGAAACCAGGAGGAGGATGTGCTCAAGACCTGATTCGTAGGCGACTGTGCTCCTGACCGTCAGCGGCAGGCAGAACCCGGTGCTCATGACCCTTCCCACGACAGGTTCAGACGACCCTGACGTGATCTGGGCCTCATCCGGGTTTCTGGCAACCACCTCGTAGCGGTAGCCGTGGTAGCCCCCGTCGAGGTCCTCGAGTTCAATCGCCGGCACGGTCGGAGGCTGGGCGCCGCCGAAGGTTCCAGTGTGCACGAACGGGAAGTGGGAAATGTCGAGGAAGTTGTCGACCATCCTCGTGGATGCGACCTGCCAGACCATTACCTCGGTGTTGATACGACGGAAATTGGGGTCAGCGTCAACTGCCATCTCGGGAATCGGTGCAGCCGGTTCACCTGAACACACCCAAACCAGCCCGTAGGCCTCGTCGACACGGATCACCGGCAGATTTGCCCGCGGAGGCACTGGAACGCCCTCGTTCGCCGAAGGCACCTCCACACACCGACCCTCCCCGCCGAACACCCAACCGTGGTAGGGGCACGACAGGCAACCGTCGGAAACCGTTCCTGCAGACAGGGGCGCCTCACGGTGCGGGCACCTGTCGGAGCCAGCGACGATCCTCCCGTCGGGATCCCGCCAGAGCACGTAGTCGTCACCCAACAGGGTCACTCCGTGGGGTCCCGGCGACACATCATCGGAGCTGGCCACGACGTGCCAGTGGGATCTGAGAGCGGCCGAAGACATCAAGTCTAGCTTGGTCATGGATGCAGATTACCGGCCAGCATCATTAGTGTCCTAACTCAGCGGAGGCCACATGACAGACCTGATCGTTGCGGGAACCCTGCTTACGATGGACCCTGACCGGACCATCTGGGGCGACGGCGCCATCGCCGTCGCCGACGGCCGAATTGAACGGGTCGGGCAGCGTGCCGACCTAGTGGAAGACCACCCAGACGCCCAGATCCTGGGTGGCACGGGTTGTGTGGTCACGCCGGGCTTCATCAACGCCCACCAGCACCTCACCGGCGACCGTCTCATCCGCTCCTGCATCCCCGACGACATTCCCACGACTACCGCCATCTTCGACTGGGTGGTCCCCGTCCACGCAGCGCACACCGGCGACGACGATGAACTGTCGGCGACCCTGTCGCTCCTCGAGGCGGTCGGCAACGGCGTCACAACCACCGTCGAGGCCGGGACCGTCGCCCACCCGGACCGCGTCGCTGCCGCATTCCGTGCCGTCGGGGTCAGGGGCTGTATCGGAACCTGGGGCTGGGACCACGGCGAGGGGCCGTTCTCGCTTCCAACCGACGAGGTCATGGCCCGACAACGCTCAGTGGTCGAGGCCAACCCCTCCGGGGGCCTCGTCGAGGGGTGGGTAACTCTTGTCGGCCACGACCTAGCGTCAGACCAACTGTTTACAGAGGCGGCCGACCTGGCCCGGACCGCCGGTACCGGGTTGACCTTTCACATGTCGCCATCGGCCGACGACGCCATTGCATTCGCAGAGTGGTCCGGGAAACGGCCCATCAGGCACCTTGCAGACCTTGGGGTGCTGGGCCCACAGACCCTGATTGCCCACGCCGTTCACCTCGATGACGACGAGGTCGACCTGCTGGTCGAGACCCGCACTGCGATCGCATACTGCCCATGGGCATACCTGCGGTTGGGGCAGGGCGTCACCACGTGGGGCAGGCACATCGAGTTCCTCAAAAAGGGTGGCCGGCTGGCGCTCGGCTGTGACACCGAGAACGCAGGTGACGCAATCGACCCCCTCAGGGTGGCCGTCCTGACAGCCGGCCTGGCACGTGACATGTCGACGGACCCGCAGGCGTTCGGTGCCCATGCCGCCCTCGAACTGCTGACCATCCGTGGAGCAGAGGCGATAGGCATGGATGACCGCATCGGTTCAATCGAAAACGGCAAGGCCGCAGACCTGGTGGTCCACGACCTGAGTGGAATCGGGTCCACCCCGAACGCCATCGACCCGGCACTGCAGCTGCTCTGGACAGGCGACGGCCGTTCAGTCAAGGACGTGGTCGTCGACGGCGTGCCCGTGGTTCTCAACCAGGAGAGCGCCAGGGTCGACCACACCAGCCTGGTTGCCGAGGCGGTGGCGTCACAGCAGAGGCTGCTCGACCAGGCCGGCCTGTCTCCCACTCCCCGATGGCCGGTCCGCTGAAGGGCAACGGCGCTACCGTCAGATAACCGGATACTTGGCCCGGTCCGGCAGACCGGACCGCGACACCACGGCCTCACCAGCAACCTGGCACTCCGCATAGAAGCGCCCCTCGTCGAAAGCCGTGATCCTGCCCTCGTCGACCACCCTTCGTCCGTCCACGAATACCGTGTGGACGCCACGACCATCAGCCGACCAGACCAGCTGGTTCATTACGTTCAGAAGTGGACGCCACTCGGGCCTGTCGGTGTCATGCAACACAACGTCAGCAAGCTTTCCTGCTGCCAACGAGCCGATCTGATCACCCATCTGCATGGCTGCTGCTCCGCCGAGGGTGGCCATCTCGTAGGCGGTCTCAGCCGGGAACATCTGCGGATCTTGCCTGGCGTCCTTGAAAAGCCCGGCGACCAGGTAAGTGGCCCTCATGAGGTCCGAGTAGTTCGATGCGTTGTTGCCGTCGGTCCCGATTGCCACGTTGATTCCGGCCATGGCCATCTCGGGCATCTTCCCGATCCTGGTGATGCCGTAACTCACCTTCAGGGCCGTTGTCGGACAATGGGCCACGTGCACGCCGGTCCTGGCCATGACCTCTAGCTCCTGGTCATCGACCTGCACACAGTGGGTGATCACCACGTCATCGGCCATTACCCCCAACTCCTCGAGGTGGACCATCGGACGCTGGCCGAACTCGGCAACGAAACCGTCGGGGTCCAGCTGGGCCGGAGACATGTGGAAGCTCATTCCCGTCTGGTACTCGGTCGCCAGCTCACGTGCTGCACGCCAGAGAGGATCGGAACAGGTGGTGTGGCCCACGAGAATTGACCATGCACCCAAACGACCATCGGCCTCGGACCGGTGGTTCTCAAGCTGGCGTTGAAGGAAGCCGATGGCCTCGTCGGTGTCCTGTTTGTACGCGTCAGGCTCAGGAGGAAGGTCCCAGACCCAGCGACCCAGTCGCCCACGGATGCCAACTTCGGCCAGACCATCGAAGACCTCGTCGAGGAACCTGACGGTGCCGGCCTCGAGAAACGTTGTCGTACCCGACTTGAGCATCTCCACTGCAGCCAGTTGCGCCGACAGCCTCTCCTCGGCGGCATTGTGGACCGAGTAGAGAGGACACAACCACTCGAACACGTTTTCCACGAAGGGTGTGTCATCTGGTACGTACCCCCTGGTCAGGGGTTCTCCTGTCACATGGATGTGGGCGTTGACCATTCCGGGGGTTACGACGAACCTGTCTCCACCGACCGTCTCGGCTGCCACATACCTCTCCTCCAGATCAACGGCCCTGCCGACGTCGACGATTGTGTTCCCCCTGAGAGCCACCGCTCCGTCCCGAATCACGTCGCGGGTGACGTTCATGGTGACCACGTGGCCCCCAAGGATGAGGGTGTCGATGTTCTCGGTCATGTTCGTCCTCCGTAGTTGAACGCTGGTTAGCGGGGCCTTGTGGCCACGTAGGTGAACTGGAAACCGATCGGCTCGATCAGGCGCACGGCCTCGAAGCCGACCTCACGCAGCCAGCCGACCATCTGTTCGCCGGTGAGCGGGAAGCCGTTCACGGTGCTCGCCATCATGGTCATCCCCATTAGTACCGCGTGTGGGTTGAGCTTTCGCTCAGGGTCCACGAAGTAGTCCGCGACCATCACGCGGCCACCCGGCTTGAGGGCCGAGTAGGCGCGTTCGACGAGGTGTCGGGCGCCAGCCTCGCCCTCGGTCCTGCAGACGTGTCCCAGAACCACGAGATCGAAGGTGCCCTCCTTGAACTCCACCTCGTGGAAGTCTCCCGGGAGAAACTCGCACCGGTCCGACACCCCATGCTCGGTGGCCATCTGCCCGGCCACCCCCAACACCCCTGGCAGGTCGTTCACAACCGCAGTGGCATCGGGGCAGACCTTCAGAACGGCGATGCTCCACGGCGCACCTCCTGCGCCCAGGTCCAGGACCTTGGGTGCGGCAAGGCTCGAGTACCTGACAAGGGTGTCGGCACGCGACGCAGCCCGGAACATGGTGGTGAACGTGCCCTCCACGAGCGGCACGTAGAAGGCCGCCGGGTCGTCATCGATCGGGGTCGCTGGTCGCCCGTGGCGAACCGTATCGGCAAGCCGCTCCCAGTTGTCGTGAGGGCCGGGGGCCACCGGAATCAGGCCTACCATCGATGCCTCGGCATCGCTCGTCAGGTATCGCCTGGCCGTGTCATTCAACCCATAGACGCTGCGGTACTGCTCAAGCAGGCCGAGGGCCACCAACGAGTCGAGAAGCGCCAGAAGATGGGGTTCAGATAGACCCAGTTCAGTCGCGACCGGCCCAACGGTCGTCGGCCCCATCCGATCCAGGGTGTCGAACACGTCGAGGTCCAGGGCGGCCAGTAGGAGGTGGTAGGAGCCAAGGCCCTGAATGACCCCCCAGACAGGTGCTGCCGGCGGTGGCTTGTGGTCAGTCCACGGACGGCCCTTGCGGGCCATGGTGTGGGTCTTCTTCAGTTCGGGGTACGGGGCGTCGACCATGACCACCTACGGGGTCAGCAGGATCTTGCCGAAGAAATCACCTGAGAGCATCTTGTCCTGTGCAGTGCCGGCCTCGGACAGGTGGTGAACCGAGTCAACCTCAACCTGGTATCTGCCCGAACAGAAGTCCTCCCAGGCAGGTCCGAACTCTTCTGGGCGGTAGGGGTCGGAGCCGTGGATCGAGATTCCCGAGTGAAACACGTAGCCAAGTGACGGAATCGTCGCCTCGTCTCCCGAGGCGTTCCCACAGTTGACCAGCCGTCCGCCAACCCCGATTGAAGAGAGCGACGCGCCGAAGAGGGCCGTACCCACACAGTCGAGGACCATGTCGACACCGACTCCTCCGGTCACCTCCCTTGCCCATCCCGCCACATCGCCGGTCCTGTTGTTGAGCACGTGGGATGCACCCAGGCCGATCGCCCGTTGGCACTTGTGGTCGCTGCCAGCGGTCGCCAGAACGGTGGCACCGGCACTGACAGCCAACTGGATTGCCGCAACGCCAATGCCGGAGCCTGCGGCATGGATCATCACGATCTCGCCCGGCGTAAGGCTGCCCACCTTGAACAGGGCGTGTGAAGCCGTCAGAAAGCAGGTCGGGAACGTGGCGGCATGCTGCAGGAAAACGGACTCAGGCACCTGATAGGTGTGGGAAGCTGGTACGAGACACCTCTCGGCGTAGCCACCGTCCACGGTTGCTCCGATCACCCCCAACTCTCCGTGGAGGTCGCCCATACCCGCCAACGTGGAGTTGTCGGCCACACCTGCCAACGAGGGATCAACGACGACCCTGTCCCCCACAGAGACACCTTCAACCTCGGCGCCGATCTCGGTCACAACGCCTGCCAGGTCCATGCCGGAGATATGGGGGTAGGTGAACCCCGGCATCTGAAACCAGCCGTTCCTCTGGAGTACATCGAGCCGGTTCAGTGCAGTGGCAGCCACATCCACCACGACGTCTCCAGGCCCCGGCACCGGATCTGGCACGTCGTCGTAGCGGAACACCTCTGTTCCACCGGGTTTCTCGTAGTACATGGCCTTCACCGGTGAACTCTCCCCAACATCGGCGTGCAGGACCTCACTTGAGACCCCGGATGAACGGTCGTGCCAGGGCCTCGGGCTGGCGTACAGCGTGTGCGAACAGAGCCATGGCCACGATGGTTACGAGCGCCGGAAGTGACGAGAGCATCTCGTTGTTCAGCTCGTACCCGAGGCCCGGCAGTGTCAGCCGGAACGAGAGCACCGACCCGAACAAGAGACAGCCGAAGACGGCGCCACGCAGGGTCCATCCACCGAAGATGACAGCCACCAGCGCAATGAAACCCCTGCCGGCCACGATGCCGGGATCGAACCTTCCGACCTGGCCCAGCAGCAGGTACCCGCCTCCGAGGCCGGCGGTCAGGCCACCCAGGTAGATCGACTGGCGACGCCGGCGGTTCACGTCGATTCCACTCACATCGACGGCCTGGGGGTTCTCACCGACCGAACGAACCTCAAGGCCCCAGCGGGTCCGGTGCACGAGCCAGGCACAGAGGGGCACCACCAGGTAGATCAGGTAGAAGGGCCACGGCTGGCCGAACAGGGCGGGGCCGACAAGGGGTATGTCGACGAGGAGGGGCACCTCAACAACCGACGCCATTCGCGTGGAGGGCTCCCACTCCGACCCAAGGAAGCCGACCACGCCCAGAACCAGGATGTTGAGGGTCAGGCCCACGACAAACTGGTCCGCTGTCAAGCGGTGGCTCATCTGGGCCTGCACCGAAGCGACCACCGCGCCAGCGACGGTTCCACAGGCCAGACCGACCGCCACCGATCCTGTCATGTGGTAGCCCATGGCTGCTGCGAACGCCCCCGCCAGGATCATCGCCTCGACCGAGATGTTCAACGTGCCTGCCCGTTCGGCGACCCATTCACCGGTTGCTGCGAACGCCAGCACAACGGCGAACCTGGCAGCCGCCGTATACGCGGTGTCCGTGCTGGCGACATCCCAGACCGCTGAGATCAGGCCGCCCATCAGACCCTGCTCCTTGCCACCGCCAGGGCTCTGCGCCTCTGGCGGATGAACATGATCGCAGGTGGCAGGAGAAGGGCCAGGACAATCAGGCCCTGGACCACGTCGGTCACCCTTCTTTCGATTCCCGTCGATGCCAGAAAGCCCGACCCGGTCCGCAGGCTGGCAAACACGAAAGCCATTGGGATCACGGCAAGGGCACGGTTGTTGGCTACGAGTGCCACAAGAAGGCCGACCCAGCCGATGCTCACCGAGAATCCCGAGACCATCCGGTAATTGGCGAAGTCACCACCTGTCAGCATGAACGCACCAGCCAGGCCGGCGAACCCGCCAGAAGCCAGCATGGCAATCATCCCCTGGGCCGACTCGCTGATGCCGAACCGCCTCGCAACCTTCCTGTTGTGCCCCACCACGGTGAGCCGGTAGCCCCACAGGGTCCGGCTCAGCATCCATCCGATCAGGAGCACCAGGCCAATGGCCAGAAGGGCACTGATTGGAAAATCGTTGCCCCACAAGGCGATTCGTGGCATTCGGGTCTCAGGTGGCAGCTGTTCGCTGACGAGGTTCCGGTTACCCAACTTGGCCTCGGAGTCGAGCAGGAGCCAGGGGTGCTTCAGGCCGTACCCGACCAGGTTGGATGCAACAGACACCAACAACAACGTCGTAAGCACCTCAGGGACCTTTCGCCAGTAGCGCAGCCCCCCGGCAATGCCTGACCAGAGTGCCCCACCGACAACTCCGGCAACGAGGATGACAACGAGTACCAGAGGCCCCGGTCCGGGAACCCTCGTGCTGAAGTAGGTGGCGAACGCCGCCCCGACCAGGAGTTGACCCTCCTGCCCGATGTTGACCAGACCCACCTTCGTGTTGATAATTGTGCCGATGGCGACCATCGCCAGGGGAATCGTCACCCCGATTGTGCCTCCCCATCTGCCCGGCTTCAGGATGCTTCCGTTCAGCAGTGCTCCGCCCACGGTTGTCCAGTCGGCACCCACCGCCTCAACGATCATGCCCGAGATCAGAAGGGCGCCGAGCGCACAGACTGCGTACAGGACGGCTACCTCCACGAGGTGGCTCCGCGCTCCCCGCTCGGCAGTGGTTTGGGCACTCACAACAGGTCACCACCCATGAGGCGGCCGATCTTCTCCCGGGTCGCCTCGGAACGGACCATCTCCCCGGTCACCTGACCCCTGAAGATGACGACTATCCGGTCCGCCAACTCCAGGATCTCGTCCAGTTCGCTTGAAATGAGGAGGATTCCGACACCGGACTCGGCCGCCTGTCTTAGTTGATCGGTCATGTACTCGATTGCCCCGACATCGAGCCCGCGTGTCGGCTGTGCGGCAACCAGCACCGTTGGGTCAGCGGTGAGCTCGCGTGCCAGGACGACCCGTTGCTGGTTACCCCCCGACAGCGACCACATGGGAGCGTCCGGTCCTGTGCACATGATTGCGAACCGGTCGATCAGGTCAGAGGAGGCCTTGGTCAGTACCGCACCGTCGATGATGCCGCGTGTCGACATGCCTGACTGGTTCGAGAGCATGAGGTTCTCAGCCACGGTCATCTCAAGGACTATGCTGGAGTCGTGTCTGTCCTCGGGGATGACGGCAACACCGGCCCGCAGGGCGGAACCGAGTTGGCCGACATCCACCAGTACACCATCTACGAGAATCTCGCCACTGGACTGTCTGCGCAGGCCCGAGAGAAGGTCGGCGATGACCCGCTGGCCGTTGCCCTCAACCCCGGCAAGGCCCAGAATCTCACCAGCCTGCAGGCTGAACGTCAGGTCGTCGAGTTCCATTGAGCCGCCGGGTTCTCTGACCTCAACCTTCCTGAACTCCAGGACGGGGGTGTGCCCGCGTCGACCTGCTTCATCGCCTAGAACGCTCAGATCAGATGTCGGCCCTGGTTCCCCCGCACTTCGGAGGCGGACATCGCGCCCGACCATGGCCCTTGCCAGCATTCCGGCATCGGCATCGGCGGTGACGTAGCGGTCTACGACAAGGCCGTTCCTCATGATCGTCACCCGGTCCGTGACTTCAAGCATCTCTGTCAGCTTGTGACTCACCAGGGCCACTGAGCGACCCTCCTGTTCAACGACCCCGCGCAGCGAACGGAACAGGTCCTCGGACTCCTCCGGGGTGAGGACAGACGTCGGCTCATCGAAGATCAGGATCTCCGGTTCTCGCCTCAGACACTTGAGGATCTCAACCCTCTGCCGGAGCCCGACAGGCAGATCTGCAACACGTGCATCTGAATCGATGCGGAGGCCGTAGCGTTCGCTCAACTCTCCGACAGCGTTCCTGACACCCGTCTGGCTGAGCCGCCCCGTGTCACCCAGGGCCACGTTCTCCCATACGCTGAGTGCCTCTACGAGGCTGAAGTGTTGGTGCACCATCCCAATTCCGAATGAGGCGGCAACCACGGGGTCGGTGATCCTCACGGACGCACCGTCAACGAGGATCGAACCCGAGTCGGGCACGACCAGACCGATCAGCATCTTCATCAGGGTGGACTTACCCGCCCCGTTTTCTCCCAGGATCCCGTGAATCTCGCCCCTGTGGAGTTCTAGGTCAACCGCGTCACACGCGGAAACCGCTCCGAAACGCTTGCTCAGGAGGCGTGTGCAGACGGCCGGTGGGGGCCCTGACGCAGCAGGACCCCCACCTTTCAGGCCGTTGTCAGCCTCGGTCAACTCGCTCAGTAGCCGTAGGCCTCGGCCTTGATGGCCCCGAACTCGGCTGCAAACGCTCCACTGGCGATATCGGCGTAGACAGCGTCCATCGCCGCCTGCTGGTCGGCGGTGGCGTTGCAGATGACCGCACCCGGTTCCGGATCAACGCCCACCCGGAATACCTTTGTCTGGCCCTCGGTCACAGCGCCGCTGAAGATCTGCGGGAAGATCGCTGCCACGTAGTCGCCTCCGTCGAACCTGACGGCTATGTCCCACGTCAAATCACCCTCACGGGTACAGACGTTGGAGGGACCGGCGCTCAGTGCCACCACGCCGTTCTCGTTGGCCAACTGGACGATCGCCTCGTGTGCACCACCCAGGTACGGGTAGACGACGCCAACACCCTCACCGAGGGCCGTGTTGAACGCCTCGGTGGCGTTGGGCACGTTGTCGAAATCGTACGGCCACGCACCTGTCGGCACGTAGGTCACGGTGAACGACGCGTCTACCGCCTGGAGGCCCATCTCAAAGCCCCGCAGTGCCTCCATCTCGAAGTTCAGGTCGCAACAGCCAATGAAGTAAGCGACCGTCGACCCCCGCTCCTGGAGCAGGAGACCCGACGCGTACCCGGCCGAGTAACTGATCTCGGAACTGTCATCGAGGCTCTGGGCCAGACCCGGGAGGGACTCGAACCCGGCACCACAGTTGCAGTACCAAAATATGTCCGAATACTCCTCGGTCAGGTCCGGAAGCGGCTCGGCGATCTCGCTGGCGCCCACGATGATGATGTCAACGCCCTGCTCGGCGAGGTTCGACAGTTCGGTAGCGGCGTTTGCCGCCTCGATCTTGTCAACCACGATCGGATCCTCGAAGCCGTTCTCCGCAGACAGCCTGATAGCGGCATCTACCACCGCCTGGTAGTAGGCACCGTCATCGGCAGGTCCAGCAGCGGCCACGCCGAGGGTGATCTTGCCGTCGCCGTTGGCATCGAAGGCCATGTAGTTGGGGCCGTATTCGGGGAAGCTGATGGAGGTGTCGATGAACTCGTTGGTCATGATGTCACTCACCGACAGGCCGGCCTCGAAGTCCATGCCCGCAACAGCGATCTTGTCGATCACGGTCTGGATGCGGTCAGCATCCATGTTGCCGACAATCCCATCAGGACCATTGCCGACAAGACCCAGATCCCTCTGGGCCTGAACCGAGAACGCCGCCAGGTCCATGTCATAGACCCAGAAATCCTCAAACTGGGTTACAGCATCAACAATCATCGCATTCGCACGCTCAGGAGCAGCGTCGTAGTCCACAACAGACTGCTGGATCACAGGAACAATCAACTCCAGACAACCCCTCAGGTCCTCAAGGTCACCGGGACGGATACCAATCGTCTGGGAATACACCTGGAAACCGGCATCGTGGAGCAACTCGAAGGCAACAGCCTTGCCGTACTCCTCAAACACATGCTCGTACTGATACGGCTCAGCAGAAGCAAACCCCTGCTGGGCAATCGTCTGATCAGCCACAAACCGGGCAGGAGAACCGTCATAGGAAGGATCAACCTGGTCAGCAGACCAAATGCCCTCAGCGACAAACACGTCAGCAAACGTGCCACCACCAAACACGTTGATCGTCACACCATCAGAACCCAAATCAGCCAAGGACCTCACATTGGGATGAGCATCGGTATCCCACATCACCATCTGCGGGTTCTTCTCCAAAGGAGCCACAACAGACATCATCGGCGCATCCGAATACTCCAGGACCTGCTGATCAGTAGACCGGTACCCCAGATGAATCGAATCATCGGTGTACATGTACGAAGACACCGGAGCCCAACCAATAGCCGGACCACCAGTACGCACCTCAATGTCGATACCCAGAGCCTGACCACCCAACTGGCCAGGACCACTGACAACCTTGTTGTCAGCATCCACGCTGTAACCATCACCAATCATCTGATACATCGCCCCATGCTCAGCCTCAGGAAACCAATCCGTCTGAATCACCAAAGGCGAAGGACAAACAGCAGCCAAACCGCTCTCGGGCACCGTGATCGGCGTAGCCGTCGTGGCTGGAGCAGCCGGAGCCGTCGTGGCTGGAGCAGCCGGAGCCGCAGT
>MPMA02246963.1_pt1 | contig 14124 bp, 10 predicted proteins | sample 1617361 | NCBI WGS metagenome assembly MPMA02 (sample SAMN05944807, study PRJNA350692) | marine metagenome | biome: marine; feature: ODZ; material: water; isolation source: 180 m water sample filtered on 0.2 um supor filter | place: Pacific Ocean | collected 2012-04-08 | depth 180m m | reverse complement strand
TGCCACGCGGCTGAACCCTCGAACGATGACTGCATAGATGCACGTCATCCAGTGAATAGACGCGTTGACGGGAGTGAAGAGCTTCTTGAGGAATCCCCCCCCCATCTTTCTCTTGAGAATCAGGGCGCACATTGCGGGGGTCAGCGTCAGCGACACGATACTTGACAGAATGACCGAGAATGCGATGGTGAGCGCAAACTGATTATAGAGTTGTCCTGTGATCCCGGGCATCATTGCGGCGGGCACAAACACCGCGAGCAGCACGAGGGTTGTCGCCACGATTGGCCCCCGTACCTCACGCATCGAATTTGAGGTGATCTCGCGAACAGTGACGTCTTCATCAGCTTCTTCCATTCCGCGTTCGACGTTTTCCACCACGACGATTGCATCATCAACAACCAAACCGACCGCAAGGACAAGACCGAGGAGGGTCAGCATGTTGATGCTGAAGTCGAACATGAGCATGATGGCGAAGGCACCGATGATTGACACGGGAATGGCAATCACAGGTATGAGCGTCGCGCGAATTGACTGGAGGAAGATGAAGATGACAAGCACGACAAGCCCGACCGCTTCGAGAATTGTCCAAATCAGATCGGTGATCGACGCCATGATGAAATCAGTGGCGTTGTAACTGAGTTTCCAGGTGATGCCCGTTGGAAGATTTTTTTCAAGTTGCTCCATCGTCGCCTGAATGCCATTGGCGACGTCCAACGCATTGGCGGTTGACAATTGGAATACGCCCAATTGCGCGGCGGGTTGTCCATTCTGCATACTGTCGCTGACATAAGTGGCAGCACCGAGTTCAACTTCCGCAACGTCCTTGAGTCGAACCACCTGCCCAGGCGATGCGCGAAGGATGATGTCTCCAAACTGCTCTGCCGTCACAAGGCGACCGAGTGTGTTGATCTGTAGTTTGAATGCGGGACTCTCGTCGAGAGGCGGCACACCAACAGCGCCTGCGGCGACCTGCTGATTCTGATTACTGATCGCTGAAACGATATCTTCGGTGGAAATGCGATAGGTCGCCATGAGATCCAGATTCATCCAGATCCGCATGGCATACTGACGTAGGCCGAAGTTGGTAACTTGGCCAACGCCCGCAACCCGTTTGAGTGGATCGGTGATGTGGATGTCGGCGTAGTTGCTCAGGTATGCACTGTCATATCGCCCGTCGGGTGAGAGCAAGGAAACCACTGCCGTCATCTGTGTTGACTGCTTGGTGACCGTGATGCCGGTTCGCTGCACCTCCCCCGGCAATCTGGCTTCGGCCTGCTGCACACGGTTCTGAACATCAACGGCGCCGATGTTCTGGTCATAGCCGACTTCAAACGTCACAACAATGTTGGAATAACCGTCATTCGTACTGGACGATGACATGTAGATCATGCCTTCAACGCCATTGACCTGCTCTTCGACGAGCCGAGTAATGACGCTGGAAACCGTATTAGCAGAGGCACCGTTGTAATTGGAGACCACCGTTACCTGCGGAGGCGCGACCTGCGGGTACTGAGCGATCGGAAGCACTAGCATCGAGACCGCGCCTGCAAGGGTGATGATCAACGAGATGACCGTCGCGAAGATCGGTCGTTTGATGAAAAAATCAATCATCCGTTGGTCTTCTTCGCCTCGCTGGAAGTCGGTGAGTTTCCAGACTTCTTCATGTCAGATGGGGGCGTGCCAGGCGCTTTTGGGGGCGGCGCTTCTGTGATTGTGGTCCCATTGAATCGAATCTTTCCGACACCACCTCGGACAACACGGTCGCCCTCGCTTAGGCCCGACTTGAGAACTGCTGTTCCATCCTGTTGCATTTGGACAACGACCTTGGTTTCCTTGACGGTATTGTCGCTTTCGACCTTCCAGACATATGTGTCACTTGCGAGTGAAACCAACGCTTCGGAAGGGATGGTTACAACATTCTTGAGTATGTCCATCGTGATCGTTGCTTCACAGTACTGCCCAGGGAGCAGCTCATAGCCAGTATTGTCGACATCAGTCCACATGCGAATGAGGCTCGTATTGGGATTCGCCGTGTTGTCGACGAACGTGATCGTTCCTTCGCGAGTCCACGACTTCTCTCGTGGAATGGTGATTTTCGCGCGAAGCGGCTGATTGGCGGTCCACTTGGCGAGATACTCTGGAAACTCGTTGGCACTCGGGGCGAAGTTGATCCGAATCGGGTTGGCGGAGATGAGTGTGCACAGCGTGGCAGCTTCTGTGCCCGGCACCACCAGTGTGCCGGGATCGATCGATGTAGCACCGATACGACCCGCGATGGGTGCTCGAACCTCGGTATACGACAGATCGAGTTCCGCTTGTACGACCTGTGCTTCGGCCGACTGCACTTTTGCTTTGGCGACCGCAAGATTGGCTTCATACTGGTCGTATTCCTCCTTGGCAACTGCTCCGGACGCCACCAGCGGGGTGTTGCGGACCACAATGATCTGGGCGAGCAACTCCTGTGCCTGCGCTTCTGCAAGTGTCGCCTGAGCCACCAGAAGATTCGCCTCATATGGTGCCTGCTGGATGACGAACAACAATTCGCCCTCTTCTGCCAGCGATCCCTGCTTGACATTGCGTGTTTCAAGCCACCCTTCGACGCGAGCAACGATCTCGACCTGCCAGACCGGTGAGGCAATGGCGGGATAGGTTCGTTTGATTGGGAAGTCGCCAGTCGCCGCTTTGGTTGTTGTGACCGGGACAGCTGGCGCTGTCGCAGAAGAACTACTTGGAGTACTGTCATTGCACGCCGGGGTCAGCAGCGCCAGCAGCACAAGCGATGCAGATCGATACATCATGAAGAGGATTCCTTGGATTCCGAGGTGAGTACGGGAAGACTGCCACTGGTCCAGCCGCCGCCGAGAGCGCGGTACAACTCCACCATCGTCTCGGCGCACAGCCCGCGTGCTTGCATAAGCGAGTCTTCAACTTCCAGTAGATCCCGCTGTACTTCAATTACGGTCAGAAAGTCCGTAGTGCCGTGTTCATACTGTTGCAACGAGAGGTCGTAGGCGAGTTGAGCTGCTTGCGTCGCATCGGCGAGATCTTCCCGCTGATTTACAGTGAGCGCGAAACCGATCAACCCACTTTCCACTTCGCCGATCGCCTGCAGGACGGTCTTCTCATAAAGAAGCAGCGCCTGCCGCGTGAGTGCTTCCTGTTGGTTGACTACCGATCTAAGCCTTCCACCATTGAAGATGTCCCACGTAAAACCGGGCCCAGCGGCATAGGATCGGCTGGCCCACTGAAAGAGATCTGAGAAACTCGATGCGCCGAATCCGAACTGTCCAGTAAGAGTGAGTTTGGGATAGAGATTCGCGGTTGCTTGTCCGATTCGTGCCGTTGCGGCCGCAAGTGCTCGCTCGGCCGATCGGATGTCCGGTCGTCGCCGCAGAAGGTCGGCCGGGATGCCTACCGCGAGTTCGGATGGTACATCCGGAATTTGACCAGCCTCAGGAATGAGGCTGCTCAACGATCCAGGAGTGGTTCCAAGAAGCAGAGCCAGATTGGACATTTCGCTCGCTATCGATGCGCCGAGTTGCGGGATGAGCGACTCTGATTCTGCGAGTTGGGCCTTTGCCTGAGCGAGTTTGGATATTGTTGTGGTGCCGGCAGCAAGTTGCTGTTCCACAAGAGCGACAAAGCGACGTTGCGACCGAATGTTCTGGTCTGCAACATTCAGTCGCGCTTGCAGGGTGCGAATGGAGATGTAGGAAGAGGCGACCTCTGCGCGAAGCGTCACCAAGGCATATCGCCAGTCTTCAACGGATGCTTGAAGATCTCCTACAGAAGCCTCAATGCCTCGTGAGATTCGCCCAAACAGATCAATTTCCCACGATGAATCAAGGCCAACCTGCCATGAGTTGTACGGAGTACCTCCGAAAGCGGGACCGACACTAGTGGGGTCCGCACCGGGAATTCGATTCCTGCTGTAAGTCGCCAGCGCGCCGATATCTGGATACAAGTCTGCCGACGCGATCCCGTACTGCGCCCGGTACTGGTCGATGCGTTCAACGGTTGCACGAAGGTCGAAGTTATTGGCCGTCGCAATTGTGATCAAGTTGTCGAGCACCGGATCATGGAAGCGCTGCCACCAGGTTGTTGGCTCAGCCGGTGGTATCTGCTCCGCAGCGTCGGTCCAGGCATACCGATCCGGAAGGCCCATCTCAGGCGACACGTAGTCAGGGCCGACTTTGCAGCCTGTAACCGCTACAAGGACAACGGCGGCGGCGGTAAAGCATGGTCGCATTGTCGTATGAGAACAGATATAGGGGCGTTCAACAACGGACCACGGTATCAGCATTGACCGTGCCTAGAGAGCCGCTCAGCAAGATTGTCGCCAGAGTTCACATCCTCGGCCTCTCGACCGGAGACGAAGATTCTTGCCGGGCTGCCGACAAGCTCAACGGTGTCATCCGTGCATCGGAGATATGATCCTTCACGGAGACCGATGACCGGAAGGTCGTTCATCTCGTGATACTCTCGCAATCGATCGTTTCTTGTTTCTCCGTAGTGTTCGACATACGAACCATCATCAAGTCGCACCCATGTCGAGCCCTCGAAGTAATGCGCGTTGATTTGGAACGAAACGAGCCCGAGCGTGGTGAATGATTCGGGGCGTACAATCGGCATGTCGTTTGTGGTTTGAAGCGTAGGGCATGCGATATTGGTGCCGGCACTGACACCCATGTACGGGATCCCATCGTCAATGACCCGGTTCCGAATAGCTGCCATGGCACCACTTCGGTGCAGTTCCCATGCGAGCCGAAACGTGTTGCCACCGCCTACTGAAATGGCTTCGGCATCATTGATGGCGGCAATTGGGTCCTCGAAAGTGTGAAGGCCAACCAACTCATACCCAGCGTCAAGGCCGCGTTCGTTCATGAGTGCGAGATAGGCATCGTGCGCATCCAATGCCCATGGCACAAACAGCACTTGTCGTACGTCGCCGAAGTGTCGTTGTGTTTCTTCGACATACAGCGACACGCGCTCCGTCGTTCGAATACCGCCGCTTCCAAGAAGTGTTCGCATGTGGAAAGCCTACGTCATACTCTATATTCACGGTGAACTTGTCTTGAGGCTATGGTGCAGATATCCCCCCTGTTGTCCATACACATAATCTGCGGATGCAATTAGACTTGAGCTACTTGCCAGTGATCACCGAACCATCCAGATGTCCATGGTGCGGCACTGACCCACAATATGTCGCCTACCACGACGAAGAGTGGGGCGTGCCGGTGCTGGATGATGTGCTGCTTTTTGAGAAACTGATATTAGATACCTTCCAGTCCGGGTTGTCATGGCTGGTTGTGCTTCGCAAGCGGGACGCCATGGTGAAGCGGCTGCAATTACGTGAGCCCGACAAACTCGCCCGCTGGACGGCCAATCGCATTGAGCGGGTGTTGCAGGATGCCACCATTATTCGAAATCGCACGAAAGTGGAGGCAACTGTCAACAACGCCAAGTTGTTCGTCCATCTTCAAGAGCAGGGCCACTCGTTCTCCGACCTGCTGTGGGGACATGTGAACAACAAGACCATGGTGAACAGATGGAAACGCGATGATCAGATCCCGGCCCGCAGCCCCGAGGGTGACGCCATGTCCAAGGAACTCAAGTCACTCGGGTTCAAGTGGATCGGCCCAACCGTCTGCTATGCGTTCATGCAGGCAGTCGGCATGGTCAACGACCACCTTGTGTCCTGCCCGCGGTATCGGACGTGCTGTCGCTGACGAGTTCGGGATCTTGCGCATCGTCCTGCCACACCATTATTCGTGTGGTTCAGCAGTCATTTCGCAACCCACAAGATTTCTGACGTCAGACAGCACCGTCGCAGCGATCAGGAATTCATGGCGGCCATTTTGGTGTTGATCGGCAGGCCGGATATCTCAGGACGGAATGCTGCATGATTCGCTCTCGCTGCTGCGGCGGCTATGGTGCTGATAATGACTGGGATGATTCGACATCCGGGTGTGTGCACAGTGCTTGGTTTCACGTTGTTGACTTTGGGTGGCTGTACATCCACGCTATCCCAGAATTTCAAGCACACGTTGCCCGGAGGAGATGTTGCAGGGCGGATGATCTTTGGCGTGGAGCGGGCCGATGTCGCAGAAGTGGTGATGTTGGATACCACGGAGGTTCGTATCGGGGACGTCATAGATGTCGAGATGGAGCGGTTTGATCGATATCTGAACAAAGGGCTGGTGCCCGTTGGGTGGTCGATGTCTTTGGGTTCTGGGCAGAAGGAGCCGCAGGCGGTGTTGTTGGCATCGCAGTACGGGGCCAGTGTGGTGGTGGTGGAGATTCGGGATCCGCCTCCCTACCAGGGGACAATTGAGACGCAGGTACCAACGCTGATGACGGAGTCGATTCACGTCGATGGCACTGCAAACTTCGACGGCAATGTAAGTCGTATCGGATGGGGCCCGGGAACGATCGATGTGTGGGTGGATCCCTATAGCATCAAATGCCGGCTTTGGGCAAAGCGATCGTGGCCGCCGAATCTTGGCGTGTATTTCACCGAAGAGATGCGGACATTTCGAGGGCACGCTGATGCGGCGATTCACTCAAAGATAAAGTCGGCAGCGGACCGGTGGCGGCTGCGGAATCCCGGGAAGCCAGTTCCACCTCGTGGCGCACGGGTAGACCACATTATTCCAGGTACCCCCGCCGAAGCGATCGGGATTCAGCGCCGGGACATCTTGGTGTCGATCGATGGACGGGGCATCTCGGACGAAGCCGCTGCGAGGTCCGCTCTCGATGCTGCTGCGGGCCGCGAGGTCGAAGTCGTAGTGATGCGGCAGTCCGGAAACCAAGCAGGAGACGAGGCGGAAGGTTGGGCCGTTGCTGTCCCTATGAACCCGCTCTTCCAAGACGCCGATCCGACTCCCTATCGCCGGCTCAGTCGTGCGGTTTCCCTCGATTCCACGCAGTAGACGACTGCCGGCCATCGCATCTATTTGGCACAGAATGACTTACAAAAAGTCATTTTCTGACTTGTCGTGGCACAGGGAGATGCAGTGACTGTGGGTCGGCAGCCCGGAGGCCAGTTGGTCGTTGGGGTGCGTGTCCAGAAGCGGCCGATAGGGTGGCATGGGCTGGGCGATTGCGATTCATGGGGGGGCTGGTGCGATTTTAGAGTCGTTGACGGAGTCGCATCGCGTGGCGGTAGAGGCGGCGTTGCCGGAACTCACCGAGGTAGGGGCTGAGATGCTGCGGGAGGGCGGCACGGCGCTTGATGTGGCGGAGCAGGCGGTGGTGGCACTGGAGGAGTGTGAACTGTTTCAGGCGGGGCGGGGATCTGTACTGACGGCGGCGGGGGCGCATGAACTTGAGGCTTCGATCATGGATGGAGCGAGTGGACGTGCGGGGGCGGCGTGCGGACTTCGGACGGTTCGCAATCCGATCTCACTGGCTCGTCAGGTGCTTGAGCGGACCTCACATGTCTTCGTCGGTGGACAGGGGGCAGAGGATCTGGCAAAGGCCTGGGGACTCAAGCGTGTGCCGAATGAGTGGTTCACGACCGATCGGCGACTTGAAGAACTTCGACGTTGCCTCGCGACAGACGGTGATGATGGTCCCTATCCGGCGACGGTCGGGGCGGTGGCCTGTGATGTGCATGGCAATGTGGCAGCGGCGACCTCGACCGGTGGCACAACCGGCAAACTACCCGGCCGCATCGGCGACGCGCCGCTCATCAATGCGGGTACTTGGGCCGATGCTCGCGTCGCTGTTTCGTGTACCGGGATTGGCGAGCGGTTCGTGCTTGCAGGTACCGCCCGCATGGTGGCAGCGCGCGTGGAACTGCTCGATGAACCGGTTGAGCGGGCGGCGGCAATGGTGCTGAACTCGATGCCGCCAGAGTCAGGCGGACTGATCGCCGTGGACCACACCGGTGTTGTGACGCTGCCTTTTACATCTTCGGGGATGTATCGCGGTTGGGCCACGGCAGAGGGTTCGTCAGAAATTGGCATCGGCCCGTGAAGTGGTGGTTGCTTGCCGTCACCTAATCGGCAACAATGCCAACGTGGCGATTTCGGGACAAATCGGGGAGCGGGGGATTCAGACCCGTACACGGCTTATCGAGGCCATGCTCGAATTGGTCAACGAGGGCGGCTTGCCTGCAGCGGCAAGTGTCCGTTCGATTGCTCGCCGCGCGGGCGTGACCGAGGCGGTTCTCTACCGCTACTTTCCTGCAAAGGAAGCGATGCTTCGTGAGGTTTGGGAAACCACGCTGAAGCCGATGGCCGAACAGAAGCGGGCTCTGCTTGCCGAAGCATCCGGCTCGCCCACAGAAGTGCTGCAGGATTGGATTCGCATCACATATGAGCAGTTCGATCAGAATCCCGCCGCATTTCACTTCGTGTTCCTCAGCGATGGCACGGCCAACTGGCGAGAAGATCCCATCTACAGCGTGCAAGGCGAACTGCTCGGCAACTGGATGACAGGCGTGCTGGATCCCGCCCGAATCGCGCCCCTGAGCCACACCAGAGCCCTGCACTGCTTCGTGGACTTGCTGCTGGCCGTTCCCCGCCGCATCCGCAGTGGAGACTTGGACGGGCCAGCAATCGCCTATGTGGACGAAACCCTCGCTGCTTCGATCCGCGTGCTTGGCATCTGATTCTCCTGCTCTATCATGGCTCTTTACGCTGCCATGACAGATATCCACAAGCACGCCACCGACCACCAATCGACCGCAGACATCGCGCCACCGAATGGAGATCTCTACATCGGCCGCGATCTGGCATGGCTCGACTTCAACGAGCGGGTGCTGGCGCAGGCCGAGGACGAGCAACGGCCACTCTTCGATCGTCTCCGATTTCTTGCGATCTGCGAGAGCAATCTCGATGAGTTCTTTATGAAGCGTATCGCGCTGCTCCGCAGGCGGATCGAACTCGGAATCGACAAGGTCACCCACGACGGAAAGTCGGTCCGCAAGCAACTTGCTGCGGCGCGAAAGCAGGTACATCGTGTCGTACAGCGGCAGACACAACTGTGGGAGCGGGTGCTCCACCGACAACTCATCGCAGAGGGCATTCGCCTCACCACGATGGAGGAACTTCCTGCTCGCTATCAGAATCGCGTGGACGATTGGTTTCATCGGCACGTCTTCCCACTGCTTACACCGCTTGCAGTGGACCCGGGACATCCATTCCCCTTCATTTCGAATCTTTCCCGCAACTTTGGTGTTCTGCTCGCAGACCCGGGCGAATCCGAGCGTCGATTCGGCCGTGTGAAGATTCCGGATGCGATTCCGACATGGGTCCGCGTTCCAGTGCATGGCCCGGTCGGCGAGGCGCAGGGCACGACACCGTGTCGCGTCGTACGCGTTGCTGACGTTGTTCGTCGCAATCTGGAATCGATCTTCCCCGGAATGCAGATTCTCGAAGTACTCGAGTTTCGCGTCACTCGTGGTATTGGACTCGAGGAAGATGATGACGACGATGTGCAGGATCTCGCCCAATGGGTCAAGGCTTCGCTGCGGCACCGGCGATTTGCTGAGGCAGTTCGACTCGAAACGGCCGAAAACTCTTCGCCAACCCTGACAAATCTGATTCTCGAGGAGTTGGAACTCGACCCAGAATCACACTATCAACGATGTGTACCGCTGGAATGGGGCGGGCTCATGGATCTCACTCACTTCGACCGCAGTGATCTCTCGTCGCCCACATGGCAGCCAATCGTGCCTACGCGACTCGCTGATCAAAACGAACCCATCTTCGATGCGATTCGCCGCGGCGACATCCTGCTGAACCACCCCTACGATTCCTTCCACGCCTCCGTGGAGCGATTCATTTCAGAGGCAGCCGACGATCCGGATGTCGTCGCCATCAAACAGTGTCTCTACCGCACCGATCCCGATTCGCCCTTCATCCACAACCTGCTTCGCGCGGCAGAAGCGGGCAAGCAGGTGACATGCCTGGTCGAGTTGCGAGCGAGATTCGACGAAGATCGCAACCTGCAACTCACACGAACGCTTGAGAAACACGGCGTGCACGTCACCTATGGTGTCGTTGGACTCAAGACGCACACCAAATGCTCACTCATTATCAGGCGAGAGGGTGGTGCCTTCCGCGCCTACGCGCATATTGGTACAGGCAACTATCACGCAGGCACGGCGGCGCTCTACAGCGACTGCGGCCTGTTGACCTGTGACGACGAGATCACTGGTGATGTGATCCAAGTATTCAACTACCTGACCGGCCGATCGCGGTACCGCGACTACGAACAACTGCTTGTGGCGCCGATCACAATGCAAACACACTTCCTCAATTGCATCGAGCGAGAGATCCAACACGCCAAAGACGGCCGACCGGCCCGCGTGGTCGCCAAGATGAACCAACTTGAGGATCCCAGCATGATGCAGGCCATCATTCGCGCCTCGCAGGCTGGCGTTCAGTGTGATCTGATCGTTCGAGGGTTCTGTTGCCTCAGGGCGGGCGTTGTGGGATTCACCGACAATGTGCGAATTACCTCGATCATCGGCGACTTCCTTGAGCACGGACGCATCTACCACTTCGCCGCGGGCAAGGAAGACCCACTCCACGGAGAGTGGTATATCGGCTCGGCCGACTGGATGAAGCGGAACCTTAGCCAGCGGGTGGAGACCGTGACGCCGATCAATGATGAGGCTGCGCGGCGTCGCTTGTGCCGCATCATCGAAGTGAATCTCGCCGATCGACGCAATGCCTGGTCATTGGACTGTGCCGGAGTCTGGCACCATCTGTCTCCGCCAGACGATGCTGACGAGGATGGCCCGGCGGTACTGGGTACGTTCGCCACACTTCGTCGCGATGCAATGCGAGCGGAAATCGAGGGGATGGCCGATCGAAAAGCCGTAAGCAGCCTGCTCAAGAGCCTGCCAGAGCCGAAGTCCCGGCAGGATGACGCGCCGCGGCTCGGTGGAGTCGAGCGGCTCGCGGGGCTGGCACTGCTCGACGGCCCATGGCGAACAGCGAGCGAAATAGGCAGGCGGCTCACGCTCTCGCCCTCGCTTACAACGGCGACCGGGCGGCAACTTGCGGCATTGGAATACATCGACATCTTCAAGGTCGGCCGGCACACGATCTGGACGCCAACGCCGCTGCTGGCACGGGCCGTTGGAGGACCGCTTTCGTTGCTACAGCGATCGGATCGAGCAGCGGATTGGCTGGCGCGGCGAATCGGCCGCTATCTGCGGATTGAAGGGTGGCGGGTTCGCCGCGGCGACGGCGAACCGCTCGACCTCATTGTCGAGTCCAAGGCCGATGGCAAGCATGGCTGGCTCATCAAGGCCGACCGCCGTGGTGCTGGCAAGATGATGCGGAAGGCCATGGCGGACGAGTGGACGATGCTTCACGCCGTCGGGACGACCGCGGACATTGTCACGGCCCTTCGCCACGCTCGCGCATCCATGGCTCCAACCGATCAAAAACGCATACAAGTACATCCGCTGGCAGCGATGTTGCGCCGTAGCGGCGTGGAGGATCCGAAGTGACGACACGAACGTTGATCTTGATGAGGCATGCGAAATCCTCGTGGGAGACGGGTCTCGACGATCACAATCGACCACTCAACAAGCGAGGCGAATCAGCCGCGCCGCGCATGGGGCGGTGGCTTCGCTCGCAGAATGTGGTGCCGGATCTCATCCTCTGCTCAACCGCAACTCGCGCGAACCACACGGCAGATCTCGTCGCGAGAGAACTTGGCGATGAGGTGGAGGTTCGCGCGATCGAACAGTTGTATCTGCCACTTCCACAGGACATCATGGAAGTGGTGACTCGCGAGGCTGGCGATGTTTCCACGGTTCTCGTCGTGGCGCACAACCCGGGCGTGTCATCGGCTGTTGAGGAGTTCGCGAATGTAGCGACAGTGATGCCAACGGCCGCTGCGGCAGTGATAGATTTCACCTTGTCTGAGTGGTCCGACCTGCTCGTGGAAGCACGTGGCAAACTACGGCACTTCTGGCGGGTCAAGGAGTTGGTGTGAGGCTGTAGTACTTCATGTACCAGTCCACAAACCGGCTCACTCCCTCTTCGACCGATGTGGTTGCGTCGTAGTCGAAGTTCCGTGCCAGATCACTCGTATCTGACCATGTAGCGAGGACATCTCCGGCCTGCATGGGCAGGTTGTTGATCTCCGCCTTCTTCCCGAGTTTGGCCTCTAACACCTTGATGAAGTGCATCAGCCCAACAGACTCACCGTTTCCAATGTTGTAGATTCGCCAAGGAACGCTGCTGGTTGCCGGATCCGGGTTGGCATGATCATAGTCGTCGGCGGATGTCGCAGGGGCGTCCAGTGCCAACGTCACACCCGACACGATATCTCCGACATACGTGAAGTCTCGCTGGTGCTTTCCATGATTGAAGACATCGATCGGTCTGCCTTCGAGAATCGCCTTGGTAAAGAGGAAGAGCGCCATATCGGGACGACCCCACGGTCCATAGACAGTGAAGAACCGAAGCCCCGTACACGGAATCCCATATAGGTTCGCGTACGAGTGAGCCATCAGTTCATTTGCGCGTTTGGTGGCCGCATAGAAGGAGAGTGGGTGATTGCCACCGTGGTGTTCCGAAAAAGGCATGCTTGTGTCGCTGCCGTAGACCGAGGAACTCGATGCGTACAGCAGATGTTCGATGCCATGATGACGACACCCTTCGAGAACATTGAGGAAACCGGTGATATTGGATGCAGCGTAGTCGTGCGGGTGCTCAAGGGAGTATCGAACACCCGCCTGGGCAGCGAGGTGGACGACGCGGTCGATGTGGCTGGCCGCAAAGAGTGATTCCATGGCCTCGCGATCGGCGATATCGGCCTTGATGAACTCAAAGCGGTCCGCATCCGGGCGATTGTGGATGGTGGTGAGGCGTGCTTCCTTCAGGACGGGGTCGTAGTATCTATTGAGGTTGTCCAGACCGACGACCACATCGCCCCGATCGAGCAGGCGATGAGAAGTGGCGGCTCCGATGAAGCCAGCGGCACCGGTGACGAGCACTCGCATCTGTGGCATCTCCTGTGAGCGAAGTGGTCAGGTATCGTACCCCACCAAGTGACCCTATGACACGAGTACTCCTAGTCGAAGGATTCAGCCGAGCACTAGTCTACTTCAGACCACCGCTCATCCGATCGCTCCAGCGAGCAGGTCATGAGGTCACGGTTGCAACATGCCTTGAGTCCGATGATGGAGTGGCTGATGCGATGGCCGCGATGGGTGTGCCATGCGAACACTTGCCGATCATTCGAAATCGCATTCGGGTATTCGGCGATCTGGTGCTGTTGTGGAAATTATGGAGACTCATCCGGCGGACACAGCCGGAGGTGCTGCTGACATGGACGATCAAGCCGAATCTCTATGGGCCGATCGCCGGTCGGTTGGCTCGTGTGCCTCGCATTGGTATCGTCGTATGTGGCCTTGGCCGAGTCCTTCTTGGAAGCGGCTTAGCCAGTTGGATCGGGTGGAGAGGGTTGCGTTTCAGCGCGGCACGCTGCGACTGTGTGGTGGCGCAAAATCCGGATGATTATGAATCGATGCGGCAACACGGCGTCATAACAGCGAGGACGAATGCAATCAGGACGGCAGGGTGTGGTGTTGATCTCAACGAATTTTCGATGGAACCACTGCCAGCACAACCCGTCGTACTGATGCTCGGCAGGCTTCTCGCGTCCAAGGGTGTATACGAATACATTGAGGCAGCAGCTATTGTTCGGAGGCGGAGACCGGATGTCAGGTTTGAACTTGCCGGGCTTCTTGAAACTGGCAACGATGCGGTTCCGGAAGCCTGTATTCAGGAAGCGGCCGCGCGGAGCGACATCGAGTACCTCGGCTTTCTTGAGGATCAGGATCTTGTGCGGGCTGCGATCCGTCGATCATGTCTCTATGTGCTACCTAGTTGGCACGAAGGCACACCGCACTCAACGCTCGAAGCGATGGCAATGGGGCGGCCCATTGTTACAACAGACGTCAGAGGGTGCAGGGAGACGGTGCAGGACGGTATCAATGGTCACTTGACTCCCAGAGGAGATGCTCAGGCGTTGGCTGATGCGATTCTCAAGATGCTCGCTGATCCAGAAAGGCTGGTTGTCATGGGCGCCGAGAGTCGAAAATTGGCCGAGACTGTCTTTGATGCCAGAATTGTTGCTCAGACCCTC
>MPMA02029081.1_pt1 | contig 14130 bp, 10 predicted proteins | sample 1617361 | NCBI WGS metagenome assembly MPMA02 (sample SAMN05944807, study PRJNA350692) | marine metagenome | biome: marine; feature: ODZ; material: water; isolation source: 180 m water sample filtered on 0.2 um supor filter | place: Pacific Ocean | collected 2012-04-08 | depth 180m m | reverse complement strand
TACATCGCCATTCATCCGGATGACCCGAACATCGTGATCTCGGGCGCGGTCGGGTCGTCACCCGGCGGCGGAGGCAACATGCTGCGGTACGACCACAAGACCGGTCAGATTCGCATCATCACCGTCTGGCCCGAGCTCAACATCGGGTACGGCGCCGTCGAGATGAAGTACCGATTCCAGTGGACCTATCCGATCCTGTTTTCGCCCCACGATCCGGATGACCTATACGTGACCGGCAACGTCGTTTTCAGGTCGCGCGATCAGGGCAGCTCCTGGGAGCCGATCAGCCCGGATCTGACGCGGAACGACCCGACGAAGCTCCAGCCCTCCGGCGGCCCCGTGACGCTCGATACGTCGGGCGCCGAGACGTACTGCACGATCTTCGCGTTCGTCGAGTCTCCGCACGAACAGGGCGTCTTCTGGGCTGGCTCGGACGACGGGCTGGTCCACATCTCCCGCGACGGCGGCGACACTTGGACCGATGTCACGCCCCCGGGCGTCGAGCCCTGGACACTGATCAGCATGATCGAAGCGTCACCTCACGACCCCGCGACGGCGTATGTCGCGGCAACGCGCTACAAGCTCGACGACAACCGACCGATGCTCTACAAGACCAACGACTACGGCGCCACGTGGACCGCGATCTCCGGCAACTTGCCCGAAAGCGACTTCACTCGATGCGTGCGCGAAGATCCCACGCAGCAAGGTCTGCTCTTCGCCGGAACCGAAACGGGCATCTACGTCTCGTCCGACGACGGGGGCTCGTGGCGGTCTCTGCGCGTCAACCTGCCCGTTGCGCCGGTGTACGACATCATTGTCAAGGACGACGACCTGGTGGCAGCGACACACGGGCGTTCGTTCTGGATCATGGACGATCTGACACAGCTTCGTCAGTTGACCGGCGACGTTTCCAGCCAGGCTGTTCGGCTGTTGAAGCCAGGCCTGACCCACCGGCTTGGCCCGACAGGCGGTCGCGGCATGCCGAGCTCGGTGAAGAGCTACCAGCTCGGGTTGGGCGCAGTCGCGACGTCCACCGAGTCGACCGATGACACTGGACAGACCACACGGAAGTTCCTCGACGCGGGTCAGAACCCGCCTGGCGGGGTGCGCGTGCACTACTGGTTGGCAGATGAGCCTGAAGGCGAGATAACACTGTCGTTCCTCGACAAGGACGGCGGCGAGATCAAGACGTTTACGTCCGCCAAATCCGATAAGGATGCCGACGACGGTCCGGCGGAACCTCGCTTGACGAAATCGTCCGGCCTCAACCGCTTCGATTGGAACACCCGGTACGCCGACGCGCACAAAGTGTCCGGCGACAAGACAACGGCGGGCGCCCTGATCGGTCCGAAGGCGCCTCCTGGCTCGTACAGCGTCGGGCTCACGGTCGGCGACCAGGCGCAAACCGAGCAGTTCGATCTCGTCAAAGACCCACGAGTCGCGGCGTCGCAGGAAGACCTCGACGCGCAGTTCGCGATGCTGCTGACGCTACGGGACAAGCTGTCGGAGACGCACGATAACATCAATCGTCTTCGGAGCGTGAAACATCAGGTTACCGAGTGGTCGAAGCGAGCGGCGGGCGGCACGGCGGCAGAATCGATCGCATCGGCGGCGGAAACCTTGAACAAGAAATTGTCCGACATCGAGGCGATCCTGATCCAGACTGAGTACAAGGGCGCGCGAGATCGATTGACGTTGCCTGTCAGGCTGAACGGGAAGCTTGCCGGCCTCATCCCCGTCGTCGCCGTTGGAGACTACGCACCGCCTGCGCAGACACGTGACGTGTTCCAGGTCTACAGCGAACGCCTGGACGCGCAGTTCCAAGCACTCGAAAAGGTCATCGACGAGGACATGGCCCAATTCGACAACCTAGTCCACGAGCTCGAAGTCCCCGCCATAGTTCCGAGGGCGTCGGAGTAGCTTCGACGAGACGCATCCGAAATCAAGGGCGGGCATATTGCCCGCCCTTTGTGTTGGCAGAGCACCCTGACCACTCCCGACCTTCTAGAGATGCGAGGTTGGTCACGGATGCCAGTTCTCCCCGTCGAGATCGTGGTGCGGTGATGTTCGCTTGGGTGTGCATTCGTCGTTGGCTGGGGCCGGTTCCGATTCCATTCCCATCGTCCGGTGTCGGGATGAGCACCGGTGTAAGGATAGGTGGACCATACAGGTGATTTGGGGGCAACCACCGGCATTTCGAATCGCCCACGGGCCACCTAATCTACCACAGGCGTTCACAACGCCGCTCGGTTCTCGGGCGTGAAGTGGTCATGCGGAAGCATACACGGGAGGGGATCAACATGAAACTGGGGATCGGGTTTAAGCTTTACGGTGGATTCGGGTTAGTGGTCCTGAGCCTTATTCTCATCGGTGTAGTGGGGCTAACCCAAGTCACGCAACTCGGTGACAAAGCGAAGAGGTCCGGCGATACGACGCTGCCGACCAAATTCCTGGTGTGGCGCACGCATTTCAACATGGTCCAGCTACGCGACCAAGTTCCGATATTCGTGCACGCGGCCGAAGACAAACGAGATGAACATCTGGCCAGGATGAGCGAGCAGGAGCAGGCGATTGCGGCAGATTTCCAAGACTTGCGAGCACAGCCGATACTGGATGTGGGCACATTGGCGCTTCTCACAGACGCCGAGCAAAAGCTTGACGCATGGTACGCGGCCCGGGATGCAGGGCCGATGTCGCTAGCGCGGGCTGATAACGCAGGAGCGGCGGACGAAGCGCTGCACGGCGCATCGGCTGGCCTCTACGAAGCTGCTGACGAGGCTATCGTCACGTTCCACAAAGGATTCCGGGCGATCGTCAACGTCGAAGCCGAAGCGGCTGTCGATGCCGTGCATCGTGCCAATCTGTTGATAGCCGTCGTGATGGTGGTTGCTGTCGCTGCCGCTGCCGTGGTCGCCTTCCTGCTCGCCCGCTCAATCAGCGGACGAGTGCGCGAGATGAGCGCCGCTTTGGTGGACCTGGCGGAAAATGTGATCCCCCAGTTAACCGGCGTAACGCAAGCAGTGGGCAGAGGAGACCTGTCAAAGACCGCCGACATACGAGTCGAAAAACTGACTGCGAACTCCAGTGACGAGATTGGCGACAAGGCCCGCTCATTCAATGCCACCGTCGAGGAACTCGACGGCATGAGCTCTGCTGTCAACGAGATGGTGGGCAGCCTGCACGGGATTGTCGGCCAGGTGGGTCGGACCGCCAGCAGCCTTTCCGTGGCCAGTTCCGAAATGGCGTCCGCCGCCACCGAAGCCGGCGACGCGACTTCGGGAATCGCATCGTCGAGCCAACAGATGGCGACGGGCGCGGATGGACAGGCGCAAAGCGTCGCACAGACGAGATCCGTCGTGAATGATTTGGCCGGTTCCATCGACCGGATTTCCAGCGGCAGCGATCAACAGGTGACCTCCATAAGCAACCAAGTGGCCGGCGCCGTCTCCGAGATGGCCGAGGCGGCCCAGAGGGTGGCTGCCGGAGCGGAGCAAGCGTCCGGGGCGGCCGAAGCCGGTGCAAACAAGGTTGATGAGACGATTGAGGGCATGGCCAAGATCAGCAACGCTGTTGACGTCGCGGCCGCGTAGATCTCCGAACTAGGAACCCAGTCAGAAGAGATAGGCAAGATTGTCGCCGTGATCGACGACATAGCGGCCCAGACCAACCTGTTGGCGCTGAATGCGGCCATCGAGGCGGCGCGCGCTGGTGAGCAGGGGAGAGGCTTCGCGTTTGTGGCCGACGAGGTGAGAGGTCTGGCGGAACGCGTCACGCAAGCCACCAACGAGATAGCCGCGCTGATCGAAGCTATCCAAAAAGGAGTCAATCAATCCGTCAACGCCGTGGATGAGGGCACGAAGCAGGTGAGCGAAGGTGTCGCCCAAGCCGAACATGCCAGGGACTCGCTCAAGGACATTCTCTCCGCGGTCGGGGACGTCGCAGACCAGATCGGACAGATATCAGCGTCGGCACAATAGGTCAGCGCCTCCAGCGAGGAGATGGTAAAGACGAGCGACCAAGTGGGCGCGGTCGCCCTACAGAACACCGCGTCGACTGAAGACCTGACGACCAGCAGCGGCGAAGTAAGCCGATCCATCGAAAGGATCAGCGCGATCTCGGAACAGAACAGCTCTGCGAGCCAGGAGATGAGCGCGACGGTCGAGGAAATGAGCGCTCAAGTGGAACAGGTCGTTGCGTCAGCGCAAGGTCTGGATGGTATGGCTCAGGAGCTGCAGGCCGCGGTGGCGGCGTTCGCTCTGAACGGCAGCGCCAATGAGTAAAGACTTCGTCGAACCTCTGATTAGTCTACTGCGCTCAGTGGCGGAACTCTGACCGCCAGCTGGGCCGCCACGACGGGCGCCAGTTCCCGTCGCCGAAGACTCGCGTGCAGAATGGCGCCAACGTCGGCCGACTCTGCGTCGATGCAAGTTTTGAGATGGGATGCCGATCACAGTCTCTGTTGCTCGCGCCTGTTGGTTCCCGCCCGAGCGGCGCGGCCGCGGATGGCCCTTTCGCGATTGAGTCCTACGCGCTCAGGTCGACCATTTGCGGCGCGTCAATCTGAACTGCACCGGACCGTTCGGCGATCTCGACCGCTCGCAGCGTCGGCCTTCATTTAACGATGCGTTCTTGCATCGCGATCTCGACGTAGCGGTCCGCGTCTTCTTCGAGCAAAAGCCGCTGTTCGACCAGATGCTGAGCGGCGAGCGCGATTAGCCTAACGTACCGCCCTTTCGAGCCGTAGCGTTGCTTGAGCGAGGGACGGGGATCGCCGGTCTTCTCTCGGTCTGCCTCGGTCGCGGCAAACAGGAGATGGCTCCCCGTCAGTCCCGCCAACGCATTCGGGGCCGAACCGTCGACCCGATAGTTCCAACCGGTGAACGTCGCCAGCGGCACTTCAACCTGTGGCGTCCTCAATCCGGAGACCTCGATTCCGTCCGAATCGACTTGCGGGATGAGCACCGCGTACTCGCGGGCGTGGTCTTCAGCGGGGGGTTCGATAGCCATGAATCCTGCGTCGAAATCGGGTCCGTGGTCTTGGACGAACAACCGGTTCGGATGATCGGGGTGAACGACGCCCGGAATCGCTGGGAAGACGTTGCCTGCCACGGACGCTTCGACCGCCGTCTCGTCGTCGCGCCTCGGCACACGACTGTCGGGCGGCGCCGTGCCGTCGGTCGACCATGCGTCGAGAGCGTTGAGCAGGGCTCGGAGGAGCGGCGTCGTGTTGAGCGGATTCGATGGATGCCTCGCGACGCCAATCTTCGGCCCGGCCAGCGGGTCTGCATTGTGCTGAGAGCCTGTGAAGAAGAACACGCGGGCGCGTTCGTGATCGGGGATGTCGTTGCCGAGCGAATCGGTGTGAACAAGTGAAGCCCGGCGCTCCCAGTACTCGGCCGACGTGTGCGTGTGGATGACGAACGGGTCGGTCTCGGGTCGTTTGAGTAGGCCGTCAGTTTTGCCGGTCAGATGGTCGGTGGTCGTGCTGTACGCGAACGGGAAATGATCGCATGGGAAAAGGTGATCAACGTGCTGTCGAGAGTGTCGTCCTGGCTGCGCGAAACGATAGTTAATCATTACGCGGCCGCCACCCGCCACGTGCGGCGAAATGCCGTCGAACACGCGCCGGCCCTTGGTGTCGGAGTTGTAGCCCTGGTACACGAACTCGCGTAGGAATCGGCCGCTCTGCGATCGTCCCCATGCGTAGGCTCGCTCCATGCCGGCGCCGTCGTCGCGAAGCGGATTCGGCGTGCCGTCGCTGTCGCGGTCGTCGTGAAGCAGGAACGAGATCAGGTCGCGCAATCCCGTGAAGCCCAGACCCAGCACCAGCGGATTTTTGGCTTCGTAGACGAGCTCATAGATCCAGCCGGGCTTGAATCCTTCGGGTAAGTAGCAGTCGGCGGCCGAATCCACGACGCTGCCGTCGTCGCCCACACGCGCGAACCGCCAAGCATCGGAGGCGATGGCTTGTCGCTGATCGGTCTCGTACGCGCGCACGGTGAACGTCGCCTGGGCCGTCTCGATGGAAGCTGCTTCATACGAAATCGTGTAGTCGTTCGAGCTCAACGGCAGGCTCATGACGCCGGGATCGGCGACGATGAACTCGGACCTCGTGACGCCAGTGATCGCGCTGCCGTTGTCGCGGGCGGTTGGTACTCTCATGGTTTGCCGGCCTTCGCCTGGAAGTAGATCGCCTTGCCATCCCGACCAGACGATGCTGTACCCGCGGCGCATCAAGAACCCGTTTCCGGCGTGCTCGGGCGAACTTGGGGCGTTGGAGTGAACCGCGTCGTTGAAGAACTGCAGCGCCCGCAAGTTGCCCCTGTTGTTGACGTCGTGGAGGATTCGGCGATTGCCGCCGGCCCTTTCTACAGGCTTGAGCATCGTAAAATCTGTCGCGAACTCCACGAGCCCGTCTTCGTTTCGGGTTGCATTCTCGATGTCGACGACCATCGAATAGTGCGGTGACTCGGGGTCGATCGCGAATGCGACTTCCCCGGCCAGTCGCTCGTACGCGCCCACGTCGCCGAAGGTCATGCCGTCCGCGAACGACTCCCGCGTGGATATGTTGATCCGTATTTGTGTGTCCATTGAGCTCGCTCCTCGTGTGATCGGCTTTAGGCCGGGGAGTTTGATCGCCACAGTCTGGCTAATGTCGAGTCAGCTTGAACGAAGGCGAAAGGAGTTCGAGCATCGTTCCCGAATGCGGCGACGGTTGAAGACCGTCATGTGCGGCGCGTGGCCGAGCGCTGCCACGTGGATAGTCAGACTAAATCTTCCAAGACTTCAGAAAGCGAAACGCGCCGTCCAAGAACAGATTCGTCGCTCTCGCGCTGGCCATGACGTCGTTGACCATCTTTCGTCCGCGAGCGTGGATCTTGTTGCGGACTTGGGCTTCGAAGTTCTTGACCTTCGGGTGGTTCGGTTGCCCTGGCAAACCCATCGATTGCGCGATGTCTTGCGCCCCGGAAGCGAAGTAGTCGATGCCGTCAACTGACAGAATCTCGTCGAGATTGTCCAACACGGAGATGTCTTCGAGTTGGGCGATGACGAAAGTGTTGTCGTTGGTGTGCTTCATGTAGGCCGGGCCGGATTCGAAGTTGCCGAAATACGCTCCTCGACCGGATCCGAAGCTACGCGTGCCCTTGGGTTTGTATCGACAGGCGTCGGCAAGCTGCTGAGCCCGCTCTTTGTTGATGATGTGAGGGCCCGTTATTCCCATGATCCCGCGGTCGAGAAATCGTAAGATCGTCGCGCAGTCGATCTCGGGGACCCTGGCCATCGGAGTCAGCCCCGCCATGTCCGCGACCCTGCACAGATCGTCAAGCAAGTCGACGGTGAACGGGCCGTGCTCGCTGTCGAAGGTGATGAAGTCGAATCCGGCCCGTCCCGCCAATTCGATGATCGTTGTCGAAGGGAAGGACAGGTTGACGCCGTACGCTTTTTCACCGGACCGTAGCTTTGTGATTACGTTATTGACTCGCATGCGTGTCCCGGAAATAAAGATCGCGACGAGGCAATTGTAGGCGACTGATGCCCGATACTCAACCTACGGCTCTTGACATCGATTCAAAGCCCGTGATAGTTTTCACAACGGTCGTTGACCCGGTGTTGCTTCGAACTAACCTTGACACTCCGTTCAGGGCAGAGGGATAATCGTCACCGGCTGAGACGCCAAGCGTAATGTTGACGCAATTCTGGAACGGCGAGCGGCAACGAATGGAGCAAGTTTTCCTCGACCCGGGAACGATAGGCCCGGAAAGCTGGAGTGAGCTAGGCAGCCTGCTTCGAAGCTTATGGTTGACCGTGCTGTTTGTTGTGCTTTTTGCCTCCAACATGCTCGTTGGTCACAACATGCTCCCGTCGTTGATCGAATCGGGTCACGTTCCCAAGAGTTGGCAGAAAGTTCGTCCGGTGCTGTACGCGGGAGCGATCATAAGCATCGGTCTGGCATTCTTCTTTGTTTCGCGGGCTATCGAGTTCGCCGGCGTTCTTCGAAACTTTTGGCCCGATTATTGGATCTAGTGGCTCCACGATCCATGCGTAAGTAAGCGTCAAACAATACCAGGATGAGTAGAATTTGATACCAGGGGATTTTCAGTACACTCGGCCCTCCGGCAAGAAGCTGGCGTTGTTTTCGGTTCTCGGGGTTGGTGGACTGGTCGGATTTATCGTCACTGTCCTAGTCACTACGTTCGTGATAACGGCTTGGATTGGTCAGCCGGTAATTTTCGGCAATGACCAGGGACCGACGCAGCCGATAGCCTTCCCGCATCCAACCCACGTCCAAATCCTCGGGCTGGATTGCACTTTCTGCCACCGGGGAGTGACGACCGGACCCGCCGCGACAATTCCGGCCGTGGGCCTGTGTATGACATGCCACTTGGCAGTCGGCGATGATGACGCCGGAAACGCTTTGCCCGAGATCGCCAAACTGCGAGAGGCGTTCGACGAAAGCGAACCCATCGATTGGGTGCGCGTCCACCGGATGCCTGACCACGTTCACTTCGTTCACGAGGCCCACATCAAGTTTTTCTCGGAGCGAGACAGGATTGCGCCGTCTGCCGTGTGCTCGACCTGCCACGGCGACGTAGGCGCTATGCAGGTAGTCAAGCAGGTCGAACCGCTCAAGATGTCTCAATGCGTCGATTGTCACCGCGACAACGGCGCGCCAACCGACTGCGTTATCTGTCACTATTAGAGGCCCGACCGATACTATGGCGCTTACACGAAGACAGTTTCTAACTTTGACCGGCGGCTCCGCGGCCGCCGCGATACTGTTTCAGGCCTGCGGCGTACCCCAGCGAGAACTGATCGTTCAGTCGCCGCTGGAGATGCCCGAAGACCTGGTGACAGGCCTCGACAACTGGTACGCAACGCTCTGCCGCCAGTGCGCCACCAGCGAAGGCGTCGTCGTTCGAGTCATGGAAGGCCGAGCGAAAAAGGTAGAGGGCAACGTCGATTACCCGATCAACCAAGGACGGCACAGCGCGCGGTGTGAAGCCGGACTTCAGGCGCTATACCACCCAGACCGCATCGATGGCCCGCGATTGCGGACCGGCGCAAGAGGCTCAGGAGAGTTTCGGGAGATTAGCTGGTCCGAAGCTATCGCAACCGTTACGTCCATTTTGCAACAAAACCAGCCAACGCCGGAATCTGTCGCTGTCGTAACTAATCCGATTGGCGGACACCTCGGCTCGGTCGTCGAGAGGTTCGCGGATCGCTACGGCGCTCGTTTCATGCCGTATGAACCCGTCGAGCGCACCAATCTACGAGCTGCGATCAAGCATGTGTTCGGCCAAGACAGGATGCCGGACTTCGATCTGGGTCGAGCCAACTACGTCCTGTCGTTCGGCGCTGACTTCCTAAACACCTGGATGTCGCCGGTTCGATACGGACGAGGCTACGGCGAGTTCCGGCAGGGCGACCGCAAGCGCGGTACGTTCACACATGTCGACTCGCGATTCTCTATGACGGGCGCGAATGCAGACAACTGGGTCTACATCAAACCTGGCATGGAGGGGATCTTCGCCCTGAGCGTTGCTCATGTGTTGATCGAGGACGGGTTGGCGGACCAAGCTGCTGTCGACGCCCTAACCGGCGGCGATGCTCTTGAACGGTTCGCCCCGGACGCGATTGCGTCCAAGATCGGCGTCTCAGCCGAGAAAATTCACGACATCGCTCACGACTTCGCCGAACATGGCCCGTCGATTGCGCTGGGAGGCGGATCGACCGCGGCCCACACAAACGGGCTGTTCAACCTGGTCGCGATCTACTCCCTTAACTACCTAGTCGGCAGTGTCGGCAAAGAAGGGGGAGTCATCTTCAACCCGGCCCCGCCACTGGACGACATTCCGGCATCGCCGGCGGTTGCGTCCTTCGGCGAATGGTCGACTCTGGTTTCGGACATGAAGGGCGGCGCCGTCCGGGCTATGATCGTGCGCGGCGCAGACCCGTACTACGGCCTTCCGGGAGCGCTCGGATTCAGAGATGCCTCTTTCAGCGTTCCCAGCATCATCAGTTTTTCCAACTACTTGGACGACACCACGGCAATGGCCGACTTGGTGCTGCCCGAGCACAGTTACCTCGAGGACTGGGGCTCCGACTCACCGGACCCCGGACCCGGTTACGAGCTCGTCGGATTCCAGCAGCCGGTCGTCCAGCCTTTCTTCGAGAGCCGCGGCGGCGAACACGGCACGCGCGGTTTCGCCGATGCACTGCTGACGGTCGCTCAAGGTCTGAGCCTGGACCTGGGACTCGCGGGCGCGACGTACAAAGAGATACTGCAAGACGGAGTTCGAAAGCTTTTCGACCTGAACCGCGGGTCCGTCCAAGCCAGCGATTTCCCGTCGTTCTGGAACGGCGTGCTTCAACGAGGCGGCTGGTGGGACACCAACGCCGGTTCGACGGACGCTGTGCCGGATCCGCCTCCGTTGCCTGACGCGGTGGACCCGCTCTTCGGCGGCAACGCACGCTTCCACCTTGTGCCGTTCTCGTCAGCGGGAATGTCGGAAGGGCAGGGCGCTCATCTGCCGTGGCTGCAGGCGACTCCGGACCCGGTCACCACGGCGACGTGGCGAACGTGGGTGGAGATCAACTTGGCCGTTGCCGAAGAGATGGACCTACGCGAAGGAGACCTCGTCAGAGTGAGTTCCGGGCGCGGTTCGATCGAAGCGATCGCATATCCTCACCCCGGCGTCTCGCCCAACGTTGTGGCGATCCCGATGGGACAAGGCCACCACGCATCAGGGCGTTACGCCGAAGGGCGGGGCGCGAACGTGATGGAGATACTCGAGCCGCTCCAAGACGGCACGACGGGCGCCTTGGCTTGGTCGGCGACCAAAGTGGATATCGAAAAGCTGGACCAATGGGTCCGGTTGCCCAAGTTCGAAAACGCTGTGCCTGATTTCCCCGAAGACGAAGAAGGGCACGTTTTGCAAGTTACCCGAGACGATAGCTAGAAAATCGGGTTGGCGATGGATCGTCTAACCCTCTGCCGGTAGGAGCACAGGCACATGGCAACAAGCTGGGGAATGATCGTCGACCTGGACAAGTGCACGGGCTGTCAAGCCTGTGTGGTTGCATGCCAGGCCGAAAACAACATCCCCATTAACGATGAAGACAGCTTCAAGGCGCGCAGGGCAATCCAGTGGATGCGAGTCGAACGATACTGGGAAGGCGAATTCCCGGATGTCAAAGCTCGGTTCATGCCGATCTTCTGCCAGCATTGCGCGGACGCTCCGTGCGAACCCGTTTGCCCGGTGTTTGCGACTTACCACAACAACGAAGGCCTGAATGTACAGGTCTACAACCGTTGCATCGGAACACGTTTCTGCGCCAACGGTTGCCCGTACCACGCGCGGTACTTCAACTTCTGGGAGCCCGAGTGGCCGGAAAGCCTGAAGAATCAGCTCAATCCCGACGTCACCATTCGCAGCCGCGGAATCATGGAGAAATGCACATTCTGCGTACAGCGCATTCGGCGAACGGGGCGCAAAGCGGCTCAAAGCAACGCGACGGTGGCCGACGAAGAGTTGGCCAGAGGATTAAGCCCCGCGTGCGCGAACGCGTGCCCGACTCAGGCGCTGGCTTACGGAGACGTCGTGGACGTGCTCACCGCGGTGAAAGAGCACGACAGGATGCCAAGAGAACCAGTCACCGCAATCGGCCAGAAAATGGTTGACGAATTGCCGGACCCCAACACCGGAACCCATAAGGAAGGACGTGGTTACTTCTTGCTCGAAGAACTCGGCGTCCATCCCTCGGTCGTCTACTTGCGGAAGGTCGACAAACATGGCGAGGAAGTAGCGCATGGCTAACGCCACGGTGTCTGAAAACGGCCACTCGAATGGCCATGCCGGCTTGTCCACGCCAAAGGCGATCACCGACGATCTGGTAAGCAAACACCAGAAAGACGGCGATCTCTTCTGGCGCGTCGCCTCGGTCTTCGGCATCCTGTTGATCCTCGGGATAATCGGATTCGTGATGCGGCTTTCGAGTGGCGTCGGCGACCGCGCGATCTGGGGATACTACGCGGCCGTGTTCGCGTTCATCCTGACGACCGCCCAAGCGGCCCCGATGGTCGCCATCGCGCCAAGGCTCGCTAAAGCCCACTGGCGCCGACCGATCTCCCGCGTCGCTGAGCTCTGGAGCGCGGTTGGGCTGTTCAACCTTCTGCTGTTCATACCCATGCTCTGGATTTTGCCGCCCTTGACCGACGGTCGGCGATCCTTGTGGTTCTACGATCCAGGCGAAGTGCCGTCCTACTCGCCGCATATCTGGGCATCTGCAGCCATGCTGGGATTGGTGGTGCTCGGTGTGGCGCTGTTGTGGGTGTCCGCTCTGCCGGATTTCGCAGCGATACGAGACAACGCGCCTGACGGCTGGAAGAAAAAATGGGCCGGAAAATTGGCGCGCGGTTGGGTCGGAACCTCCGGTCAGTGGAACATGCAGCACCATCGCCTGGGCATTCTCGGCGCGTTCTACTTCATGATGCTTGTGTTCGTTCACTTCCTGATCAGCGTCGACTTCCTGATGACGCTTGTTCCGGGGTGGATCGATTCATTGTTCCCGATCACTCATGCAGCGAACGCGTTGCAGGCCGCGTGTGCCACCGTGGTTCTCACGATATGGGTTCTGAGGAAGTATGGCGGATACGAAGAGTACATCGGCAAAGACCAGATCTGGGGCCTTGGCAAGCTTATGTTTGCTCTTTCGCTGCTCTGGTTCTGGTTCTGGTTCTCCAGCTTCAACGTAATGTGGTACGGGAAAAAGCCGGCTGAACAAGCAGTCATCAATCTGATGATGACCGGGCCTTATCTCTTCGTGTTCATGGCCGTGTTCGTGATGAATTTCCTGATCCCTCTTTGGACGATGATGTGGAACCCGTTGCGTCGAAGCACTTGGGGGCCGGCGATCATTTCGGTCTCCGTTCTCATCGGTACGTTCTTGGATCGGATGCGCCTCTATGTGGCGGCGTACTCAGTGCCTGGAATCGGCAACTCGAGCATCGACAAGCACTCGCTCGAACTGGAACATATTCCAGAAGCCGTAACGCCGGGGATAGCGGACATATTCATCATGGTCGGCGCGGTCGGCGGAATGATATTCGTCTACCTGATGGCGAGCCGTTTGATTCCGATCATGAACTTCTGGGAGCAAAAAGAGCTCCTGTTGTACAAAGTGCATAGGCCCTTCCATCGAACGGAAGTCATGGTGTTGGGCAAGCCCGAGTAACTCCGGATGCGTCGCCGTTGGCTGGGCTGCGCATCGGTGGGTGACGGCGATCTGACGGGTTATCGAGAATAGGGACCTGAAGAGAAAGCCAAGATGCAACAATTCGTCTACAGAACCGATACAGAGATCAACGACGACCTCCTCGCGGGCGTACTCAAGACGCCCAAGTGGTGGCTGCCAGCGGTCATATTCCTTACACTGATCGTTTTCACGGGTCTTGGCGCCTTCGGTTACATGATGAACAAAGGCCTGGGTGTCACTGGACTGAATCGGCCGGTGATGTGGGGCTTCTTCCTCGTTAATTTCGTGTTCTGGATCGGCATCAGCCACGCGGGAATCATGATCTCCGCCATTCTCAGGCTCACCAAAGCTGAGTGGCGACGACCCGTAACGCGCGCGGCTGAAGTAATGACCGTGTTCTCGCTCATGGCCGCCCTTCATACGCCCCTCGTTCACGTCGGGAGGCCCTGGCGCGAGATGTGGGTGTTCCCGTACGACTTTGCTCGGGGCGTGTGGCCCAACGTTCGATCACCGTTCGTGTGGGACCCGAGCGCCGTGGGCACGTATCTGATCGGGAGCTCGCTGTTCGTGTTTGTCGCGTTGTTGCCGGACATGGCAGTCCTTCGCGACAGGGTCAAAAACAAGCTCATGAAACGAATTTACAGTTTCACGTGTCTTGGCTGGAGAGGCACTCCTAGGCAGTGGAAACTGCAAGCCCTGGCAGGAATTCTGCTTTCAGCCTTGGTCTTGCCGGTGTTCGTCTCCGTGCACTCCATCGTGTCATGGGACTTCGCCGTTCAGATTGGAACAGAGAGTTGGCACTCCACGATATTCGCACCCTATTTCATCATAGGAGCGATCCATTCTGGGGTCTCGGCAGTGGCCACAATAATG
>MPMA02183188.1_pt1 | contig 14131 bp, 17 predicted proteins | sample 1617361 | NCBI WGS metagenome assembly MPMA02 (sample SAMN05944807, study PRJNA350692) | marine metagenome | biome: marine; feature: ODZ; material: water; isolation source: 180 m water sample filtered on 0.2 um supor filter | place: Pacific Ocean | collected 2012-04-08 | depth 180m m | reverse complement strand
CAATCGTCTCCGAGAATATATCGACCTTCCCGCTGGGCGTTCGCAGCGGGTTCGCTTCTGGATCGTTTTGGAAGTCTTCGAACAACACGAAAGGTTTCGCCGGAGGCGGAAGCTCCACGTAACCTTGCTCCCAGAACGTATCGAAATCCGGCAATTCGACGCCGTTTTTGGCCGACAAATCGTGCGCCAGATCGTACAGATGGCGTATCCAACCGGCTTCGTCGCGGCCTTCGTCGAAAGCGTCCGCGATTCCCAGTCGATCCGCGAGCTCGCGGAAGATGGCGAAGTCGTTGCGAGCCTCGTCGACCGGCTCGACGGACTTGTGCATGGCCATGATGAACCGATCTCCGCCGCTCGAGGTGAGATCGTCGCGTTCGAGCGTGGTTGTCGCCGGCAGCACGATGTCGGCGTGCCGAGCGGTCGCCGTCCACCAAGGCTCGTTGACGATTACCGTGTCAGGTTGCCGCCAGGCGCGTACGAGCCGGTTGAGATCCTGGTGATGGTGGAACGGGTTTCCGCCGGACCAGTAAACGATTTTGATGTCGGATTAGACCAGATCCGAACCCTTGAACTGGTACGGCTCGTCGGGATGAAGCAGCATGTCCGATATCCGGGCTACCGGAATCGCGTTGTCTGTGGGGTTTCGGCCCGGTGTTAAGCCTGGCGCCACCAAGTCGGTCGCGGCGTTCCTGTTGACGCCCATCGACCCGTACCCCATCGAGAACCCGCCGCCCGGCAATCCGATCTGACCAAGCATCGCGGCCAGAACGACTACCATCCAGAACGGCTGCTCGCCGTGATCGCCCCGTTGGAGCGAGTACGTGGAGGTTAACATCGTGCGACTCGCCGCCATCCGCCGTGCGAGTTTGTGGATCGCTTCGGGATCAATCCCCGCGATCTCGGCGGCCCATTCCGGCGACTTAGGCCGACCGTCGGTCTTGCCCAGCACGTACGATTCGAACTTCTCGTAGCCCACGCAATGGCTCTTCAGGAAGTCTTCGTCGTGCAGCGACTCAGCCGCGAGCACGCGGGCAGCGCGAGCATGACCGCCGTATCCGTGTTCGGTCGCGGGTGCAGCCATTCCGCCTCGACAAAATCAGCCGTGTTTTGGCGAATCGGGCTTATGCTTACGAACTCGCATCCATTGCTTCGAGCTTGACGGAGCCACGACACAGTGTCGTGGTTGCCGGCCCCTCCGACCGCCACCTGCATGTTGCCGGGCGGCAAACCGCCGAAGCAGACCATGAGGCCGGTGTTCTCAACGATGCTTCACGAAGAGATGCCGATTAGGGCCGCCAGCGCGGTTCCGACCACGTGCGGCATGATCGTCGTTGCCGCAGCGGTGCTGTAGCTTCCCACTTGAGCGGTGAACCCGCCGAAGCAATTCATGAACCGCCGCATTAGGTTCCTGGCGTGGTTGAGCTTGCCGGCGCTCGACCAACCGTACGAGCCGGCCATGATTGCTTCGTTGCCGAAGTCTCACTTGATGCGTTTCAACTCCTCGGCAACGAGCTCGAGGGCCTTGTCCCAGGAAACTGCGACGAACGGCTCGGCTCCCCGCTTCTCGCGGTTGCCGCCGGGGCCGCTTTCGAGCCATCCCTTGCGTACGACCGGCTCAGCTATCCTGGCCTCGGAATGAACGGCGTCCGGAATCGATTTAAGATACGAAGCCGAGTCGCTGTCCTTTTCGAACGGCGTTACATCGACGAGCTTCCCCGCTCGCACTTCGGCTGTGAAAGCGCCCCAGTGAGAGGCGTGTGGATGACTGGTTGTGTCCGATGTCGTGGACGTCAAGATGCTCTCCGATTTGTACTGCGTAGGTGTAGTCGATGCTTCAGATTGCAGCGGCCAGTGTAGCACGCTGGGCTAGGACGGTTCTCGACCTTGCGCGAAGGCGCCGGCTCGACTCGGTGGGTTGTCGTCAGAGTGCACCGACGTGGGACAGGGACGAGAAGCGCGGCGCATCATCCGGTCGAGCCATCGATTCACCGCTAAAGTGCGAGAACGCGGTTTAGATGTCGACTGTCTTGGTCGCGGTCGCGGAGGCGTGCTGCCGGTCGGCGTGGTATGAGCTTCGCACCAATGGGCCTGACGCGACATCCTTGAAGCCCATCGTTTCCGCCTCCACTTTGAGCTCGTCGAACTCGCCCGGCGTGTACCACTTTGCCAGCGGAGTTTGCTTTTTCGATGGCCGTAGGTATTGACCGATCGTCAGCAGATCGCAATCGACGGCGCGAAGATCCGCCATCGTGTCGAGGATCTCGTCCCACGTTTCGCCGAGGCCGACCATCATGCCGGACTTGGTGACCGCGTTCGGATCCGTCGACTTCGCGCGCGTCAGCAACTCCAGCGACATATCGTAGTCGCCTTTGGGCCTGACCCGGCTGAACACGCGGCGCACGGTTTCGATGTTGTGATTGAGCGTGTCCGGTCCCGCGGCCATCACGACCGAGAGCGATTCCGGACTGCCGGCGAAGTCAGGGATGAGCACCTCGATCTTGCAAGCCGGGACGCGCTTTCGAATTGACGCGATGCACGATGCGAACACCGATGCGCCGCCGTCCGGCAGGTCGTCGCGGTCGACCGACGTAATCACCGCGTACGCTAGTTCCATGCGTTCAACGGCGTCGGCAACGCGGGCGGGCTCCAGCGGGTCCAGCGCACCTGGCACGCCTGAAGCGACCGCGCAGTACGCACAGGCTCTGGTGCAGACGTCGCCGAGGATCATGAACGTCGCTGTTCCGGATTCCCAGCACTCGCCGATGTTCGGACAATGGGCCTCTTCGCACACCGTGTTCAGGCTGCCGGCCTTCAGAACGTCACGTAGCGCGAGATAGTTCGCGCCGCCCAGCATCTGTACTTTGAGCCACTGCGGGAGCTTTCGTTCGACCGCCATCTGCCCTCCCCGTCATGCGTTTCCGACAATCATACCAAACCTGCCTGACGCGAACCGTTCGTCAGGCACGGCTGTGCTATAGTTAAGCCGCCAACGCCCGTCGCGAATCGGAGCGCTGGCAGCGGGTGTGTTCATCCATTGTTGCTGACCGGAAAATGAAAAAGGTCACTGGATTCGCCGCGTGGTTCTGCGTGGCAGATCGGTCGCCGGAACCGCACATGACGTTAGCGCCGAACAGAGCAAGGCCGGACCGTGCAACAGAGACCGCGGAGCTTGAACTCACAGAGATGAGCGAGCTCGGTGACACGCTGGCCGAATTCGAAGATCAGCAGATCAACGTGTTCGGCGGTATCTCCGGCGAGCGAGTCGTCGCCAGAATATATCGGTATCGGCGACGAAAGAAGAAGATCGTCTCCGCGATGGTCGACAACGTTCTTCGTGCCTCCTCGTCCAGGATCGCGCCGCCATGCCCTTACTACGGGCCGTGCAGCGGGTGCCAGTGGCAGCACATCGATTACGACGCGCAACTGGAGCTGAAGCGTGACGCGGTGGCCGGGCGTTTGCGGAACTACCCTGCCCTGTCCGCGATTGCCGTGTCGCCCACGTTGCCCGCGCCATCCCAGTTCCAATACCGAAACCACGCCAGGTTCACGGTTCGGTTCGGCGGACAGCTCGGGTTCTCGAACAGGATCACCCGGCGGTTCGTTCGCGTCGACCGATGCATGCTGATGGGCGAGGGCATCAACGATGCCATTACCGAGCTCCAAGACCGGACGGGCGAGACGACGAACCTGTCGGTCAGGATCGGGGCAAACACCGGCGATCGACTAATTCAGCCCACGTTTCGGAATCCGGAGATCACGTTGCCGTCTGGCCAGACGCACTATGTCGAGAAGCTTCTCGGAAGGCCGTTTCGAGTCGCCTCCCCTTCTTTCTTTCAGGTAAATACCGCCCAAGCTGAGGCGTTGATGGAACATGTCCGAAAACGCCTCGATTTAACCGGCCGAGAAACGGTCGTAGACGCGTACGCCGGCGTTGGCGTGTTCGCGATCTTGCTTGCTCCTCACGTCGCGCGTGCAATCGCTATAGAAGATTCTCACTCGGCCATCGAGGACGCCAAGATCAACGCCGGCGACCTGGGCAACGTCACGTTCATCGAAGCCAGGGCCGAGGATGCGTTGAAGACGATCGTCGACGAGCAAGGCCTCGGCGGCCCGCCGGATGCCGTCGTTCTGGACCCGCCGCGCGTAGGCTGTCACCCTGGGACGCTGGAGGCACTGCTCGAGCTCCGCCCTCGGCGAGTGACATACGTATCGTGCGACCCGCCGAGTCTTGCCAGGGATCTGGACGTCCTGGTCAGGGGCGGGTACTCGGTGGACAGCGTCGACCCGGTGGACATGTTTCCGCAGACCTATCACGTCGAGTGCCTGGCGACGCTGACCCTGGACGAGGAGTGGTGACGGGCAGTGAGTTCAACACCTGGCGTGACACCCATCCTGCTGGCATCGGGCTCCCCGCGACGCGTGGAGATCATGCAAGGCGTGCGCAACCAGGTCACCCAAGTCCGGCCGACCAACGAGGAAGGTCCGCCGCTGCTGGGCGAGTCGCCTATCGATTACGTTCGTAGAATGGCACTCGAGAAATGCGAAGCCGCGCCTGACCAAGACGCAGATGCGGTAGTTTTGGCGGCCGACACGATCGTCGTGATGGACGGCCAGATCCTGGGCAAACCGGCGGACGCTGACGAAACCCGACTGATGCTCGATCAACTCCGCGGCAAAGTCCACCAAGTCTTGACCGGCGTCTCCGTCCGCAACAGCCCTAGCGCCGCTCCGATCTCGGAGGTGACGCGGACCGACGTCGAGATGCGCAAGTATACGCGACAAGAGGTCTCGGCGTACGTACTCGCTGGCTCAGGTCTCGACAAAGCCGGCGGTTACGGCATCCAGGACCGCGAGTTCCTGCCGGTGACAAGAATCGGAGGGTGCTATCCGAACGTCGTTGGATTGCCGCTGTGCACAGTTGTTAGACTGTTGTCGACGGCTGGCGCGAACGTTCAGCTTCAACCCAGAGGCAGCGTTCCGTATGCCGGACAGTGCGGCAACTGCGAGTTGCGCTGGCAGTAGAACGAAATCGAGTGGATTTGGTTGCCTCGAAGGCGATCAACAAAACAAGTGGCATTGAAGAAAATGTGTCATCGGTATGAAAATGGCTGCACAGGGTCGGACTGAAGGCGATAAACATAATTAAGATGCATTGCCCAAAATGTGTCATTCTGATCCTTCCGAGCGCGGAAGGACGAAGAATCTGGTCGTTGAACACGGCTTGTTGCCTGAGCAACCCCAAACGATTCTTTTTCTCCGGGCCACCCAGCATGGTGAAATACGTTGAGCAACACATATTGGGTCAATGACCGTAACGGCACAAGCGACTCTTGCGTGTGGGCGGCCCTTCGACGGGCTCAGAGCCTGCCTTGAGATCTCCGAAGGGGCGAACGGATGGGTGCGTGGCTCACCATGGACATTTGCTCAACATCCCGCGGAGCGTTGAGCACGGCTTATTTAGTTGATGACCATATTGAGGCCGCAACCACCGAGTCGGTTGGCGCTTCAACCCTTCATCGCGAAAATCGAGCGTTCACGACTGGTACGGGAGTGACAGTCGCCGTGAGCGATCCGGAGGAGCATCGGTGAACTTCCTTGGCATGGGACCGTTGGAAATCCTGCTGGTCTTGCTAGTCGCGTTCATTTTCGTCGGCCCTGACAAGATGGTTGACGCCGCCAAGCTCATGGGGAAAGCGACCCGAGAGGGCAAGCGCCTCATGTCCGAGTTGCCCAAGGTGGTCATCGAAGACGACGACATCAAGATTCTGGACATGGACTCGCAGCGGCTCGCCCGCAACGAGCCCGCGGCAAGTTCAAAGCCCGCGCCGGAAACCGCCAAGCAAGAGTCCTCAAGTGACGATGCTGACGACGCTGACGACGCCCAGGAATCCGAGAGCGACGACGGACCGGTTTCGTTCCGATCCGGCGATCAAGCGCCGCCCAAAGAACCCCCAAGCGAAACCACAACGCCGTGATGGACAGTCCCCAATCGATCCGCGACCACATGCTCGAGCTGCGGCGTCGCGTCACGTTTGCGGCCGTATCCGTGCTCGTCACGACGGTCGTGGCTTTCGTATTCTACGAGCAGATTCTGCAACTGCTGTTGGGACCGGCCGAGGGTTTCGTCGACATGCCCAACGGCAAGCCCATATACACCGACCTGACGGAGTTCATCGGCATCGCCGCCAAGACCTCATTGATGGTCGGGATATTTGCCTCGCTGCCGTTCGTTCTCTACCAGGCGGTCATGTTTATTGCGCCTGGCCTGAACAAGGCGGAGAGAAGGTACCTTTATGCGTTGTTGCCCGCGACTCTGATCACGTTCATGATCGGCGCGTCGTTCGGATATCGAGTGCTGTTTCCGCCGATGGTGAAATTCTTGCTCACGTTCGGCAACGACGTGGCTACACCGATGATACGGATCGGCACCTTCGTCAACCTGATGCTCAGGCTGCTCTTCTGGATGGGGATCATATTCGAGACGCCCGTGGTGATATTCTTCCTTGCCAAGATCGGGCTGGTCACGCCATCGTTCCTCGCGCGCAACCGCCGATGGGCGCTCGTCATCGCATTTGTGCTGGGCGCGCTGATCACGCCGACAATTGACCCGATCAACCAGGCCATCATCGCCGGCCCCACGTACGCTCTTTACGAGATCAGCATCTGGCTGGCCAAGTTTGCCGCAAGAGGGCGACGGAAGCCCAGTCTGAACATGGAATCACAAGAATAAAAAAAGGACGCGGCGATAACCGCGTCCTTTGTACATTGGTCTATTTGGGGCTGCTGCCCCGTTGGCTCTCCCTAGGAGTTGCCCTGACCCAATTGCTGTTTCGAGTCGGAATCTGAGTCGGATGCGGACACCGATTCCTCGACGCCCTCTGACGACTTTCGGAACTCCCTGATGGACTTGCCAAGCGCGCCGCCGATCTCAGTAAGCCTGCCGACGCCGAAAATGATCATCACGATGACGAGGATGATGATCAACTCGGTAACTCCGAAATTACGCATGATACCCATATATTACTCCTCGCTGGCTAATCCTTCGCCTATCGTCAATTTTAGCGACTGCCCGTCGAGCGGTCAATCCATCCGAACCCGATGCTTGACGCAATGTCGAGAGGAAACGACGCTGCCAAGCTTCGCTTCGCATGTGAGACGTTCGACGAACGAGAGGGATATCGGCCAACTAACGAAGATGTGGCAGGATGAGCGGCTTTCCCTGGGTCATGTTCGCTCGATATTCGACCAATCCCTCGACCACGTCCTCCAGGCTCAATCGCCTCCGGAGTTCGAAGATCAGCGACGTTGGATCAGTCTCGTTTCGAGGCTCGGGTGACAGCATGTCGTACACGACGACCACCGAATTCTCTGGCATCGCCGACATTACTGGGCCGGTCGTTGGGCCTGCCACCGGTTCGAAAGCAATCGTCGCCCCGTTGCGGAGACTTCTGATCGCCCGACCGGATCCGGTACGTAGCGATCGAGTTGGGTGGCGCGCATTTCGTTCGGCGCCCAATCAGTCATTGGCAGCCCCAACCAAGAACCCGGTTGCCCAGAACATCAGAGCGACCGGGTTCGTGCAAGTTGCGGTTTTCGTGCGCGGCCATCGCGTCGACCGCGATCAGCGCCGTCAACCGAGCGCTGTGCGCCGGCGTTTTGTCTATCCGGTGACGTCTTGGCCTGACCTCAAATCGGAATTGGGGAAGAAGACCGACCACGCGAACCAGAAGTGATTCGCATGCACGATGGGAGAGAGCGATTTCCCGGCCAGAGGTCCATCGACCGCCTCACCGAGAACCGTCCATGACGACCCGGTTTGGTCGTCGACGATAGACGATCCGTCCTGCCTGAAGGTCAGTTTCTGGCCGTCCAGATTCGGGTCATACACACCCGTGGACCCGATTTCTTTTGCGGCCGAATAACCCGGTCCTCTAAAGGCTGACAGCGTATCCGACGCGTAGAAGATGACGAGGTCCTGAGACCCGACGACATCGTTCACGACGGCTGTGTCTTCGAATATCACAAATGGATAAGCGACTGTTTGGTCGTCGACAGTCATTCCAACGACCCGCTCCATGGCGGGCAGGCGATCGTCGATATCGACGAAGAAAAGGAAGGGATCGCTGCCGATGGTGTCGTACCCGCCGTACGGACCGCCGTCGTAGTCGCGGTTGAATCCGGTTCTGCGGGACAGAAGCAACCCTTCAGGGTTGGCTTTGGCAAACGCTTCCCAGGACACCAGAGCGGCGGGGATAAATTCAAGCACCGTGCCCGTCAATTCACCGACGATCGCTTCGCCTGTTATCTGCTGCCACCAAGATTCGGTTTGCCGGTCCCACATGATTAGGTCGCTGTTTCGAAGTTTTCCTGAAGTGCCGAAATCGAGCACCTGGCCGTTAACCCTCCGATCGAAAACGATTGCGGTATTGCAGAGCGGGCAGTACGTAATCGACACGGGAACGCCGCCGACCACGTCGTTGACGATCTCATGCCAAATCATGATCGACAGTGGGTACGCTTTCGCCTCGCCGTTGATCTCGAGGTTGAGAACGGGGGCGCTGTCGGTCATGTAACGCGGCGCGTCTGCTACGTCCAGGAACTCGGGCTCGTCGATGGGCGGAATTCCGTCGCGCGGCGGTCCGCCCGATATGATCTCGTCCCAATCGACCGAATGTTTGGTGAAGTCAGTTGCCCATCCCCTGGTCAAGCGAGAGGGCGCTTCCCCTGTGTCAGGAAGCGTCGGAGTCGGCGTCGATGTGCGAGCCAACGGCGCCGGCGTCGCGGTTCCGTCCACCACGGGCGCCGAAGCAGCCTCAATGGTCGGTTCGGGCTTAGGCGTCGGCGGTGGGGGAACCTGTGTCAGGAATGGCGTCGGAGCCGTCGCCGCAATTGCCGCGGCCGGCGCCCCTGGGGCCGATCCATCTCCTGCGTCGGTAGTTTGGCCGCTCGTACAGGCCACCGCCACCAAGGCGATGCCCGTCATGACGGCGAGCGCTGGTTTTCTCATCATCTTCATCCACATCCTTACTGTCTGTTCGCACAACGCAATGGTGTTGTTCCGCATCGTCTCGAACGTTTAGATGCGACGAGACGCCAACAGATTGAGGGGGCCGCCTAACTTATTGCGGAGCCTAGCGTATAATCATAAAAGGGACAATGTTTTGCATCCCTGCCACGAACACGACCATCTAATCGGTTCACGCCCTTTCGCCGGAAGACCAATGCTTTAACCGTGATCGCCTTGGAGTGCTGATGGAATTCAGAGGATACAAAGGCTATGAATCCGCACCACTGGTGGAGATCCGAAAGCCGCCCAATGCGACCAGGACCGTTCTTTGGTCGATGCTGGCGATGGGCATCGCGACCGGATTCGCGCTGGGGTTGATTTTTGCTTCACCGCTTGGATGGACAGGCAACGGCGTTTCGACGCTTTACGACCAAGACCAGCTCACGGCGCTTTTCGATGGAGCGGCTCCGGCGGTCGTCGAGATCAACGTCCGACGCGATCGCTCATCCCGCGGCGCTGCTGTCGAAAGCGGTTCCGGGTTCCTGATTGACCGAGAAGGCCATATCGTCACTAATCAGCACGTCGTCGACGGCGCGGACGGTCTGTACGTCAGGTTCTCGGACGGACGCGAAGTGCTGGCGAGGTCGCTTGGCGCCAGCGCGGCGGACGACCTTGCGGTGCTGAAAGTGGACGCCGCCGAAGTAGCAGGAATCGAACCGCTCGTCCTCGCTGACTCTTCGGAAGTCCGACCTGGCGAGCTCGCCGTCGCAATAGGCAGCCCCTTCCGGCAATTCAACTCGATTACCGTTGGCATCGTCAGCGGGACCGGCCGAGGTCCGACATCGATCTTGCGCAGGCCGATCCCTGACATGATTCAGACCGATGCCGCGTTGAACCCCGGCAACTCGGGTGGACCGTTGCTCAACGCAGATGGAGATGCGATCGGTGTGGCGTCATCGGTGCGCACGCCCGATCTGGGAAATCCATTGGCCGACTTCAGGATTGGTTTCGCCGTTCCGTCCAACACCCTGCGGGATCTGCTCCCTCAACTGATGACCGGAGAAGACGTTCGCCGGCCCTGGATCGGGATAGCCGGCGGCGACGTGACGAAGGAGCTCAGCGACGAACGAGGATTGCCGAGGGGCATCTTGTTGACTCAAGTAGTTGAACCGAGCCCCGCCTCGAAAGCCGGTCTGGACGCGTTTCGGACCATAAGCGCGCAGGACCGCGGCGACGTGATCACCGCGATCGACGGCACGCCGGTCGAGTCGATGGAGGACATGGTCAGCTACCTCAACTCCAAATCGCCCGGCGACCAGATCGAACTCTCCATATTCCGCGACAGGAAAACCATAGAGGTGTCTCTGATCCTGGATCCGTGGCCCGACTAGGAACGCCGGCGCCTCGTCGACTGCACCGCCCACGCGGCTCGGCCCAATCTCCCGAGAATCAAAAACGACCGGAGTGCCAACGCTCCGGTCGTTTTCTTTGCTGCTCGATTTTCGCCGGTGGCTAGAGAGTCTCCTCCAACTCAGTCAGAACGCTGTCGACGCTTTTGACCAGGTGGTCTACCTCGTCCCTTGTGATGCACAGCGGCGGAGCGAGCGAAATAACGTCGCCCGCGCGGCCCATCAGACCGTATTTGTCCATCAACGGATTGATCTTCTTCGGCAGTTCGGCCTCTTTGGGGAATTTCTCTCTCGTGTCGCGGTCTTTCACGAGCTCGACCGCGCAAAGCAGTCCCATGCCGCCGCGAACGTCGCCGACGATGCGGTGCTCGTAAAGCGTCTGGAGCTGCTCGTAAAGGTAGTCGCCCATGTCCGCCGAGTTTTGGACCATGCCTTCGCCGATCATGATGTCAAGGTTGGCGTTGCCGGCCGCCGCGGCCGCCGGGTTCCCGCCGAACGTGAGCAAATGCCTGAACACTTTGTCGTCGTCGCCCATGAAGGCTTCAGAGATCTTCTGGCTGGCGACAGCCGCGCCGATGGGCAGATACCCGCTGGTCAGCGCTTTGGCAACGGTGAAGATGTCCGGCTGGACGTTCCAGTGCTCGGTGGCGAACATCGTGCCAGTCCTGCCAAAACCAGTGATGACTTCGTCGCAGATCATGATCACGCCGGTCCGGTCGCAGATCTCGCGGATCGTCGGCCAGTAATCGGGGTGCGGCACGTGAATTCCGGACGCGGCCGATATCGGCTCGCCGATGAACGCGGCCACCGACAACTCGCCTTCGTGCTGAATGGTGCGCTCGACGTCCCGTGCACACTCCAGGTTGCATCCGCCTTTGTCGGCGCAGTAGACGCACCGGTACTCGTCCGGTTGCGCCACGTGGAGGTTGCCTGGCATCAACGGGCCGAAGTTTATCGGCGCTGCGATTCCGCCGCCGCCGAGGCTGGTGCACGCCATCGTTGCACCGTGGTAGCTGCCGCGACGGCTTAGCACCTTCCACCGGGTCGGTTCGCCGTTGTTCTTGTGGTAGTTTTTGGCCATCTTCAAAGCCGTCTCGACGGCCTCGGACCCGCCGCTAACGAAGTAGACACGGGAATCTTTGTCGGGCGCCATCTCGGCCACCCGGGCTGCCAGCCTGGCGGTCGCGGGGCTGACGGTCCCGCCCGGCGAGTAGGAAATCTCGGTCATCTGCTGATGCACCGCGTCGGCGATTTCCTTTCTGCCATGCCCGATGTTGGTGAGCCACATGCTGGACAGCGTGTCGACCCAGCGCTTCCCTGAGGCATCCGTTACCCAGATGCCCTGGGCATCGGTAACCACTTTCAGGCCGGTTTCTTCCGACATGTCCCCTGCCGGCCTCGCATGAGGCCAGAAGTGGTCGGCGGCCATCTGTTTTATCTCTTCCAGTTCCTCGCCTGTGAGTTTTGCAGTTGCCACGATTGAGTGCCTCCTGGTTCAAGGTTGTTTGGGTCGAGTAGGTCCGAATCCCGAATGTCGGACGATCTATTGCATTGGTGAGAATCCGAACGGCGTCAGAATCTTGTTCTCTTGTTGTAACGGCGTAGCGCTGCCGGGCGGCGGCCAAACCCCGTTTTCGCGTGTCTCAGTCCGAACTCGTGCTCGCTCGTCCAAGCTGCTGTACGCCCAGAGGTGAACCCACAGGTTCAAGCCACCGATTTCGGAGTACCAGGCTCCGGCCAGTGGCGAGTACTTTTCGCGCTCCTCGATTCGTGCGCCCCATGCCTCAAGCACCTGCGGAATGGCGCCTGGGTCGTACTTGTACGTGCGCATCTCGTAGATAGGGCCGATCTTTCGATCGCCGAGCGGAGTCATGAACGGCGCCGGAATGAAGATCTCGGTCTTCATGTTTTCGACGATGTCATTGTTGTTCGGCGGCCAATTCGGAATTGAACCGGCTTCCGCCCTGACGTCGGCTCGCTGGTTCAGGTCGTCGTAGGGCCAGACGTGGATGACCTGGTTTAGCGGCCCCACCTCCGTCGTCCAAAATCCGCCAAGCGAGGACAGCTTCAGCCTTGGCGGCAAGCTCTCGGCCATTCGCTCTTCGAAAACTGGAACGGATCTCGGCTTCAGATCGTACGTACGGAATTCGTAAAACACTGTCGGATCCCCCTTAGGTTGCTCGTTTCAAGTCCTGCGTTTTGTGCGAGGCCGGATGACGGATCAGTAGACGCCGGTAAGCCAGTCTGATCTGTCGCCGACCCTGCCTCTGACCACATCGTGGAAATGCTGTTCCAATCGCGTGACGACCGTGCCGATCCCGCCGTCGCCGATCTGGTAGCGGTCGATCTCCGATATCGCTTGGATTTCGGCGCCGGTCCCGCAGATGAACGCCTCGTCCGCGATGTAGAGTTCAGTGCGGTCCGCCTCGCGTTCGACGACCGGCACGCCGAGCTCGTCCCTCAGAAGCTCGATCACGACATCGCGCGTGATGCTTTCGAGAATCCCGGCTGTCAGCGGCGGCGTAATTGCGACGCCGTCACGGACGATGAATATGCACGCGTACGACACCTCGGGCACTTTGCCCTGCTGGTTCAGGATGATGCCGAAATCATGCCCGTTCAGGCTGACCTCGTCGGCCACGTATCGGCTGTTTTGGTAGTTGGCTATCGCCTTCACGCGCGGCGGCATCACGTTGTCGGATATTCGAGTCCAGGAGCTCACACCGCAAGTGATCGTCGATCCCTCGCCCAACACGGACGAAGACTTCCGTGAGAAGATCGAGATTTCGCTCGGCCTGCCGCTTGCCGGCAAGTAGCCCGGCGTGCCGTCGCCAAAGTATGCGATCGGCTGGATGTAGCAATCTCCGGTGAACTCGTTGGAGCTCACCAGACGGACGATGGCGGACCTGAGCTCATCGACGGACCATGGCGACGTCATGCGCATCACTTTCATCGAACGCATCAGCCGGGTCAGGTGCGCGTCGAGGTGGAACACGCTTAACTGCTCTTCGTCAGCGTTCCAGTAGCCCCGAATGCCTTCGAACACCATCGAAATGGACGACCAACCGAGCATCGTCGCGTGGATGAGCGCTTTGTTCCAATCCACCATCTTTCCGGACATCCAGATGTATTTCGCCGGCTCGGCCGGTTGGGCGAAATCGTCCTTTTTGGGCGGTTCGTGAGTCACTCGATTTGGTCCCCTGTGCGACGCCAAAGTCCGCTCTGGATTGTGATGCATTGCAGACTATCACGCTCCATTCGTTTTGTGAACCGTTGCCGACGCCTGGTAAGTACGCTCTATGCACGCCTGCGGCGCTTGTTTGGGGTTGGGCTACGCGATAGGATTAGCTTGACTGCACATTCCGCGTTGGATTAAGCATGAATTGACCTCGCCATTCGAATCGATTTCCGAACGAATCCTCCGATCGCATCGGGACTTCTACGCGGCCCATGCAGCGGCGCTGGGGCTGCACCAATACGACGGCGGGTTGTCGGACCTATCGGCTCTATCGATCCGATCGCGTGTCGCGGACGTCGAGGGCCAACGGGCGTCTCCCGAGGCCGTACCCTTCGGATCGCTGAGCGACGATGACCGGTTCGATCACGCCGTCCTCGCGGCCAATCTCAAACGGGAATTGCTCGATTACACGGAACTCCGCGTACACGCAACAAATCCCGAGGCGATGCTGTGGCAGATCGACCCCAGCCCGTACAT
>MPMA02129824.1_pt1 | contig 14152 bp, 24 predicted proteins | sample 1617361 | NCBI WGS metagenome assembly MPMA02 (sample SAMN05944807, study PRJNA350692) | marine metagenome | biome: marine; feature: ODZ; material: water; isolation source: 180 m water sample filtered on 0.2 um supor filter | place: Pacific Ocean | collected 2012-04-08 | depth 180m m | reverse complement strand
GTCATTAAAATCATTCAAACCATATACAAAATCTTCAAGAGGAACAATTTTAGTAGACAAGACTGGATTGTGGAAAGGCAAACCTTATAAACCACTTACTTTAGTTAACAATTCCTCTAAAGGTAGAAATAATGCTGGACGCATAACATCAAGAAATCATGGTGGCGGCCATAAACAAAAATATAGACAAATAGATTTTTATAGAAAAAAATTCAAAATGAAAGCAGATGTAGAAAGAGTGGAGTATGACCCAAATAGATCGTGCTATATTATGCTGGTAAAATTTGAAGATGGGCAAAAATTTTATTATTTAGCTCCGCAAAATATTAAAGTTGGTGATAAAATTGAAAATGGTTCAAACATTGAAATTAAAACTGGAAATTGTTTACCCCTTCAAGATATACCTGTAGGAATAAATATACACAATGTTGAATTACAACCAGGAGCAGGTGGAAAAATTGCAAGATCAGCAGGAACATCAGTAACAATTTCAGGGATAGATGGTAACTATTCTTTAATTAAAATGGCATCAGGTGAAGTTAGAAAAATTGACTCAAGATCATTAGCTACAATAGGTGTTTTGTCAAATCCTGATCAAAAAAATATTAAGATTGGAAAAGCTGGTAGATCTAGATGGCTAGGCAGAAGACCTCATACAAGAGGAGTGGTAATGAACCCAGTAGATCACCCACATGGTGGTGGTGAAGGTAAATCTGCTGGCGGAAGACATCCAGTATCTAGAACAGGTCAATCTGCTAAAGGATTAAAAACAAGAGACAACAAAAGAACAGATAAATTTATTGTAAGAAGAAGAAGGAAAAAAAGAGGATAATTATGGCTAGATCAGTTTGGAAAGGACCATTTGTAGAAGAGAGTCTGATTAAAAAAGTCGATAAACAAAAAAAAGATCCAAGTAAAAAACCAATTAAGACATGGTCCAGAAAATCAACAATTATTCCTGATTTTATTGGAGTAAGTTTTTTAATTTATAATGGAAAAAAATTTATTCCTATAACAATTTCTGAAGATATGGTTGGACACAAATTAGGAGAATTTGCTCCAACAAGACAATTTTTTGGCCATACACCAGCTGACAAAAAAGCTAAAGTCGAAGAAGGAGCAAAAAAGGTTGAAAAAAAATAATTAAATATGTCAAAAAAAACTAAAAAAAAAACAGAAAACAAAACAATTAGATCAGTAAATAAAAATGTGCGATCAAGCACAAGAAAACTTAAACCAATTTTAAAATCTATTGTTGGAAAGAATGTTGATAAGGCAATTAGAGATTTGACTTTTTCTGACAAAAGAATTTCTAAAGATATAAAAAAAACTATTTCATCAGCCGTATCTAACGCTGAAAATAATTTTCAATATGATATTGATAATTTATTTGTAAAAGAAGCATACTGTGGAAAGCAAATTGTTATGAAAAGATTTAGACCAAGAGCAAAAGGCAGAGCCTCTCCAATTATAAAACCATATTCAAATTTAACAATAATATTAGCAGAAAAACAAAAAGAAAAAGTGGAGAAAAGATAATTATGGGACAAAAAGTAAATCCAGTTGGCTTAAGACTAGGAATTAATAGAGGTTGGGATTCCGTTTGGTATGCAAAGAAAAAAGATTTTGGAAATTATTTGATAGAAGATTTTAAGATTAGAGAACATATTAAAAAAAATGTAATTAATTCAGGTGTTTCAAAAGTTATGATAGAAAGAACTTCTAAAAAATGTTTTGTTACAATTTATACTTCAAGGCCAGGTTTTGTAATTGGTAAAAAAGGAAGCGACATAGAAAAAATAAAAGGAAAACTTTCGGCATTAACAACAAACGAAGTTATATTAAATATAAAAGAAGTAAAAAAACCTGAGACAAATAGTTATTTAGTTGCTGAAAATATAGCTCAACAATTAGTTAAAAGAATTTCTTATCGAAGAGCAATGAAACGTGCAATGCAATCCGCATTAAGACTAGGATCAAAAGGGATAAAAGTAGCTATTAGCGGTAGATTGGGAGGTAATGAAATTGCTAGAACAGAATGGTTAAGAGAAGGAAGCATTCCATCACATACACTAAGAGCAGATATAGATTATGCTGAATCTGAAGCATTAACAACATATGGAATTATTGGCGTTAAAGTTTGGATATATAAAGGAGAAATTTTTACAAGGGAGTTTAGTCAGGAGACTAATAAAAAATAATTATGTTACAGCCAACTAGAACAAAGTTTAGAAAAGCTCATAAAGGAAGAATCCATGGTCATGCATCAAGATGCAATTTAATGAATTATGGTGCTTACGGTTTGAAAGCTATAGAACCAGATAGAGTAATTGGTAAACAGATTGAGGCTGCCAGAGTTGCTCTAACAAGATATATGAAAAGACAAGGCAGAGTTTGGACAAGAATGTTTCCAAACATTCCTGTATCAAAAAAACCGGTTGAAGTTAGAATGGGTAAAGGCAAAGGTTCTCCAGAATTTTGGGCATGTAGAGTTAAACCTGGAAGAATACTTTTTGAAGTTGATGGTGTTTCAGAAGAAATAGCTAAAGAGGCACTTTATAAAGCTTCAGCAAAGTTACCTATTAAATGTAAATTTATTAAGAGAGTATAATGAAAAAAAAGGAAGCAAAAAAATTAACTAAAGGGGAAATTTTAAAAAATCTAGATAAATTAAAAAAAGATTTGTTTAATTTTAGGTTTCAAAAAATTAATGGGCAAGTTAAAAGTCCAGCAAAAGTTAACGAAACAAGAAAATCAATAGCAAGATTAAAAACAATGTTAGGAAATAATCAAAATGCCTAAAAAAGTTTTAAAAGGAATAGTGGTGAGTGACAAACCAAATAAAACAATTACTGTATCTGTCGAAAGAAAATATCAACATCCAGTATTAAAAAAAGTAATAAAATCTAAAAAAAAATACAGTGTTCATGATGAAAACAATAAATATAAAAATGGCGACAAAGTTTCAATAATAGAATGCAAACCATATTCAAAAACAAAAAAATTTGAAGTACTAGGAGATACAAAGTGATACAGGTACAAACAGAACTATTAGTAGCGGACAATACAGGCGCAAAAAGAATTGAGTGCATAAAAGTACTTGGTGGATCAAAGAGAAGATATGCAGGCATTGGTGATACTATTGTTGTTGCTGTAAAAGAAGCCATACCAAAAGGTAAGGTTAAAAAAGGAGACGTGCATAAAGCTGTTGTTGTAAGAGTAAAAAAAGGAATACACAGAAATGATGGATCTAAGGTAAAATTTGATAACAATGCAGCAGTTTTAACTGATGACAAAGGCGAACCTATTGGAACAAGAATTTTTGGTCCAGTAACGAGAGAGCTTAGAACTAGAGGACAAATGAAAATAATTTCACTTGCTCCAGAGGTACTTTAATGATTATAAAAAAAGGTGATAAAGTAAAAATTTTAACCGGCAAAGATAAAAAAAAAGATGGAGAAGTTATTGAAATAGATAGGCAAAACAATCGAGCAAAAGTTAAAGGAATAAATATTGTTAAAAAACACATTAAAGCAACTAAAGAAAAAAAAGGCGGAATAGTATCTAAAGAAAATTTTATAAATATTTCAAATTTATCAATATTTGAAAAAAATAAAAACAAAACAAAAGAAGTAAAAAAATAAAAATGGCTAGATTAAAAGAATTATTTACTAAAGAAATTAAACCAAATTTAAAAAAAGAATTTGGATATAAAAATCATTTTATGGTTCCGCAAATTCAAAAAATTATATTAAATATGGGCTTAGGTTTGGATGGAAATGATGCAAAAATACTTAAATCAAGTCATGATGATTTAGCAGCAATATCAGGGCAAAAACCTGTAGTAACAAAATTTAAAAAATCTATAGCAAATTTTAAAACAAGAAAAGATACAAACGCAGGTTTAAAAGTAACTTTAAGAAAAGATAGAATGTATGAATTTATTGATAGATTGGTAAATATTGCTTTACCAAGAGTTAAGGATTTTAGAGGTCTTTCTCCGAAAGGATTTGATAAGTTTGGAAATTATACATTCGGGATCAAAGAACATATAATTTTTCCAGAAGTGAATTTTGATAAGGTTGAAAAAATTAGAGGTCTAGATATTACAATAGTAATTAAATCAATTAAAAAAGAGGACAGTTTTGGTTTGTTAAAAAAACTAAATTTTCCATTTAGAGATATGAGGAATAATTAATTATGGCAAAGCTAAGCTCAATAAATAAAAATAACAGACGAATAAAGCTAGCTAACAAGTTTTATGAAAAAAGAATAAAATTAAAAAAAATTATTATGGATAAAAAATTACCATTAGAAGAAAGATTTAGAGCACAACAAAAATTGTCAAAATTACCAAGAAATTCAGCAAAAGTTAGAGTAAGAAATAGATGTCAAATAACTGGTAGACCTCACGCTGTTTATAGAAAATTAAAAATTTCAAGAATTGCATTAAGAAAATTAGGCTTAGAAGGAAAAATACCAGGAATGGTTAAATCAAGTTGGTAGAAAGGAAATTATGAGTTTAAATGACCCGATAGGTGATATGTTGGCTAGAATAAAAAATTCGCAGTCAAGAAATCATAAAAAAATTGAATTACCTTCTTCAAATTTTAAGATTAAAATTGCTGAAGTTCTTAAAAATGAAGGTTATATAAAAAATTATCAAGTTTCTTCAGAAGAAAAAAAATTTAAATTAGAAATTGAATTAAAATATAATTATGGATCTCCAGTAATTAGCGCAATCCAAAGAGTGTCAAAACCAGGAAGAAGAATTTTTTCAAGTGCAGAAAGTTTGCCAAAAATTAACAATGGCCTTGGCATTGCAATTGTATCTACCCCTAAAGGTGTAATGACAGATATTGATGCAAGAAAGCAAAAAATAGGTGGAGAAATTATTTGTAAGGTATTTTAATGTCAAAAATAGGTAAAATTAATATTTCAATTCCAGAAAAAGTAAAAGTTGTATTAACAGGCAATCTTTTGAATGTTGAAGGTCCTTTGGGAAAAAAATCATTAAACATAGACACTAATGTGTTTGAATTAAAAATTGATGAAGGAAAATCTGTTTCAATAAAACCAAAAAATTTGAATCAAGATACGAAACGTCTGTGGGGAATGAATAGAAGTTTGCTAAATAATGCAATAATTGGAACTAGTAAGGGTTATTCAAAAACACTAGAACTATCAGGTGTTGGATATAGAGCTTCAATAAAAGGCAAACAATTAAGTATGCAGCTAGGATTTAGCCATGATGTTAACTTTGATATTCCAGATAGCGTAAAAATAATTGTTGAAAAACAAACAATTGTAAAAATAAGCGGAAGTGACAAGCAAGAAGTTGGAATGATTGCATCTAAAATAAAATCATTTAGGCCACCCGAGCCATATAAAGGAAAAGGAATTAAAGAACAAGGCCAATATATATTAAGAAAAGAAGGTAAGAAGAAATAATGAAATTAACAACTAAAGAAAGAAAAAAGTTTCGTGTTAGAAGTAATCTAAAAAAGGTATCTAGCAAAGAAAGATACAGATTAAGCGTTTCTAGATCATCAAAAAATATCAGCGCCCAAATTATTGATGATAACAAAAATATTACAATTTTATCCGCTTCATCAAAAGATAAATCTATTAAATCTCTTGATAAAAAAAATAAAACTGAATTATCGCAAGTTGTTGCTGAAAATTTAGCCAAAAAAGCTGTGGAAAAAAAAATAACTAAAATTTATTTTGACAGAGGATTGTACAAATATCATGGAAGAGTAAAAATTTTTGCTGAAACATTAAGAAAAAATGGAATGGAATTTTAATTTATGGAAAAAAATGAAAAAAATAATGAGTATTTAGAAAAATTAGTACACATAAATCGAATTACCAAAGTAGTAAAAGGTGGTAGAAGATTTGGATTCTCGGCTTTAGTTGTCGTTGGGAATCAAAACGGTAAAATTGGAATTGCTCACGCAAAAGCAAAACAAGTTCCAGATGCAATTAAAAAAGCTAACGAACTAGCAAGAAGAAATTTAGTTCAAATTCCATTAAGAGAAGGTAGAACAATACACCATGATATTTATGGAAAAGATGGTGCAGGAAAAATTAAATTAAGATCAGCACCAAAAGGCACAGGAATAATAGCTGGCGGCCCAGTAAGAGCTGTATGTGAGGTATTGGGAATTAAAGACATAGTAGCCAAATCTTTAGGAACAGCAAATCCTCATAATGTAATAAGAGCATGTTTGAAGGCCCTTTTAAAACAAAATTCACCAAAAAACATATCTATGATAAGAAATAAAAAAATATCAGAAATTATTGAAAAAAGAGGATAGTGACTAATTTAAATTCGACATCGCAAGTAAAAATTAAAAAAATGAGAGTAGGTCGTGGCATTGGATCAGGTAAAGGAAAAACTTCAGGTCGAGGTGTAAAAGGTCAAAAATCTAGAAGCGGTGTAGCTATCAAAAGTTTTGAAGGTGGTCAGATGCCTTTATATAGAAGATTACCAAAAAGAGGATTTAACCCTTTAAAAAAAGAAAAAATTGCTATTATAAATTTAGACAAGATTCAAAATTTAATCGAAACAAAAAAAATAAATAAAGATACTGAAATATATATTGACATGTTAAAAAAAACAAAAATTATAAGCAAATCATATCATAAAATTAAAATACTTGGATCAGGTGAAATCAAAGATAAAATTAACTTAAGTGTAGACTTTATATCTAAGTCAGCAAAAGAAAAATTAGAAAAAGCTGGTGGAACCATAAGCCTAAAACAAAAAGATTAAATTTATATGAGTGAATCTTCTCAGTCTCACGATTTAAGAAATAGAATTTTTTTTACATTATTTATTTTATCAATTTACAGATTTGGTACATTTGTTCCAATTCCTGGAATTGACCCTGAGCAGCTCCAAAATATGATGCAGAATAATCAAAAAGGATTACTAGGAATGTTTAATGTTTTTGCTGGAGGTGCAGTGAGTAGAATGGCAATTTTTGCACTAGGGATAATGCCATATATTTCTTCATCAATTATAGTTCAATTACTTACTGGAGTTTCAGACTATTTTAAAAATCTAAAAAGCCAAGGGGAGATTGGAAGACAAAAAATTACTCAAATAACGAGATATGGAACTGTACTATTGGCAACAGTTCAGGGTTATGGATTATCAGTAGGACTAGAATCTTCTGCAAATTTAGTAATAAACCCAGGTATGTTTTTTAAAATTACAACAGTAACTACAATAGTAGCAGGAACAATGTTTTTAATGTGGCTGGGTGAACAAATAACACAAAGAGGAATTGGTAATGGAATATCACTTATTATATTTTCAGGAATTGTAGCTGAAATTCCAAGAGCATTAGTTACAACTTTTGAACTAGGTAGAACAGGAGCAATATCTACAGCTATGATAATTTTTATATTCATTTTATTAATTGCTACAATAATGTTTATTGTTTTTATGGAAAGAGCTTTAAGGAAAATTTTAATTAATTATCCAAAAAGACAAATGGGTAACAAAATTTATGGAGGTGATTCCTCGCATTTACCTTTAAAAATAAATTCTGCAGGAGTAATACCTGCTATATTTGCATCAGCTTTACTATTGTTACCAGTAACTTTTTCTAATTTTAATGCTTCACAAAATGAAACTTTTCAAACAATTGTGTCTTTCTTTTCACAAGGTCAACCTCTTTATATGATTTTATATGCGTCAGGAATTATATTTTTTACTTTTTTTTATACTTCAATAACTTTTAACCCAACTGAAACAGCAGAAAATTTAAGAAAATATGGTGGATTTATACCTGGTATAAGACCAGGTGAAAGCACTGCATTATATATTGACAACATATTAACAAAACTAACTACAATAGGTGCATTATATTTAACATTAGTTTGTTTAATGCCGGAATTTTTAATTGCTAATTATCCAATACCTTTTTATCTAGGTGGAACTTCAATATTAATAGTTGTAGTAGTTGCTATAGATACAGTTACTCAAATACAAACAAGACTAATGAGCTCACAATATGAGCAACTTATAAAAAAAACAAAATTTGGTAGATAAAAAATAAAAGTGAATATAATTCTGTTCGGTCCCCCTGGAGCTGGAAAAGGTACACAGTCTCAATATTTAGTTGAAAGTTGTAATTACACACAAATTTCAACAGGTGATTTACTTAGAGACGAAATAAAAAAAAATACAGAACTTGGTAAAGAAATTTTATCCAAAGTTGATGTTGGCGATTTTGTAAATGATGAAATTGTTAATTCTTTAATAGATGAAATTGTTTCGAATAAAAAATATCATAATAAATTAATTTTTGATGGATATCCTAGAAATATATTTCAAGCAAAAAATTTAGATAACATTATGTCAAAAAATAACCAATCAATAGGAGCAATAATTTATTTAGATGTAACTAGGGAGATAATTGAAAAAAGAATATCTGGTAGAATAGTTTGTGAAAAATGTAATGTAACATTTAATGAATACCTTGATAACGAACAAATTAAAAATCATAAATGTGGTAATGAGTACCTAAAAAAAAGAAAGGATGATAACTCAAAAACTATCATTAATCGTTATCATATTTTTGTAAAAGAAACCAATCCACTTCTAGATTATTATTCAAAAAAAACTACTTTTTATAAAGTAGATGCAAGCGTTAAAATCGAAGAAATAACAGCTAAAATAGCAGAAATTCTAAATGTATAATGCATTGACTTTGAAAAAACTTCTTATATAAAAGGCTAAATTTTAACTTCAATATTATGGCACGAATAGCAGGTGTAAACATTCCTCAAAATAAATTAGTTCATGTAGGACTTACATATATTTACGGAATTGGTGATAAATTTTCTGATCAAATTTGTAATTCTTTAGAAATACAAAAATCAACAAGAGTTAACCAATTAACCGATGATCAAATTTTAAAAATAAGAGAATATATTGATAAAAATTTTACAGTAGAAGGTGATTTAAGAAGGGAAAATTCTTTAAGTATAAAAAGATTAATTGATTTAGCATCATATCGAGGATCTAGGCATAGAAAAAAACTTCCAGTTCGTGGCCAAAGAACAAGATGTAATGCAAGAACCAGAAAAGGAAAAGCAATAGCTATTGCAGGTAAAAAACTAACACCACTTAAGAAATAAAATTATTTAATTAATGAATAAAGATAAAAAAATTAAATCAGAGAAAAAAGATCAAGTTGAAAAAGTAAAAACTATTAAAAAAAGCTCTTATTCAAAAAAAAAGAAAGCTAAAAAAAATATTCTAAATGGTATAGCATATGTTCAGTCAACTTTTAATAATACTATTATTTCAATAGCTGACATTAATGGAAATATTATTTCTTGGGCATCTGCAGGTCAAAAAGGATTTAAAGGTTCAAGAAAATCAACTCCATATGCAGCTCAAGTTGCAGCTGATGCAGCTGCTGCAAAAGCATTAGAAGTTGGAATGAGAACTTTATCTGTTGAAGTAAAAGGTCCGGGATCTGGAAGAGAAACTGCTTTAAGAGCACTACAAGCAAGAGGATTTAAAATTCTTTCTATTAAAGATACAACACCTATGCCCCATAATGGAACAAGGCCACCAAAAAAAAGGAGAGTTTAAATGGAAGCTACTAACGTAAATATCAAAAATTGGAAATCACTCATTAAGCCAGGAAAACTTGATATTAAATTAAGTGACGATAAATCATATGCAAAAATTATAGCCGAACCTTTAGAAAAAGGTTATGGATTAACTTTAGGAAATTCACTAAGACGAATATTATTATCTTCTATAAGAGGAACAGCAGTTACAGCAATTCAAATAGATGGTGTCCTGCACGAATTTTCTTCAATAAAAGGAGTGAGAGAAGATGTTACCGACATTGTGCTAAACGTAAAATCATTGGATTTAAAAAGCAATATGGAAGGAATAAAAAAATTAATACTTGATGCAAAAGGACCTGGCGAAATTAAAGCTTCAAATATAACACCTGTTGCTGATATAGAAATATTAAATCCAGATCTAGTAATTTGCAATTTAGACGAAAATACAAATTTTCATATGGAAATGACAGTAGGAAATGGTAAAGGATATGTTTCAGCAGTTATGAATAAACCTGAAGAACCACCATTAGGATTAATACCAATAGATTCACTTTTTAGTCCTGTTAAAAAAGTTTCATATTCTATAAGTACAGCTAGAGAAGGTAAGACATTAGATTATGATAAACTTATTATGGAGGTTGAAACTAATGGATCTATCTCAGCAGAAGATGCAGTGGCTTATTCTGCAAGAATTTTCCAAGATCAACTTAATATGTTTGTTAATTTTAACGAACCTCAAGAGGTTATTGTAAGAGAAGCACCTTCAGAACCTGAGTTTAATAAAAACTTACTAAGAAAAGTAGACGAGCTTGAGCTTTCAGTAAGATCCATGAATTGTCTTAAAAATGACAATATTACTTATATTGGAGATCTTGTCCAAAAATCTGAAGGCGAAATGCTCAGAACACCAAATTTTGGTAGAAAATCTTTAAATGAAATAAAAGAAGTTTTAAATACCATGTCTTTATATTTGGGTATGGAAATACCAAATTGGCCTCCTGACAATATTGCCGAACTATCAAAAAAACTTGAAGAAGCTATATAATGAGACATAGATTAGGTTACAAAAAACTTAACAGAACTTCTGAACATAGAAAAGCATTAATAAAAAATATGCTTAATTCTCTAATTAAATATGAACAAATAACAACAACATTACCAAAAGCGAAAGTTTTAAAACCACAAGCTGATAAGTTAATAACTTTAGGAAAGAAGAGTAATTTGCAAAATACAAAAATATTAGTTTCAAAATTACAAGATACTAAGTCAGCTAATAAAGTAAAAAAAACACTAGCAAAAAGATACGAAAGTCGAAATGGTGGATATACTCGCATTATAAAAGCTGGTTATAGATATGGAGACAATGCACCACTGGCTATAATAGAATTTGTAGATAGAGATGTTGAAGCAAAAAGAGTAGATCGGAAAAAGAAAGAAACAAATAAGAAACCTGAAGAAAAAAAAGCAGTTTCAGCATAATTTCATAAAATAGATGAATAAGTCTTACATCGTAGATCCTTCATATGAAGGTATAAGAATTGATAAATGGATTAAAAACAATCTAGGCAACGTACCTCAAGGATTAATTGAAAAATCACTTAGAGCTGGAAAAATAAAACTTAATAAAAAAAAAACTAAAAGCTCTACTAAATTAAATGTTAAAGATATTATTAATGTTTATGATGTTAAATTTAAAGAAAGATTTATACAAAAAAATATAAAATTTAAACCATCCGATGAAATAATTAAAGAAAATGAAGATTTAATTATTGATGACAACGAAAATTTTATTGTAGTAAATAAAGAGTCGGGTATAGCCGTGCAAGGCGGCACTAAATCAAAAAAAAATTTGATTGATATATTTTCGAAAAGTAAAATATTTGAAAATAGCAAACCATATTCTGTTCATAGATTGGATAAGGACACATCTGGAGTATTTATAATTGCAAAGAATAGAGATACAGCAAAATTATTCACATCATTATTTAGATTGAGAAAAATTCATAAAACATATCTAGCAATATGTTACGGAGAATTAGAAACAAATAAAGGAATTTTTGATCAAAACTTAGCAAGATATGATGGAAGTAAAAAAATAATTGAAAAGTCTAAAACTATTTACAAAGTTATTGATAAAAATTCTAACTGTTCTTTACTAGAAATGAATCCTATAACTGGAAGAAAACATCAATTAAGAAAACAACTTTCTCTTGTGGGACATCCTATATATGGTGATGATAAATATACTTTTGAAAAAAATTTAAAAACTAAAAATAAGGATTTAATGCTTCATTCATATAAAATAAAATTTATTATTAATGATAAAAAGTATACTTTCAAAGCTTTGTTGCCAGACTACTTCAAAAAATTCATTAAAACTAAAAGACTTAAGTTTTTAAATTAGTAATTAAATTTTTTATAATTTCTACTGAAAGATCATTATAATTTTGATTATTAATTTCTTTTAAAGTAGTTACATCTTTGTTTTTTATTCCACACGGTATAATTTTTTTATAATTTGAAATATCATTATTAATGTTTATTGAAAATCCATGATATGTTATCCATTTTTTAACTTTAATACCTATGGCAGCAACTTTCTTTTCTTTATTATTTATTTTTGTCCAAATTCCAATATTTTTTCTATCACTATAGGACTGAATACCAAATGATTTTAATGAAAGTATAATTGAATTTTCAATAATATTTAAAAATTTTCTTATATCTTTATTTCTATTATTTAAATTAATTGCTAGATAACAAATTAATTGGCCTGGTCCGTGCCATGTAATCTTTCCTCCTCTTGAAGTTTTGATTATATCAATTGATTTATCTAAAATATCGCTTTTGTTAAAACTTGTACCAGCCGTAAAAGTTGAAGGATGCTCTAATAACCAAATTAATTCATTTGCTTCATTTTTATTTATTTCTGCAACTCTTCTCTCTAAGAATTTTAAAGCATCCAAATAATTTACTGGTTTTATTGATTTTTTTATCTCTATCTTCATTAAAGAATTGTAATATAAAAATTATCCATTAATAGTGCCATATAAAAATAAAGGTTTTTTATGACTTTAGTAAGAAAAATAAAAGATAAAAAAGTCAATTTTGAATTTAATAAAGAATATATCAAGGTTGTAACAGATAAGATTGCAAACAATGACGCTGTATTTATTTCAAATTCATTTAAAGAAATGCATCCTGCTGATGCTGCAGACATTATTGAACATCTTAATGAAAATGACAGAGAGAATTTAATTAAATTAAATAATTTTAAGATTGATCCAGAGGTATTTGTTGAGATAAATGAATCAGTTCAATCTGAAGTAATTAAATATTTATCAAAAGATTCAATCGTTTATATATTGAAAAATTTAGAGTCAGACGATTCAATCAAAATCTTAGAAAATATAGATGAAAAAGATAAAAATGACATATTGAGCTCTTTACCACCAAAAGACAAATTTATACTTTTAGAAAGTTTAAGTTATCCTGAGGACTCTGCTGCAAGAATTATGCAAAGAGAATTCACTGCAATCCCAAGTAACTGGTCAGTTGGACAAACTATTGACTATTTAAGAGAAAATAAAGATCTACCTGAAGAATTTTTAGAAATTTTTATTGTTGATAATGAATTTAAACCTATTGGAACAGTTCCTTCGTCAAAAGTTTTAAGAACTTCAAGAGAAACAAAAATGAATTTAATAATGAATGAATCTCAATTGTCTATACCAGTAGACATGGATAGAGAAGAGGTGGGTCATTTATTTGAGAATTATAATTTAAATTCAGCCTGCGTAGTTGATAAAAATAATAAATTAGTTGGAATGATAACTAGTGACGACATATTAACAGTATTAAAAGAAGAAGCTGAAGAAGATGCATTAAGACTAGCTGGAGTAGGCGATGAAGAAATTACCGATGGAGTATTAAAAAAAACTAAAAGAAGATTTACTTGGCTTTTACTTAATTTATTTACAGCTATTATTGCTTCAGTTGTTATAGGTTTTTTTCAAGAAGACATTGAAAAAGTTGTAGCATTAGCAGTATTAATGCCAATAGTTGCATCGATGGGAGGCAATGCTGGAATGCAAACACTTGCTGTAACAATTAAAACTATTGCTACAAAAGAACTAACTAAAAATAATTTTTCACAAAATATAATAAAAGAATTTTCAATTGGAATTTTAAATGGAATTATATTTGCAATTATTAGTGCCATTGTTGTGCAGTTATGGTTTAATGATACTACACTTTCATTAATTATATCAATTTCAATGATATTAAATATGATAGTGGCTGGACTTTTTGGAATATTAGTTCCTGTGTCACTAAAAAATATGAATATAGATCCAGCTATAGCATCTAGCGTATTTGTAACCACTATTACAGATGTTATAGGATTTTTATCATTCCTAGGTATTGGAGCTTATTTTTTTTATTAAAATTAATAGTTATCAATTAACCTTATTTTTTTATTATAATAGGCTAAAAATATCTTAAAGTTATTTTTGTTATAATTTTTTGATAAATTATTTTTATTTCTTAT
>MPMA02094884.1_pt1 | contig 14173 bp, 6 predicted proteins | sample 1617361 | NCBI WGS metagenome assembly MPMA02 (sample SAMN05944807, study PRJNA350692) | marine metagenome | biome: marine; feature: ODZ; material: water; isolation source: 180 m water sample filtered on 0.2 um supor filter | place: Pacific Ocean | collected 2012-04-08 | depth 180m m | reverse complement strand
TGCCTCCGTAGGTGATCCCAGAGAAATCGGTGGCGGAATCATTGGCTTCTGCATGAGCCATCACCACCAACAGGCGGTCGTCACCCGCCGGCGCCGCATGGGCGTAGCCGGGGTAATCTCCGTCCTTCCAGTCGCCGATCTGCTCGACATCAGGTACGGGGAAGGTCTGTCCGGGCGTCCCACCAGATTCGACACTGTAAGCCTTGTTCTGCCCAGCGTCGTGAATCATCGCGCCGTAGAGCCCCATCTGGGGTTGCACCGTCAAGTGGCTGCCACTGTGGTAGAGGTAGGTCCCGTGTCGCAGGTTCGTCCACGTATAAGTGGCGGTCCCGGTTCCTGCTGCAGCTTCATGGGTGAGCGAACGCATGCGCGGTAGCGTGCCCCCATCGAATACCGGAGACATTTCGGTGTACTGGCCGGGGATGACGATTGAGATCGGCTCTGGGATCCCGACGTTGTAGAGGTGGATGGTCAAGCCCTCATCATCATCATGAGGCACGTGCAGTACCGGACCGGGCACTGTGAAAGGCCCATCCGCCGCCGACCCGAATCCCCACATCGGGACGTTGACACCGCCGGGCATCTCCTTGGTGAAAGGGCCGGCGTAGAGGTCGACTTCAAGTGCGTTGGCCGCAGAACCCCAGAAGCATAGAGAAGCCAACGCCAGAATCAGTATGTTGAGTTGTCGCATGCCCACGTTCCTTATCTCCATTCTCTGAGCCATCCGCAAATAGTCTCTGAGACTCCTCACGGTGAGGGAAGCCCCAGGGTTCCCCCCGGAACCACGATTGCCATCGTGAACATTCCACCGGGGAAAATGTCGAAGTTTGCCAGTGTGACCTCGTGGTGGTTGTGCCACGGGAAAGCGAATCCGGCCCAGGGGTTCAGCCCTCCTTCACCAGGAGGAAGGTTCCCTTCTTGGCCCATGTAGAAGCTTCCGCTCCAGAGCCCACCGATCATCACGAACTGCTGTTCCGGAAGGGTCACAGGTACATTCTTGCAGTGGTCGTTCGGGTCTTCGAAATCTTCCAATTGGTCCTCATTGCTGGGATCACAATCCTCAGCTTCCCCGTGCCCGTAGATGTCCCAACCCATTTCCTGCCCCAACCAATTCCAGGTGAAGTCGTATGTCTGGCCTGGCTGGATCTCCAGCGTGTTCCGAGAAAGCCCGATGTCGGGACCCTTGCCGGGAGCACTCTCCCGAATCCTTCCATCCCGCGCGATGATCCGGAAGTTTTCCCCGTGGTAATGCTGCGGCTGCTCGTCTAGGCCGCCACCGACCACACGTACTAGTAGGGTGCGGCCGGGCTCAGCCAGGACCAGCGAGCTATACGGTTGCGTCGGCATCCAGCCAACATTTGAAAAGAAGAGCGTGTCGGGCAGTGTTCGTCCGTTGATGAACCAGTACTTCGGCTTGCGCGTCGTCATGTTCACTTCTTCGATATCACCGTTCTCGACCTGGTAGTGAATCAGCGGATCGACCTCCGACACCATCTGGAGATACTCCAGCTCATAGGCCGAATTCGCGTGCTCGTAGGCATGATGTGGACCAGCATCAGGAGTCGGCGGAATCGCCCCAATGCCTTCGGGATAGACGATCAGAGTTCCCCGCAACCCCATCTCCACCTGGAGATCCATGTGCGTGCCGCTGTAGTACGTGTACGTCCCCGGTCGAGCCGCGACGAACGAGTATTTGACGGTCTCTCCGTCAGGCGCTTCCTTGGCCATCAGCCCATCCACGCATCCGCCAGACACACAGGTAGGTGTCACGCTCTGCTGGCCGGGGAACACAATCGACACGTTCTCGACGAGCCCTTGGTTGGTGAGCGAAATCGTCACGGTCTGGTTTTGCTTCACCAGCAGCGTGGGGCCGGGGAATTGCATTCCCTTCCCGGCCTCGCCGTATCCCCACATGTAAACCTGGCCGCCTTCGGCCGTAGAGATCCACCCTTCCTTGGCCTCGAGTTCGAAAACCGGGCCAGTTATGCCGTCTATAGTGCCCAGTTCTCCGAAAGCACTACCCGCGAGAAGCATTACCAGAGCAACGCTCAAGCATATGGCCTTCTCTACTATTCGTATCTCTATCTGGTTTCGCTTGATCCGCACTTGGTAGCCCTCTGCTGTCGTGAGTCCGAACGTTGTTTCACCGAAACGCACATTGGCTCCTAGTTGATGACGATTTCCGTCATCACTCCACCCTGATCCTCGGTGTTGTTGCTCAGGTATTGGTAGTTTGTTGTGTAGAGGAAGTATTTACCTGGTGCCACGTTCGTCGTGTCGAGAATCAGATCCCAGGTGTGCCCTCCGGCTACACTCAGTGTGGTCGCCATGAACATGATGTCCTTCCCGCTAACGCAATCACGCGAAGTGACCCCCACCAAAACGTGTCCTTCAAGCTCATCTGTTGGATCACAAGGTCCGCGCATTAGACTCGCTCCGGCACCAACGACCTTCATCGGGATCGACGGCGACTGAATGGACACCGTGTCTGTGATAGAGCTGTTAACAACACGCAGGAGAATCTTCTCCCCTTTGTTTGCCTTAATCATCGAGTCGACGTTCTGGACGTACCTTCCATCTCTTGTATTCGGAAGGTTCGCCTCGATCGTGGTCTCCGGATAGCCTCTGCCATTGAGCATCCAGTACGTATCCTTCATATCGGCAAAGGGCAGCGGCTGCGTGTTCTCACTGGCATCGTGAAACTCGGGATCAAAGGAAAGGATCAAAAGCGGCTTTTCCACGTCGTAAGCGCTCGATCCGTCTCCGTCGTTGTAGGCGTAGCGCTGGCCGGTATGGTGAATGAACCCGTTCTCGAACACGTGGCCATCCTCGGTTTTGTCCTGGGCAGCGTGTACGTAGAGATGCCCAATCATCCCCATCTGCATGTGCTCGCTCGCCTCGACGTGGCAGTGCCACATGAAAGTCCCCGGCTGCTTCTGGTTGTAGTAGTAGGTAAACGTGCCGCCCATGTGGATCGAGAGCGTGTTCTCAGGAACACCGTCAAAGGCCCCGCTGGCTCCCGGGTAACCGTGGTAGTGAACCGTATGGGGATCATCCAGGTCGGGACGTATCACCATTCCCATGTTGCTAAGTGACAGGAAGAACTCGTCGTTCTCTTCGAGTATGATCGTGGGTGCAGGCCACTTTGCATCCAGGAAACCCACGTTCATCACGTCTTCCGGCGCGTGGCCGGTCAGATCCGTGAAGCCGAACATGTACTGGTGACGGCCTCTAGTTCGGCCGGACTTCTCGTCTAGCGTAGGGTTGGCCCTCACGTCCGACATGTTGACGAAGCCGTCCCCGGCCCCCGCGTGCATACATCTGACCGAGCGACCTTCGAGTATCGGGTCGTCCCAATCGTCGATTTCGGCATCCCCATCCGTATCTCCAGGACACTGAACGAAGATGTCAGCAGACGCTGGCACGGTCAGAAGGAGCGTGAGCATCAAGCCAAGGAAGCCCAGCCTGTAGCTATTGTGGCTTGCGCACGCCATTTGCCATGTCTGTGCCAAGTCTTCGCGATGTCCAGTCATCACCGTCTCCTTCAATTGGACGCAGCTCATCAGTTCTGTCCAGCTCATCAGTTCTGCCCGCTACAAAGTAGGGTGGCAGCGTTTTGGCCTGCCGGTCCAGGTGCGCCGCCAAAGAGGACGACCAACGGACCGACGTCGGCATAGTTGGTTTGGCCATCTCCATTGAAATCTGCATGCTCGTTGTTCGAGCCGAATGCGGCGATGAACATCGCGACGTCGTTAAAGTTGACAACGTGATTGTCGTCCAGATCCGGGTCGCACTGGTTCCCGTAGCCATCTTGGTTGGTGTCCCGCTGGTCTGCATTCGCAATGTCGAGGCAGTCGTCCACATCGTCGTCGACTCCGTCCCCGTCCCCATCATATCCAGAGAAGAGAGAGGACAGGGAGACGCCGTCACCGAGGAAGAGATCTGTGTTTGTATTGTCCAACGGCACGCCGGGGGCGATATCACAATTCGGCTCTGTGCAGGGGATCTCGTCCGCACCGACGTCCACGCTGGTGCACGAGGTCATTTCATCCATCCTGCGATCGCCTTCGATGTCGGATCCCAACGAGGGGTACTCGGGTATTAGCCAGTCGGCTCCAGTCTCCCAGGCGCCTCCGGACGAACGGATGTGGTAGTCGCCTAACGGGTGCAGCGGACCAAAGGCGATATCGATCCAGTTTCCAGACTCGTCGAAGGTGACCGCTGTTGAGATAAAGTTGATCTCGTTGCCACCCATGGCCTCTTCACCACCGCGCTCGACATGAATATTCCGGTTTTGGTTGAGGTAGGGAGTCACGAAATCCGGGTCGTCTTGCGTGTTGTTCTCGTTGTATCCGTTCACATCCGTGATCACGCTGAACTGCGGATCAAGCACGCCGGATGAGCCAACGACGGCCAGGTCCCAGTACTCTTTGGGCAGGTTGACCACCAAGCCCCCCGCACCTTCATTCTGGGTCCCGTCGTAAGCGAACGACCGGTTCTTCCAGTGGATGTTGTTCACGAGCGTGGGATTGCTGAAGTCCGCGTACGCCGGGTTAATGACATGATCTGGCCTTAGGAGTGAAAGGCGTGCCTCTAGCGCAAGGCTGTTCGCGTGTGCCACTAGGCCTGCCGGCTGCGGGTTCGAGTAGTTCGGATCGTTAGAGAAGGCCACCTCAGCCGTGGCGGTACTGTCGTTGTGCGCCACGGTGTTGTTGATGAACTTCACCTGGAGCGCATCCTGAAGCGAGACGGCACCGGAATAGCCAGCAACATTGTTCACGATCATGTTGTTCGTGATCACGATCTGATGCCAGCTGGCCGGGTCGTCGGGTGCTGCCTCCACGTCCTTGCCGTTCACGGCCTCGAGACGGATCCCGCCACCGGACCCCGTTCCGGCCGAGTTCCCCTGGATCAGATTCGCGTTGATCAACAACGACCCGGTACCCGCTGTAAGGGGCATTTCTTCGGGAGTCGTCACCTCATATTCCGCGTCGTCCGGCCCATCAGTATCTCCAGCGACGGGATCAGCATCTCCCGTGATGAAGATTCCGCCACCAGAGCCGCTCGTGGTTCCGTTCCAGGCCTCGTTGAAGAGGATCACGTTGTTTTTGATGACCCCTCCTTCGCTCAGCCCGAAGTGGCCAATACCTGCCCCGTCCTTCCCGGAGAAGTTCCCACAGATGTAGTTGTCACGAATGCTGTAATCGTCGGCCCCCATGAACACGGCGATGCCGCCAGCGCCCCGGGAGACTCCCAAGGTTCCGCCATTCATATAGATGTGGTTGTGATGAATTTCGGCATTCTCATTCTCGGAACTCACGATCCCGGGTACGGAGTCGTCGCCATCGATCGCACCCCTGTAGTTCCCCACACCCAGTCGAATCCCACCGGCGAAGAGCCCCTGGTTCTGGTGAAGGGTATTATTGGAGAACTCGACGTTCTTCGCGTACGGCCCGATGAAAGCGGCGCCGCCATTGTCCGTTCCTGTCATCCTGAAGCCGTCGACGCGGGCGTGGCTTGAGGCTGACTCATTGTGGTTCAAGACAGCTACTGCGAGAGCCCCTACACCATTGTTGGAAACGACCACTGTCGCAGTCTCATCGCCTTGGGCCACGATGCTGGCGTCGCTGTAGGACAGGTAAGGGGGATTGCCCGACGTGGACTCGCCGAGTTTTTCAAAACCGTTCTGCCAGTTGAAGGCACCAGAGCCCCATGATTGGTCACCGCGGGACGTCGCATTCGCCACCACCATGTCGCCGAGATCCAACTCGGGTCCGCTGAGGGTCACGCTCAACGTTTGTTCATCGTTAGCGTTCTCGCCGTCATGGCCCGTTGTTGCGATAGGATTGCCCTGATCGACTCCCGAATAGAAGACGCTGCTGATCTTGCGAGTTACCCCGCTCGTGGTGCTAGCGTTGGCCACGATTTGCGCGCCGGAAGCAGTCGCAATGTCCGCTTCCTTGAGATACCAGATCTCGGAGGTCGCAGAATAGCTGGAGCCCTGGTTCTGGAGTCTTTCCTCGGCCTGGGTGAGTTCTATGCCTCCGTAGGTGATCCCAGAGAAATTGGTGGCGGAATCATTGGCTTCTGCATGAGCCATCACCACCAACAGGCGGTCGTCACCCGCCGGCGCCGCATGGGCGTAGCCGGGGTAATCTCCGTCCTTCCAGTCGCCGATCTGACGGACCTTGTTGACAAACGAAATCTTGTTGCCCCAGACGGTCACTGCAGGAGCGGCGATGAAAGCCACGCCCGTCTCGAGCCCGAAGTAGTTTCCGGTATTTTCGCCAGGACCATCCCTGTTCGGAGGCGGAACCTGGCCCTCGAGAATTTCTATGTCTCCACTTGCATACAATTCATTCATCTTGTCTTGCCAGGTGAGGAGATGCTCTGCCGGGGTGTTGGCACCGTTGATCACCGTACTGCCCGCTCCATATCCCTGGAGCTGGAGGTTCTTGTACAGGATCACATTTTCCACATACACGCCGGGCTCGACGAGGACGAGACCGCCTTCGCTAGCCAAATCGATCCCATCTTGAATCGAGCCGCCAGTGGCCACTTTCACGGCCGCTCCTGGATCTCCGGCCGTCAGAGTCACACCGATGTTGCTTGTGGCGTCGTTGTCGCCGCGGCGCACGAGTAGCGTGCCGGTCTCGAGGTCCTCCGGAGCCACGAACTCAATCTTCTCGTCTGTCCAACTCGTGATCTTATCGCTCGGGATCTCGACGTCCCCGACCGTCACGGTCCCCGGGTTGGCTCCGAACCCGTAGTCGCGTTTTATGTTCGCCGGCTCGTTGGGTTGGTCATCTGGATTCCAAAGGGGATTCGGGACCTCTACTTCGCCTTGGGATGTGATCGTCACCTGCTGACCAAACATGCCCGAGGTAATGACGGGACCACCCGTAGGACCGTCCACCCTTTCGATCCCGGGGACGCCATCCACGAACCGGCAGTCCAGCGGATTTTGATCCGCTCCTGCGTGGGCAGCGACGGGAACCACGGGTGTGTCCAGGTAGGTAGTCCGCCCAGACCAGAACTGGAAGGTGTAGTTACAGAACTGCGAATACATCGGGTTGAAGTAAGGATCCGGATTCAACGGATCCGGTCCTGGATCGTTGAGGCACACGGTCATCATTCGTGGTGATACACCCGTGGGACTCGGCACGTTTACTGTGTAGCTGCCCGGAAGCAAGGCATTGTACTGACCGAACTCATCCGTATACGTGCGCACGACTTCGTGTCCGTCCCAGTCACGAATCGAGACGGGGATCCACTTCGGGGCGTACTTCTCACCGAACTGCGGCGAGGTCTGATCGAATTCGTTCGAGAGGTCGTCGAGCACGAAGCCCACCACGCGGGCGGCCCTCGGAACTTCGGTGTACATAAAGAAGTCGGCCGCTGCGTTCTGTGCCTCGTGAAGCGTTACCTGCCTTTGGTTGCAAAGAGGCCTCGGCTCGCCCGCGTAGGGCGCCTCGACGGAGGGGAAGAGCGTCAGGAAACTCGGAACTTTTTCCGTAAGGCCTTCCTCTACGCGATCGCCCACGCACCGGGATGGCAACAGCAGAGGACTGGGGGTGTAGGTATCACCGAAGTCGACGTTCTTGCCCTCTTCATTCAGCGGCAAGTAGCCCGGAGGCGTGGCAGCCTCGACGATGTAGGTCCCCACCGGGAGTTCCGGCTCACCGGCCGGGCCACCGAACGCGTAGCCGCCGTCGAAGACAGCCGGGCGGGCCTGGTTGTAGGTCCGCAGCCCTTCGAAACAGTCGTCGGCCTGCATGTTGGGATCACCGTGCACGTGGAAGGGGTTCTGGGTGCCCTCTGCGGCGGTGCAGGCTCGCGGGCAACCCGTGGGCTTGTTGTCATCCCAGCTGTCGGTTGTGGCCACACGCACTGCGTCGCCTTGTTCGAAAACATTGTTATCGTTGCGGTCGACGTCCTCAGGCCCAATCATGCCCTCGCAATCGGCCATCGTCATTTCCTGGGCCGCTAGGGCCCCGTACGTGCACTTACTCCAGCCCTGCGGGTGGTTGTCCACGTCGGCGCGCTGAATGCCGGGCTCTATGTTGGTATCGTCGATGTGTCCGTCTTCGTCCATGTCCTCGTAGAGGTTGATCTGGACTCGCGGGATCCCAGGCTCCCACTCCTCGCCGGCTGCCGCCCACGGGTCGTCCTCGGCACGCGTCGTTGCGTACATCACGACTCCGCTGATACCGCCATTCTCACCCGGCGCGTAGACTGATTTGCCGAAATCTGCGCGAATTGCAGATCCGAGAAACAGTTGGATTCCCTGGGTGAGTACCGCGCCCATCTCGGTGCGGGAATACGGATTACCTGTATTCGGGTTGTTAAGCGCCTCACCGGTCTCCGGGTTCATCTGCTTCTGCAGATTCATGAACGGATGGTCCAAATCGGTAATTTCGCCTCCGCCGTCGACCCAGAACGTCGCGCCGGTCGCCTTGAATCGGGCGAAATCCACCTCCGCTACCAACCAGTGGAAGAAGGGGAAGACCTGCTCCATCGGAGAAGCGCCCCCGAGGTCGGTGGGCATCTCCTGGTAGATCGTGCCGTCTCGGAAGCGAAGAAGAACCGCCTGCTCGAACATCCCATTGCCCAACCCACAGGACCCCGTATACTCTTCAGGCTGCGACGGGTCGCACTCGTCGCTATCCCGGAATCCGTTCTCATTGGCGTCGTAGAAGACGTTCCCCTCGAAGCGCCCGAACCACTGGAAGACCTGCACCTCACCCAGGTCCACCTCGCCACCCTCTGCCGGGATTTCGACACCGTGCTTGCCGACGATCAACTGGAGGTACTGGTCGAATACCACAAGTTGATATTGCCCGGGCGGAATGTTTTCGATCAAGAACTTCCCATCCTCACCGCAGGGCTGTGCGGCCAGGCCAATAACGGCGACGTCGCCTCCAATCGACAGATCGTTCAGCGCTACCCAGCAGGAACCGGTAGTCGGTCCGGGTTCGCCGGGAAAGAAATGCATGAGCGGCGGCCGAGAGGTATGCAAGTTGACGACTTGTCCGGATAACGACCCGACCGGTTCTCCACCGGTGGGAGCGGTCAAGTTCGAGAACGGCTGAATGAAGCCGAAAAACGCGTGCGGACCCGGCCGCCCAAACTCAGCAAAGTACGGGGGCTCGTTGGGCTTGACCCACGCATCGATGGTCTTCTTGCCCTCCATGGTGGAGGTCTGCTGCCATTGAGCCCCTGTGTTCCCCGGCGGCATGCAATTGACACCGTACTTCCCGGGCCAGAGATTCTTGAAGATTACAACGCCGTCAGCATCGCTGATCAGGAATCCGTCGCCTTGGGTCTCCACTGATTCCGGAAGGCCTTCATTGTCGACTATGATGACACCGTTCGAATCTTTCCCGTAGGTAGTCCCGACCGCATCGCCGTACGCGTTATAGGCAGTCTGCGCCGCCTCATCCTCTATCGTGCAGACGAAGCCTTCAAGTCCCTGCTCCTGCCCTTCGAAAGATCCGGGCTCGTTGTCGATCGGCCCAATGTCGTGGAATACATACGCGGTGATCTGCGCAGTCGGAAGCGGGAGGGAGTGCACCCTAACCTGCACGGTCCCGGCGCCCACAGGAACGGGGGCCCCACCATTGGAGTATCCTTGGGCCAGCACGGATACGAAGTGCCTCATGGTTGGGTCTGCAGCAACGGTCGCAGTTTGACTCGGTACGTGCCCAGTTTCCTCTACTGGAGCGTGGCTATTGTGAATGCTTAACGAGAGGCTGTCGGCTACCACCGTGCCAGGTGTGACAGGGTGAGTGTTGTCCTCTTCGAGCAGATACCGGAACGGCCAGACGCCGTTGCCGTTCTCGTCGACGACGGTCAAATCAAAGGCGTTGGCAGGCCCTGCGGCCAGCACGCTGAATGCAAGGGCAATTGCCACGATCACCACCGACCAACGGTCAGTAGTTTTAGCGCCCTTTCGTTTGAGAGTGCTCCCTAGGACTGCCACCGCTGCTTCCAGGATTGCCACTGCTTCTTCCCCTACTCTGTTGCCTGTCCGACCGCTGAATTCGTGTACTCAGGCTGCTGAGATGTGTTCGAACCCTTTACATGGACCGACATCATCGATGGGACGCATTAAGGCAATCTGAAGGCTGCGGGTTGGCAGCTTCTGCCTATAAGGTAGGGCCTGGTGGTGTTGAGCTGAGGGGATGTGGGAAGGGCCAGCGGTGGAAGCTTGCCCCACCGTTCATTCATTCGGGCTTCAGCGGTCGCGACTACCCTCTCGGGGCCTGATATCGACAGCGGTCAATTCAGAACCAGGCCCTTGGTGCGCGCTGTTTTCACCAGCCAGAGAAGATTGCTCAGCCACGATCGGAGTAGTAGAAAAATCCGACCGGGGTAGTAAAGAAATGAATGAAGGGAGTCGATATGCTCGACCGGAGGGACAAGTTGTCTAAGGAACGCTCCCACGTGTTGCAAAGAATGCAAGGACTCTTCTCCATACTGCTGGTCGGCCTGTTGGTCGGAATGCCTGGTTTGGGCGCTGCAGGCCATGATCAGCATCACATTGCTGCCGCCGGCCAGCACGGCGGCGATGCTCACGCGCATCATCGCAAAGCGGTGGCCGTTGAAGACGGCTACACGCAGAGTGTCCGGTCGTACGCGGTCCCTGACATCACCGTGACTACTCAGGATGGTCACGCGACGTCTCTCGTGGACCTGCTAGATGAAGACGGTCCGATCTTGCTGAATTTCATTTTCACGAGCTGCACGACCATCTGCCCGGTGATGACAGCCACATTTTCCCAGGTTCACCACCTACTCGGTGAAGATGCGGATGGGGTTCGGATGATCTCGATCTCCATCGACCCTGAGTACGATACGCCTGCGAGGCTCTCCAAGTACGCCAGCCGGCACGGAGCTGGCGAATCCTGGAGCTTCTTGACTGGAAAGCAGTCGGAGATCGTCCAGATCCAACGAGCATTTGATGCCTACCGCGGTTCGAAGATGAACCACATTCCAATCATGTTGATGCGGCGCAGCCAGAGCGAGCCGTGGCTCCGGATCGAAGGGTTCCCCACAGCCTCTCAGGTGGTGAAGCATTACAGGGAACTCGGCTTCCAGTGAATGTCGATGCTTTTCGCCGAAAGCGTTCGGCAGTCTTTCCACCTGGGATCGGGGGACTGGCGATGCTCCTCCTGTCTGGAGCTGTTGGCGCTGCCGTTGGTATCGAAGAAGTCGGCAAGGGCATCTACGAGAAGGGAATCGGTACCGCGGGCAGAGTGATTCAGGCGACCGTGGTCGGGGACGTTCGAATAAGCGGCACTCAGCTGTCGTGTGTGGAGTGCCACCAGAAAAGCGGTCTGGGCTGGAGTGAGGGCGGCACGGTGCCCCCCCCGCTCAACAGCAGTGCGCTCTACTCACCCCGCAGGCGCGGGATGCAGCTGGACAAGGAAGAGGCAGATGAAGGGTTGCGCGTAGCCTATCGATCGGCATCGGTGGATTCCGCAGGCCGTCCTGCCTACAACGAGGAGTCACTGGCTCGCGCCATTCGGGACGGCATTGACTCTGCGGGTCGCTCCCTCGACCCCATGATGCCGCGCTACCAGCTGGACGATTCCGAGATGGCTTCCGTGATCGAGTACCTGAAGACGTTGTCTGTGGTTGATGCACCGGGTGTGACGGACTCCACGATTCACCTGGCGACGATCGTAGCCGATGGTGTCGACGCTACCCGCAAGCGAGCCATGCTGGAGATCCTCGAGATGCAGATCAAGGATCGGAACGCCGGGACGCGCGGCGAGATTCTGCGCGCACGCCATAGCCCGAATTTCAAGCGCTGGGAGTACGAGTCCTACCGCCAGTTCGAGTTGCACGTGTGGCAGCTGTCCGCCGACCCCGGACAGTGGCGGGCACAGCTGGAGGCGCATTACGAGCGCGAGCCTGTCTTCGCCATGATGAGCGGCATCGTGGAGGGTGAGTGGAGTCCGATCCACGAGTTCTGTGAAGACTACGAGCTTCCTTGTCTCTTCCCGAACACGGCTCTGCCCGCACCTGCGGAAGGTGACTTCTTCTCGATCTACTTCAACGGGGGAGTCTCTCTCGAGGCAAACGCCCTGGCACACCTCTTTCGCGATCCTTCACACGCCGTTCAGGAAGACTCGGTGATTCAAGTTCATCGAATGGATGGAGCAGGCATCGCAGCGGCACGCGAGCTGACCGATGCGCTCAAGGGGAGCTTGCGGCTGCGGAGCTGGGAAATTGAGCAGGAGCAGGATTTTGCGACCGGCGTGGATGCCCAGAATTTCAGTGAGTCCGACTTGCTCGTATCGTGGCTGGAGGGGGACGATCTCGCTCTGCTGGCCAAGCAGATTGCCTCATCAGCGTCACCGGGTAGGGTGATCGTCTCGGAATCAATGGCCGGCGACCAACTCGATACCGTACGTGAGATGTTGGGCGATCGCCTCTACGTGATTCGCCCGCGTGATCTGCCCGAGAAGGAGGCTCTGCAGTTTCGCCGGGTGGGTGTCTGGCTTCGCTCCCGCGATATCGAGGTCCGGCATCCCCATCTCCAGGCCGACACCTATCTCGCCGTAACTCTAACGGCCAGCGCGATTACGCATCTGGGCAAGAATTTCTCCCGTGAGTTGCTTATCGAGCGTCTGGAACACGTCACTGACACCTCAGTCTACACCGGCTTCTACCCGCGCTTGAGCCTGGGCCCGGGACAGCGCTATGCATCGAAGGGCTGTTACCTGCTCCGCAACACCGAGGGCCTCGAGCCTTCATGGGAGGTGGTAGGCGATTGGATCGTTCCCTGATGCTCCTTGCACATCGGACTCTCTCTTAGATCATCGCCCCAAAGTGTCCAAACTTGGCCGGTGGCTCACTGTGGATCACCCGAAGTTTGTGCCTTCACTTTGCCTTCATCTGTCGGTGGAATCCGGGCGGAGGAGCTGTCCATGCGGCTCTGCCTCCTGGTGGGTTCATATTACCTTCACCCTCTGCCTCCTGGTGGGTTCATATCACCTTCAGAATTGGATCCTACGGTCCGAAGAGCTTGGAAAGGGGTGCAGATTCGATTCGCATCCCGGTTATGAACAAGACGATCTGGGTTGCCAAGAAGGTAATCTGGATTTGTCCTGCAGACCTCAATCTGGACCAAACGTCTCATTTGATCACTTGAGGAGAAACCGTGCATTCGTGTAACCGATGGATACAAGTCATCACACCGTGTCTCTTGCTGGTAGCTTGCGGTGGCGGGGAAGAGGGCGCTGTCACAGTAAAGGGACAACGGGTCACTACAAAGGGTCTAGAGGCGAGTTCGGTCCGCCCTGCAGAAGCGGGTGCAGAATCTGTCTCCGATCGTCGCCCCCAATCTGATTCGCTGGTTCCCTCCGACTCCGTCGCACCGTCAGAGGCAGCGGATACGCCTGATGCAATCGGCGCTAGGCCCGACACTTCCGGTGACAAGGCTGAAGAATATTTCGCCGATGAAGTCCGGACACCCGGCAGCGTCGAGGATGGCAACATCGGGACCAAAGAGGGTTCCAACAGAGAGGGAACGCGAGTAGCGTATTCGCAAGGAGGCTTCTTCGAGGATCGATCCGAGGGCACAAGAGCTGAAACCAGCGACGCAGCGGAGTCGGAAGCCGGTCAGAGGGAAGATCAGAGGGAAGAGGTGGACGAGGTCGCATCTGTTGGCTCGTCCCGTTACCTCTTCGACAACCCGATGAATGACCCTTTGGCGCCGGTGAACCTCGATGTCAGCGAATCCGGCCAAGGTACGAGTACCAATAACTCGGGTAGGACGTCATCCTTCGTCGTCAACGATAGTGGCAGCTTCACATACGGGTATGACACGGCGGATAGTGCAACCGATGTGGGTCCTGTTTCTGTCGAAGGCACCATCAGTTCGGACGGCTCGGTTTTGATGAAGGTCTGTGCGACGCGGTTTGGGTTATGCCTGGACTTTAACGGCAACGAGAGCTCGTGAATGCCTCGCGCGTTCCCCATTCAAAGGAGTTGGGGGATGTCCTAGAGACACCCCTCCCTCTCCTGGGAGCCTTTGCGAGCATCGAGAGTTCCGTTCTTGGACCGCTGCATTCACGCAGGCCGAGAGTTCGTTCTTGGACCGCTGCATTCACGCAGGCCGAGAGTTCGTTCTTGGACCGCTGCATTCACGCAGGCCGAGAGT